>Ga0185299_10001153_pt1 | contig 56100 bp, 39 predicted proteins | sample PaiPotPPA55metaG_FD_128002 | JGI IMG/M metagenome (GOLD analysis project Ga0185299, IMG submission 128002) | Iron sulfur acid spring bacterial and archeal communities from Banff, Canada, to study Microbial Dark Matter (Phase II) - Paint Pots PPA... ... | reverse complement strand
CGTGATGCATCCTTGGCCTCTTGACCGCTTCGCCGCCACTCATCCGAGATAGGAGCCGCATGCGCTAACGAGCGCTCGTGCGGATCTGTGCGGGGGGCGATCAGTAATGATCGTCCCTACCGCGACCTCACCGAGCCAGTTGATTACTTCCGACAAGCTGACTTCCCATTACCTATCTCTACGGCAGCCCGAGATCTCCTCTTTTTGTGGGTCTGGTTGGGCAAGACAAAAGCGGCACCATAGGCCCGTAAAATGAAGGTCATTGGGAGTCATTGTGGAATGGCCGAGTTGCCGTCAGTGCGTAAACCGTTGAAGCTTTCCTGGAGTGAAGCAATCTCTGGAGCTGAACTCTACGACGGCGAGGGTGTTGAGACGTTCGCCACAGATTGGCACTTTCACGAAGGCTGGCAGTTGGTCGCTATCACTAAGGGTGAGCGTCATTATGAGTTCAAATCAAGCTCTATCATTGCGGAGCCGGGACGATTGGTCCTCGTGCCTCCCCGACTTGTACATAGAGCCCATTGTCTCGATCAAGGGAACACCTGCTTCAAGATTGCAACGCTTCCGGCTGTTCGTTTGAATGTGGAAGCTTCTGCCGCACCGATATCTTGGCCCACTCCGAAGTTCTTCGATGCCTTCATTTCTGTCTTTGAGTCGCTAAAGGTTGATGGGAAGCACGAGCCAAAGGCAGCGCTCCTCTCCCGCCTGCAAACGATCCTTAGCGAGAGTAGCGCTACAAGCACTTTGGGGTTTTCTGTCCCCCCGGCCTTCGTTATCCAGATGGAGTCGTATCTTCTGAAGTCTCTGGAGAACGTCCCGTCGCTTGACTCTCTTTCCTCTTTGGCAGGCGTTAGTCGATACCACTTCGCCCACGCGTTCACGAAGCACGTTGGTCTATCGCCGCTGGCATTTCATGCTCGGGCGCGTCTCATGCGTTCAAGAAAGCTGATTTCGGAAGGATGGTCACTTGCCGACACGTCACTCTCTTTGAGATTTTCCGACCAAAGCCATTTTGGACGGCAGTTCAAGAGGGTCTACGGAATGACTCCGGGAGAGTATCAGCAAAGTGTCGTATCTGGAGTCGATTAAGGGGCTTGAGTGTCAGGGCTTTCGCGCGTGCAATCCCGAACAAGCCGGGGCCGCAATGCGGATGAGACCTCTGACTCTGATCGCAAGATCGTTCTAGATCGCCTCTGCGGAATCATCCGACAATTGTTTTGGCCGAGAGGCGAGGACGAGGTGGGTACTGATGATTTCGCACAACCGGCGGCCAAGAAGGACGCGGCATGGTTTCTGACGTCGCAGAGGCATCTGGCTCGCGGCGCACACTCGCGCTCGCCAGTCTTGCCCACGCACTACACGACGGTTTCACTGACATGATCTATGTCCTCCTACCGGTTTGGCAGGCGGAGTTCTCACTTGACTATGTCGCTCTGGCGGTCTTACGCGCACTTTATGTGGGCATCCTGGCGGCGCTCCAAGTCCCGTCCGCCCATCTTGCTAAGCGTATGAATGCGCGGACCGTCTTAGCACTCGGGACATTGCTCAGTGCAACTGGCTATGCTCTGGCTGGTTTCTCGGGTGGTCTCGTGGGATTGTGCGCCTCTCTCGCGTTGGCCGGTGCTGGCGGAAGCACGCAGCATCCGCTTGCTTCCGCTGCTGTGTCGCGTGCTTATGGCGTCAAGGCGCGAGGTCCGCTTGGCACTTACAATTTCGCGGGCGATCTAGGAAAAGCGACGCTTCCGCCACTCATTTCTCTGTTGCTGACCGTGATGCATTGGCGCTCGACACTGTGGGTGGCCGCCGGCCTGGGTTTGCTAGTTGCCGTATTGATCCGTTGGCTGATGCCACCAGTTCCAGCCCCTCCAACCGAACTGGCGACCATCTCAGTACCTGTCCGGGAGACTCCGGTTAGGGGTGGCTTCGCACTGCTTTTTGTCATCGGCGTTTTGGATACTGCCACCCGCATGGGCTTTCTGTTGTTCCTGCCTTTTCTTCTAAAGACGAAGGGTGCAGCGCTGACAACCATCGGGCTTGCCCTGTCGTTAGTTTTCATCGGCGGGGCTTTCGGGAAGGCTGCCTGCGGCTGGCTCGGCGCACGTCTTGGGCTGCTGGTAACTGTACTGACCACTGAGGTCGGTACTGCTGCGGCTATTTTGGCGCTGCTATTTTTGCCTCTCGGACCGAGCCTGATTCTTCTGCCGCTACTCGGGGTAATGCTCAATGGCACGTCTTCCGTACTTTACGGCACGGTTCCGGAACTCGTGGCCGCGAATCGGATCGAGCGAGCTTTCGCTCTTTTTTACACTGGCATTCTCGGATCGAGTGCACTCGCACCGGTGCTTTACGGTCGTCTTGGTGATGCGGCTGGCCTGGTCTGGGCAACCGTCGCAGCTGCCGTCACGGCACTAGCAGTCGTGCCGCTGATGCTTATCCTTTCGCCGCGACTCACACAACCATTGGAGGTTCGCTAAAGGAATACCGTAGAACCTCCTACGTGCAATCCAAGGTAGTTTCGGACCCACTCAAGGTGATCTGAGACCGCTTCGGAACAACGTAGGGAAGGGTTAGCTCGCGACTCGTATACTTCTCACGAATGCGAGGACAACTCCTTCGTTATGCACTTTCCAACAGCAACCAAGGACCTCAAGGAGATGACAATACAAATGCGAACACCGAAGCCGAATATATTTTTGGTCGCCATCATGGCGCTTCTGATCGCAGGACTGATCAGCGGAGTGATGGCGATGCGCCAAAGGCACGTGCGCATTGCTGCGGAAGAGGGCCTACGACGAGAGATCCGTGAGAACAATGACGGAATTCAGGAGATGAGAGCCGCCATCCCAACGGAGATAAAGAACGTCTCTGGCACAGTAGCGCTTCTCGAACAGAGAGAAGCTGGACATGCGGTCGATGGACCCCAGGTCAAAATTGGTTTAGCAGTGATGTCTCTCACAAACGCGAACTGGCAGGCAGCATCAGTGACTGGGGCTATCGGAACGATTGATTACGACAGAGTCGAGCGATTTGCTGGAGCCTATTTCGAGCAGGCGCGATTAGCGCAACTCCAAACGTCAACGCTTGAGTCGATGATGTCTCTTTCTTCTTATGTTGGGCATGGGGAGAAACTCCAGTCAATGTCCCCAGAAGAAGCTCGAGCCGCCGAGATACAGGCTCAGTCTCTGCTCGCTCATTTGAGGATGATGTCACGCATGAGCGATGGAGTTCAGGGAGCCTATAAAACAGCTCTTGGCTCCTAGCCGCAATGAGCCTCTGTCGACTGCTGAGCTGCTTCACAGTCACACTCTAATCTGTTGAAATAGCCGGCGCGCCTGGGCAGATTTAAATAGTCCATCCTCCATTGGCCAGTCATAACTGGGATGTGAAACGCAGCGGACCCTCTCGCCAATCAACTAACTCTTTCATCTGCATAGAACTATGGGATTTTCAGATGCGAGTGTAAGTGCGATGTTGAGTCATTTCATTGCGTTCCATGAGAATCCGTTGTGGATACACAACGCATGTGAGCAAGCTAGTGGCTTATTAGCCACTTTCTCCAATGATGGGACTTAGGGCGTACTTCTATCTTATTGGGCGCGCGAGTCCGCCATTCCTTCGTTCTAGATCGAAACGATTCTTGTTTGTTTGTTCGTCAAATTTTCTTGATGTTCTTTCTATAGCTCTGTGTATATTCATCCGCATCACAGTTGCAAGTTAGAACGAAGGAGAGAAACATGTCTGACGTAAAGCCAGTTCAGAGTCCCCTCAACTTAGCGTTGCCCATTGCTAAAGGTAAAAACCTAGAACTCCTCGCATATGTGCTGTTACACGCCAATGTGATCAACGAGGGGCTGAATGCAGTAGGAACAGTTCATTTTGCCCGATTTCTTCCCGAACAGGGATTCATCGCGATCCCGCCGACCTCGCAGACTTTGTGGGTGCTAACCGAGTACGATGGCACCTTCGACCAATACATTGAAGACTTCGTCAATCAGATGGGCGATGTCTTCGACAAGCTGCTCAGCTTCGTGTCGGACCCTCCGCCACTGCCAGTGAAAGATAATATTCCGGCTTTCGAGGCGTGGGTCAATGCACACAATGTGAAAAGCGGTCTGTACTCGGCCTACCCTGCGTCCACCGTGCAGATGATCCTGAATGGCGTCGTTCCGCCGCCGTCCTAAGTGATCGTGATCACCAAAATACGAAGGGCCTCGCATCCATGGGGGCCCTTTGTAACCAGTGAGTCGATCTATCTTCCTGTCTTCTCTTCGTATCTTGCGCGGAAGGGTGAACGCGAAGAAGACACCATCTGTTGCCACATGCGAGATGTATTTGCTGTCTTGAAAGAGGAGACCAGGCATGAAGTACTTTCTTTTTATTGTGATGATGTTGATTGCCAGCCCTATGCTTTCGGGGCAGACCGTTCCGACGGACGCGTCTCCGAAATGCCCCGTTGCTCCGACCACGTTCAACAAGTGGTTCCAGTCGGGAACGCCCACCACGAATGGGCCCGTGAATCCGGCCAGTAGCGTCGGTTTTACCGAATCGAGTGTCTGCGATTTCTACGTATGGGCGAAGCAGATGTTCCTGTGGCTGACCTCAGAGTCAGGCGGATCGCGCGTCTTCGACTCATCGGTCTTCTACGATGTTTCTGCTCCCGATGCCAGCCACCAGAGGAGGTTTATTCCACACGGCTCAACCCCGGCTCACCTGATGGTGGCGCGGTCTGCGAAGGAAGGCCCCCATGGTCTGCCGATTATCGAGGACAAGTTGGGCGACCTGTTCGAAGTGGTCATGCCGTCTATCGATGATTCAGGAGCGCAGGTGGTCACCGATACCTCGGGCACCCTGGTGGAAGTGAGCAAGGCCTCGATAACAGCGAACCACAGACTGGCGCTTCAGGATAGATCCGGCCAGAAGATTGAGTTGCCTTCTGCCTCGGCTCCCAGGAGAGCTTCTCCGTCCGGGATCCAGACGGCTCGGGAGTACATTGTCAACGGAGCCCCCGTGTTCGTCGACGCTAGCGGCAACATCATCGACGTGGAACAGGGACAGGCGGGAAGCTTCGGAGTGTTGGAATCACAGACGAAGGGTCTGGTCTATTACCTGACCATGACAAACGATGTCTATGCCTACTTTCTGACGGGACTTAAAAATGGCTCTATTTCCGCCACACAATTTCCGACGACGACGGCGGAGCTTGCCACAATCCAGAACTATGCCGCCGCCAACGGGAAGCCAAGTTTCACCGACGCACAGGCACTGACCATAGAACTGAAGAGCTCCTGGGTTGAGGTCAATGACCAGACGAAGGGTAACTACATTACGACGACGGCTACTATTCCGACTTACGACAAGTCCGATCCAACGAATTGGGTGCCGAACGGTCAGAGGCCGGCCACGCTTGGGCTGCTGGGCTTGCACATCGTCGGCAGCGTCGCCGGCCATCCGGAGATGATCTGGGCCACGTTCGAACGCTTTGGGGACACCCCAAATGCTGCGTACTACTATACCAATGCGAAAGGTAACGTGTTCGTACCTCAGAGCACAGCCGGTACCTGGGAGTTCTCAGCAACCAATTCGGCCGGCCCGTTCAACGCCCAGCATATGAAAGCAAGTGGGGCGAATATCGTCGCCCAGCCCAACTTTACGATTAGCCCCAGCGACTCCTTGAGAATCTCTCCATGGGGCGCGTCACCCAACAACGCGTCGGCGAATACCTTCCTTATTTCGGTTCAAAACAGCGTGAGCGCGTTGATGCCGCAGAACGACATTCGCTCAAGCTATTTTCTAGTCGGGGCTACCTGGACGACTGGCGGCACTGCGCCTCCAGCTGGACAAGCCGGCGCAACCAACGTCGCCAATTCGACGCTGGAGACGTACACCCAGATGCCTGGCGGTTGCTTTTTATGCCACACATCGACCCCCCATCCTTGGCCCCACACACCTTAAGCCACATCTTTGGGGCAAACGGTACAGGGCTTCAGCCGCTGTTTCCAGCATCCGGCACCAACTTGAAGTAAGGCAGGTTGCTCTGCGCGGTCACAAGTTGATGACCGGCTGATCTCGAGTTGTGCTCGTTGTGCTTTTGCCGCTGCGATGGGCGACGCTTTAACCTGGGCCTATCTCCGATGCCTTTAGGTTGTTCACGCAGACGATCGGGCGCGATTTGGCTTCAACCCATCGGACTTGACATCATCATGCAGTGGCATCAAGAGGTACATACCCTCTGTCGCGCCGGACTCAAAGTGAGCTGATCTGACCAGACATCCGTCTTAGCCACTCCTATCATGTTGCTTAGTGAAGAAGTGAGACGACTGTTGCAAAGGCCGGTTCCGCTTCCTCTTACAAGAGAGGTTACAAGATGGAAACCATAGTAATTGTTCTCTTAGTGTTGCTCTTATTTGGTGGCGGTGGTTGGGGATACTCGCGCTGGCGCCGCTAGATTGCGCGATCATAGAATGAATGAACGTGTGACCATGCCGTTTGATCATTTGCTTAAATATTGTGCCGGTGATTATGCATGGTATCCACGTACCCATTGTGCATGGCTTCTTGCCTGCATCGGCAAACGGCCCGGGGCTGAAGCCCAATTCTTGCCTGACTTTATTCCGTAGCCTAAAGGCTACGGCTCCCTCCGTCTCCCCTGACGCTGGAGCGTCAGGGGACGCGCTGCGCGCAACTAGTAACGGTGAAGGCGCTTCCCGTGAGTCGCGTGTGGCTAACGGGAAGCCCACGCTGCCGCGCGTTTATTCACTGCGCTGAAGTATGCGTACTGGCCCTAAAAGCCCAGAGGGCAGCAACGGTGAATCGGCCTTGTAGGGTGTCACATCAGCAAAGGTGTACTTCTTCGTCGCGTCGGGCTGCTGGTCTCCAATCAGACGGTTCACCCAGAGGTTCGTAACCTTGATCGTGATCTCGTTGTGTCCTGGCTTCAGGATCCCGGTTACGTCTGCGCGGAATGGAGCATGCCACAGAACACCCGCAGGTTTGCCATTGATCTCTACGTCGGCGAGATTCTTCACGTCGCCGAGATCCAACCAGAGAGTCGTGCCGTGCTTGAACCACTCGTCCGGAGCCTCGACAGACTTGGTGTAGGTGCCGGTGCCAGAGAAATACTTCACTCCTTTGTCGTGGCTGTCTATCCATGAACTAAGCTGTGGCAGTGTGATGTTTTCTGGAGCGCCGCGCCCAGGTTGGAAGCCGACCTTCCATGATCCTTCGAGAGTTGTCAGTGGTGTCTCGGTAGCTGTTGGGATCGTTCTCGAGATCTGTGAGGTTGGTTTGTGGAACACAACGAACACGGTGCCCCATGGTTCCAAGTGCAGCGGGATGCTGGTGCGACCCTCCGCGATGCTGTAGGACGCTGGCTGAGCCTTGCCTGTCTCCGCGTACCACAGCTCAGGTTCCTTGCCCGCTACTCGAAAGCTGGCATCGATCGCCGTCTCCCGATCGCTTCGATTGTCGACAAAATAGATGTCGGCATCGGAGAGTTCGCGATGCGCAAACAGAACTGGATGCTGTGAGTCCGGATTGGCGTACCTAAAATCAGGCGCAATCTGGAGCGCCTGCATCACGTCAGTTGCGGCCTCGCCGGCAAATACTTTTCCTTTGCCCACGACATGCGTGCCGGTTCCGTTCCCAAAGAGTTCGTTACTCAAGCGGCGAAATTCTGCGGCATTGTCCGCGAGGCTCGGTGTATCAGTCGGTTTCGGGCCGGCTACAGTTGCACCCTGCTGCACCAGTTGATAGATGGCTTTCAGCACGGGCAGGGACATATGCCGGCTATACGGATCGAGTATCAAGACCCGATAGCTCATGCCAGCTTTGCTGGTGAGCTTGCCTGGCGCCGAGGTGAACTCATGGAGGAGCGCGTCGGCATTTACATAGTCGAAGTTAAACCCTTCGGGAATTGGTGGAGCTGAATTGTGAAAGATTGCGGTGATGTTGGAGTCTTCCCCGTAGAAGTACAGCACATCGGCGGACAAGCGGCCCTGCTGCAGCATAAAAGAGGTGCGCGCCAGATAATCGATCCAGACACTCGCGTGATCAGCCCATGTTTCGTTGCGATTAAACCACTGTCCGAAAGGCCCAAGGGTAAGGCCTGGGGCTTTATCTATAAGGGGTTGGTGTGCCGACTCGTGGATGACGAAGCGATTGATGCCATTCAAAAACTCCTGGTCGGCAGTGGGCTTCAGTATCTCCGGTGACCACCCCCACGGCGCTTCGGCAGCGGTCATCGACTCTGCAGCCGCAAGGTTCTGGCCGTAGATATGCGCCACCGAAGCAGATTCACGATCGTCTGCATTGAAGTTGTATTGGATCTTGTTAACGCCTGGTCTTTGCGTCCACATCGCGCTCATTGGAATGTCATCGAGTTTTTTGACTTCCATGCCGTCAGCGATAAAGGCGCGATCGCTCTCGTGAGATTCTCCGTAGTGACCGATGCCGCGCTCTTTAAGAGAAGCCTGCACCTGCCCGTAATGTTCGTCTGCCGTCAGATCGGCAATCGTCTTGCGAAGATCCCAAAGAAATTGATCGCTGGCCTGCGCACTCTCGACGATATGCCCGGCAAGCACAGGAAGCCACGGGTGCGGATCGTAGCCGCGGCGCTTCGTGAATTCCGCGATCATGTTGTCCGTCCAGTTTTGTGCGCCGGCCTCCCAACTGTCTGTAACCACATAGCGGATACCGCGGGAGCCCATCCTATCTGGTCCCACAGTTTCCTTGTAGCTATCGAGATAGCCATTCATGTAATTCCGTACATACTTGGCGTTGAGCTTATCGACCTCGAGACCTGTCGCCTCCTTCGTCGCTGGGTGATTCGTGATCCCAAGCAAGGAGTATCCGATGCGCATGACCATCCAGTGTCCTGCAGGCGGTGTCCAGTCCAGCGTTCCATCCGGCTTCATCCTGCTCGTCAGATCCACGACCGTGCTTTTGTGGATGGAATCCTTCGCACCTGCCTCGGGAGTTGCAAACTTGTAGAGATCGGGCATGGGCACGAAGGCAGCCTTCTCTTCAAACCGGTTCACTCTCCCGCCGGGGTGAAGGACCAATTCCGTGACGGTGTACGTTGGACTCGGCTTCGGTAACGTCATGCCGAAAGCGGCGAGTTGCTCCTGCGAGATGTGCGGCGGTTGCGGCGTCGTAATGCTCACACGAAAATATTTCGCCGTCACAGGCGCGAAAGAGAGCGTATGCTCGGCTGCGCCATCGATTGGAATGGCAGTGACTTCGCGAAAGGTCTGACCATCGTCGCTCGCTTCGAGGGCGCGTGGTCCGTTCATCTGAACGCCCAGCCAGCCCATGACCTGGGTCTGCTCTGTGTTCATCATGAACGAGAGCGCGCGGATCGTTTGTGGCCGCGAGTATTCGAACTGAATCCAGGTTTTGTCTCCGGGAGTCGAGGCTTTTTCTACCTGCACACCGCTCACGAGGTCACCATCGGAGAGGAGCGCGGGATCGATGTTTCCGCCGCTGGTGGTGATCTTAGGTTTGAGTTCCAGCGCCTCTTCGTCCGTAGCAGGAAGCTTATAAGCGATCACGGTGCTATCGGCATAGAACTGAGGTGGCTGGCCTTCACCGGGCATCACATCGTTGACCGGCAGGTTCTGAAAAGCTCCAGTGTTGGTTGGAGGCGACGCCAACTTTCCGCTGAAGGGATGGCCACCTTCCACCAGCGTCTCGCTCCATACATACTTCTTCATCGCTTGCGAGGGCGGCACCCAAGGTCCCCCTGTTTCACTCCAACCTGGAGAACTGGCGATACCTTCTTCCATGCCTAGCTGATCTGCCAACGTAGTCGCATAACGGAAGGCATCTTTCCACGGTGGCGTCATATAGACGAGCCGATCTTTCACATACTGGGGCGTGAACAACGCCGCATCGAAGGCCTGGAAGCCGCCGATGTGGGACCGGTGCATCCACTCGAGGTCCAGCTTGATGCCCTCCTGGGTGATGTTGCCGTTCATCCAGTGCCACCAGACTCTTGGGGATGCTGAACTCGGGGGATTTTGAAAGCCTTTGAGTAGCGCGTCGGGAGAGGAATCGGTCGAAGACGTCTGTCCTTGAGACGGTGCTGTGCCAGCAAAGGCAAGCAGAATGGAGCTGCTAAGCAGCATCGATGCCGCCTTGTGTCTAGATTTGTAATGTCTCCGCATATCGTTGCTCCCACGTTGTTTCTGTTAGGACTGCTTGCTTCAAATACTCCTAAACGGATCATGTAGTGCGCACGCGGCAGATCGATATATGAGTCTGCGCGCGTGCGCCTGCACGGGTCGTTTAGAACTTGAACTTTCCAGAGAACTCAAGGATTCTCGGATCGCCCGCACTCGTCAACTGACCGTAGGACCCCGAACCCACACCGGTATCTACACCGACGAAGTTCGTGTGGTTCGCCACGTTGAAGGCCTCTGCACTGAGTTGGAACTGCGCTCTGTCATGCGCGATGGGGAACGCCTTGTTCAGAGAGACGTTGGCCGTCGTGTAGCCGGGACTGCGGATCGATCCGTTGCTGGCATCTCCGAAGAAGCCGTAAGCAGGCTGCTGGTAACTACTGGTATCGAACCACTCCTTTACGTTTCCGACCTTCTTGAAGGGAGCTATCTGGTTCGGCCGGATCGCGAGACCCCCGTCTCCGACAGACAGGCCCGGTGACAAGGCGAAGCCGCTCTGGTGAAGGAACAGTCCGGCAAAGCTCCAGTTATTGAGTACGCTTCTCGCCGCCCAATTCGAACCGCGAAGCTTCGGCAAGTCATAGATCCAGGTCATCGAAATATCGTTGGTGAAGTCGTAGGAAGGCGGCCCATACTCCAGATGAAAGTTGCGAGGGTTCTGGGCCTGCGCACTCTGACCGGAGTTGGACTGAGAACCGTGGGCTCCAACGGTCGTCAGCGTCTTGCTGTAGGTGTACGCGACCGTCAGTTGCAAAGGATGTCCGCGCCAGGAGAGCGACGATTGCAGCGAGTTGTAGTTCGCCGTGCCCTGCTGGTACTGGCTGTTCATCGTGCTGTAGCCCTTATACGGACGCGTGTAGTCCGAAGAGGCCTTTGCCGAGTTGATGCACGGATCAAAGTCATAGGTCGCAGACGCCGCCTGCCCCGCAGCCAAACACCCAGTAGTGCTCGGTGCTGCAACAGGCAACGGGAAGTTGAGATCATAGCCCCCCTGGAAGGTCATCAGGTGACGCGACGCGCTGCCCGCATAACCGACCGTCGCAATGATGTCGCTCTTGATCTGGTGCTCCAGTGTCAGGCTATAGGACTGAACATCCGTCGGGGTAAAGGACAACGGCACATTGTTCAATGTCTGGGTGGTTGGAGCTGCAGCTACTCCTCCCGCTGTGCCGTTGCTCAGCAGACTATTCAGGATGTTCGCGCTTTGGTTGTAGGGCGGGTTCTGGCCGAAGGCGTTATAGATCTGCTCGACCGGGATACGCGAGTAGCCGATTCCATAGCCGCCGCGGATCGCGTCTTTGCTGTTGCCGAATACATCGTAGGCAAAGCCGACACGTGGGCCGAAGTTGTCCTTCTTCGGAGTGAAGAAGCCGTCGGGCACGCCGTTTTTCCCGGCATACACCAGACCGTTGAGCGTATTCGCCACCGTGCCCGCGGAGGTTAACGGCTGGTTGGCCGCGTTCACCACGAGAGAGCCGTTGACGTTGACGACAGGCGCCTGGTTGGCGTTGTACTGCGATTGGTCGAAGCTGGTGACCTGGTCGCCGCTCACGGTGTCATTCGAGAAGTACTGCCACCGGATGCCTGCGGACAGCGTCAGGCGGCTTGTCGCCTTCCAGATGTCCTGCACATACGCTTCACCCTGGCGATAGTGGAAGGCTCCGAGCTTCTGCGTGCTGGCCTGTGAGTAGTTGGTATCAAGGCCCAGCAGGAAGTCGGCTGCCGGATCATTCGCGTGGTTACCGGTGAAGCTGAAAGACCCTTCCGGGTTCGTAAACACATACTGGTGCTTGATTCCGAACATGTAGAGACCGCCGGCTGAAATAACGTGGCGCCCGTGGACCCAGCTCACGTCATCCATCAACATGCCTTCACCGTCGGATGCCCAGATCGGCTGCTCCGCGACACCCAGGGTGGTGTACCCACCAGAGATATTGATCGTGGGAATGTAGTTCTGCACATTCGCGTTGGGGAATGCCTGGGTGATGCTAACGCCCGCAGGCATGGTGCCGCCCTTGGTGAGACTGAACGAGAGCTTGTCGTAAGTCTGCGCGACCGTGAACGTGTTCAGAAGATTAGGAGTGACGGTCGACTGCAGCCGCACAAATGCATTCATTCCGCTGAACGGCTCATTATCCGTGATCGTGTTGAACGGAACGCCACCCCATGTCTGATACGGGTAGTTGCTCAACTCGCGATCGTAGATGACTCTGCCCGTCAGTAGTTCATTGCTGGTGATGTGGTGGTCGATACGATACTGGTAGTCCGTCTCATCTGTTTGCTGCGACCCTTGATTGAGATAGTTTTGAAAGCCGTTCGCGGAGTTGTTAGCCGTCGGGAAATACGTATTCAGCAGGGCGACAGCAACCGGGTCGAAGCATGATGGGCTGACGGTGTTACCGGTGACGCAGTTCGTCTTGCCCTCGGCGGCCAGCAGTGCCACGCTATCAGGATCTAAGAGCAGGCCACGGGGCACTGGGCCCCCTGGGGTCCCCGGGGTCCCCAGAGTCCCCAGGCTTGCACTGCCGTTGAAGTTTCCTGCCCGCTGATCATCGGTCAGCACCGCGCCGTTCAAGGTCACGCCCTGGCTGATGCGATACCACTGGTTCGATGCGAAGAAGAATGTCTTATTTTGCCCGTTGTATACATGCGGGATCACCACGGGCCCGCCGAGCGAGTAGCCGAAGATGTTTTGGTGCAGTGGCGGAGTCGTCTTGGCGAAGTAGCCATCCGCATCGAAGTCATTATTGCGTACGTACTCCCATGCGCTTCCATGCAGCTTCGAGCCGCCGGACTTCGTCACTACGACCACCACCGACGAACTCGATAGTCCATACTGAGCGCCGTAATTGTCCTTCAACACCGTGAACTCGCTAATGCCGTCCACGATTGGCTTCGCATTGATGCCGTTCAGCGAACCCGAGTTCATGTTGTAGATGCCATCCAGGATTTGTGTGGAGGTCTCCGTGCCGGCGCCGTTCACCGTGATCAGAATGTTATTGGAGACGGTGGACTGGTCAGCGCCCGTAGGGCTCGCAACGCCCGGAATCGCCAGGGCCATCGTCTGAAAGTCTCTTCCGTTCAACATCAGGTTGTCGATCTGGTCCTCGTTGATCGTACCGGCGTTCTCAGCTGTCTGCGTATTGACCTGCAAAGCATTGGCATCGACGTTGACGCTGGTGCTCTCAGTGCCCAACTTCAAGGTCACATCGTTGGTTCGCCGCTCGCCTGGATCGAGATGAATATGGTTCGTGACGCTGGGGCTGAATCCCCCTTTGGCGACTCGTATCGAATAAAAACCCACGCCGAGGGCCTCAGCGGAGTAAATCCCATCACCATTCGAGTGAAGCTCAGTTTTTACGCCGGTTGCCTCATCCGTGACGGTGACCTGTGCGTCCTGGATGAGGCCACCGCTGGGATCAATGATCCTTCCTGAGATCGCCGATGTGCCAGTTTGGGCCACTAGCCACGTGGAGAAAAACATCAGAAAAAGTAAGACTGTAACCGTTTGCTTTATTGGTATCGATACCTTTTGTTGAGCCATCATTAAAAAGCCTCCACATCTGTAGTTCTCAAATTAAGGGTTGAAGATTACGAACGAAACTATTCCAGTCCTTTGAGAGTTGTGTCAAGGCAAATATCGCTCAAATTAGAGAAGTGTTGTTTATATATTGTTTATTTTCAATAGTTTACTGTAAAATTCCTTTGATGAAATATTTTCTCCAAGGAACTTCAACAGGACAAAAATCTCACTTGGATCCGTGAAAATGGCGAGGCGTTGCAGCCGGAATTTAGCCATCTTCGCGCAGCGATCGACACCTGAAATATGAAAAAACCGCTGAGGCCAGATGAAGCCATAGCTTAGTAGAGCTGACGACCCCAAGAGGGCAGCACGGGGAATAAAAGTCGCTTCTAATTCCACCCACGACGTGCGTCCCATCACGCCGTCTCATTAGAGGCGTGATGGGGGTGTCAGATAGCAAACTGCCAAAGAAACAGACCTGCTAACTAATTTTCTAGTTGCACGTCCCACTCATACACCCCGGCTATCGGGCGACTAGAAGTTATGCCACCAAAACGCTCCAATACGTTGACGGAAGCCGAACTCCGCATCATGCGGATTCTGTGGGCTCGCGGAGAGTCCCTGGTCAGCGACCTGGTCTCGGCTATGCCGGAGAGTGCGCCGCTTGCCTACACCTCGGTGTTGACCACTGTTCGCATCCTGGAGCAGAAGGGCTATGTCGAGCATCGGCAGGAGGGACGGGCTTTTCTGTACAGTCCCTGCGTCGCGGAGCACGATGCCAGCCGCTCCGAGGTGCGGCATGTGCTGCATCGGTTCTTCGGCAACTCGCGGGAGCAGCTGATGCTCTCGCTGTTGGGGGATGGCGAGATTACCCCTGAGGAGTTGCAGCGTCTTAAGGACGCGATCGCCGAAGCTGAAGCTGCTGCCGAATCGGAGGAGAAATAAGTATGCCGCACCCCGCGATGAACCTGCTTCTTGATCTCTCGCGTTTCACCGCGCAGGCATTCGTCTCCGGCCTTTGGCAAGGGGTGGTGCTGATCTCGGCGGTCGCCATCTGCCTTCGATGGATGTTTCGCGGAAGCCCTTCGGTCCGGTTCGCGATCTGGGCAGTAGCGTTCGCGCTGGTGGCCGCTATCCCTCTGCTGCATCTTCGTGTGCTGGCTGTTCAGCCGTCGTCCGCGCCTTCGGCTGTAGTTCATCTGGGAGCGGCGTGGGGATTTGCTATCGCAGGGATCTGGGCACTCCTGATGCTTGCACGCGCCGCTCAACTCCTGGTGCAGGCAGTTCGCCTGCGCCGCATCTGGAAGCGTGCCAAGCCAGTCGCTGTTGAGCCCGAGATACTCGCACTGCTGCAAAGCGGAAAGCGTTCCGCGGAGCTCTGCACCTCGGCTGATGTGGACTCTCCCAGCGTGATTGGCTTTTTCTCGCCGCGCCTTCTGATGCCAGAGTGGCTGCTGGCGAAGCTTACGCATCTGGAGCTGCGGCAGATCGTCCTGCATGAGTGCCAACATCTGAACCGCTACGACGACTGGATGAACCTCCTGCAGAAGATTGGACTTGTACTATTTCCGCTGAACCCTGCGCTGCTCTGGGTAGATCGCCGGTTGAGCCTGGAGCGCGAACTGGCGTGCGATGCCGGTGTGGTGGCTTCGACGGCAGCACCCTTCGACTATGCCCACTGCCTGACACGACTGGCCGAGCATCGCCTGCGCAGCCGCACCGTCGCGCTTGCTTTGTCCGCATGGAGTCGCCAGTCGGAACTCGCCCGGCGCGTGCATAGTCTTCTGCGGCCGATGCACAAGATGTCTCCGCTGCAGGCAAGAGTATCGATTGTGCTCCTCAGCCTCGGATTAGCCGGAGGGGCTGTGGCGATGGCGCGTGCTCCTCTCCTGATCTCCTTTACGGAAGTGGTCTCTGCACCTGTTGCAGAAGCTGCTGCTCCGGTGATGAGCCCTGCTGCTGCGGTGCAGGCGCTTCCAGTGCTTTATCACCCAACTGGGCGCCAAACAGAGCCGCAGCCTCATGCAACGCTGCTGAAGGCCGTTATGCCTGCCGCAAAGATGCCTCACATGCTTCCGCTGGCGAAGCCAGTAGTGAGGAAACCACGGCAGGCGGAGATGCACACAGTCCAGGCAGTAAGCGAGCCTCCACAACCTCACATGGTGCTGACGACTGCAACGATGCAGAGCGACAGTTTTAGCTTCACCTCGGTTCGTGCGGTGTATGCCATGCCGACCGAGTCTTCCCCTTCGTTTGCCGCTGTCCCCTTTGGAGACGGCTGGCTGATCGTTCGACTCTAACTCTCAAACCAACTATCTCGAAGGAGCGTCACGTCCATGTCAACTAATCAATTAGTTGTTAAGTCAAGGAAGTTCATTCTACCCGCCACTCTGGCTGCTGCATTCGGTTTAGGGCTCTTCGTTCACGAGAACAACGTGCATGCAGCAGGCATCTCGGCCTCGCCGCTGGACGACAACAGCGTTGCCGCTCTTACGGCGATCGATCATGCGATGGAGTCACTGGCTGCCCGCGTGACGCCTGCTGTCGTCAACGTTGCCGTGACCTCGAAGGCGGAGGATCAGTCCGCTGAACTGCAGGGTCAGGATCCGCAAGGCTTGCCTCCGGGGTTCGCGCAGTTCTTTGGTTTCGGCAATGGGGGAGGCGGAGGGCGGCACATGCAGGTTCCCCAGCAGCCTGAGCTGCAGCACGGCATCGGAAGCGGCGTCATCATTTCACCGGACGGTTATATTGTGACCAACGATCACGTGGTCGATGGAGCTACGCAGATCAAGGTAACGCTGCACGACCGCCGCGTGCTGACCGCCAAGGTGATTGGTGTGGACAAGCTGACCGATCTCGCTGTGATCAAGGTGGACGCGCATAATCTGCCGGCTATCTCGTGGGGCGATTCGTCGAGGCTGCAGCCGGGGCAGACGGTGCTCGCCTTTGGCAGCCCCTTCGGCTACTTCCAGTTCTCGGTGACGCGTGGCATCGTGAGCGCGGTGGACCGTCAGAATCCGTACTCGAATGACGCGCGTAAGCTGGGCGGCTACATCCAGACGGATGCGGCGATCAACCCGGGCAACTCCGGCGGCGCGCTGGTCAATTCGCACGGTGAACTGGTGGGCATCAACACCTTCATCATCTCCAATAACGGCTCGTTTGCCGGCGCTGGATTCGCTATTCCGGCTCAGATTGCGAAGGCGACTGCGGACCAGATCATCAAGACTGGCGGCGTACACCACGGCTATCTGGGCATCACCATGAACGATGTTACACCGGAGAACGCCCACTTCTTCAATCTCTCAGACGCGTCGGGCGCGATCGTAGCGCAGGTCACACCGGGTTCCCCGGCCAGCCATGCAGGCCTGCAGAACGGCGATGTGATTGCGCAATTGAATGGGCAGAAGATGCTGAACGGCAGCGCACTGCAGCTGGCGATCGCCGATGTGACTCCTGGAACCAAGGTGCAGCTCGGTATTCTGCGCAATGGTCATTCGCAGAATGTCGACCTGACGGTGGGTGAGTTCCACTCCGACGAACAGGTTGCCGGGAACCAGAACGAGGGTAACGGAGCTGCAGGGCAGGGCGGCAAACTTGGCCTGGGCATGCTGGACCTGACGTCCGATGTGCGGCAGCAGCTCAATCTTCCTGATGGCGTCAAGGGAGCAGCCGTTGGAAGCGTTCGTCCCGGCAGCCCGGCGGAAGATGCTGGCCTGCAGCCCGGAGATGTGATCGTGCAGGTGAATCGGCACGATGTCGATTCCGCCAATCAGGCGGTAGCGAGTGTCCGTGCCGTTCCGGAGGGGCAGGATGTTCTTCTGCTGGTCTGGTCGAAGGGTGGAGAGAGCTACCGCGTCGTTCATCCCAACCAGGGGTGAGTTTGAACTCCTGTCTGTCCTGAGAAGAAGGATGACAGGAAGATAGGGGAGGGCAATGTTGCTGAAAGAGTCAAGAGTACAGCCCCAAAGGGGCGGTATATCCCAGCCTGGGGCGCAAGCCCCAGGTACAGGACCCACAACTAATCAAGGGCTGAAAGCCCGGCATATCTCGCTAGTGCAGACGAGATATGTTGGGCTTTCAGCCCTTTACTTGAACGCGGTTGCGATCTGATGTTTTCGCTTTCGGAGTGCTTGCCTACTGTTACATGGCGGCGCTTGTCAGCCAAATAATTAATTGGGTTACTGCGCCACAGCATTTACTAACAGCAAATGGCTGGGAGACACAACACAGTTCGCACCGGAAGATGAATGCCAGACCGTCCCGTCTGCGTATCGCAGCTCGGTCAATTCAACTTGGTTCACGAAAGGGAATCTAACCCGAACCTCACGGTTCACAAGTGAAGCTCCACCTTCAAGTCCCAGTTCCAATACCTGTAGCAAGTCAGAGGACTCAACCTGGCGCCCGACTGGTTGATAGCGGCCTGCAGGGGTGGATCCATGCACTGTGATGATGGCTGCTACAAGCTTTGACGATCCATTCGGGCCGAAATTCAAATCCAGCAACGCACCATCGCCGTTGTTTTTGATATCTGAAGTGGATCGGGCGATTGCGCGGCCATCAATTTGAACATGCAACGCAATCGGACACGATGAACTTCTTCCAATCGGTGGGGACGTGAGCTGTTGCTGCGCTGAAGCGGAACCAGCCAATAAAATAACCGCGAAGAAACAAGCACCGCGCATAGTCAGCCTCCTACCGAACACAGTGAGCAAAGAATACTCCCCCTACTTGTGTGCGCACAAGACAACGCATGTATTCCAGTTTTGCAACAGGCTTGTTCCGTGCCCCGAAGCAGCACGTTGTCGCGTGTTGCTTCGGGTTCGTTCCACCCTTGACGCAGAGTGCGATACGAATATTTGTGGCGCGCTTTGCGTCACCACCCCAGGCTGGGATATATCGCGCTGTTGGCGCTGACTGCTTGCCTGCTTTGCGCGAGGCAATCACGGATGAGCGGACAAGCTGACCTTCCCGTTCGTAACGGTGCTTTCTTCGGTCATGCTCTTTCCGTTCAACCACGCGGGATTCGAGAAGGTGAGCGTAAGAGCGTGGCTGGGTGCGGCGCTTGCAGCAAGTGCTCCATTGGCGATCGTTTTCTTCTTACCTGCAATCAGGGTTAGCTCTGTGTGGTCTGTGGCCGCGGAGAGCGGTGCATTAAGTTGTAGCGTGAACGCATGCTTCTCGCCATCGCGAATGGGGGAGAAACGTGCATGGTCGATACTCCACGTGTCGCCGGTTCGTGTGACCTCTAGTGTGCAATGCACACCGGGCTGAAAACGATCGGTGGAGGTGACGATGAGGTGAGCGCCATCGACTTTGTCGATGTGGATAGAGCGATGGTTGCCATGCTCCTCATCAAGCTCCCATGTAGAGCCAAGCGTGAGCGCTGCAGGAGCGGATGTGATGGTCCAGGTCTGCTGGTCCGGCAGGAAGACGAGTGTGTGTGCGCTCTCGGTCTCCGCGCCACGGTAGGCAACGAAGTAGGGCGGATGGCTGATCTCGCTCCACACCGCAGCCGTGCTGACGGTGTCGCCGATCTTGAGAGCCGTGCCCTCACCGGCGACTGCACCTTGCTCCCGGTAGGCGAAGATCGGGATCTTGGAGTCGGGGAAGGGGTTGAGGCCACTGCCTTGCTCGGAGATGTCAGAGCCCTGTACGAAGCGCCACTCCAGAGGTTTGCCATCGGCCATGGTGAAGCGAACCGTCGAGATGCTGCCTACGTTTTCGGTGTCGGCGGCCTCGTATGCAATGGCTGCCTTATGTGCCTCTTCGCCGAGCCCTGCGGCTGAGGCGATGAGGCTGTCGTCGCTGGTGTAGTGGATGCGCTTGCCGGTGGCGCGGTCGACGAGTGTGGCATATAGCAGTGGCTGCTTCCCCGCGCCGGGATCGACATCGAGTTCGACCATCGAGTACGGAAGCTCGGGGCCGACAAACTGTACGAACTGAATGGGCCAATAGCGATAGCTGGTCACCAGCGGAAGCAGGGGTGGGGCAATAGCGGTAGCGGGTGCGGTCTGCGCGTGGAGCGCGCCGGTGGCGAGGAAGACAGTGGCGAGAGTAGAGGCAATGCGGTTCATGACGTTCTCCTTGACGAGCAGGTTGCGAGTTGGGTGAAGTGATTCGAATTTGCGCGAACAGGTGGAAGCTAAAAATTCCAACGCAGGCCTCCTTCGACACGCCGTCCGGGGTCGGCCTCGTAGGCCTGGCCGAAGAGCGGGGAACCGAGTACGCCGCCAACTGCCAGCACATTCGTGTGGTTCAGCAGATTGGTAGAGCGCAGGTTCAGGGCCAGCGATTGAACTTGCTTGTCGACTTTGTGCGGCAAGACGAAGGTGTGGCTCAGGTTGGCGTCGAGATGCACATTCCACGGCAGCGTTCCGGCGTTGCGGCCGATGGAGGTACCAGGACCCTCGGGCGAGAGCGAACCGAAAGGCGTGTTGTAGACGGTGGTGCTGGAGGGGGAGCTGAAGAACGGACGGTCGTTGAAGACGCCGTCGCCGTTGTTATCGAAGCCGGTCGTGATGTTGTACGGCTGGCCCGAGGCGGCGTTGAACTGGAAGGAGAGGTTCACCGCGTGTGGAAACGTGTAGTTCGTGAACGCGATTAGTTGATGTGTGGCCTCCCACGAGGGGCGGGCGGTCTCACCCTGATCGGAGTAACTGTTCTGTGGGAAGGAGCTGTCAGAGTCAGTATTGCTGCGCAGATCCAGGCGAACGTAGCCGGCAAAGATCTGCAGCCGTTTCAGGCTGTGTTGATCGAGGCCTACAAAGAGCACGTTGCCGCCGAGCCTGCCGCTCTGTTGAAACTGGTAGAGATTCAGATTCGGCGCCAGCGGGCGTGGGCCATTGGGTGATCCGTTCAGCGGGGCGTTGATGTCGCGCGAGCGAAGCATATCCCACGCATGTGCCAGATAGAGATTGGCCTGCGCGTGCCAGTGATGCGGGAAGTCATGCTCGACGCCCAGGTGCGACTGCAGCGACGGCGTCTGCGTCAGTCCGGGCAGAGGCGCGCGTAAGGTTGTGACGGTGGATGTGCCGGTGGTGAGCGGCATTCCGTATATGGGGTTGTCGATCTGCAACTGACTCTGGATCGTGCCGTTGAGTTGGTGGGCCGTCAGTACTGTCTGCGGATCGATAGTGCCGAAGAACAGACCGGTGCGCGCATGGAAGACCGTCTTTTGCTTGCGGTCCGGCGACCAGGCCAGGCCCACGCGCGGGCCGATGTTGCCTACTGTTCCCGGGTTATTCTGCATGGCCCAGCGAAGTCCCAGGGCGAGCTGCAGTCGGGGGCGGAGCTTCCACTGGTCCTGCGCGTAGAGCACCACCTGCAGTTGATTCAGCGAGACCGCTTTAGTGCCTGTGGTCACATCGTACTGCGTGGGTGTGCCGCCGGGCAGGCCAAGGAGGGTTCGGCGGTACTGCTCGAGACCGGTGATGGTGGTGGTCGTGCCGGAGCCATCGAGCGCGGGCGCAATGCCGCCGCCGAAGATGTAGGTCCCGTTGAATCCCGAAGGCTGGGTGTCGTTCAGAGAGGTGTCGAGTAGTTCGATTCCTGCTTTGAGGCTATGCTTGCCGTGGCTGTAGAGGACATCGTCGTCAAACTCGAGATCACGTTCATGAGAGCGCAGGTCGCCAGTGGTAACGCCGCCGCCGGTGAAGGCGCCAGCCACTTCCAGCGAAGGTGCGGTGGAGGTGGGGGTGTCGGTGCGATAGCGCCATGTGTATCCCAGCCGTGTCTCATGCACGAGAGCAGGAGAGAGGGTCTGGAGATTGATGACCTTCAGCACGTGCTCGGACTGCGCGCTGTTGTAACCGGCTTCGGCGAGCGTGTTGCCGCCGACACCCTGGTTGTAGAGTTCATTCACGTTTGCGGTGTAGGTGACCGTGAGGTTGTTCTTCGGGCTCAGCAGAAAGCCGAAGCGGGCGCTTGCCTCCCATAGAGACTGTGGTGTGGCGACATTCGCCACCACTGGTTCCGTATTGCCGGAGGCATCGAGCGTAATCGCATCGACGACAGCGAACTGATTGATCTGCCGATGCTCAAGCGCCAGCGCAAAGTCGCTGTGGTTCTTCGCCATAGGTCCGCTGAGCTCAAACCCGTAACGCTGCTTGCCGATGGCCGCGCGGCTGGGGGAGAACGGGTCCTTGGCGTTCATCCACTCAGCGCTTTGAGTGGTAAACAACGCGCCATGGAGGTTCGACTGCCCGGGTTTGGTGTAGATCTCTACGCGGCCTCCGCGGTAGGGCGGCCGGGCGTACTCCGCGGAGAACAAATCTGGATTGATGCGAATGAAGGCGATGGAAGACTTGGGCGGAATCTGCCCGCTATTCTGAAAGCCGTCCACGGTTACGATGGCCTGTCCGGGCGCACCGCCCGCAGCCGCAGCCAGTACCTGGAGCTCTCGGCTGAACTCGTCAGGATCATCGGCGAGCTGTGCGAGGTCATTTTTATTCAGGGTGCGCGAGCCGGCGATATCCTGGCTGTTGACACCGCTCTCCTCTGCCGTTGCGTCGACCTCAGTGGTTACGGTCTGGGGCTTGAGTCGTACTGCGAGCGCGTGACTTCCGGGGCCAATCTGGAATTTGCGAGTAACGGACTCGAAGCCGGGCGAGTCGATCGTCGCCGTGTAGGTTCCGGTTGGCAGACAAGCTGTTGCAAAACGGCCCTCGCGATCGGTGTGGAGAGTCTTACTCGTTTCGGCTCCCACGACGGTAACGGTGGCGTCCACAATGACGGCGCCGGTTTCATCCATCACCTGGCCGCTGCCACTGTCCGTGTGGTCACGGCAGGGGGACTCTGCCACTGCATGGACCGAAGTGAAAAAGCCCGAAAGCAGAAGAGCTGCGGCAAGAAAATTACGTCGAAGCGGCATTGAAACTCCTTGAGGTATTCGCCTGAAAGGGCTGACAGGAGTTATCGTGCACTGTGGCTCTCCGCAAAATAAGTGCAGGCCATCAGGTATAGGGGGTGACAGATGTCATGATGACAAATGTCATATGACCTGGGTGATGGCTGGGAGTTTCGCCGGCAGGGTCGTGGCGAGATGATGGAGTTCTCATGGATGGTGAGAGCAACGTGATGTTGACGGGGGAGAGCAGGAGGGCAGCTGCGACGACATCGCTGCACAGCAGAATGCTTATCTCCGGCCGATGGCCTCCGTTGTTATACACGGCGTTCTGGATTATCGAGACCTGGTCTCATGGCTCGTCAAGAGAGTGGACACTCTTTATACCGTTCTATGCAGTTTTTCTGATTGCCTATTTTCGGATATTCAAGACCAAAGGGAATACACAGCGTATCTGGCTGGGAGCCATGTTTCTGATTGGGTACCTGTACTTTCCGTTCAATCAGAGTGCTGCTGGAGAGTTTGTGTACCCCGTAGCGATGAGTGTGTTCTTACTGCGGCAACCTAAGGCGTCGGCGGCTCTGTGGAGATTTGTTGCGATTGCGATGGCGCAGGGTGCTGGAGTCCTGCTGGAGACGAGACTGATGCACAGGAGCCTCGACCTGGCTGAAACGATCATCTTTTATACGGTGGCCATTGGGTTGAGCCACTTCGCTTTTTCCCGACACCTGCTTGCCAGCGAACAACTCGAACAGGCGAATCAAGAGATTGAGCACCTCACGCAGGTGGCTGAACGCGAGCGCATCGCTCGTGATCTCCATGACCTGCTTGGGCATACGCTCACGGTCATTGTGCTCAAGAGCGATATCGCGAACCGGCTCTTCATCGCGCAGCCGGAGCTTGCACATCGTGAGATTGCCGAGGTGGAGACGACGGCTCGCAAGGCGCTCGCCGAAGTCCGTGAGGCTGTCACGGGTTATCGCGCGGAGGGTCTGCAGGTTGAAGTCTCCCGCGCCCGCCACGCGCTAACCAGCGCGGGTGTTCAACTCAGTACAGACATCGAGCACATAGCTCTGCCTCTTGTCAGTGCCAATACGCTCTGTCTGGTACTGCGCGAGGCCGTCACCAACGTCATCCGGCACTCCGGTGCAACGACCTGCCATCTGGAGCTTCAGCGTGAGGGAGGTCTCCTCACGCTGAAGGTCGAAGACAACGGCTCCGGCAAACTCGGCGCTGAAGGAAACGGTTTGCGCGGCATGCGCGAGCGTCTTGCGGCTGTTGGAGGAACACTGCAGCGTGAGAGCTGCGCCGATGGTGGAACACGATTGACTGCGCAGCTTCCACTCACCGGCGCGGCAGAGCAAACCTTCGAAGATCCTCAGACGGAGGGAGCGGACATGCTGCCTATTGCTACAGACAAGGGCACGGTGCGCGCATGATGGACGGGACAGTTCGGCGAGTGGGCGAAGGGAAAGAGATTCAAGTGGTGCTCGCGGAAGATCAGGGCATGGTGCAGGGAGCCCTGGCCGTCCTGCTGGGCATTGAGTCGGATATCGAGGTTGTGGCCGTTGCAAACGATGGAGAAGAAGCTCTGCGCGCGATCGGGCGGCATCGTCCCGGCGTTCTTGTTACCGATATCGAGATGCCCCGGCTCACCGGTCTCGAACTTGCAGGACGTGTGCGGGAGCTCTACCCGAAGACTCGTGTGCTGATCCTGACAACCTTTGCGCGGCCTGGCTATCTGCGGCGTGCTCTTGAGGCCGGTGCACTCGGCTACGTGCTCAAGGACCGGCCTTCGAGGGAGTTAGCCGACGCCGTGCGCCGCGTGTACCGCGGGTTGCGCGTAGTCGATCCGGAGTTGGCGGCTGAAGCCTGGGGCGCCGAAGCGGACCCGCTCAGCGACCGTGAACGAGAGATCTTGCGCCGGGCCGGAGACGGCGAGAGCACGGTCGAGGTCGCGCGTTCTCTGCGGCTGACCGAAGGGACGGTACGGAACTATCTGTCCGGGGCCATCTCCAAGCTCGGCGCCCACAATCGCGCCGAGGCTGCTCGCCTCGCACGGGCCAAGGGATGGCTCTAGGGCCCTGCTCTCGTCTTTGCTTTTGCTTCTGAGATAGGTCCGTGCTTTAGCCCGGACATTAAGGGCAACCACAAAATGGGCTTTAGCCCTTGGGGCAAGCGCTCTTTTCCACCAGCACCATGCCCATGAAAAAGAGAGCATGTTCCAGGGGCTAAAGCCCGGATGGTTGCAGGTCTTGACGCAAAGCGCGCCACAAACATTTGCATCACGCTCTGCAACATGCAGGTCTTGGATGGCAGCCTCTGAAGTCCGGCCCTATCTCAGAATCAAAAACAGAAATGCTCCGTCTTCCTTCCCATTCTTCGTTGCACAATTTGATGACACAACCGTGTAGCTCGCTCTACACCTATGCCGTAAACACTCTGTATCAGATGCTGAGTACCGGGAAGGGTGAGTCGCGAACCATGGCATACGTCAGGTCCCTCATACGGCCATGAGCACCGGGCCGATGGTTTCTCCCGATCATAAGCACGTCTGCATCCGCCTGCCGAGCGGCTTCAAGCAATGCTTCTTTGACGGAACCGACTGCAATGCGAGCCGGAGCTGCTGAACCTACTGTCTGCTGAAGATCGGCGATGCGTCGGCTCGCCTCCTGTCTTTCGACCGAGTGGGCCTGCTCTTCCAGGTCGAGTGCGATGGACAGCTCGGGGTCCCCTGATTGCACAGCATGAATGATCGAGAGCTTGGCGCGCGCCTCTGTCGCTACTTGATTGGCAAAGCGCAGCACTCTCTCCGAATTGGAACTCAGTCCAATTGCGCACAACCATTCTCGGTGCTCCAATGGTTTGGGGGCGATCGTTTCAGCATGCCTGCTCGTCAACACGGGGCAGTCTGCATCGTTGAGTACCTTGGCTGTCGTTGAACCGAGGAGCATTTGCCGGAAAAATCCCGCGTGTGTGGGCATCATGATGAGATCGGTTCCGGTCTCTCTGGCAACCTGAGCGATCAGGGTCGCTGCATCCCCGGAGGCCAGGATTCGAGGAGACTCGGCGACGGGAAACTCCGCGGCGAGGAATGAGTTGAGCCTCTCCCGTGCAACACTGTGGTGCTCCTCTGAGATCTCGGAGATGGGCCTCAGGTAAAGTTCGAAGCCGTTGTAGCTGGCTGGATCGAAGACGTGAACCAGGGATACTTTGGCGTTGAGCACGAGCGACGCTCTCTTCACATAAGCAGCCATGGCGACGCAGGAAGGCGAGAAATCTACCGGATAGAGGATGTTTTTTATGAGTGCCATATTGTCCTTCTCACAATAGGAGGCTTCAGCCTCCGAAAGCGATGCACAATTTAATCTCTTTCCTCACGCGCGCTGCTCCGCTCTGCAGGGTGCGAAAGCAGGGTGAGAATGGCGTCATGATGCATCTTCGTTGCCCAGGCAATAGGCGTAGTCCATGGCTCAGCATCCACTTCATGCACAGGCGCTCCACGATGAAGGAGTAGTTCAACCAGCTCTTTCCGTCCCCATCGACAGGCCCATCCCAGGGGCGTCGATTGCAAAAGATCATCTCGGAGACTCAGGTCCGCTCCATGATCGATCAACATCGAAGCGAAGCGTGCTCGATCTTCTCCTGGCAGGCCACCGTGATGCGCTGCTGCAAAGTGAAGCGCTGTCTGTCCATAGCGAGAGATATTGGGATCGACACCGTGCCGCAGCAGCGCCGCCATGCTTTTGAAGCGGCCCTCGTTCGCGGCGGAGCTTCCTCCTGCACCACGAATCGGTTGAATGATGATCCAATGCCAGCGAGGGTCTTTAGAAGGGTAGTTCAGATGCGGGAGTGCCAATTCAACAATCTCGGGGCACCCATGATCGGCTGCAGCCCAGGCCAGTTCTCTCACTAACTCTTCGCTCGGGTCTTCAGCCAAGAGCCTCCTGGCTTCTTCGACATTGTGCGTTTCCGCGGCCATATACGGCTGCGGTTTGGCACCTCGATCGAGTAGCAACTTCTTTACGGACTCGTCTGGATGGTTCCACGCGTTGCGAAGCGGCCATCCGGAGGCATACACGTTGGCGTTGGGGTCTGCGCCTCGATCGAGCAGTAATTTCGTAATGACGAGGTTGTCTGCCAACGCGGCGTACCAGAGTGGCATTCCCCAACTTTCCGTCGGCTCTTCCACCGCCTCGAGAAGAATGCGTTCGTCTACATCTGCACCGAGATCGAGCAGCAGGCGAACTATATCGGACTGCTCGTGGTTGACCGCCAGCGTTAAAAGGCCGCCATTGCCGCTTATCTCCCGCAACAGCCCAGGCTCGGCCTGGATCGACTCTCGTACCTGGGCTTCATCGCCTAACGCGACGGCAGCGCGAACCGTGAGCTCCGCGCCATACTTTCGCAACAACTTTGCTGTGGCAGGGAATCGTTGGGCATGGTCGTTGCGTGGGTCCGCGGCAAGTGCGGCAAGGTCGAGCGGTGTAAGGCCTGCGGGATCTTTTTTGCGAACATTCGCTCGTCTCTTGAGAAGCCACTCCACCAGTTCCGCGTCGTTGTTTCGTGCGGCGAGATGCAGCGGGATTCTTCCGTCGCGATCGCAGGCTTGGATCAGTGAGAGATCGGCTTCCAGCAAACGAAGAGCGGTTGCATGATCGCTGTGAGCGATCGCCGAACTGATTTGATCCTGGATGGGAGAAACCGTGGCGTTGGCACAACTCATCTCTTCGCGGCGATGCCGTTCTTCTTCTTCGATGACTGCGACGACATCGGTGTAGTCCCGGTCCTGCGCCAGCGCTAAAGCGGTCGTGGCGTCACGATGAGGAAATATCCCTTTGCGGGCATCTGCGCCTGCTTCCATCAAAAGCCGGACCATCGCGGTGTCACGCCGCAGGACGGCATAGTGAATGGCTCGATGCTCGTCACCCTCAGACATATCCATGGCGACCAGTTCGGGGCGGCTTGCCAGCATGGAGCGGACTTGAGGGATGTCCCCACTCTTTGCCGCCTCTATGAACCGGGCGATGTTGGCCCCATCGACGAACGCTTTGAGCTTTGGCCAGCTGGCGAAGCCATAGGAGCGAGCGATCACTCTTTGTGCATCATGGAGTGCGAAGCTGGCGATGTCTGGTTTTCGCTCGAACTGGACGATCTCCGCAGTGGCAGCAGAGTCGCCGGAGCGATAGCGCTGCAGAAGGTCCTTGGCTTGTTTGCGGAGTTGTTCCAGATTGGGCTGCTCTGGCAAGCGGCGAGGGGGAACGAGGGTGGGACGAGTGGCGGACATGACGATCTCCTTTTGAGTGCTGCCCGCTGTCCGCGTTTCGGGCTCAAAGAAGATGGTCTTCAGAGTATCGGTGAAAGATGATCGATGGGCTCAGCCCTGCCTGCGGACACAGCGGCGTCCGATACGCCAATCCGAGTATAACGTTGCCGATTTTCAAGATTTCATCCTTTTCAGCTTGTTGGACTTTGCAGTATCGGGCCAGTTTTAAGGTGAATCGATCTGTTATTTAGGTACCTAGGTAACACGAAAATTTGTGCCTTGATCTGATGATTTCAAGTGAAAACGAAGGAATAGCAAAGCACGCGATATATTGGGTACTCATGAGTGCTCACCTAACCAGCGAAAAACCTACCTCTGTAGTTAAGAAGGATTTCCCGTCTTCTTCAGGACAGATGTTTCAGAGCTTTTTTTCTTCTGCCCGCGAAGACAGCTACAAGAAGCACGACCTCATCGATGCGCGTGCACGGCGGCTGTTCGAGAACACGGCACTGGCCTGCTCGCTGGATGCCTATCCCTTCCAGGCCCCGTTAAGCACCAGGTCCGGGCCAGAGGTGATGATGGATGGGCACAAGATGCTCATGTTGTCCTCCTATGACTATCTGGGGCTTATCGGTGATCCGCGTGTGGATGAAGCTGCGATTGCGGCCATACGGAAGTACGGCATAGGGACGGGCGGCGCTCGGCTGCTGTCGGGGACACTGGACCTCCACCTGGAGGTAGAGCAGGCGCTGGCAGAGTTTAAGGGTACCGAGGCTGCCATCACCTTTACTTCGGGCTACTCAGCGAATCTGGCCGTCATCAGCGGGCTGTTTGGGCCGGCCGACCGGGTGATCGCCGATACGCTGTCGCATCGTAGCCTGGTGGATGCGTGCCGTCTGGCAGGGGTCCAGGTCCAGAGGTTTGAGCACAACAATCCCGCCTCCCTGAGGTATGAGTTGGAGAACGGGCCAGAGGCGAATCGAACGCTGATTATCTCCGATGGCGTCTTTTCCATGGATGGTGATATCGCCTGTATGCCGGAGTTGATTGCTCTGAAGAAGGAGTTCGGCTGCTTTTTGCTGATGGATGAAGCCCATGCCATTGGTTTGCTGGGCAAGCGTGGACGTGGAACAGATGAGCACTTTGGAGTGCCGACAGACGAGGTCGACATCTGGACCGGATCCCTGGCGAAGTCGATTCCAGCCAGCGGCGGATTTGTAGCCGTCTCGCGAAGGGTGGCTATCTTTCTGCAGCATGCTGCGTCCCCGTATATCTTTTCGGCGGCGATGCCGGCGCCAGTGGCGGCGTCTGTTCTGGAGGGGTTGAAGATACTCAAAGCCGAACCGGAGAGGGTTGCGTGCCTGCGGGCGAATGCAACGCTGCTGCGTGAGGGGCTTCAGAGCCTCGGTTATGACACAGGACTTTCTGAGACGGCGGTGATTCCGGTGATCCTGCATGACGATGCGCGGACGGCACTGTTTGCGCGGAGGTTGCGCGATCACGGAATCCTGGTCGCGCCGGTGTTATTTCCTGCGGTAGCCCAGGGAGCGGCGCGCCTGCGACTGTGTGTGACGGCAGCCCATACGCCGAAACATCTCCAGTTTGTACTGGATGCCTTCGACAAGATGCGGAGCGAGTAGCGCATGCCAGCGCTGGTGACAGGTGCGAGCGGGTTCCTGGGCGGCCGGCTGGCAGAGGTGCTGGCGCGCGAGGGAGAGCAGGTAACGGTGTTGGCCCGCCCAAACGCCGACCTGCGGCACCTATCTGGATCGCAGGTGCGGGTGGTACGAGGCGGCCTGACGGATCGCGAACCTGTTATGGATGCCATACGTGGGGTGACGCATATCTTCCACTGTGCGGCGGCTTCGACAGACTGGGCGTCGATGGCGGTCTACCTCGAAAGCAATGTAAAGGGGACAGAGGCGCTGCTGGCGGCGGCGCGCGAGGCACCCCAGCTTGAGCGCTTCGTCCATGTCAGCACGACGGATGTCTACGGCTATCCGGTCGTTCCGTGCAATGAGGCCGGTGCGCTGCGCGATGTAGGGCTGCCGTATAACCAGACGAAGATTCTGGGGGAGAAGGCGGTTTGGCGGGCAGCACGTGAGGCTGGACTGCCGGTGACGGTGGTCCGGCCGGCGACGATCTATGGCCCCCGGGGGAAGGCTTTTGTCACGGACATTGCCGACCTGCTGCGGAAGGGGCAGATGGCCCATATTGGTGGCGGGGGGACGACGGGTGGGTTTCTGTATGTCGATAATGCCGTAGACGCGTTGATCGCGGCGGCGCGAAGCTCAGCGACGCTGGGGCAGGCCTATAACCTGACGGACGAAACAGGCGTGCTGTGGAATGAATACGTAGCGGCGCTGGCGGAGGGGCTGGGGTGCAAGCCGCCGTGGATCGATCTGCCCTACGAGGCGGCGATGGTGATCGCGAAGGTCATGGAGTTCCCTTATCGTTGGCTGAAGGGGCGTCCGCTGTTGACGCAACATGCGGTGGCCCTGCTGGGGCGGGATCAGGAGTATCCGTGTGGCAAGGCGCGGGTGGAGTTTGATTTTGTTTCGAGGGTGTCGTTTGAGGAAGGTATAGACCGCTCGGTGGCCTGGGTGAAGGGGACGGCCAGCTAAGGCGGAACTACCGTGATTCCGCTCTCTTACTACTAGTGCTCCCCAAAAACTGTCATTTCGACCGACCAACGGGAGCGGAGAAACCCCTGCATTTCACGGATGCTTGTACTACAGAAGAAGCCAAAGGAAACACTGCGCCGTCTCACCGGAAATGCTTATCGCTAATCGTCAACTGTGTTCTCGTTGTAGGCGGCCGTGCCCGTGGAGACATCGCGAAATGCAGGGGTTTCTCCGCTCCCGTTGGTCGGTCGAAATGACAGTTTATGGGGTGGGTTTGTAAGTGCAACTGCCCTAAGGCATCGCCTTGAAGGCGAGTACGGCATTCAGGCCGCCAAAGGCGAAGGAGTTCGAAAGGCAAGCCTCTACCGAGGCTATGCGGGCCTGGTTGGGGATGATGTCGAGATCGCAGGCGGGGTCGGCTGTGAGGAAGTTTGCGGTGGGCGGAAGAATGCCGCGTTCGAGGCTGCGAATGCTGGCGACGGCTTCCAGGGCGCCCGCTGCACCCAGGGCGTGGCCGTGCATGGATTTCGTCGAACTGACAGCGAGTTTTTCGGCGTGCTTGCCAAAGGTGCTGCGAATGGCTGCTGTTTCAATCCGGTCGTTGGCTTCTGTGGCCGTTCCGTGGGCGTTGATATAGCCGATTTGCTCGGGGGCGAGGCGGGCGTCGCGAAGAGCAAGGTTCATGGCGCGGCTGGGCCCAGTGGCAAGGGGCTGGGTGATGTGGCCGGCATCGGCGGACATGCCGAAGCCGACGATTTCGGCTAGAGGACGGGCTCCGCGGGCCAGCGCTGTCTCCAGGGGCTCGAGCACGAGCATGGCGGCTCCTTCGCCCAAGACCAGGCCGCTGCGCTCTACAGAGAAGGGACGGCAGGTATCTTTGCTGATGACGCGCAGAGCCTCCCACGCTTTGAGCCCGCCGAGAAAGAAAGGAGCCTCACTGCCGCCGGCGATCGCCATAGGGGCCGCTCCTGAACGAACCATCCAGAAGGCTTGGCCGATGGCGTGGGCGGAAGAGGCGCAGGCGGTGGAGATGGTGTAAGCGGGACCTTCGATGCCGAACTGCATGCAGATATGGCTGGCACCGGCGTTGCTCATGCTGAGGGGAATCGTGAGGGGATGAACGCGGTTCTTATTGTTGTGGAAGAGCTCCCAGTAGCCGGTCTCTTCCGTACCGCGTCCCCCCAGGCAGGAGCCGGTAATGACGGCGGTGGTTTCACGCAGCGTTGACGTCCACTCGATTCCTGCATCGGCAAGGGCTTCGCGGGCAGATATGACCGCGAATTGCGCGAAGCGGTCCATAAAGGGGATGTCTTTGGGTTCAAGATGCTCTTCCGGAACGTAATTCCGGATCTCTGCGGCGTTTTTGAACCGGATCTGCGAGATATCGACGCTTTCGATCTCCCGGATAGCGGAGGTTCCCGCAACCAACGACTCCCAGAAACCGGCTGTATTCTTGCCGAGAGCGCTGATGACACCTACTCCAGTGACGACGACGCGATGCATACTATTCGTTAGGCGAAGAGGGCGTCTTCGCTTGGACGAGATGGGAAATGCCTTCCACCATCTCGTGGATGTTCTTGATATCTTTAGCTTCCTCGTCGTTGATCTCGATATCAAACTCGCTTTCGAGGTCGAAGAGGATGTTGAGACGGTCCAGCGAGTCGATCCCTAAGGATTCGAAGCTGCTGTCTTCCCGAACACTCTCGATGGGGAGGCGTTTCGAGGTCGCAATGACTCTAAGAACTCGATCTTGGATGGTCTGGTTTAACAATGTCAGGAATGATCCTAAAGCGTGATCGGTACATGTCCATGTGAATGGATTGGCACCACCAATTCTATCCTGATTTCTCAGAAGTGCCAGTCGATTTTGTCGGATAGCCGTTTCACGCCTTGTGAATCAGTGCTATCCGCAGGGGTTGGGTATCATGCCACTCCCCTGATTTTGCGTAAACCCTGATTTAAGCATCCGGTAGAAGCATTGTTCGGTTGCTAATTGGAGGCAGGAATTGGGGACGACGCCTGTCTAACGATTGTTGTGATCGCCGGGGGGAGGGGGAGGCACGGCCGGAGCAGGGCTTTCATGGGGACCGCATGAGGCGCGGATCATCAGCTTGACTGGCAGCAGTATTTTGGCAGGAGAGGCGTCGATGCCGTCATGCGCCTTCTGGATACGTTCGAGCAGCAGGGTCATGGCGCGGCGCGCTAGTTCGATGGGGGACTGCGCGACCGTCGTGAGAGGGGGGGTGATGATGCCAGCCAGGTCGAAGTCGTCGAAGCCGACGAGAGCCATGTCCTCGGGGATGCGGATCTGCAGATCCGCGAGTGCCTGCAGAAGGAAGACGGATGTGCGGTGGTTCAGAGAGAAGATTGCCGTAGGCCTGTTTTTGCTCGCAAAAACGCTGCTGAGCCACTGGCGAACACCATCGAGGGTGAGAAGCCCAAGGGTGACGTCTGGCTTCAGTCCGGATGCGATCATGTGATGGGTGTAGCCCTGTACGCGCTCGTGGATCGGATACGTCTTTTCGTCATAGCCGACGCAGGCGATGTGGCTATGGCCGTGGGAGACAAGGTGTTGCGTCGCCTCTTCGGCTCCTGCGCGGTTTTCGACCAGGACACAATCAGCGTCGGAGCCGGGAAGTGGCCGGTCGAAGGCCACGATAGCGAGGCCGGTATTCTGCAACTCGCGCAGGCGATCGTCGCCACGAGGTGCGGAGGTGACAACGAGAAGGCCCGATACCTTCCTGCTTGCCATGAGTTCGGCCTGCTGAAATTCAAGATCGGGATCGCGTTCGGAAGAGACGACCAGCGTCATGTACCCGTGTGCGCGAGCCATGTGTTGTACGGTGTGGGCGCAGGAGGCGAAGAAGGCGTCGGAGAGGTCGGGAACGATAAGGCCGATCATCTTTGCGCGCTGCCCCTTGAGCAGGCGTGCCGCTTCGTTCTGGCGGTAGCCGAGCTGCTCGATGGCAGCTTCCACCTTCTTGCGGGTTGAGGGACGTACCGATGGATGGTTGTTGATAACGCGTGAGACGGTCATCAGGCCGACTCGGGCCAGTTTTGCCACTTCGCGAATTGTCGGGGTACGTGGTTCCGACTTGCTCATACTGCCCCCAAGCATAAATGACGGTAGTCGATGACCTTATTCCGAAGTGCCGGAGCCAGGTCGCACGCTCTACCTCTCCAGGAGAACGGTTCCAGTTGTACAGGGCCTATGTGATCTTCAGTTTGCGTTGCAGTTCCTCGAGCGAGACCTGTTTGGTTTCCGGGAAGAACAGCAGGACGACGACGAACTGAACCACCATCATCGCGGCGAAGAACATGAACGGGTATGCGCCGGAACGGGCTGCGATGATGGGAAAGGTCCACGAAAGCGCTGCATTCAGGACCCAATGGGTGCCGGAGCCGAGGCTCTGTCCTTTGCCGCGCACGCGTGTCGGAAAGATCTCGCTGATATAAACCCAGACGACTGCTCCCTGCGAGATGGCGAAGAAGGCGATATACGCAACCAACGCCCAGACCAACACGGCCAGATGTTGATGCATGGCGAAGATCGCCGCAACGATGGAGAGGCAGATGGCTGTTCCGACCGCACCGATCAGCAGCAGCATCTTGCGGCCGACACGGTCGATCAGCATCATGCCGACGAGCGTGGCAACCAGGTTCATGGCACCGATAGCTACCGCCTGCATATTGCCGGAGACTCGGCTGAAACCCGCCGCGGCAAAGATGTCGTTCAGGTAGTAGAGAATGGCGTTAATGCCGCTGAGTTGGTTGAACGCCCCAATGGCTATGGCCAGGAAGATCGGCTTGCCATAACGCAGCCGATTGCCGGTCGACTCGAACAGCGATGCCTGCTTCTGATTGCGCTCCATGTGCAGCGACTCCCGAATGTCGGCGAGCTCGGCCTCGGAGTTGGGCGAGCCCATCATCTCCAGGACCTCGCGTGCCTCATCGATTCTGTCCTGGGTGGTGAGCCAGCGGGCGCTCCGTGGGATACCGAAGAGCAGAGCGAAAAAGATAGCGGCGGGAACCGAGGCGATTCCAAGTTGCAGCCGCCACTCCATCGCGCCGAGGTTCAAAAGGCCAATCAGGTAATTGGAAAGATAGGCGAGCAGGATGCCGACGACGATGTTGATCTGGAACGTACCGACGAGCCGGCCACGTAACTTTGGAGGAGCAAGTTCCGCGATGTACACCGGGCCCAGCACAGACGAGCCGCCGATGCCCAGTCCACCAAGGAACCGCGCCGCAAGCAGAAACGTCCAACTGGGAGCAAACGCACATCCGAGGGCTGAAAGCACATACAAAATCGCGGTGATCCGCAGCATCTCGCGCGACCCATAGCGCTGGCCCAGCGAGCCCGCTGTCGCGGCTCCGATCACGGTGCCCACCAGCGCGATGGCTACCGTAAAGCCGAGTTGACCGTGGGACAGCGCATAGGCGTGCGTCAGGCCAGCGGTTGTGCCCGAAATAACGGCGGTATCGAACCCGAACAGCAGTCCACCCAACGCGCCCACGAATGTGCTGCGCACAATGTACCTATTGATGGACAAGAGGATCCTCCAGGAGCTGAGATGAACCCGATTTCTGTTGCAAGGGCAGCAGGCAAGCCCCGAGAAGACCGGCCGAAGGACCAAGCTGAGCGCCTAGGATATAGGTTTTATGCCGTTCCAGGTGAGCAGGCTGCGAAATCTCTGGGGCAGTAAGACGGTAGACATAGCTGCGCACCTGCAACTCGCGAAACATGACCGGAGCAAACAAATCCCATGCCTCACAAACTCCTCCTCCAATGAGGTAGAGCGGAAGATTGAGCGTGTTGATCAACCCCGTGAGCGCGATGGCAAGCGCATGACCGACTTTTTCGAAGATCAGACGGCACTGTGGGTCACCCTCGGCAGCCAAAAGGGCAATATCGTGCGACGTAGCCGGAGCAGCGGATCCCATGAGCTCATGGGCCATCCGTACGATAGCGGGTGCGGAAGCATACTGTTCCAGGCAGCCAAAACCACCACAGCCGCAGGCTGCGCCGTTGACGTCCTGCACGATGATGTGACCGCCTTCACCGCCCATGCCCGTGGATCCGTGCCAGATATGTTCGTTCAGGATGAGGCCATTGCCCACTCCGGTGCCCAGGGTGAGCATGCAGAGGGATTTGACGCTATGGGTCTGTCCTGCCCCGAATTTCTGTTCGGCAAGAGCGGCTACGTTGGCGTCGCCATCGATCTCGACAGAACGGCCCAGGGTTGACTCGATGGCCTGGCGGAGATCGAATCCGTCCCACCCCGGAAGGTTGGGTGGATTCCGAAGGATGCCTTCCGGCAGCTCCAACGGCCCCGGCGTGCCTATTCCGATGCCTGCCAGCCGCCGGCTTCCGTAGTCCTTCGTTGCCAGAGCTTGGATGGCCTCGCACATATCGCGCACGACGCGTTCACGGCCTTCGGCAAGACGCGTAGGCACGAGGATGGTGTCGAGAAAGTCGCCGCCGCCTGCATAGGAGGCAATCCGCAAATTTGTGCCGCCGAGGTCGACACCAATTGAAAAAAATTCGTCCATCAGGATTTTTGCACCTTCCAGTCACCAACATGTGGCCGAACGTAGCCAGAATGCCCGCCAGATGTCGTCATGATGGTCATAAGCATTCTTCCAGCCATGTTTTGCCCAATCATCGTCCCTCAGGAGGTGTCATTGTCCCGTGTTCGGTTGATCTAATGGTAATCGTTCCCATGAAAATGTTCGATTCCGCATTCGTCATCATGCACTGCCAAACATAGACTCTGCAAGCTGAAAACCACATATGGCGGTTCTGTTTGGTAAATTCAACGACAGAATAGTTTCGTGACACGTTGATATTGTTATCACAGATGTATCGAGTCTATGGACACGAACCTGCCTGGGGCTAGCCCCTGGTGTTCTTGTGAGGGGATGGCAAATTGCTCTCGGTGCAAGCTCGGCTTTTACGGTGATTCAGGGCTTGGTCTCGGTCAATGCGGGCTGGGGTAGGATCCTGCAAATCAATTGGCGACCCGAATAGGTTCTGCGGCGGAATTCTCTCGAGGGGCCGTATCAACCTCAAGATCCTTGTGTCCAGGCGTAGCAGGAGGTGCCAGCCGGTGCCCCAAACGGATAAACGGTTTTTCGATGAGGTAGTAGCTGAGTGTTGCAGCTGCCAATGAGGCGATGTACTTCCAGGGGCGCTCAGAGAGAAATAGGAGCGGTGCTGAGGTAATCCGAACGCCTGCATAGACAGGTATAAAAAAAAGAATGTGCCAAAGGTAGAGGCTATAGGAAAGCCGGCCCACAAACCTGACAGGAGGCAGCTCGAGGAAGCGCGTACTTAGGCTTTTCGGGTGCAACGTGGTCGCTATGATCCATAGGGAAAATCCAAAAAAAAGATAGTTCCCCTGCATGCCAAGCATGTCGAAGGACCAGAATTTCACGCCGGGATGAGGGACGCGCAGGCGATCCGCTGACATGAGGGCAAGGGTCGTCAGATAAGCCACCCACGGGGAAAGAAATCGAACGGCCAACGACCGTATGTTGGGGATGCGAAGAAGGAGCGCTAGCAGGGCCGGAGTCAATAGATAGAGAATGACCCACTGGGTACGGCGGCTCGAGATGTCGTACGAATAGAACCCATACCTGCGGGCCACGATTTGCGCTATCCATATGAGCAAAATAAGGCTTGCGAAGATCCTGATGCGGTGTCTGCGAAAGAAGAAGAGCAGCAGGGAAAGCAGTATGTAAAAGTGCTCTTCGACAGAGAGCGTCCAGAAGTGGCCGGTAAAGGCGCTAGTTCCGCTGCTGTCAGAGAGGCGGTAGAGAAAATTGGCATAGAACAGTAGCGCCCCTCGCCAATAGTGCCAGCTTTCGTGGACGATACCGGCAAGCATGAGCAACGCAATGACCGCGAGATAGACCAAAGATGCCGGTTGAATACGCAGGACGCGCCGGATGTAGAAGGACTTAAGGTGGAATCTACCGATAAGGGATTCCTCTTCGAGGATGCGCGTGCAGATGAGGATTCCGCTGATCGCGAAGAAGAGATAGACACCATATCCGCCGTATCCCTTGAACGCGGCAGTGCTATAGCGGCCTATGCTCCAGGGCAGATCGTGAGTCATCAGAACGCCGAGGATGGCGATGGCACGCCATCCATCGAGGCTCGGCAAATAGCCGGATTTGCTAGGGTGCTTTTGAATCTTCACGCTAGCAACAGAATACTCACTCATGTACGCGCAATTCTCTCCTGGATACGCTTTCCACAAGTTGCGCTGGTTAGCTGCCTGTGCAAGCTCAATGCACTCCTGCTGCAACAGGTATCGTTTGATTGTCATTCACATAGTGCTGCGCTAGACTTGCCTCATGCCGATCAAAGGGGATATGTCTCCAGCCGCACCGCCGGTGGAAAGTTCGCGGCTTCCGCCTCTTCTGCGACGCTTTGAACTCTGGACCATTCTCTTTTTTGCGGCTTCAACCTGTTTCCATCTCTTCATGTATCTGGTGCTTCACAAGCACGGACACTTGGTGTATCCATTCTCGCTGAACTCGCATGACCGGTTCTACGACTTCACGATCTTCACGGACAAGTTCAAGCTCTTCCACACGGCCGAGTTCTTCAAGGTTGGTTTTCCAATCAACTATCCGGCGCCTATCGCGCTGTGTTTCGAGTTCTTCTTCAAGTTCGCCAAGCCGCACGAAGTCTTCATCTTCGTCAGCTTCTGTGTGCTGTCGTTTGTCGTTCCAGCGGGGCTCTTCGGGCGGGCGCTCGCGCGACGCGGTATTTCTCCCTGGCGTGCCGTGCTGTTTGTAGCGATCATCTGTCTGCTTTCCTGGCCTGTGGATCTGATCGTCGATGGAGCCAATGCGGAGGTCTTTGTCTGGCTGGCGCTGCTGATCGGCATGTGGGCTTACGCCACTGGACGCGGGTGGCTCGCCGCTGCGTTCTTCGGGATTGCCGCCTCGATGAAGCTTTTTCCCTTCGTCTTCCTGGCGCTCTTTTTTTCTCGCCGCCAGATCGGGAAGCTGCTCTTTGGCGTGGCCACTTTTGTTGTGGTTTCAGTGGTCTCTCTTAAGGTTCTCGGACCGACAGTTGCCATCGCATATCGCGGTATTGCTTTCGGCCTGGACTCGTTCAAGCACAACTACATGGCTACCTTCCTCATCGGAGAGAACGGCGTAGATCACTCAATCTTCTGCTCGATCAAAATGTTCGTTCACCTCTTCTCGCTCCACACAGTGCAAGACTTCAGTCGCCTGCTGAGCGTTTACCTGTTCGTCACTTCGGTTGGCGGCATCCTCCTCTACTTTCTCGTCATCCGCAAGCTGCCACTGCTCAATCAGGTCCTCATCCTCTCGATTGCCAGCATTTACTTCACGGCCTTCTCCGGTGATGGAACGCTGATACATCTTTACTATCCGTTAGCGATGCTGATGTTGCTCGCTATACAGGCCTATCGTGATGGCGTGACTGTCCCCGGCCTCTCAACCATCATGTACTGCATGGTCTTTTGTCTCTCCATGGAAAGCTTCCTCGTCATCGGCCACGGAGAGCAGGGCCTCCGCTTCATTGGTCCGGCCCATGCGGTCGGTCTTGGGATTATGCTGGTTGCGGCGCTGCGCTATCCGCTTGGCCCACCGCTGGCTGAAGACCGCGGCGAGACAGTCCTATCGAACCCCGAGACGATGTGGGTGAAGGCTAAGTCTGCGGCCTGATCGGATACTCTTCGGCTTGCAACCTCCATGTATACTCGCGAAACACAAACCCAGAGCATAGAGGGCAGTAATCAAATGGTGAACCCGAACGGCGATCCCACTACTACGGCCTCCCCTCGCCTAACGATCATCGATGTTGTTGGAATCTTCTTTCTTTGTGCGTTTCTCCTGACCGTCTCCTACTTTCGCTCCCGTCATCGTATGTTTTGGGGCGACGAGATGATGGGGTCGTTCGTCCTTAAGCAACCCACCTGGTCCGGGCTGCTTCGCTTCTGGAACGCAGGTATCGATAGCAGCGGCATTTGGTTCTACGTTCTGGGGCGTCCCTGGATAGCGCTTTTCGGAGCCTCAGAGGTTTCCCTGCGCGAGTTCTCCGCTGTCGGCATTGCGGCGGCGGTTTCGGTCTTCTGGATAGTTGCTCGCCGTTTCTATTCCGTACTCCCGGTTGCCGCTGCCACTTTCTTCTTTATTGCCAGCAGTCCTGTATTGCGCTGGCAGCTTGCCAATGGGCGCACCTATGGCATCTTCATGCTGGCGTGTGCATTATTGCTCTATCTCATCGTTCGCGGCCAGGATGAAGACGCTACCCGCCCAACGCCATTATTTCTTCTTGCCATCTTTGCGGCATACGCTTTTCTTGCCGGCAGTCATATTCTTGGCCTTCTTTACAGCGCGGCCTTCCTAGGGATTCAGATTGCGCTGGATCTCTACTCTCGTCGTCTTCGGCCGCTGCTCTATCTCAGCGCCGCCTGCGCGACGGGGCTGGTGGTCTTCTTCAGTTCCGTAAATATCAAATCGACGGTAGCTCTTGGCAAACCCAGCTTCTGGACGGTACGCCCAAGATTCCGCGATCTCCTCACCTCACACGTCCTCGTAAATCATCGTGTCCTCGCTGTACTGGGGATATTGATATTGCTGACGGCTCTATTTTTTCAGGTGCGGCGTCTGCGCATGCCGGTTTACATCATCTTCCTTGGCTTCGTCGCTCTGTATTTGCTTTTCTTCGCCATCTCCCGCGTCTCCACCTCAATCTACGTGGATCGCTACCTTATGCCGTTTTATTTCGCCGAGGTCTTTCTGCTCTGCGAGCTCTTGACGCAACTTCACGATGCCAATGCCCCATGGCCTCGCCTGCGTGCCGGTCTTCCATTTCTTATCCTTCTTCTCGCCGTCCCCGAATTCTTTCTTCCTCGATTTCAGGTCTTGTGGTTCCCATTTACCGACTACACCAATGACATGCTCGCCGCGCTGCCTCCTGGTCTTCCGGTCGTGGTTACCGACCCGGCCAGCTTTATCGAGGTTGAGTTCTACCACCGTGGCGCGATTGGCCGACCGTGGCTCTTTCCGGTCGATTGGGAAGTTGCGCTGGATCACGCCAATACCGGCGGTGTCTCTGGCTACCACGAACTGGACAACTTTAAGACTTTCGGGATCTACGCCGACGACATTCTTCCCGGAGCCGATATCCTCGCCCACAATCGTGAGTTCATCGTGCTTTCCGACAGGCCGGATCTCTGGCTTGAGCATCGCATCCTCTCCAATCCGCACTTCACTGCCACAAGAATCGGTACGTTTCGATCTTCGGTCAACGCCATGGATGGCAATTCTTTTGGTATCTGGCTGGTCAAGGCTTTGTGAGGACAACGGATAAACCTGGTCGCTCTGTTATCCTCTGCTAAACGGAAGCTGCAGCATCTGGATCTAAAGTTTTTGCCCCATGCCCATCAGTTTGAGATCACAACGCGTTGCGGTTACTGGTGCTACCGGCTTCATTGGGATGCAGGTGTTACGCAAGTTACATGAGGCGGGAGCAGAGATCGTAGCAATCGTTGCTGCGGACAGATCGGTCTCCAGGCTCGAAACGCTCCCTTTTCCCATCGAGCTGATCGTTGTCGAAGACGTTGCCAATATAGGCGACGCCATCCTTCAGGCCAAGCCTCGTTATATTGTGCATCTCAACGCATACATCTCTACCGAACGCAGCCTCCATTCGCTGCAGCAGTCTTTGCAATGGAATCTTTTCTCCACGATTTCTCTTCTCACAGCTGCCTCTTCGGTGCAGGTTGAGCGCGTCATTTTGATGGGTTCCTGTGAAGAATACGGTCAAAATATCTCACCTTTTGACCCTGCTCTTGCTCCCGACCCGAACTCCCCTTATGGAGCGAGCAAGGCCGCCATCACGGCCTATGCTCGAATGTTCACGACTTCCTTCAAGCTGCCAACGGTGGTTCTTCGTCCCTCGGTTGTCTACGGTCCGGGGCAGTCCCCGCGCATGTTGATTTCGCAAGTGATGAAAGCCCTGGCAGAGAACCGCACCATCGACGTTACAGAAGGCAAGCAGACCCGTGACTTTGTCTACATCGATGACGTTGCCGATGCCATCGTCCTAGCGCTTACCATCTCCGGGATCGAGGGAGGGGTTTGGAATGTCGGCTCCGGAGAGGTCGTTACCGTGCGGGATTGTCTCGAACGCATCGAGCGTGTTTCCGGACGCTCTGGCCTCATCGACTACGGTGGCCGGCCCTATGTGGATCGTGAGATCTATCGTTATGAACTTAAGGTTGAGGAGACTTACTCGGCCTTCTGCTGGAAACCGTCCGTTATGCTCGATGAGGGGCTGCGCAGGACCTGGGCATCCATTCTTAATAAGGCTTAGCTCGTTCGCTTGCACCCCAATGCTGAGACGATATGATGGCTGTCATGGAGACAACGCCGCTCATATCGATTGTGGTTCCGGTCTACAACGAAGAGCCCAACATCTATCCTTTCTACGAGAGGGTGATCTCGGTGCTGACTCCACTCGAGAGCCGCTTCCGTTTTGAATTTGTCTTTACCGACAATCACAGCACCGACCGCACCTTCGCTCTGCTCACTGACCTCGCCGCCCACGACCCTCGGGTGCGCGTCTTTCGTTTCTCAAAGAACTTTGGTTTCCAGCGGTCCATCCTCACCGGCTATACGCGCTGCCGTGGCGATGCCGCCATTCAACTCGACGTCGATCTTCAAGACCCCCCCGAACTCATCGAGACCTTTCTCAACCACTGGCAGGCGGGCGCCGATGTGGTCTACGGCATCCGTAAGCAGCGCGCTGAGGGGTTTGGCATCACTGCAGCTCGTGCCCTCTTCTATCGTCTTGTCCACCTGCTCAGTGAAGAAGATTTGCCTGTGGACGCCGGGGACTTCCGCCTCATCAGCCGCCGTGTTATCGACCCCCTCTGTGCCTATCGCGACGCGAATCCCTACCTTCGTGGCACAATCGCCACGCTCGGCTTTCAGCAGGTCGGCGTGGAGTATGCACGCAATGCGCGCGAACGCGGCGAAAGCAAGTTTCCGTTCTCTAAGCTGATGTCTTTGGCCATCGACGGCATTCTGAACCACTCCGTCGTGCCTCTGCGTTTTGCCACCTACTTCGGTCTTGCCATATCTCTGCTGACGTTGCTTACGATGGCTGGATACGTTCTGGCCCGGCTTATCTTCGGTGCAGGCTGGCCGGCCGGCTTTGCCACGCTTGCCGCTCTCATTCTCATGTCCATCAGTATCAATGCCATGCTGCTGGGAATCATCGGCGAGTACCTCGGGCGCATGTACCGGCAGGTTCGGGAAGGACCGTTGACGATCATTGAGGCTGCGATCGATCCCCTTTCCACGGATGGGGTTTAGAGCCTATCCGCCATAAGCTGATTGCGGACAGCGCTTCTATGTGACGATTCGGTTCGACCGGGTAAAGCTCCACCCTGTCGCAGTCATTACAACCGCGGCTACGCAGGGCACCAGGATGCCCATGCGGAGTGAGCCTGTCCTGCTGGAGACTGCGCCCGTCAGGAAGGGCAGCAAAGCAGAGCCAATGCCGCCGAGTACGTAAACTGTATTGCCACTGTCGTGCTCGAATACCAGAGCCAACAGCAGCGGATAGATAGGGCCGGCTGCGAATCCTATGACAAAGGCTGCTGACATCAGTACAGATCCGTTGCGGAAGAGGACCAACGCTGCAAGGGCTGCGCCCATAGCCAGCAGATTCCACGTCAGTAGAAACTGCCTGGTTGCGCGCCCAATGGCGGCGCTCGAATGGACCAGCCGGCTTGTCAGAAGCCCGATCCAGAGGCAGGTTGGCGCACCTATCGTGACGCGGAGGCTGTCGCCGCTGCGTTGGGAGTAGGTCGCCAGCCACCCTGCCGAAGAGGCCTCCACGCCAGTTGCGCAGACAACCAGCAACAGCAGGGACAGCGGTGCCGCGAATTGAAGGAAACGTGGAGATGAGGTTTGTGTCGTGTCGACAGAGGTTTCATCTTGTTCGAAGGCAGCTACCCAGGCACAAAAGACGGCAAATATGCCAGCCAGGATAAGCAGAACATTTTTCGCGTTGGCGGCGTTGCGAGCACCCTCATGCAGGATGATCCAGGGGCCGGTGCATGCGCCGATTGCCCACAATAGGTTCAGCCTGGTCATCTCTGCCGGGCGAGTATCGGTCCAGCGCCGCGACTGAAGGAGGCTGATGGACGTCATTGTGATTCCCAGCCCCAGGCCGAAGAGCAGGATCACTCCATTGGCAGATCTACCGGAAGCAAAGGGCAGGAGTGCCGCTCCCAGCGATGTGCAGATTGCGCCACGAAAGATCGACCATCGCAGAGATCCGCGCGATAGCAGCGCTCCACTTGTTCCTCCCACAAAGAAGAGGCCCAGCAATAACCCTACTTGTGAATCCTGAAGCGTCCAGCGTGCAAGAAGCCACGGCATGAGAGCTCCAGGAATCGCACAGGAGAAGCCCGTTGCCGCAAAGGCAATGTAGAGCGGCAAGCGTTTCCGGAGCGAAGATCGGCTGAAGAGTGCCGGCTCAAGACGAGAGGTCATTGGTTTCCAGCGCGATTGCGCGACGCGACCGGCTTCTTCGGAGCGGGTCCTGTCGACTCACGAACGATCAGTTCGGGTTCTATCGTGACGACGTTAGGGACACGCTCGCCGGCGATCTTTCTCAAAAGCAGCTGCGCGGCTGTGCGGCCAAACTCCTGAAGCGGTTGGCGAATCGTTGAGATGCTGGGTACGTTGAATGCCGCGGCAGGGATGTCGTCGAAGCCCAGGATGGAGACATCGTGAGGAACACGCAGGCCCGCATCGAAGAGTGCCCGCATCGTTCCTATCGCCGCAACGTCATTGAAGCAGAGCATGGCGGTGAAGTTGGTCGTCTGACGCAGCAGGTTCCGAATGCCGGGATAGCCAAGCTCTGGTGTGTCGAGATCGATATCCAGCTTGATCGTCAGATCAGATGAGACTTTTATTCCCAAACTGCGTGCTACTTTGACCGTTGCCTTCCAGCGCGCGTCCGAGTCTGAACTGATGCTCTGGCCTCGCATGAAAGCAATCTTGCGATGGCCGAGTTGATAAAGGTGCTGTAGTGCCAGCTCCGCTGCGCGATGGTGATCGAGGATCACATTTGTAACGCCGGGCAGTGTGTGATGGCTGGCAATCGCCACGGTCGGGCATTGCGGCGACTTCTTGAGATGAGTATCGATCGCTAAAATGCCCTCGATGCCTCGCGCCGCCAGCAAGTTGGGATATTCGAGGACCAGGTCTTCGCGGTGGCGATGGTGTGCGGTGAAGAAGAAGTACCCTTTGTCGATCAGGGAGTCTCCAGCGCCTGCCAGCACCTGCGTGTGGTAGCCCTCTCCGAAGACCGGCAGGAGTACCCCAATGGTCTGGCTTCTCATTCCCTGCAAGGATCGAGCTACAAAACTCGGCTGGTACCCGAATTTTTTCGCGGCTGCATGAACGCGGTTGCGCGTCACCTGAGGGATTGAACGCCCAGGAGCATCGTTGAGAACGAAAGAGATCGTGGCTGGGCTTAAATCCAGGAAATCGGCGAGCGTCTTGAGACTCACACGATTTGGGATGTTTGGAGATTTGGTTGGGCGCGGCATTATCGCTCAGTCTAAACCCTCTTAGCGCAATGCTGGGCTGAATTTTCGGGCTTTAAGGCATGTCATCAAACTGTTATTCAGAATACGTTCAGGATGAATGCTGGTCATACACACGCTGCAATCACAAAGGAGGACATCGGATGTACTGCCATCGTTCCACTGCGGGATGCTACAAAGCCTTGACGCCACGGGCGCAGAGGAAAGGCACAAAGGACGCCACGGTAGCAGTCGCGAAACTTGAGGCTCTTCCTTTGCGTACTTTGCGTCAAAGCTTTTTGCCTGTCCGCCACGGATTTGCCGGGAAATAAGATGCGTTTGCCCTGCCTGCATCGAGACGACTTGCGCATTCTTTGTCCGACTCGCTATGCTTCTCCAGCAGAGTTGCCTGCACCCTGTATGTTCTTTAGACAAGCGTTTATCTTTGAATAAATCGGGTAATCTTCGGCGAAATTGGGAGTGGTCTGTTTATGCGTATCTATAAAGCTGTTTCTGCGGTATCTCCCTGGAAGACAACTGGCTTGCTGCTTCTGTTGGGAACACTTGCCGTTCCTGCCTGTGCTGCCACCCCTAAGGTTTCGCAGTGGCTGACGACGCCAGATCGCACTTCGTTGCTGACGAAACAGCCAGTGGAGCTGCGCTTCAGAGATGCCGCGGGCTCTGGGCCGACGATCGAGGTGGACGATGCGAAGACCTTTCAGACGATCGATGGCTTTGGTTTTGCTCTGACAGGAGGAAGCGCGCAGCTCATCATGCGCATGACCCCAAGCGCTCGCACCAGCCTTCTGCAGGAACTTTTTGGTTCGAGTTATAACGCTATTGGTGTCAGTTATCTTCGGGTAAGCATCGGCTCGTCCGACATGAACGACCATGTCTTCACGTATGACGACCTTCCACAGGGCGAGAAAGATGCTGCTCTTGAGCACTTCAATCTGGGGCCTGACCTGACGGACGTAGTTCCTGTCTTGAAAGAGATTCTCTCGATCAACCCTAAGATCTCTATCCTTGCCTCACCCTGGAGCGCACCTTCCTGGATGAAGTCGAACGACAACCCCAAAGGCGGCTCCCTTAAGCCGGAGTTCTACGACACCTATAGCCGTTATCTGGTGAAGTACATTGAGGCGATGCGGGCCCAGGGCATCTCTATAGACGCCATCACGATTCAGAACGAGCCGCTGAACCCGAAGAATACGCCGAGCATGTCTATGTCGTCTGAGGAGCAGGGTCAGTTCATCAAGCAGGCCTTCGGCCCCGAGCTCCACAAGCATAATCTGGCGACGAAGATCATTCTCTACGACCACAACTGCGATAAGCCGGATTATCCGATCTCTATCCTTAAGGATCCCGATGCCAGCCGATACGTCGATGGTTCCGGCTTTCATCTCTATGGGGGCACGATCGATGCGATGACCACTGTCCACAACGTGGCTCCTCAAAAGAACCTCTACTTTACGGAGCAGATGATCATCGACGAGAAGTCCGATCCGAGTCTTCAGATCGCTAAGCCCGTGTCTCGTGTTCTTATCGGTGCGACCGAAAACTGGAGTCGCAATGTCCTGCTCTGGAATCTTGCCGCCGATCCGCAGTTCGGCCCTCACACGAGCAATGGTGGTTGCCCCATCTGCGAGGGCGCCATCACGATCGATGGCGACAAGGTAACGAGAAACCTGGCGTTCTACAGCGTCGCGCACGCCTCGAAGTTCGTTCCGCCGGGGTCTGTTCGTGTCAGTTCAGGTGCTGCTTCCGCCGATGTTCCCCCTCATGTCGCCTTTCGAACGCCGGAAGGGAAGCATGTCGTGATCGTCGCTAATCCAGGCACGGAGACAAAGACGTTCTATATCCGCTTCAAGGGCAAATCCATCAGTGCCACCCTTTCAGCAGGTGCCGCGGCTACCTACACCTGGTAAGTCCATAGGCCGGAGGGCCGATTTCGCAAAGAGCAGGGTCAATGGGATACATTCATTGCAAATGCGTTCTGGTCTAAAACTCCTTACTGGATTGATAGCAGCACTGGTCGCGATGTCTTCTTTCAGTGCATGGGCTGAAAAAAACATTCCCCAACCTCTTGTCATCACCGCGGGCTGGCAGATGCAGGATGTCGCCAAAGTGGCGGAGTCTGGCGCTGAAGTCTCCGCGCCGGCATTCAAAGCCGCGGGTTGGTATACCGCGACGGTTCCGGGTACGGTGCTTACGACGCTGGTCGATAATCACGTCTACCCGGAGCCGCTCTACGGCGAAAACAACCGCCCGGAGATCATCCCCGAGAGCCTTGCCCGTACCTCCTACTGGTACCGGACGGTGGTGGACGTCTCGAAATCGTTTGCGGGCAAACACATCTGGCTGAACTTCGACGGAATCAACTACGCGGCGGAGATCTGGGTGAACGGTACCAAGGTCGGCGCTATGCGTGGGGCCTTTGCTCGTGGCAGCTTCGATCTCACCGCTCTCCATGTCGATCATTTCAGGAAGGCTGTCTTGGCGGTGCTCGTCTCGCCACAACCACACCCTGGCGATCCTCACGAGCATACCTTGCGTAACGGCCTGGGAAAGAACGGTGGCATCACCGCTATCGACGGTCCAACCTTTCTCTCGACGATTGGCTGGGACTGGCTGCCCGCTATCCGTGATCGCGACACAGGTATCTGGCAAAAGGTTTCCCTGTCAGCGACTGGTCCGGTTCTGGTGAAGAATCCGCTGGTCACTACGGATCTTCCTTTGCCGAAGACCGACTCTGCCGACGTTACAGTCCAGACAACGGTAGAGAACATCACTGACCAGCCGCAAAAGGGTGTTCTCAAGGGCAGCATTGGCAATATTCTCTTCGAAACAGAGGTAGAACTTGCTCCACACAGCTCTCAGATAGTGAGCTTCGATCCGAAGAGCATGCTGGCGCTGCACATCGATCATCCCAAGTTGTGGTGGCCCAATGGCTATGGCCCGCAGAACCTCTACAAGCTGCACCTGAGCTTTGAACTGCAGCACAAAGTTTCGGATAGCCAGGACATTAGCTTTGGAGTTCGCAAGATCACCTACACGGTGCCTGACTCGGAGAACCTGACGATCTCAGTGAACGGGGTCCCTGTCTTCATTCGCGGCGGTGATTGGGGACTCGATGAGGCTATGAAGCGGATTCCGCGCGAGCGCCTCGATGCCCAGATCCACATGCATCAGTTGGCGAACCTCAACCTGATTCGTAACTGGGTGGGGCAGAGCACCAGCGAAGACTTCTATGAGCTCTGCGACAAATACGGAATCCTGGTGTGGGACGAGTTCTTTCAGCCGAATCCGGATGACGGACCGGATCCGACCGACCTCGACACGTATATAGCGAACGTGCGTGACAAGATTCTGCACTTCCGCAACCACCCATCGATTGTGCTGTGGTGTGCGCGAAACGAGGGGCCGCCACCCGCAGAGATCGATGCGGCTCTGCGCAAGCTGATGGCCGAACTTGAGCCGGTGCGCCTCTATCAGCCGAGCTCTACTGACGGTCACGGCGTTCGCTCCCATGGCCCGTATCACTGGCGCACTCCACGCGAGTTCTACACGGTTACGGATGACTTCTTCAAGACCGAGACCGGCAGCGTCTCCGTGCCGACGCTTGAGTCGATTCACGGCATGATGCCCCAGAAAGACTGGGAGACGATCACCGACGACTGGGCGGAGCACGATTTGGCTAAAGGGGCCTCGGGGGGCGATACCTATCCTGCGACCACTGCCGCGCGCTATGGCAAGCTCGTCAACCTTGCCGACTTCGTTCGCAAGTCGCAACTGATGAACTACGAGGCGTTCCGCGCCATGTACGAAGGCCGCAACGCGCAACTCTTTCATCCCACGACGGGCATCATCACCTGGATGAGCCACCCGGCACAGCCGAGCTTCGTCTGGCAGCTCTACCACTATGACCTTGAGCCTAACTCGTCGCTCTTCGCGGTCAAGTCTGCCTCTGAGCTTGTCCATATTCAGTTCAATGAAACCACGGGTGAGTTGCAGGTCATCAACAATCTCCCGACGCCGGTAGCGGATGCAGCCGCGCATCTGTCCGTCTATAACCTGGACGGCTCCGTGGCCTACCAGCACGACTACAAGGTCACAGCCCCTCCGTCGACAGCCACCAACCTTGGAGCCGTGGAGTTTCCGGCTTCGCTGTCCTCAGTCCACTTCCTGAAGCTCGAACTGCACGATGCTAGCGGCAAGCTGCTTTCCAGTAACTTCTACTGGCGCGCGCTGCCGGAACACCAGGACGATCTCACCGATCTTGGCAAGCTGCCTACGGTCACCCTTGACGCGAAGGCCAGCCGCAACGATGCAGATGGCAAGACCCTGGTGACGGTGACCTTGCATAATCCATCGAAGAACGTCGCGCTTATGACGCACCTGCAACTGCGCCGTCACTCCGGTCAACGAGTGCTGCCGGTCTTCTATAGCGACAACTATGTCTCGCTGATTCCGGGTGAGAGCAGGACGATTACGATCGAGGCAGATCTGAAGGGTTTGAAGGGTGAGGAGGCGTTGGTGGTGTTCGATGGATGGAACATTGCGGTGACTCCGTCATCTAGTCGTGGCATCTCCATCGGACCCAATGTTGAGGCACAGGTCGATCATTGGCCTGCAACAGGCTTGCCGTTCCAGACGGTAGGTCTACGGTAATTACTTGAGCCGTTCACTGAGAAGGTGATTGGCGACGCGGATTGCATTGGCGATGATCGTTAGCGAGGGGTTGACTGCGCTGGCGCTCACGAAACACGAAGCATCGACGACGTAGAGATTGTCGAGGTCGTGAGCCTTGCAGTTCGGGTCGAGGACGCTGGTTGTAGGGTCGTTACCCATGCGGCAGGTACCGTTCTGGTGGCCGACACCTTCGAGGGGAATGCGTTTTTTGAAGTACGCGTGCAGCGGCACCGATGTGGCTGCATGGCCGGCCTTCTTTAACACATCGACCCAGCGATCTTTCAGGCGGTTGAACGACTCGACGTTGTTGGGTGTGTAGGAGAGCTGGATGCGATGCGGCGCGGCGTCCGTCACGGTTTCAGACTGGTTGGTGGTGCCGGTATCTCCGGAGGGATGGGCACCCGCGACGCCAGGTTGTGAGTTGCCGACCGACAGGGGTGTCGTGTTATGCAGCGTTACCCGGTTGTTTGGGTCGGGCAGGTCCTCGGTGGTTAGCCACCACGGTACAGCATGGTGCTTCATGCTCTCGAGGGCGAAGCCTGGAGTCAGAGGCGGTGCATCTCCCTTCATCATCTCAAAGTGAAAGCTCCCGACAGGCTGCACCTGTCCGAGAGGATAGGGATAAGCCGGATCGTTGTCCTTGAAGTAGAAGTCGTTGGTGCCCCAGGTCTTGGTGTAGCTGTCTTCGTTGAGGTCGGTGGTCAGGGCGAGCAGGGCATCGGCCTGGTGGTACATGAAGTTACGTCCTACCTGATCGGAGCGGTTTGCGAGGCCGGTGGGATGCTTGTCGTTTGCCGAGGCGAGCAGAATGACCGCGGAGTTAATGGCGCCTGCGCAGACCGCAAAGAAGCCCGCAGTATAGGTCGCGGTATAGCCTTCTCGAGAGGCTGGCGGTGCGTCGTCTTTCTCTCCGCCATAGGTCTTGCTGGAGCCGGAGTGAATGACCTCTACTGCAGTTACGGTAGTGCCGGTGGAGTTGGTTAGGAGGCGTGTGACGCGGGAGTTCGTCATCAGCGTTACGTTGGGCAGACTCAGAATCTGGCGGACGCAATTGATGTCGGCGTCCGACTTGGCATGGACCAGGCAGGGATAGCCATCGCAGGTATCGCAACGGATGCACTTCGAGGCCTGCGGATCGGCTTCGTTGCGTTTCAGGCCGAGTGGTATGGGAAAGGTATTAATGCCGAGCTTGCGAACGCTGTCTTCGATGGATTGCATGCGCGGCTCATTGCTGAAGGCAGGGAAGGGATACTTCGCGGAGTGAAAGGGCTCGGTGGGATCGAACGAAGAGCCGTAGCCGCCAGGGACAGAAGGGGCTGTGCCCAGATCTCCGTGGACATGGAATAGCTCTTCGGCGCGGGTGTAGTAGGGTTCCAGATCCGCATAGGAGATGGGCCACGACGGTGAGATGCCGCCCTTGTGCTGAATTACGCTGAAGTCCTCAGCCCGCATGCGGAACATGGCTGCACCGTAGACCTTGGTCTGGCCGCCGACGAAGTAGGCTTGCTGCGGGTGCAGGTCTTTGCCGTTCTTATCCTGCCAGACTTCCTTGGTGTGATAGCGGTTGTCGAGGAAGACGGCGGAGGTGTCCCAGTTGAGTTTTTCCTGCGGCATAAAGGGGCCGCGCTCCAGGATGAGGATCTTCTTGCCGGCCTGGGCAAGATGCAGAGCAAGCGTTCCTCCGCCTGCTCCGGTGCCGATGACGATCGCGTCGTAGGGGTTAGACATAGTGAGTAAGGTATAGAACCGAAGTGCGCCTTTCGATGAAAGGTGAGATGCACGTTCTCTAAATGCTTAGGCATCAGTTTTTGTGGCATTGTGTGGCAATTTTGGTGCGACGTTAAACGTGTGCGATTATCGTTCATTCTGTTGTGGATGCCGGTGAAACGGATAGTGGCAAAGAAACGGACAGGGGTATCCCGGAGCGGGATGAAGTTTGGCGCAGAGGATTCTATCCGCGCCCTGGGTGCGGAGATAGATCTCAGCCGAAGTGAACATGCCCAGCAGCGGAGCGGCGAAGTAGAGCCATCCCGCGGTCCAGACTTGAGCAAAGACGGCAGAGCCTGTTGTTCGCGCTGGGTTGATGCTGAAGCCTGAAACGGGTGCAAAGAAAAAGATGTACAGCGCAATCAGGACACCGACGCAGTAGCTGGTGTACTTTGCCAGCGACGGGCGGTTCGAGGTCCAGAGGACCACTCCCATGAGCAGTGTTGCCATAAAAAGCTCGGCGAAGAAGGCGGCTGCCGTCCCGTACTTTCCCGGCACCGTAACGGCATAGTCGACATCGGGAGCGGCGAGGCGTTCGCCCAGCAAGAGGGCAGAGACGGCCACTCCAAAGACACCGCCAAGAAATTGGAACAGAACGTAAAAGACCGCATCCCAGCGCGCGACCTTGCCCAGCCTTAGATAGGTCAAGGTGATGGCGGGGTTGAAGTGTGCGCCCGAGCGTTTGCCCATGGGCGAGTGGATGATGCCGATTGCCGTTGCCCCCATCGCCACTCCCATCCCTATGCGCCGGAGGGCCGCGCTTGGAAAGAGGCGGAGTAGCGGATAGGAAGGATGGAACAACAGGACGGTAAAGAGGCAGGCCGAGATCATGAAGATTGCGAGTTCGGCCCCCTCAAAGACATACAGCCGCCAGTTACGAGTGAAGTGCTGCAGGAGCGTGGCGTTCAAAATGGAAATCTCCGGTTCTTCTTTGGCATCGCGCACATTGTCCAAGAGCTCGCTCCTGAAGCCGTTTCACTAATGATGTATCCAGTGGAGATAGTAGCGGCCCGATCTATGGCTGAATGGGACCGCGTGGACATTGCTACAGCCCTATCTTCAAGAAAGTAAAGCTCTACATTTCTTCACAAAATTTAAAAACCATTGAGTTGCTATCCAGTCTGCAGAGGGCAATACTGCGGGCCATGAAACGTTCTGTCTCTTTCACCGCTAGCCGGATTGAAGGGGATAGCCGACTTTTGGGCTTCGCATAACTGGCTGGGCCTGTTCTGTCAGCTATGCCTGCTTTTGGAGGTTCCATCATGCAACACCCGCGCGATCGTCAGAGCCGCACCTTGCTCGCCCTCTCTGTCCTCTTCCATACCCTTACACTTGTTTCCCCGGTCTTCGCACAATCTCTGAGCCAGAGAACCCCCACACCTCTGGTTGCGGGTGAGAACCACGGCACGCTGGACAATATGGTCGGCCCACAGTTCTGGGCTTTCAAATATCTGAAGGGACCCGGCAAGGTCACGATCAACTTTACCTCCATGGGTTTGTTCGGCAATCGCCAGAACACGACGATCGAGGTCGTCTTCCTCGATCCGAATGGCAAAGTCATCGACACGAAATCGCTGACCTCCCACGGAACCGCAGCCCAGCTTGAGTTGCCGGCAAACTTCGTCCATCCCGGCACGATGGTTGTGGAGTTACGTCCCACCGGTATGGCCCTGGTTCGGGCTGGTGGCGACTACAGCATTACTCTCAGTGGACCTGCGATCGACTTTGCAGGCGTCAAAGCTGCAGGCCCGGAGCAGATTGCGGGCACCTATTCGATGATGGTCTGCCCTCCCGACTTCGACTGTCAGGCGGTGCGCTTCCAGGCGAACGGTGCCGTGATGACTGCCGATGGGCGCAATGGCACATGGAAGGCATTCGATCCCGATGGTCTGATCTACGCGGTAGTCATTGGCGGCGACCGCTGGAGCCTGAAGCTCATCCCGGGCCGAGGGCTCGTCAATGTTAGCGATACATCCGTGGTGGTGTTTCAGGCGGTGAAGGGGCGGTGATAGGTTTTCCTTCGCTAGAACCTAAACAGGGATGAGGAACAAGCAACCGCAAAAGCTTTAACGCAGAGGACGCGGAGGTTTCGCGGAGGTCGCCACGGAACCCGCTGCGTCCTCCGCGTTTTCCTCTGCGCCCTCTGCGTTAAAGCTTTTAGCGATGCCAGATGCACCAGTCTGTTCCCTGCGGGAATCACAGAAAGAAAAGCAAAAGCAACGACCGCAAAGGAGTGAGTGATGCCCTTTGCGGTCGTTGCTTTTGGGATATTCGCGGAACTTAGTAGACGTCTCGCTGATACCGCTTCGCCTTCTTCATCTCTCCGAGATACTCGGTTGCGTGCTCCAGGGTTCCATTCGAGCCCTTTGCGATGACATCCAGCAGAGCGGTCTCTACGTCCTTGGCCATACGGCTGGCATCGCCGCAGACATAGAAGTAAGCGCCGCGCTCCAGCCAGGAGTACAGCTCCACCGCGTTCTCCTGCATGCGGTCCTGCACGTAGACCTTCTTGCCCTGGTCGCGCGAGAACGCGGTATGCAGGTTGGTCAGCAGGCCGTCCTTCTGCATACCGAGGAACTGTTCCTTGTACAGGTAGTCCGACACCGAGCGCTGTTCGCCGAAGAAGAGCCACATATTGCCCTTTTCGCCGTGCGCCTGCCGATGCTCCATGAAGGCGCGGAACGGCGCAATGCCTGTTCCCGGTCCGATCATGATGACCGGCGCGTTGGTGTCTTCCGGCAGACGAAACGCGTTGTTCTCGTGCAGGAAGATGGGCATGGTGCTGCCCGCGGGGGAGCGCTCGCCCAGGTGGCCCGAGCAGATACCCTGCCGGTCGGCGTGGTGTGCGTTGTAGCGGATGACGCGCACGGTCGTATGTACCTGATTCGGGTGCGCGGCCTGGCTTGAGGCAATCGAATACATGCGCGGGGTGAGCCGCTGCAGAATATTGAAGAGCTCCTGCGGCTGTTTCACGACGCCCGGAAATTCGGTCGCAAGGTCGATGAACTCGCGTCCCCAGACGTACTCCTCGGCTGCTGCCTTGTTTTCCTGGCCGATATAGATCTTGAGGCCGGCAGGAATGTTCTCGCCGCATAGCTTGGCGTACTGGTTCAGGCTTCCACGGGCCAGCTTGCCGATGCCGAGCCGCGTCGTCAGCGCCTCATGCAGTGAAATCTCGACCTTATAGTGGTCCAGCACGCGCTCCGTGCCGTCGAAACCGAGTGCCTTCAGGACGCCATCTACAGCGGCTTCGCGGTTCGTCGGAATAATTCCGACCGCATCGCCCGGCGTGTAGGTCATACCCTCTTCGAGATCAAGCTCGATATGAATGGTCTCTTTTTCCGACTCTGGCCCAGTCAGCCGGTCGTTTACCAGAACCTTGGAAATGTAGGGTTGGTTACGTGTGTACTTCGAAGCGTGTTCACTCATGTTCCTAGTATTGTAATCGCCGAGAGACGCAATGGAAAAGCCATTAATACAAAGGCTTGCGCTACCCTTTCATACATGGCAAAGAAGCGCATTGGCGTACATGTAGGGACTTCAGGCGGAGTATGGACAGCGGTAGAGCGTGCGGCGGCGGCGGGAGCGAACACGTTCCAGATATTCAGCGCCAGCCCCCGGCAATGGAAGGCCGCTCCGGTGAAACCGGAGGACGCGCTGAAGATGCAGGAACTGCGCGCGAAACTCGACGTAAATCCCGTGGCCATCCACGCCAGCTACCTGATCAACCTGTGTTCCCAGACCGAGAGTGTGCGGGAGAACTCCATCGGCGGCTTTCGCGGCGAGGTAGAGCGGGCGCTGGCACTGGGAGCGGAGTTCCTGGTGCTGCATCCCGGAAGCTGGAAGGGACTGACCCGCGACGAGGGCCTGCGGCTAGCAGCGCAGTCGATCGAACGCGCCATCGACGGGCTGCCCTGGCAGGACAAGAACTTCCGTATCCTGATCGAGAACACGGCCGGAGCGGAGTTCTCGCTGGGCGGAAGCCTCGATCAGGTTGCCGAGTTGGTGGAGCGGCTGAAGGCCTGCGCGCCGGTTGCGGTGTGCCTCGACACCTGCCACGTGCATGTTGCGGGCTATGACATCGTCTCGCCTGAGGGCTACGATGCCACGATGAAGCAGGTTAGCGAGACCGTCGGCTTCGACGCGGTACGGGTCTGGCACTGCAACGATGCAAAGGCTGCGATGGGTTCGAAGCTTGACCGGCATGAGCACATCGGCGAGGGCACGATCGGTGCGGCGGCGTTTCGCAGGCTCCTGCACGATGAGCGTTTTGCGCATGCGGCGTTCATCGCGGAGACTCCCGTGGATGAGCCCGGCGATGAGATGCGTAATGTGATGGCGTTACGGGCGTTGTCGGCGGGGTAAGAAGGAAGCCTTGAAGGCAGTGGTTCTTCATTTGAACCACCTCTATCGTGTCATCTCGACCGAAGGCGCGTTCTTTGCGCCGGAGTGGAGAGATCGCAGCATTTTGCTAGAACCCTGTAGGAGGCCGGAGGACACCCGAGAATGGCTCGACGGGCTTGCCCCATTCTGCGCTGAGATCGCGCCAGTCTGGATTGTTCGCCACAATGAGGCGAATTTTCTCGATACGCGACCAGCGCTTCA
>Ga0185299_10001152_pt1 | contig 56130 bp, 46 predicted proteins | sample PaiPotPPA55metaG_FD_128002 | JGI IMG/M metagenome (GOLD analysis project Ga0185299, IMG submission 128002) | Iron sulfur acid spring bacterial and archeal communities from Banff, Canada, to study Microbial Dark Matter (Phase II) - Paint Pots PPA... ... | reverse complement strand
GGCAGTCGGAGAGTACATCAAGCTTAACGAAATGTGGTGCCATGTGATTGGGATCGCCGGGCCGCAACTCGCCCCTGAGTCCGACGTGTCCGGCGTTCGTACCGAAGACATGAATAACCTGGTGTATGCGCCTTTGAATTCGGTACTGTTCCGTCTGGAAGACTCGCAAAGTTGGCTGAAGGACGAAATCGACGGCATGTACTTGCATCTGGCGTCCGTGGATACGAGCGTAACGGACGCGGAAGTGGTGCGCGGCATACTTAATTCTTCGCATCACGATGCGGGCGATTTCAGCGTTATCGTGCCGGCCGAGCTGTTGGCGCAACAAAAACGAACGGAGCAGCTCTTCAATACGGTGATGGTGGCTATTGCGTCCATTTCACTTTTGGTGGGCGGAATCGGAATCATGAACATCATGCTGGCGGCGATTTTGGAACGCACGCGGGAAATTGGCGTACGGCGGGCGATTGGCGCGAGGCGTTGGGATATCATTCGGCAATTTGTGATCGAAGCGACGCTCATTTCCTTCGCTGGCGGTCTGCTCGGCGTGGTGCTGGGGTTCGCGATGTCGCAACTGATTGCGTGGCTTGCGGGGTGGTCCACCGTGGTTACGATCAGCTCCATCCTTCTGGCTTTCGTGGTTTCCATTTCCGTGGGATTAATTTTCGGGATTTATCCGGCTGTGAAGGCGGCGCGGCTCGATCCGGTCGAGGCCATTCGGTACGAATAGTCGGGGTTCACGATCAAACAATTCTGCGGGGGTGATCGATGAGGGTGGTGCGCTTGTCGGTTGTTGCAATCCTTATCCTTTCGCTGTGCGGAGTTTCTTCTTGGGCGCAGAACGCTTCACCGCTGGAGAGGGTGCTGGGAATCAGCGGCCGGCAAAAACCAGCTGTGCCGCTGCTTGCGCCACAGGGCTTTCAGGACCACGTGGTCAACGGGAAACTTGTGCTTTCCTTGGACGACAGCATACGCTTGGCTCTCTCCAACAACACGGACATTCATCTGGACCACTATCAGATTGAAACCGCCGAGAACAATCTTCAGCGCGTTTATGCGCCGTTTGATCCGTTGCTGACGTCGAGTTTCGTCGATCAGCGAGCCAAGTCGCCTACGTCGACACAACTCTCAGGAGCATCCATCCTCAATGATTTGACCCAGCAGACGCAGATTGGCTACTCGCAAACGTTTCAAACGGGCACGAATTTCCAGAGTTCCTTCATCGCAGACAAGGCTTCGACCAATAGTTCATTCAATTTTCTGAATCCGTCGCTCGCGACGGCGCTGCAGTTCACGGTTACCCAACCGCTTTTGCGAAACCGCGGCCTGTTTCCGAACCGCGCGCCGATTATGATTGCGCAGCGTAACCTGAAGCAAGCTCACGCGTCGTTTCTCGGAGAGGTGAACAACATTATTCTCGTGATCGTCGGAAATTATTGGAATGTGGTGCTGGCTCGAGAAAATCTCTCGGTGCAGCAAAAATCGCTGGATGAAGCTCAGAAGAGTTACGACCACGATAAAAAGGCGCTGAGCCTGGGAGCTTTGCCCCCGTTGGACATTTATCGCTCCGAATCGCAAGTGGCGTCGCGGCGAGTTGGAGCGATTCAGGCGGAATACGCAGTCAAGCAGGCCGAAGATCAGTTTCGTCGTGGGATCGGTGCGGACATTGACCCCTCGACTCGCGTGCTGGACCTGGAGCTGACCGACAGGCCCGAACCGGTGGGTGCACCGGTCAACGTAGATATCCCGACGGCACTGGAACGGGCCATCGCGAATCGGCCGGAACTGGAAGCGGTGCATCAGCAGCTGGGTGCCGATGAACTGAGCATTCGGCTTGCGCACAATGGCCTCAAGCCGGACCTGGAACTCTCCGGCTTCTATGCCGGGAACGGGCTGGCCGGGAATGATCCTGCCGTTGGGAATACCGGGCTCAGCAACACTTTGAGCCAGTCTTTCCGTTTTGCCTTTCCCTTTTACGGCGCGAGCCTTTCCCTGACGCTTCCAGTAAGAAATCACAATGCGGAGGCTAATCTGGCCGATTCACTGGTGAACCGCCGCCGCGACCAATATCAGGAAAGAGAAACGAATCAAAGCATCTCTCTGGAGGTCACGACTGCGGTGCATTCCCTGGAGGCAGCCAAGCTCGGGATGGAAGCGGCGAAAGTAGCGGTGGATCTTGCAAAGGAAACGCTGCACGCCGACGAGCGAAAGTATGAATTGGGCACGGAACAAATCTTCTTCGTTCTGGACGCGCAAACACAGCTCGCGCAAGCGGAACTGAACCTGATTCAATCGCAGGTGAATTTTCAACTAGCCGTCACGCAGGTGGATCACGCGACGGGAGATCTGCTGGAGCACCATCACGTACAGATCGTGGAACCGGCAAAATAAAATTTTCGGCACTAGTGAAAATCGTGATACACGAGGCCACGCAAGCCGGACAGTGCCTGATAATTTTCAGGAATCAATGGAAAATATTTGGAGGCGCGGGTGGGAGTCGAACCCACGAATGGAGGTTTTGCAGACCTCTCCCTTGGGCCACTTGGGTACCGCGCCAAACTATTAAGTATAGCAAAATCTTTGCCGGTGCCCGGAAACCGGCGGCACGCTGCGCGCGGACTCCGCGCTATTTTTTTGTGGACGGCACTGGCGAGACAATTTTGGCTTCGCGCAGGAAGCGGGCGGATTCTTCGGGCGGCGTCGGGTTGATGTAGAAGCCGGTGCCCCATTCGAAGCCGGCAACTTTGGTGAGCTTGGGGATGATCTCGATGTGCCAGTGGTAATGATCGTTGATCTCTTCGCCGATGGGCGAGGTGTGGATCATGAAGTTGTAGGGCGGGCGGTCCAGGACGGCATCGAGGCGCATGAGAGTGTCCTTCAACGTGCGCGCGAGGCTTGCGTACATGGTGCTCTGGTTGTTTTCGTAAGAGGAGCCGTGCACTTTGGGGAGAAGCCACATTTCAAAAGGAAAGCGCGACGCGTACGGCGCGAGCGTGATGAAATTGTCGTTCTCGCCGATGACGCGCTCGCCGGTGTCGCGTTCCTGGCGAATGATGTCGCAGAAGATGCAGCGCTCTTTCTCGTCGTAGTAGTGCCAGCCGCTGTCTACCTCTTCGCGCACGCGTCGCGGCACGATAGGTAGAGCGATCAATTGCGAGTGCGTGTGTTCGACGGAAGCGCCCGCGGCTTCGCCGTGGTTCTTGAAGATCAGCACGTAGCGAAACCTTTTGTCGTTTTTGAGGTCGAGCATGCGGTCGCGGTAGGCCCAGAGGACGTCTTCAACAGCGCGCTCCGGCAAGGAGGCCAGCGTCGCGGCGTGATCGGGCGTTTCGATGATCACTTCGTGCGCGCCGACGCCGTTCATTTTGTCAAAGAGGCCTTCGCCCTCGCGGTCGAGATCGCCTTCGATTCCAAGTGCGGGAAATTTGTTGGGCACGACACGAACGGTCCAGCCCGCGGTGTTCGCGCCTCCGTTGCTACGGCCGTAGACGAGAATCTCCGGCGGCGTCTTGGCTTCGTTGCCGGGGCAGAACGGACAATTCTTGCCGTTGGGCAACGGGGAGACGCTTTCGCGCAGAAAATCGTTTGGGCGCTTTCCTCGCTCGGTGGAAATGATCACCCAGCGGCCAGTAATAGGATCTTTTCGCAACTCCGGCAAAGCAATCCTCCTCGATAGGGGTCAAAGATTTGGGCACGGAAAGCGCCCCCTGGGGTCCGATTGTACCGCGTCTGGCGGCGGTGAGAAGGCGTTCCGCAGGATTTTCCTGTGGATTTTTACATTTGGGGGCTGAAGGCGTCCTTATGGAGCCGCACAATAGGCGGTTTGCCGGGGAAATTATCGATGGCGACGACATCGAAACGGCACGGGCACTCGGGCACGCGGCGCTCCGAAAGGAAATGCTGAGCGGTGCGAGCAAGTAGGTGTTGTTTGCCTGGCGTAACGCTTAGCTCCGGCAAAGCGGACATTTCTTCGCGGACAGTCCGAGTTCGAACCTCGACGAACGCTAGTGTCTTGCCATCGTAGCCGACCATATCGATTTCGCCTTTGGAAGCACGAGGCGTGAAATTGCGGGCTACGAAAACGTAGCCGAGGCGGCGGAGATACCAGTAGGCGTAAGTCTCGCCGCGAATGCCGGTTTGCCGGGCTACGTGCTTTTTGGCTTCAGGAGAGAGAGCCTCGCCCTCACGCAAGCCTTTTCGCGCGGCCCAGTGGACGGCATGGAAAATCAATCGGGAGACGATCGGCATTAACTCTCCGCGGAGGCGAACAGGATAGGGCCGAGTATAAACAAAAATCCCGTGGCTGCCACGAAGCTTTCGCGACGGCCACGGGATTTTCTAAGGTTCGATTTGTTCGCGCACGGCGAACTCTTCGAGAGTACGTTAAGCCTTTTTCTCGGCTTCGCGAATGCATTCTTCGAGCGTGCGCACGGCGAAGTCCGCTTGTTCTTCGTCGATGAGAAGCGGCGGCGACAGCCGGACGGTATTCTCGCCCGCGCCCAGGATGCAAAGTCCCTTGTGGAAGGCAAGGTCAACGATGGCATTGCGGAGATCCGCGGCTTTTTCTTTCGTGCGCTGATCCCGGACAATCTCAATGCCGATCATCAAGCCACGCCCGCGAACGTCGCCGACGATCTTGAACTTTTTCGTCCAATCGGCCAGGCGGCCGAAAAGGTACTCGCCCATGCGGGTAGCATTCTCGAGATACTGGCTTTCGATCAGCTCCGCCGTAGCCAGAGCCGCCGCGATGCAGACCGGATTTCCTCCAAACGTGGTTCCGTGCGACCCGGGCTTCCAGTTCATTATGCTGGCTGGCGCAAATATTGCTCCGAGCGGCATGCCGCTGGCAATGCCTTTGGCGCTGCAGATAATATCTGGCTCGATGCCCGCGTATTGATGCGCCCACCATTTTCCGGTGCGGCCCATGCCGGACTGGACTTCGTCTGCAATGAGCATGATGCCGTGCTTGCGGCAAATGCGCTGCAACTCTTGCAGGAAAAAATTCGGCGCAACAACGTATCCGCCTTCGCCCTGAATCGGCTCAATGATAATTCCCGCGACTTCCTCGGGATCAAAGAGGCGCTTGAAAATCTGCTGCTCGAGTTGCTCGAGAATCTCCGCGCCGCAAGTTTCCGCGGTGTGGCCGTGGGCGCAGCGGTAAGCGTACGGATAAGGAATGTGTTCGATGCCGGAGAGCAAAGCGCCGAAGCCCTTGCGCTGAGTGGTTTTGGAAGCAGTCAGCGAGAGCGCGCCCATGGTGCGGCCGTGAAAGCAACCATAGAACGCGATCATTTTATCGCGCTTGGTGGCATAACGAGCTAACTTGATAGCGCCTTCGATGGCTTCGGCACCAGAATTGGTGAAGAAAGCCTTCTTCGGCGCGGTGCCAGACAAGGTGTTGACCAGGCGCTCAGCGAGGAGCGGCATGCTTTCGTAGTAGAAATCTGTACCGGACATATGAATCAGTTCGGCGGCCTGGTGCTGAATCGCGGCGACGACTTTTGGATGGCAGTGGCCCGTCGAACAGACGGCAATTCCGGCGGCGAAATCCAAGAATGCATTGCCATCAACGTCCTCGACAATTGCGCCATGGCCGCGCTTGGCGACGAGTGGATAATCCCGCGTATAAGACGGCGACATGAATTTGGCGTCGCTTTCCACAACGCGCTTGGCGTTGGGTCCGGGCAGTGCGGTAATGAGCCTCGGTAGTTTCGTTTCCATTGCGGTAATCATCTCTTCCTCCTGGGGAAAAATGGTCAGCGGTGAATGTCGATGGGCTACCGCAAAGCAGGTTTGTTTGCGTACACCAATACCAGTGCGCGCCCTGCCAGAGGAGAGTTTGCTTAGTCTACGCCGAAGAGGTTGGGACGCAGCTCGGCCGGTGAAAAGTTGCCGGGGAAGCGATAGCGATTAGAGAGTCTCATTTGCGTTTCCAACGGACGCTGCCGTCCTTCGAATCTTCAATAAGTATACCACGATCCGCGAGTTCCTTGCGGATGCGATCGGACGCAACGAAGTCGCGCTGCTGGCGCGCAGCCTGGCGATCGGCGACGAGTTTTTCGATTTCTGCGTCACCCGGACCGCTGTCTTCAGCGCCAAAACCGAGCGCGCGCAGCTTTTCCGCATCGTTGTCTTCCATCACAGCAAAGATGCGGTTGAAGGTCGCCAGAAAATCCTGAGCGGCGGCTACGTCCCCCTGGCGGAAGTCGCCTTTGTCCATGACGATATTCGTTTCGCGAAGGAGATCGAAGGCGGCGGCCAGCGCACGGGCCGTGTTTAAGTCATCGGAAAGACCTGCGTCGAATTCTTCGGCGGCTTCGTTGACCCGTGCGGCCATTTCCTTTTGTTTCCCCGCTGGAAATTTCCCCTGGGCTAGACGCGCAGCGAAGTTGCGCAGCCGCTCGACCGAACTCGCCGCCTGCTGCAACCCGTCAAACGTGAAATTGAGCTGCTTGCGGTACGGCACGCTGGCCAGCGCGAACCGCAGCGCCGAAGGCTTGTATCCCTTCGCAAACAAATCGCGCAATGTGAAGAAATTGCCGAGCGACTTGGACATCTTCTCGCCTTCGACCAGCAGGTGCTCGGCGTGCATCCAGTAGCGCACGAAAGGTTTCCCCGTCGCGCCTTCGCTCTGCGCAATTTCGTTTTCGTGGTGCGGAAAAGCAAGATCGATCCCGCCGGTGTGAATGTCCAGCGTCTCGCCGAGATACTTCATGGCCATCGCGGAGCATTCGATGTGCCAACCAGGGCGGCCCTTGCCGATCGGCGTTTCCCAGAAGTGCTCGCCGGGCTTTGGCGCTTTCCAAAGGGCGAAGTCGCGCGCGCTCTCTTTTTCGTAGCGATCAGCATCCACGCGCGCTCCAGCCTGAATTCCAGCTACGTCAATATTCGAGAGTCTGCCGTAGTGCGGGAACTTCGCGATACGGTAATAGATCGAGCCTTCGCTGGGATACGTGTATGTCTTCTCTTGTAGCTTCTCGATGAGCCTGACCATATCGTCGATGTGGTCCGTCGCGCGGATCCAGTGTTCGGGCGCCTCGATGCTGAGCGTTTTGCAATCGTCAAAAAATGCTTGCACAAATTTTTCGCTATACTCGCGGATGCTCACGCCTGCGGCGGCCGAGTTAGCGATGATGCGGTCGTCCACGTCGGTGAGGTTCATGACGTGATTCATCTTGAAGCCACGAAGCTTCAGGAACCGCCGGAGAATGTCCTGAAACACGAAAGTGCGGTAATTTCCGATGTGCGCGTAGTCGTACACCGTCGGTCCGCATGTGTACATGCGAACTCCGTCGCTTTTTTGCGGGGCGAAGGCTTCGATTTTTCCGCCCAGCGTGTTGTGAAAACGTATCTCGTGCATCGCGGCTCTGACGGCGTTTTTACTCCAAAGGATAAACGTCAGATTGTATCCGAGGCTTCTAGACAGCTGCAATGAAGAACGACGCTGTTGTTGCTTGCGGAACAGGCAGGTTGTCCTTCCGCGAACGAAATTGACTGTGGGAGTTTCGGCCGTTAGAGTCCTAGATTCTCACTGGAGAGGTACAGCGATGAACCGGTTCCTATTGTGCAGTGGCCTTCTCGGAATTTTGGCGCTCGCCGCGACGACCGTTGCGCAGGAAAAGCCGGTGGCGGATACGGCCAAGCAGCTCACGCCCGAAGCATCGCTAAACTTGCGCTCGATTTCCGATTTGCAATTCTCCCCGGACGGCACGCGCGCGGCCTTCGTCGTCACGGAGCCGGCCAAGGCTGAACGGCGCGCACGCCATATCTGGCTGTATGAGAAAAAATCGGGCGTTGTCCGGCAGTTCACATTTTCGGCAAAGGATGACACTTCGCCGCGATGGTCTCCCGATGGAAAGCAGCTCGCTTTTCTGTCGAATCGCGATGATCAGCAGCAGATTTACGTGATGCGCACGGATGCTGGCGAAGCCGCCGCCGTAACCAAGGGCAAGCGCAGCGTGCAAAGTTTTGCGTGGTCTCCGGATAGCCAGCAAATCGCTTTTCTCGCTCCCGATACCAAGACCGACGCCGAGGAGAACAAGGAAAAAGATAAAGACGACGCGCACATCGTCGATAAAGACGACAAACATCCGCGGCTGTGGCTGCTCACAATGGCTACGAGCAATGCCAAAGCGCTCACCGACCCCAAGTGGAAAGTGAGCGAGCTCGCCTGGATGCCCTATGGCGACCGCATCATCGTCAGCGCCACGGATCATCCGGAATCCGACGAAGAGACCCATCGCATTTTTTCGATTGCTGTGGCCGGCGGTCCGCTGAAACTCCTATTTGCACCGCACGGACCCTTCCACGACCTGCGCGTGGCTCCCGACGAGCTGACCATCAGCTACATTGGTTGCCGAGTGGACGGTCCCACACCGCACGACCTCATGCTTCTGGACATCGGCCAGCGTGCCCCGCGAAATCTCACGGGCGCGAGCCTCGATCGCGCCATCCATGAGCATCGGTGGGCAAAAGACGGCTCTATGATCGCCCTCTATGCGGATGGCTTCCGAAACAAACTGATCGGCTTTTCTCCGGAAGGCATGAGTAAAAATCCCGCTAATCCGCCGGCCGGAAATGTTAACGCCTTTTCCGTTTCTGACTCCGGCGACGTTGTTTTCGTGGGACAGTCTGCCACGACACCTCCCGAACTGTGGCTCTGGGATCAGAAGAATTCGCCCCAACAGGTTTCTCAGCTGAACGATTCCTGGAAGCAGTTCACGCTCAGCACACCTGAATTTTACAAGTACAAGTCCTTCGACGGTCTCGAGATAGAAGCTGCTTTGTTGAAACCCGCAGGAACCGATCCAAAAAACAAACTGCCTCTTATCGCACTGATTCATGGAGGACCCACGGGCAATTGGCAAGACTCCGTCGAAGTTTGGGGACAGCTACTTGCGGCGCGCGGCTATGCGGTTTTCTATCCAAATATTCGCGGTTCGGTCGGTTACGGCCAAAAATTCATTGAGATGAACCGCGGAGACTGGGGCGGCGCCGACTTCAAGGACGTGATTTGGGGCGTCAAGGATCTCATCGACCGCGGCATCGCCAATCCCGCGAGACTGGGCATTGGCGGATGGTCCTACGGCGGCTACATGGCGGAGTGGGCCGTAACGCAGACGAACGATTTCAAAGCGGCAGTTTCCGGCGCGGGCCTTTCCAATTTGGTTTCCGAGTACGGCAGCGAAGAGCATCCTTCGTACGACGAATGGTTCTACGGCGTTCCGTATGAGCCAGATAACTTGGTGAAATTCTTGAACAGTTCCCCGTTCACGCAACTCAAAAATGCGAAGACGCCGACACTCATTCTTCAAGGCGAAGCGGACACCACCGATCCGCCAGGACAAAGCTGGGAACTGTATCGCGGCCTGAAGCACTACGGCGTGGAGACCGAACTGGTCCTCTATCCGAGAGAACCCCACGGCCTCCGCGAAGAGAAGCACCTTCTCGACCGTCTCATCCGTATGCTCGCCTGGTACGACAAGTACGTGAAGTAGCCAGGCATCGGGAAGCCATAACCCCATAGCCTTTCCCGATTGTGGTCCTACCAGATCCGATACCATCTGTTGCGTAGCCCTTTACACTCAGGAAGGCTCGTGGTAATCTTTTTTCCCGTACCGCCATCCACGCGCCAGGCGGCTGGGCCTCTGACTGAGAACCTGCCACACGTTTGTCTAAGCGACCGTAAAACGGTCGACTTGTCGCTCGAAAGACCCTCCCCACGAGGAACACTGTGTCGTCTCTCTACGCGCGTTTTGCCGCCGGACCCGTTCGTGCATAGGATATTAGCGGGCCGGATCGATGCCTTTGAGGCTTTGGAAAGGCGAAATTCGTTAGGGGCAAACGCGAAGCGGTTAGCACCAACAACAGCCGCGATAAGATTGACGAAAAAAAGGGGACATCTTGCTTAAGCTCCGAAAAGTGGAAATCGTTGGCTTTAAGTCGTTTTGTGACCGCACCGTGGTCACTTTCAGCGGCTCCGGCACGACGTGCATCGTCGGGCCCAACGGTTGTGGCAAATCCAACGTTGTCGACGCCATTTCCTGGGTACTCGGAGAACAGAGCCACAAATCCCTGCGCGCCGAGCGCATGGCGGATTGCATTTTCAACGGGACAACCAAGCGGCCGCCCCTGGGCATGGCCGAAGTCACTATCACGATGGAGGACCCCGAGCTAGCCGAAGCCGCCAGGTTCGTCCTCGAAAGCGCACAAATCGAAGCCAACGCAGATGCGACTGCGCTTCCCGCTCCCGCGATGCAGAACGACCCGGTCACGATTGCTGACCCGAATATACAGATTCTCTCGCTTGACCCCGCAGCGGCCCCCGAATCGCAGCAACAACAAGATGTAGCCGGATCGCAAGACTCTGCGTCGCAGACTGATGAAGCCTCTGCCACTGTTCCCGAATTTTTGAAAGCCAAGCGCCGCAAGAAGGGCGGCGACAAACCAGTGCTCGTCACTAAGCCAGGCGAAGTGGTGGTCACACGCCGGTTGTACCGCTCCGGCCAAAGCGAATACCTGATCAACGGCCGCATCGCCCGCCTCCGCGATATTCAGGAAATGTTCATGGGCGTGGGACTCGGTCCCGATTCCTACGCCATCATCGAGCAGGGCCGCATCGGCCTGATCCTCTCCACCAAGCCAATGGAGCGCCGCGCCATCATAGAAGAAGCCGCCGGCGTCACGAAATTCAAGACCAAGAAGCGCCTCGCGGAAGCCAAACTGGAATCTTCGAAACTCAATCTTGCACGTGTGAACGATATCGTCGTCGAGGTTGAAAAACAGCTCGGCTCGCTGAAGCGCCAAGCCTCCAAAGCGCGCCGTTACGCGGAAATTCGCGACCAAATGCGCGGCATTGTTCGCCAGATGCTTGCCGGAAAAGCTCGCGAGCTGGACTCAGAAGCGGAGCGCATCGCCAAGCAACTTGCCGAACTGACCGCCGCGGAAACGCAGCACGCACAGACCATTCAGCAACAGGAAGGCGAACAGGATCGCCTCAACCAGCGCATTTACGAACTGGACGCCGAGATTCGCCAAAATCAAAATGTTTTGAATCTCACCGCCCTGGAAGTCGATCGCACCGAGAACCGCATCGCATTCAATCAACAGCGCGCTGTGGAACTCGGCTCTCGACGTACGCAAGTCTCCGCCGAAATGGCGGAAGCTGCGGCGCAAGCAGCAGAGTGGGAAGCACGCAGCGCCGCCCAGCAGCTTGCTGTTACCTCACTTCGGGAAGAGTCCGGGGTTCTCTCCGGCCGCGTGGAAGGGCTTGCGATGCGAGCGGAATCGCGCGCAAATCAAATTCAGGAATCCGAAGCGCGCATCGAGGCACTCCGCCGTTCCGCGTCGGAAGCCGGCGAAAGCCTGCTTCAGCTGCACGGCGAACAGAAGCAAGCCGAGGAAGCGCTCGTCCATCACCTGGAAGGGCTTCGCAAACGCGAAGCGAGCGAGCATGAACTGCTAGAAACTTCCATTCGCATTCGCGACGAGGCCGATCAGGCCGCCTACAACTGGGAAGCCGCCAGCGGTCAGCTGAACGCGCTTACGCAAAATGCGGTCACCCTGCAAACGCACATCGCGGAGCTGCGCCAGCAACGCGAGGCCACCACGCAGAAGGCGGATGTTTTGCGCGACTCACTCTCGGGCGCCCGCGCGCGCCATGCAACGCTCACGCAAATTCTCAACGACCGCTCGTACACCGCCGATGCCGTGCAAAAGCTCTTCGCCGCCAACGAACGCGGTGGCAGCCAAAACTTCCACGCGGTCGGCGTGCTCGCGGATTATGCCGAAGTCGAAGAACAGCACGAAGCGGCCATCGAACAATACCTTCGCGACGAACTCGAGTATGTGGTTGTCGAAACCTACGATCACGCTCGCGCGGGCGTTTCCCTGCTCCGCGATGAAGTCGGCGGTCGCGCCACTTTCTTTGTCGATTCGCTGCGCAATCTGCGTCTGGCCGAGTACGAGCCCATCATCAACTTCCGCATCGAAGACGGCGTCGTCTCCCGCCTGGACAAACTCGTCGGCTTCCGCGATCCTCTCGGCGCCGCTGCCAAGCAATTTCTTCCGCGGCTGCGCTCGGCTTATTTGACGGATAGCGCAACGTCCGCCGAGACGCTCGCGCGCGACAATCCTCAGTTCGCATTCGTCGCGCCGGACGGCACTTGCTACCAGGGCCGGACGGTCACTGGTGGGCGCGCTGATGAAGCCGGTCCGCTCGGCATGAAGCGGGAACTGCGCGCTCTCGACGCCGATGTCCTGCAGCTCGAGCATGAGATGAGCGAGGCACAAGCCGCGCTGGCGCTAATCAACACGGACCTCCGCGTTGCGGAGAAGTCGCTCGATCAAATCACAGCGCAGCAACGCGATGCCGAACGCAGCGTCTTCTCCGCAACACACCGTCACGAGCACATGCAAAGCGAACTGGCGCGGCTTGGTCTCGAACTCACCGTTTGCCAAAACGAGCTTTTGCGTTTGCGGAAAGACTGCGAAGAAGCAAGAATGCGCGCCGAGCGCGCGAAGAATCAACATGCGGCGGCGACGGTCAGCCGCGCTGAAGCGGAAACCGAGAGCACGCGCCTGGTGGAACAGTTGGCGCAACTTCGCGGCTCGGTTCAAACCGAGCAGAACGAACTCGCTATCGCCCGCGCCGAACTCGCCGCCCTGAATGAACGGCTTTCCGCCGCCGAGGCCCTTGCGGCGCGTCTGCAAGAAGAGCGCGCGGAACTCGATCGTCGCGAAACCTCTCTTCTACAGCAGGAATCCTCGATTTGGGATGAGACCTCCGCCCTCGCCAAGCAGAGTGAAGAACTCACACAGCAACTCGAAGGCCTTCGCGGCGAAAAACTCCGCCTCGAAGTTCGCCAGCGCCAGCTCGAACAGGAATGGGAAAGCGGCCGGACGCGCGTCACACAGATGGAAGATCATTTGCGCATGGGCCGGCAGTCGCTTCAAGAGCTTCGCGAACAGCGCAGCCACGCGGAAGTGGATCACGCGCGCAACGATTCAGACCGCCAGCACCTCCGCGAGACGTGCATGACCGAGGTCAACGCGCAGCCCGAAGATCTGATCGCCACGGAAGCCGCGTTTATGACCGGCGAAGAACTCGCCGCAGCCGAAACAAATTACCGCGAAATGAAGCAGCGTATCGAAGCCATGGGCCCCGTCAACATGATGGCTCTCGAAGAGTTCAACGAGTGCGAGCAGCGCTTCACTTTCCTGACGCGCGAACGCGACGACCTGCTCAAATCCATCGCCAACACGCAGCAGGCCATCGCCGAACTCGACCTCGTGTCCCGCGAAAAATTCGAGCAGGCGTTCAACGCGATTAATCACAATTTTTCCGAAGCTTTCCACACCATCTTTGGCGGTGGCATGGCGGAAATGCGCTTGACCGAACCCGACAGCTCCGGCGACGCAGGCATCGATGTGGTCGCTTCCCCTCCCGGCAAGCGCATGCAAAACGTTCTGCTCCTCTCCGGCGGCGAAAAGGCTATGACCGCGCTCGCCCTGCTCATCGCCATCTTCCGCTATCAACCGAGCCCCTTCTGCATCCTGGACGAAGTGGACGCTCCGCTCGACGAAGCCAACGTCGGCCGTTTCACACGCCTCGTAGGCGACATGAGCGGCCAAACACAATTCATCATCGTCACCCACAACCGCAAAACCATGGAGACCGGCTCCGTTCTCTACGGCGTCACCATGCAGGAGCCCGGCGTCTCCAAACTTGTCAGCGTCCGCTGGGAAGGCGACGAAGCCCCCGCGCCAAAACAAAAAGCAGCCTCGGCCGCCTAAGTTTTCGACAGAACCCCACCAGAAATTAGGCGCAAGCGTTTGTGCTAATTTTCTCCCTGCGGCTGGCGCGCGTCGGGAACAAAAATCTAGTGCGTAAAACGCCAGGCTGTTCGTCGCGACTCGTCGTGTAAAACGAAACTCCTCGCCTCGCACTTTTTTCCAAACTTTTTCTCTACGCGCTGCTTTCCCTGAACGGAGCGCTGCGCTAGAATGCTCCTCACCTTTGGGGAGAAACTTTTCTGTGGCTGCAAGTCCTGTGAGTCGCATCCTTCAAGAAACGCATTTCGCCGGTCTCACTCCCGCCGCGCGCGGGAAGGTCCGCGATATCTACGATCTTGGCGATAAGCTCCTCATCGTCGCCACCGACCGGCTCTCCGCTTTCGATGTAATTCTTCCGACGCCCATTCCCGACAAAGGCCGGGTCCTCACCCAGCTTTCCCTTTTCTGGTTCGACCTACTCAAGGACGTCATCCCCAATCACGTTCTCAGCGCCACGGACTTCCCTGCCCCGTTCGACGCCTATTGCGATGAACTCGCCGGCCGCTCCATGGTTGTTCGCAAGACGCAGCCTCTTCCCATCGAGTGCGTAGTGCGAGGCTACGTTTCCGGCTCCGGCTGGAAGGACTACAAAGCCACCGGAAAAATCTGCGGCATCGCGCTCCCCGCAGGCTTGCGCGAATCCGATCACCTGCCCGATCCCATCTTCACTCCTGCCACCAAAGCTGCGACGGGCCACGACCAAAACATTTCCTTCGAGCAGGCTGCATCTCTCATCGGCATGGACCTCGCCGAGCGCGTCCGTTCCATCAGCATCGACATCTACCGCCGCGCCGCGGCCTACGCCGAACCCCGCGGCGTTCTCCTCGCCGACACCAAATTCGAGTTCGGCCTGCTCGATTGCCCTCTCGGCTCGCTCGACGCGGTCAACTCCCTGATGTGGATCGATGAAGCGCTCACTCCAGACTCCTCCCGCTTCTGGCCCGCCGCGCAGTACAATCCAGGCGGCCCACAACCCTCTTTTGACAAACAGTTTGTGCGCGATTACCTCGAGCGAATCCGCTGGCCCAAAACCCCGCCCGGCCCGGATCTTCCGCCCGATGTCGTCGCTGCCACGCGTGCCAAGTACCGGGAGGCGTATCGCATCCTGGCAGGTCACGAGCTCGACCAATAGCTGCAAACCGGCCCAGAACAAACTAGAACAAATTCTGCGGAGCGTGCGATCGTGAAAGATCAACTCGAGGGGCTTGTTACACAAATGGTGGACCGGGGAATTTTGTTCGATGAGGCCGTCGGAGAATTCGAAAAGCGTTTCATCAAGCGCGTCCTGGACCGCGCCAACGGCAACCAATCCCGCGCCGCCCATGTCCTCGGCATTCACCGCAACACATTGAGCCGCAAAATCGACGAATACAAGCTCGCCTCAGGAAACCACCGCTCCCGCTGACGGCGGTGCCATTCCGCTATAGTCCTTGTCGCGTTTTCTTCCGCGAGAGAAACCTGTTTCGCAAAAGAAAAACGGCTCTCTGGTTATGCCAGAGAGCCGTTCGTTCTTTGTATCCTGCCTCGCTACTCTAGTGTCCCGCCGGCTTCTTTCGCGCGGGCCCCTTCTTAGGCGCACCCTTTTCCTTCGGAATGTCATCCGCGTTCACTTTGCCCTTTTCCCAGTGCAGCATGAACGCTGGGTCTGGATCATAGGAAACAAGCGTCCCGGTAAAGTGAATCGCGCTGTCCTTCTCGACGCGAGCCACTTCCGGCTGCCCAGCTATTTTCACATCCATATCCGGCGTCGTCTTGGCATCGAACTCCGCGTCGCTGGTCACGAAGGCCACCTTGAGCTCGATAACGTCTCCGGGAATGTTTTCAATCACCTTACCAGGCACGCCAGGAAATTCCAGACCACACGACGCCAGCCAGGTAACTTTGGCCTTATCTCCGCCCGCCTTCAGGTCCGTAACCACGGATGCGATCGTCATATCTTTGCGCGCCGCATCCAGATCCGCGCTGCTCGGCAGGTTGTAGCTCGCCGGGCGCTCTGCCGAACTGCCTGCAAGTTGCAGCAGTTCCGCCAGCTCCGCATCAGTCAGGTTTTCGCAGGCGGCCTGCTGGTAGTTCACGATCAACTTTCGCAGATAGTCTTTCACTTTCTTTGACTGCGCTTCTGTCGCACCCTTCGCCGCCACGGCTCGCGCAATCGACCAGAAAGCGTCCATATGTTGTGGCGGCGTCAACGCCTCGTACGCCAGCCCCAACCGGTAGCTCGTAATCCCATCGTCGGGATTCAGCACTAACATCGCCTTGTAGAATGGAATCGCTGATGCGTAGTCCTTTGTGTTCGCTGCAGCCTGGGCAGCAGTCCCGTTGAAATAAATTTGAATCTGCTTTTTCTGCGTAGCGAACGCATCATCCGTCATGGTGTCCGGCTTCTTCACGTCATCGAGCGCCTTCAATCCAGCCACAGCCGCGTCGCGCGCAGCCTTTGCATTAGCAGCGTCATTGGCCCAGCCGGGTTGCGATGCCGTAAGGGCGTTGTAGGCAAACGCATGCGCGTACAGCGCTTGATATTGCCCGCCGGCGTCAATCTTGCTTCCCAGCCCGATAACTTTGTCCGAGTATTCGATCACTTTCTGATAGTTCTTCAGCTGCCCGTAAGCCTGGACGTAGAGCGGATAAACGTAGATCATCAAAGCAGAGTTTGGATACTTCGAGACAAAATCGTCCAGCGCCTTGATCTGCTGCGCCGGATTTTTCTCCGCGGCTGCAGCCTGATACGAGTTGTACTCCGCCATCGTATACGGCTGCTTCCCTGCCGCGGCGTCTTGCCCAGCCGCCGCGGGCGCTTGTGGCCGCGCCAACGCGCTCAGCCCGCTCCCCAGAATCAGACGAAGCGCCGCGACCATCGCGAGGCCTGCCACTTTGCGTGTTCCACTCATTCCCACTCTCCTCGCCCAAGTTTCAATCTGGCATTTCCGTTGCCCGTCTTGCTGCACTTCTTCTGCCAATAATTGCGGTGCTTCCAAAACTTGGGAATTATAGGAAAAGCCCCGGTCTATCCGCAAGCCATCATCATAGAAAAATTTGAAGCGCCTGTGAAACCATTCCATTCGACTGCAAGCTTCTCTCCGGCTTCCCCACGTACCTTCGACGATCCCAAGCCATGAGGGAACTGCTTAGACTCCTGGATGGTAAGATGAGTTTCGCACAAAAAAGGTGGCAAGCGAGAGGAAGAATTTAAATGGCTCAAAAAGCATCTATAAATTCATCGTCCCGCCAAACCGCCCCGCTCACCGGAGCTGTCGCCCTTGTCACCGGCGGCAATCGCGGCATAGGCCGAGCTATCGCGCTCCGCCTTGCCAAACTAGGCGCGGGAGTGGCCGTCTGTGGACGCGATCCGAAGGCTCTTGCCGCGACCGAAGCCGAGCTAAAGAATTCCGGTTCGTCTTTCTTTTCGCAAATTGCCGACGTCTCGCGGTCTGCCGATGTAACTGCCCTTGTGCACAAAACGCAAGCCGCGCTAGGCCCGATCTCCATCCTGGTCAACAACGCCGGAATCGGCCTCTTCGGCCCGGCCCATGAAAAAACCGAAGCCGACTGGGACCGCGTCCTCGACACCAATCTCAAGAGCGTTTTTCTCGTCTCTCGCGCCGTCGCTCCCACGATGATCCGTTGCGGCGCCGGAGACATCATCAACATCAGTTCTCTCGCCGGCCGCAACGCCTTCGCCGACGGCGGCATCTATTGCGCCTCCAAGTGGGGTCTCCAGGGCCTTTCCGCCTGCATGGCTGAAGATCTCCGCGAGCACGGCATTCGCGTCAGCATCATCTGCCCCGGCAGCGTGGCCACTGAATTCTCCGGTCACAGCTCAAAAGATCCGGCCAAAGTGCTCTCACCGGAAGACGTCGCTCATGCCGTGGAAATGATTGTTACCCAAGGCCCGCAAAGCTTCCTAAGCGAAATCCAGCTCCGCCCCGTTCGCAAACCGTAAAGCGCAAAACCCATGAGCTTCGATCTCTACTTCCAGCCCATCGTCCACGGCGATCCTTTAAAGATCCCAAGGGCTGAACTCCGATCTCTTTTCCCGGTCATCGAGAAAGAGTCTGAACCCGACTATTGGAAGATTCAGTACGATCCTTTAAACACGTGCCACATTGGCGTGACGCCCGTGACTTCTGCGAGCGATTTGCTTTCGTCCTTTCATGTCGAGAGGCCATGCGGCGATCCACGCTTCTGGGACGCGCTGTTCCACGTCCTCAATTGCGGTCCCGTCGTGTTGTACTTCCCTGGGGGGCCGCCGATCGTGGCGAGTGACGAAGTCGGGGCCGCGCTGCCCAAGGACGTGATCGCCTCGTTAGGCGAACCACGAAAGGTGCGTTCGGCCGCCGAGATTCTCAGAACTATACGCGAGGCTTGAGACTGCCCCGCTCCCCGCTGCGGCCGTTAAGGACGAGCAGCCTGTTGCGCTTTATTATTTCCTCTTGACATTAGTCGTCATAACGACTATCCTACCGCCATGAGTCGCCGCAATCCCTCCCACCCTGTTCTTCCCGTCGAAGACCGCATCTTCATCTCCCTCCAGAAGACCGCCGATTCTCTCGGCCTCGAAGCCGAGCAACTCCTCAAGCCCCACGGCCTGACCGGCACGCAGTACAACGTCCTCCGCATTCTCCGAGGAGCCGAACCCGCCGGCCTCGCTTGCCGCGCCATCGGCGAACGCATGATTTCTCACGACCCGGACATGACCCGTCTCCTCGACCGCATGGAAAGGCGCAGCCTCATCTCCCGCGCCCGCCAGACCGATGACCGCCGTGTCATCAAAACCCGCATCACCCCTGCGGGCCTAGCTCTTTTAAAAAGTCTCGATCAGCCTGTTCGCGAGCTTCACAAGCGTCAGTTCCACCACCTGCCCGCTGTACGCCTAAAGACTCTCGCCCAGCTGTTGGAGGAAGTCCGCGCTCGCGGGCCGGAGTAACGTACTAAACGCACAAACTCTAAATCTGCTTAAACGCAGCGATCAACTAAGGAGGCAACACTCATGGACCAAATTTTCTCTCGCATCGCAGTCACCGCCGGACTGGCAGCCGCTCTTTCCCTGCCCGCCGCAGCGGCGACTTCCAACTGGCAAATCGATCCCGCGCATTCGTCGGCACAATTTGCCGTCAAGCATCTGGCCATCTCCACGGTCCGTGGCGCATTTACCAGCGTAAAAGGCTCCATACAGCTCGACGACAAGGACATCACCAAATCAACGGTAGATGTCACGATTGACGTCAATTCCGTCGACACGCGCGTGCCAGACCGCGATAAAGACCTTCGCAGCAACCATTTCTTCGACGCCGAGCACTTCCCCACTATCACTTTCAAGTCTAAGCGCGTCGAGCAAGTAGCTCCCGGCAAACTCAAGGTCACCGGCGACCTCACCATTCGCGGCACCACGAAAGAAGTCGTCCTGGATGTGGATGGCCCGACAGCTCCCGTCAAGGATCCCTGGGGCAATCAACGCGTCGGCGTTAACGCCAGTTCCAAAATCACTCGTCAGGACTTTGGCATCACGTACGGCCCAGGTATGATCGGCGATGAAATCTCCATCACCATCGACGCCGAAATGTTTCAAAAGGCCGCCAAGTAATCAGGCGCAAGCAGTCAGGCTCCAAGTAATCAGGCTCGCAGCAAGCAAGCGGGCCCAAGCAATCAGTCACATAAACGCCGCTGGCGTTACTGGGGGAACTCTCTGCCTCTTTCGGAGCGAAGCGATAACTCTCTCTTCGCTCCGGGAGAAGTCAGAATGAAGTAAAGAGCACAACACAGTTTCACGCGTGTACCTCTCACCCGCGCTCGATCATCAAATCCCCGAACTAATCCAAAGGAAGAAACCCATGCAGAAGCCAGCTCCAACAAACTTCCCCGTCCACGATTTGATCCGCGATCGCTGGAGTCCGCGCGCCTTCGCAGCGAAGCCTATCGAACCCGCCGTTCTCGCCAGCCTCTTCGAAGCCGCGCGCTGGGCCCCCTCCAGCAACAACGAACAACCTTGGGCTTACCTCGTTGCCACAAAAGAAGATGCGGAAAATTTCGCGAAAACGCTCAGCGTTCTTGTGGAGTTCAACGCCAGCTGGGCCAAAGACGCTCCCGTTCTCGTCCTTGCCGTCGCGGGCCTCAAATTTCAAGCCAATGGCTCTCCAAACCGCAACGCGTTCTACGACACCGGCGCCGCCACAGCCCTCCTCAGTGTCGAAGCCACCTCCAGAGGCCTTGCCGTTCACCAAATGGCCGGCTTCGACCCCGCCAAAGCCAAACTAGTCTTCGAGATTCCCGAGGACTGGGAGCCCATCGCCGCCATCGCCATCGGCTATCCCGGAGATCCCAAGTCTCTTCCTCAAAAACTGCACGATCGCGAGGTTGCGCCTCGAACACGCAAACCTTTAACCGAATTTGTCATGTCGGGCCGCTGGGGGCATACTTCTCCTATCGTCTCTCAGTAGTCGTTTACAAAGTTTCAGAGGACCCGCCCCGCCAAATGCACCGCACGCTTGAATTCCTCCTCCATCACGGCTATGTCGTCTTGCTAGCCTGGGTCTTCGCCGAACAGGCCGGAGTACTTATTCCCTCGCTTCCGCTACTGCTCGCCGCAGGCGCTCTAGCCGGCTCCCATCAGCTAAATATATTTGCGTCCCTCTTCATCGTCGCGTTGGCCGCGGTGTCCGCCGATTCCATCTGGTATCAGCTTGGCCGCCACAAAGGCATCAAAGTTCTGCAATTCCTTTGCAAAATCTCCATCGAGCCGGATTCCTGCGTCCGCCGCACCGAAGGAGTTTTCTCCAAGCAAGGCGCGCGTTCCCTGATCTTTGCCAAGTTCCTTCCGGGCCTCAGCACTGTCGCCCCGCCGCTCGCCGGTGTCTTCCAGATGCGCCTCAGGCGCTTTCTGATCTTCGACGCCGCTGGCTCGCTTCTCTGGGCCGCCACTTTCCTCGGCATCGGTTACGTTTTCAGCGGCCAAATCGAGCGCATCGCCGAACACGCCGCTTCCCTCGGCGGCTGGCTCGCAGTCATTGTCATTGGCGCGCTCGTATCCTATCTGGGATATAAATTCCTCGCGCGCCGGCACTTCATTCGCGAACTTCGCATCGCGCGCATCACCGTCGAAGAACTTAAACTAAAGCTCGACGCCGGCGAAGAAGTCGTCATCGTCGATCTACGTCATTCCATGGATTTCGAAGCCGACCCCGAAACCATTCCCGGCGCCTTCCGCATGGATGCCCAGGAGCTCGAAGAAAAAAACGACCGTCTGCCCCGCGATCGCGAAATCATTCTCTACTGCACTTGACCAAACGAAGCTACCAGCGCCCGTGTGGCGCTCCTCCTCAGAAAACAAGGCATCAAGCGTATCCGCCCCCTCGAAGGCGGCCTCGAAGCCTGGCGCGAACACAAATATCCCGTCTCCAACACCAGACTCACTCAAATCTCAACTCAAATTTAATTTACAACTCTGGATTTACAACCGGGGCAGGACAATCCCGCTCTGCGCCTGGTACTTCCCCTTCTTATCCTTGTAACTCACTTCGCAATCTTCATCCGACTCAAAGAACAGCACCTGGCACAACCCTTCATTCGCATAGATCTTCGCCGGCAAGGGCGTGGTGTTGCTGATTTCCAAAGTCACAAACCCTTCCCACTCCGGCTCAAACGGCGTCACATTCACAATAATCCCGCACCGCGCATACGTAGACTTCCCCAAACAAATCGTCAAAACATTCCTCGGTATCCGGAAATATTCCACTGACCGCGCCAGCGCAAAAGAATTCGGCGGAATCAGGCACGCCTCGCCTTTGAACGGCACCAGTGACCTCGGATCGAAATGCTTCGGGTCCACAATCGTCGAATTCACGTTCGTGAAAATCTGAAATTCGTCCGCCACCCGGATGTCGTAGCCGTACGACGAAACTCCATAGCTGATCACGCCTTCGCGCACCTGCCGGTCGGTGAAGGGCTCGATCATCTTATGTTCCAGCGCCATCTTGCGGATCCACCGGTCTGGCTTAACGGACATCCACGCCTCCTCAATCATTAAATGAAATTAGCAGCGGCAAAAAAGTTCGCCAAAAGGAAAGACAGTGTAGTTTACCCATCTCGTCTTGACAACCTGCGGCCCACCCTCTAGCATTTGCCAAAGAAGCAGGAGGCGCGTGTGATCAAGCTGGACATCGTGAATGCGGTTGTCGCCAAGACTCTCATCAGCCGCACCAAGGCCGAGCAAGCCGTCGAAACCATCTTCGAATCCCTCAAGCAAGCTCTCGGCCGCGGCCAGCGCATCGAGCTCCGCCGCTTCGGCGTCTTCAGCGTCAAGCCCCGCAAGACCGGCATCGGCCGCAACCCCCGCACCGGCGAAGAAGTCAACATTCCCCCCGGCAAAGCCGTACGCTTCAAACCCGGCAAAGAACTCCAAGGCATCGAAGCCACAAAAAAGTAATATTCCCGCCCCACCAGCCGAACGCCCAATAGCGCCGTATACCTCAAAGCCTGTATTGTCACCTCTCCGTCGTCGTTGCTAGTGTCGCCATACAGCCCGCTTAAGAAGATGTTGTCGACAGGTCTTCTTCCGTAAGGAGAACAAATTTATGAATTGGTCGCCCGGTGGTGAGAGCCAGGACATCGAGGACCGCCGCGACGACAGTGGGGGCGGCGGTGGTTTCCAATTTGGCGGCCTCCATATGGGCATCGGCGGCGCGCTTATTCTCCTGATTCTCAGTTTTATTTTCAGAACCAACCTCTTTACGCTACTTGGGGGCGGGACTGCAGATCCCGGCACCACCGTCAGCCAACCCGACCCGGCTCGCGATACCGCTGAGAAGCCGCTGGTACAATTCGTGTCTTTCGTACTCGATGACACGCAGAAGACTTGGACGCAAATTCTGCCGCAACAGACCAACACTTCATATCGTCATGCCAAGCTGGTGCTTTTTCGCGATAGCACCCGATCCGGATGCGGCGGCGCCGCGGCTGCCACGGGTCCCTTTTATTGTCCCGAAGACGAGAGGGTTTACATTGACCTCGGCTTTTTCGATGAGCTGAGCCGCCGCTTCGGAGCGCCTGGCCAATTTGCTCAGGCTTATGTTCTCGCGCACGAACTGGGGCATCACGTTCAGAAACTGCTGGGCATTGAAGGCAAGGTCCATCAGCTTCAGCAAAGTAATTCGCGCGAAGCGAACCCGCTCTCTGTGAAACTGGAACTCCAGGCCGATTGTTTTGCCGGCGTTTGGGCGCACTCTACTCAACAACGCGGCCTGCTCGAAAGCGGAGACGTGCAATCGGCGCTGGGTGCTGCCTCTGCCGTCGGGGATGACCATCTGCAAAAAATGTCCACCGGCCATGTCAGTCCGGAATCCTTCACGCATGGCTCTTCCCAACAGCGGATGCACTGGTTTCAGGCCGGTCTGGAAAACGGCACAATCACGGCCTGCAATACCTTCGGCCAGTCCGAGTAGTTCAAAAGTTTGAATTGTTGCAGCGCTTCGCTGCCCATGCGGGAACGTTAGGTGACTTACCAGGAGTCACCACACCCGTACCGAACGACTCCGATTCGTTGCCCTCGAAAGTTTCCGGTATAGACTGCCTTGAATTTCTAGGAGAAGGGAGTTCAGCGGATCGGCGCCACCGGCCTGCTACGCTGCCGCGGTGCATCGACTCCGATCCTCCAACTGATCCGAATTTGCTAGGTGGTCGGCGCAAGGCAACGGTACCCGGACACGTACGGTGGTGCCATGCGGATTGGACTCCATCTCCAACTTGCCGTTCAATTCGCTCACCCGTTCCCGCATTCCAGCTAAGCCAACCCCTGACTCCATAGTAATTTTCTGCAAACGCTCCAATAACTCCGGTGCTATGCCGTGTCCATTGTCTTTCACTTCGAAGTTAACCGCTTCTAACTGTTTCTCCAGCCCGACGCTCACAATGGACGCTCCGGAATGGCGATGCACGTTGGTCAGGGTCTCCTGGAGGATCCGAAAGAGTCCCATCTCTATATCACTTGGCAATCTTTCAGAACCGGAGGGAAAATCAAGATCAACTTGAATCCCGCTACGCTTTGAGAATCCCTCCACATACCAGCGGGCCGCCGAGGATAGGCCAATTTCGTCCAGCAGCGGTGGATGCAATAGATAGGAGGTCGTGCGAATTTCTTGAAGGGCCCGATCCGCAAGATCGGCAATTTCCGCCAGAGCGCCCGACGTGGGGTCTTCTTTGCCAAACTGCGCCTGAAGTGCCCCAATGTTCATCATCGCCCCGGCAAGAATTTGACTCGTACTGTCGTGCAAGTCACGCGCTATTCTGCGTCTCTCCTCATCCTGGATTTTCAACAGCCGCTGGGTAACTCTGCGTAATGCCGCGGTGCGTTCCCCCACCAGGGTTTCGAGTGTGGCCTGAGAATCCCTCAACCTATCGCCTGCGAGGTCCAGCAGTATCGCGTCCTCTTTTAGTTTCATCAAATGTTGCCAATTCTGAATGGCAATCGCTGCGTGGGTCGCGAATCGAGAGGCAATTTCCATGTCCCGATGACAATATCCGCGTTCCTCGGTGCTGCCGAAGCTGAGAACTCCCAGCACCGTTCCGTTTGTCTCCAAAGTCACACTTAAGATCGATAGTAACGAGCCGTCTTCAAGACCCTCATCGACAATACAATCACCCTCAAAGGGCTCTATGCCCGGTTGGAAGAGGTGGCAAGCTTCGCCACTTCGCAGCATTTTGCCAACGATACCCCGGCTGACCGGGAGGGCAACCTCGGAAGCTAAGGGCACCGGCCGCAGCTCAAATACAGTTTGTAAGCTGTAGGTTCGCTGGTCTAGATTTCGTAGCGCCACATCCACTCGCGTAAAGTCTATAATCCACTTTAGCCGCCCCAACGTTTCGGTCCAAAAGGTCTGCGGATTCCGGCATCGGGCAACAATAGACACGGTCTCCAGGAGAAGCGCCTCCCGCCCAAAACTGTAAAAGGCATTCAACACGCTACTGCCTTTTGGGTTTCGAGCACGTTCCTAACCTCATGATCTACGTCTAACCGGAGTACATCTGCCACTGTAGTCGCATACATCGCGAAACCACACATAGCGATGGTTTCAATGATCTCGCCGTCGGTCACCCCATGCTGCCGCAGGTTGTCATAATCGGATTGCTCCACGCTGCGAGGGGCCAAAGCGCACTTAACCGAAAAGCGAACGATGTCCCTTGTACGCTCCGGTCGCAGTACATCGATATTTTCGGTGAGCACCCTCAGATTGTCGGCCTCGACGTTCAAAAGATTGCAAAAAGCCAGATGCGCGGCCTCACAGTATTGGCAGTCCCGCGCCGCGGAGATTGCCACGAAAATCATTTCCTTCAGCGCCTCGGGCAGCGCCCCGCGCGTCGAGATTCCACGATAGGCCATCCACGTTGCCTCGAGCGATTCCGGGGAATGCGCCAAGGTCTTAAAAAAGTTGGGAACGAATGGCAGCCGCTTTTCCCTCCTTATTTCCTCAAACACCTTTTTTACATCTCCTGCGATGGCGCCCTCTGAAATTACAGGGAAATGGGCCACAGTTCACCTCCAAACACCTGCGATTTAATGAACAGCCGAAGGCATCTAGCCTCCTGCACGGAGCGAACTTAGCTGGACATGCTTGACTATCGAATACTGCTCAGCAATGCCAGCCCGAATGGGAGAAAACTATCACGCTCGCAAAACAGTATCTGTACAAAATTGCACATCGAAATTATAAGCGCGGTCCGGCGGATTCTTGCGTCACCATGTCTGCGTCACCATGTCTTGCGCCACGACAGTCTTGCGCCACGACAGTCTTGCGTCACGATGCCGACAAATCACTCACAGAAATTATCCTTGTGGAAAAGCTGTGCATGGGATGGCCTAAACGTTCTAGAGTCAGGTCAACGTAACCGGCAAAAGTGTCTTCGGTTCCTCTGACGGTCCATTCTGGTACATGGCGGGTCCTTCGACCTAAGTTACTGCCGCAATTTGGTGGGCCCGTTTGAAATCCACGCCTATTGCATCCCCGTGTAACTGTGGCACTTCACAGCACGTACAATAAAAGAGCTAGTTAACTTATTGAATTCGGAGTCCTAAAAAGACCCCGCGGTTGACACGCCGGGACAGGAGGGCTAGGCTTTCGGGCCAAGAGGAAGCTAAAAACAGAAATTCCGGCTAACTACTTACGCCGCTTTCGAAAGGAGAGGAGAATGCTACGACGATACACACTTTTCTTGCTCGCGCTTAGCTTCGTGCTAGCCCTTGTCCCGAGAGCTTCGGCACAAGACGACGACCCGACCTTCACTACGATTCAGCCTCCCGACGCCGACGGCGCGTTCACGTTTCTCTTCGACATCAATGATCGGGGCGACATGGTTGGAGCGTACAACGCCGCTCCCGACAGCCACCGCTCTGGCTTTCTACGAACCGAGGACGGCGAGTTCACCAGAATTGATTTCCCCGGGAGTATCCGCACCCATGCAGACGCGATTAACCGCAGGGGCGACATTGTGGGGTGGTACGCTCGAGTGCCGGGGGAAATTCACGGATACCTGCGAACGAAAGACGGGGAATTCACTCAGATTGATTTCCCCGGCGCTACGGATACCAGGCCGGTTGGGATTAACTCTCGCGGTGACATCGTGGGATTTTACTGCGTGGATACCTCCGCACCGCAATGCGGGCTTGTTGTAAACAATCGCACTCACGGTTTCCTGCTCAGCGAGGGCAAGTTCACGTCGATTGACGTCCCCGACGCCCTCGGTACCCAGGCGTACAAGATCAACCTTCACGGACAAATCCTGGGGCGCTACCGCGATGCCGGTCCCGAGAGAAGGTCCCATCTGTTTCTGCTCAGTGAGGGCAAGTTCACGTCGATTGATTTCCCCGGCGCCGTTGAGACTGGAGTTGATGGAGCCAATGCTGGACTCAATTCTCGCGGCGACATCGTGGGCGATTACTGCGATATCGCTACCGCGCCGTGTATATCTTATCCGCTAAATGGCAATGTGTATGGTTTTCTGCTCCGCGAAGGCGAGTTCACCACGATTGATGTCCCTGGTGCTATCGCCACTTCCGCCTATGGGATCAACGCTCGCGGCGACATCGTGGGAGCGTTCAACATCGATACGAGCAATACCGTTGGCTTTCTGCGGATCAGGGAGAACGAGACGGAACGCGAAAACAGTGACCAGGGACCACTTGCGCTGCTTCCAAATCCTCATCGGATCGATACGCTGATGCGTTGAGAATCTCCGCCTCGAAGTGCGGAATTACTCACTAACGTAGAGCGCCCTCTCTCCATTTCACGCTAGGCCAACACAATAGGATGTCGTGGCATGCGGAAGTGCTGATGATTCTAGACCCTAGATCGATAAAGGTTGAAACCGGGAATAGCTTGCCCGATTATTTGCAGATAGGTTTATGGTTCGATGTAGGGTGTAAGACTGCGCTTCGCACTCAACCACTGGAAAGCCGTCAAAGTCTCGGCATTCAGTTCACGGATATGCTGTGCGGTTGCGTTCAAACTGGCTTTGAGGATGGCAATTACAAATATCTAAAGATCATTTCCCCCTGTCTCATCCACAAGCGCCTATATTTCGGCTAATCTTTTCAAACGGACCACTACCCGCAATTTGACCCGCTGGCGCAAACTCACCCAATTGTGCTGTACTGGTCTTTGTAAATCTTTTTGAGCGTTCGATCTCTTTGTGAGTACACCACCTCCCGATTCCGCGCTGGACACTGTCCCACTCCCGAATGATTGGAGCGCTCTTCCGCCGACCGCGCAATTTTACGTCCCGATTTTCCCCCGCCCATCTCTCAAATCGCTCGTCTTCGCCGTAGCGCTGTTTCTCCTGACGCTCTGCACCTGTCTGGCAGCGGGCACCCAATTCGCCGTCGCCTATGCTAACAATCAAGCCGCTTCTCTCGACGAATTCCTCCGCTCCTTCGCTCTCTTCTACAAAAACCCCGCAGGGCTTCTCGCCGGCCTGCCCTTCGCCGTCACTCTGTTAACGATCCTTCTCGCTCACGAATTGGGCCATTTCTTCGCCTGCCGCAGCCATCACATTCACTCCAGCTACCCGTTTTTCATTCCCTTCCCCAGCCTCATCGGCACCTTCGGCGCTTTCATCCTCATGCGTTCTCCCATCCGCACCACTCGCGCTCTCTTTGACGTCGGTGCCTCCGGCCCGCTAGTCGGTTTTGTTTTCGCCTTTCCCGCCCTTATGTACGGCGTACTCCATTCAACTATCGTCCCCGCAATTGCTAATTCCGATCCCACCCAAAACAACGTAATCTTCGGCACTCCGTTGCTTCTTCGTCTTCTGGACGCGCTAATTCATCCTGGCGTAAATCCTCACTTCCTCCTGCTTCCCCCGGTAGGCCGCGCCGCCTGGGTCGGCCTTTTCGCCACAACGCTAAACCTCCTCCCCGCCGGACAACTCGACGGCGGCCACATTCTCCGCTCCATCAACGCCCGCCTCCATCGCTTTTCCACACTCCTTCTCCCCCTCGCCCTCCTTCCCCTCGGCTATTTCTTCTGGTACGGCTGGTATGTTTGGGCTGCCCTTCTCTTCGGCCTCCGCTTCCTCCGCATCGCCCCAATTTACGATCCCGTTCCCCTAGACCCCCCGCGCCGTTACGCCGCCTTACTAACCCTAGTCGTCTTCATACTCTGCTTCATGCCCGCCCCCATCATCGGCCTCTAGCCCGCAGTTCTCAAATACAACTCCATGTAACAAATCTTCCCCGTTTTTCCTATTGACAAACTCTTACTCTTAGCGTAGAGTACGTACTGGATATCATTGCGCCTTTTCCGTGTAGCGCCAGCATCCTGCTGGCGTTTTTGCTTTCTGGAGCCAATCACGCTAAACCATTTATTTTCTGTACTTACAAAAACAATCCAACGGTTTTCACAATTTTGGTGCGAACAAGTTATTTAGAATCAACACTTACAAAAGTGTATCAAAACAAACAACTTTAACTCCCTCTAGAATGAACACTTACGCAAAAATCGGGGGGGAGGGGGGTAGTTATCGTTAACCAGTTCCGGTAGCACAGGCACTCCTGCCTGTGCGCACGTTTCTACGCCCTTCGCCAAAACGGTCAAATGAGGGCGGCATCGCCCCACGAAACGGAGAGGCTCACTCACAAAACTTTCGATTGACCGTCGCCAAACTCCGGCTATGATGCAACCCTTGAACACGCGCTCCAAGGTCCGCGCCACCAGCTAATGCCACCCCTCCTCCGAACCCTCCGCCTGCGCGACCTCTTCCTACTCTTCATCGGCTCGGTCATCGGCTCTGGCATCTTCCTAACGCCCGGCCTGATCCTTCGCCAGCTAAACGGTTCCGTCGGTTACTCTCTCCTGGTCTGGATCGGCGGCGGCACCCTCTCCCTTCTCGGCGCCCTCACCTACGCCGAACTAGCCGCCACAAACCCCGAAGCCGGCGGCCTCTATTGTTTCATCCGTGACGGTTTCGGCCGCATCCCCGCTTTTCTGTACGGCTGGTGCCTGTTCCTGGTCATCGCCAGCGGCTCCGTCGCCGCCCTGGCCCGCGCCTTCACGGAACACCTGGCGGAAATCATCCCTTTATCCGCCATTGGCAAAACCGTTCTCTCCGTTGCGATGATTGCCATCGTCACCGCCGTCAACGTCTGGGGCACCCGCAAAAGCTCCAACCTCCAGAACTGGACCACGCTCATCAAGGTCGGCATCATCGTCATTCTTAGCGTCATCCTCCTGTCTCTCGGTCGCCACGCCGGAGACCTACCCTCCGCCCTCGGCTCAACCCAGCACGGCGTCGGCTTGCTCTCCAGCTTTGGCCTAGCCATGATCTCCGTCCTCTGGGCTTACGAAGGCTGGCAATTCGGCACCTACAGCGCCGGCGAAGTCGTCAATCCCCAGAAAGCCTTTCCCCGCGCCTTTCTGCTAGGCTCGCTGGTTCTCGCAGGTCTCTACCTAATGGCAGTTGTTGCTTATCTGGTGGCGCTGGGCCCTGCGGGCGCAACCGCCAGCAATACCATTGCTTCCACCTCCGTAGGTGTCGTCCTCGGCCGCAGAGCTGAAATCATCGTCGCCCTCACGATCCTCGTCTCCACCTTCAGCGCCGCAAACAGCGTCATCCTCACCGCTCCCCGCGTCTTCTACGCCATGGCCAACGACAATCTCTTCTTCAAAAAACTCGCCGAAGTTCACCCGCGCTTCCAGACGCCCGCCGCCGCCATCGTTGCGCTTGGCGCGTGGTCCGCAGTCCTAGCCTGTGCCGGCAAATTCGCCGAACTGATCGGCGGCGTCATCTTTATCGGCTGGATTTTCTACGGCTTAGGCGCAGCCGCCATATTCCCGCTACGCCGCGTCGGCAAAGGCCTAGCCATCCCCTATCGCGTCCCCGGCTACCCCTGGACGCCCCTTCTTTTCGTCCTCGCCGCCGCTGCCATTGTCGGAAACGCCATCGTCGTGGCCCTTCTCGACCCGAAACAATTCATAAACCTGGCCATCGCCATCGCACTCTTCGCTCTAGGCCTCCCCGCGTACTTCTTCTGGCGAAAACGCGCCATCCCCGCGTCTTGAACTCCGATGGTCTTCACAATAATCGGCAGACACAGCTCTGCACGCAGCCTTTTCGGTCCACCTTGCACTGACTTTCACCGCTTTGACTTTCACTCGTACGGGCACAGCATGCTGTGACCGTCTTGGTGCTGTGCCCTGTGTAGGCCGAGCGTCTACTCTTGCTTGAAGGAAATTCAATCTTGCTGATGAGATGTTGTCAGCATTCAGACTCCTTTTGCACACAACCCAGCGCATCTCAAAATATTTGCTGATTCACTGGGGTTCGATGTGCCGTCTTCATTGGAAACTTTTCTGACTGCTCGGTGTCAAACCAACTATCCTGGGATTCGCTCGTAGACCGTCCGCTCGCAGGAAGGCGCCCGATGCTCGAAGCGCGAGGGCTCACGAAATATTACGGCTCGGTGCTCGCTGTCCATAGCATCGACTTCGGCCTTGAGCCCGGCCAGGTCCTCGGCTATCTCGGACCAAACGGCTCAGGCAAAAGCACCACGGTCAAGATGATCATTGGCCTACTGGAACCCACCAGCGGCCAGGTTCTGTTTCATGGCAAAAATATCCAGCACGATCTCGTCGGCTACCGCAAACATCTCGGTTACGTCCCGGAAGAAGCCAATCTCTATCCCTACTTAACCGGACTGGAGTATCTGGAACTGGTGGGCACTCTGCGCGGCATGCCTCCGCCGCGCATGAAAGCGAAAATCGACGCCTTCCTCGAACTCTTTTCTCTTTTTCCGCATCGGCACCTATCGATAGGCTCCTATTCCAAAGGCATGCGCCAGCGCATCCTTCTTATCTCTGCGCTCATGGATAATCCCGACGTTCTCATCCTCGACGAGCCTCTATCCGGTCTCGACGTTACGAGCGCTCTTATCTTCAAAAATCTTATTCAATCCCTCAGCGCAAAGGGCAAAACGATTTTTTATTGTTCGCACGTTCTCGAAGTCGTTGAAAAAGTTTGTTCGCGTCTGCTCATCCTCAGGAAAGGCCAAGTGATCGCCAGCGGTTCCACCGAAGAAGTTCGCCAGCGCATCGGCGAAACGTCGCTGGAAAGTATCTTCCTTCATCTGGTCGAGGATCGAGACGTCGCTCAAATCGCGAACGAGATCGTCGATGTTATGGTTTCGCCTTGATCGCGCGCGCAAAACAATTCTTCCGTTCTGCCTGGGAAGCGCACTCTCGCCGCCCGTTTCCTACTCTTCTCCGCGTTTTCATCGGGCGCGTTTTCCACGGAGGCGAAGACTCCGGCGCGTCCGAGATGGATGTCGCTCTCGGCGTCATCCTCATTCTGCTCGCCATGCCGGGCGTCCTGGTCTCTCTTCTGCTCTTCGAAAAATACGGCTCGCTCATCCGCTGGATGCGCGGCGATGGAGTCTTCGACCCATTTATCGCCACCATCCCTGATGAATATTTCTTCATCGTTCTGAGCATGGTCGTCACCGGCGCTGCTGCGGTGTGGCGCTGGGATGCTCTCTTCCTCGACCGTCGCGATTACTCGAACATTGTTCCTCTTCCGATCTCCCTCCGCCGTATTTTTCTAGGAAATCTCGGCGCCATTTTTCTTTTCGCCGTTGCGCTCACCCTCGACGTGAACGCCGCCAGTTTCATACTCTTCCCCATCGCTGTAGTCGGCTCGCAAGTCTCTTTCGGAGTCTTCCTGCAATTCGCCGCAGGCCACGCCGCGACGGTCATCTTCGCCAGCGCTTTCAGTTTCTTTGCTGTCTTCGCCATAATCGGCTTGCTCATGGCGCTGCTGCCGTACGCGCTCTTCCGCAGAATTTCCTTGTATGTGCGTTTTCTGATCGCGCTCTTTCTGTTCGCCCTGCTTGCCACAAGCTTTGCAGTTACTTCTTTCCTTGGCCAAGTCGCGCACATCAGCAAGCTAGCGGTCAATTTCCTGCCTCCGGTCTGGTTTCTAGGGCTGGGCCAGACTTTCTGGGGCAACGGCCGCAATCCTTTTTTCGCTTCCATGACGCGCACCGCACTGTTCGCTCTAGGACTGTGTCTCGGTGTCGCAATTCTCTCTTACGCTCTCAGCTTTCGCCGGTCCTTCATCCGCATTCCAGAAACCGCGGAAGTTGGCCCCCTCCCGCGCTCGCAATTTCATCTCGTTCCCGTTAGCCTTTTTGACCGCACTATCCTCCGCGACCCGCAGCAACGCGCCTGCTTCCACTTCATTACTCGCACACTGCTTCGCAGCGAAACTCACCTGCAGATCGCGTCGGCATTTGTCGCTATGGGGCTAGTTGTAAGCGCGCAAGCTTTCGCGTCGGGATTCCACGGGAACGCAGCGGCCGTGCTGCGCAGTCCCACTGCCGATCTCCTCTCCATCACCTTTATCCTAAGTTTCTGCATCATCGTCGGCATCCGTTTGGCCTTCGAAATTCCCACCGATCTCCGCGCCAACTGGGTCTTCGCCCTCTGGATTGACTCAAACACTCTCGAAACGCGTCCCATCGCGCGAAAAGTCCTTCTCACCTTTTCGCTTGTTCCACTCGTCCCCATTTGCTTCGCGTGCTCCTGGCTCCTCTGGGGGTTGGCCGCCGCGCTCTTGCACACTGCCGTCTTCGCCGCCTGTACCATCGCGCTCGTCGAACTCCTATTGCTGCGCTTCCGAAAAATTCCTTTCACCTGCTCCTACCCGCCGTTCCAAAGCCACTCCGCCCTGATTTTCGTCGCCTATCTTTTCAGCTTCGTGATTTTCACTTCTTATCTTCCCGATCTCGAACTTTGGTCCCTTGCTGATCCCTGGCGCGCCATCGTCTTCCTCCCGCTCGTAACCGTCATCCTTGTGGCCATCCACTTCTACCGAAAGCAAATGCTCGATATGGACAAAAATCTCATCTTCGAAGAAATCTCGGCCTCAAATTTCTAATCTCCACCGCCAATTCTTTGTGGGGCAAGATCTTGCTGCCCTAAAGCACCTGTCGCATAGTTAGATTTATTTCCGGACTCCGGTTACGTAAACCAACTGTCTAAATAACCAAGCAATTATCCTTCTTTTTTCGCCTGTTTGCAGCCGTAACAGAAAGGAACTGGAGAATGAGACAGACAAGAATGTCTGTCCCACTTTAATTTGCGGAAGGTGTCGGTTTGACGTCAGAGGGAGAGGACGATTTGACCGGCAGATCGAGGCCAGCCTGTGGATTCTTATAGGTACCGATCAGGTGGACAGGAACGACCGCACCGGCATTCTTTCTTTTGAAGAAAACATCGAAAGGCTTTAGGAGAACGGATTTGAAACCGCTGCTCATTTTGGAGAGTTCCGCGTCCGTCTTTAGCGTGCCGTGCAAATCGACGGCTTCGCTTTGCAAATTGTAAGTGCCATGCATGCTAGCGGACGCGCCTGGAACACTGAAAGACAAGTCTGCAAAGGTAGCGGTCGCATTGCGCAGATCGATGTGGCCAGCAACGTTGGAAATGACCCTTTCCGGGTCGTCGTCTTCGAGCTGCTCATCGGTCTTGGCACCGCGGGATTTGTCGCTGAGTGTGTCGATTTCTTTTTGCGTGGAAGATTTTGTGAATTGGCCGCCCTCAACGCCGAAATCTGCGCTGAGCAGAACCTTTTGGACGAACGGGCGCTTTTCGGGAGGGATTACTACGTGCGCGCGGAAGCTGGTAATGCCGTTGAAGGGAGGCTTCGGTTCACTGACAAACATGCGAAGAACGTCTTGCATTCGGCCGTCGTGAACGGCTAATTCAATCGAAGCGGTCTTGCCGTGTTGTCCCGGGTTACCGGCGATTTTGCCGTTAGCCAGGACGTGTGTCTTCAGGAAGGCCGCCGTTACGCGTTCTAGCTGCACGTCGCCGTTGGTTCCATCGACAAAGGCGTGATAGTCGGCTGTCAGGTGGAGGGAATGCTTGCTGCGAGTGACAATGAAATCGGGTATGTCGATCCTGCCGCTCGATTCGATGTGGCCCAAAATTCCCCGAAAATCGTCGTGAGAGGAAAGCATACCGCCAATGCCGTTGAAGACGCTGAGGTCCGCCTTCTGGAAGTCGTACTGGCCCTCGATGGGCGTTTGCCCCGGGTCATTGTGGTTCCATGGGCCGATTTTTCCGTGGGCACGAATTTCGCCTGGGGGGAGCGGGTTGTGCAGCACGACATTATAAGACATAGGATGGCCTTGGCTGAGGGAGGCCAACCTAAGGGCGTGGATTTCGAAGAACAAGGAAGAATTATCGTTGGCGCGCGCAACTTCGATGGAGGCGCCATCGGCGATGATTTCTCCGACGAGAGTTGTGGATTTGGATTCCTGCCAGTTCGAGGGTGCATTGGGGGTGCCCGGGGGTGGGACATAGACGCGAAAGCCGTTCGTGACGATACGCGCGAGATGGCCGGGGCGCAGAAGCATGTCGATATAGTGGGCTTCCACGGTGAAACGTTGAATGGTGACAACGGGAGGGGTGTTGGGGTAACTGCCGAGCCGCCTGAACGCCAGGCCCTCTCCGACGCAACCAGGGTGCGGGAAGAAAGTGGAGTGGAATTTTTGGAATGTGACCGTGGCGGGAAAATCTTCCTGGAGAGACTGAGTGACGTTTGTCTGTGAGAAGGGCCAGTGCCTAGCGATTAGAACGCCGCCGATTGCGAGCCCCAGCAGGAGCACGGCAAGGATAACCAGCGCCGCTTTGCGTACTTTCACGAGGTAAGCCGCGAAGAATGCCCTTTGTCTAACCACAATTGTAGAAGCGCATAGATAACCACCACTGAAGTTACAGCAAGTACGCTATACACGAATACTTCTAACAGCAGAATGAATATTTGCAAGAGGTCCAGCATAGCTTGCGCCTCACCTGATGCAAATCATATGCCGGCGGGTTGTTTTTGCTCAATGCAGTAGGGGCTGTATTCGGGCCAAGGAAAGACTCTACGGGATTCCCTGTAGAGGGTAACTCGCTCCAACACGGCGGCAAGGGGCGGGCTTCTGCTTTCCGCGTGCTGGTACACTACAGCCCGGAATGAGCTCGCCCTTTTGCAACGTCGCCCTGCCTGTCCCCTTGCGAACGACGTTCACCTACGCCGTGCCCGAGGGTCTGCGCGGCACACTTCAAGCGGGGACCCGAGTGCTCGTCCCCTTCCGTAAAAAAGCTCTCGTCGGCGTGGTGGTCGAAATGGCCGAGCAGCCACCCGCAAAGGCCAGGCTGCGCGAAATCACCAAGGTTATGGAATTTTCCCCGGCGCTTACTCCCAAGCTGATCGAATTGGCGCAATGGATCGCCAGCTATTACCTCGCTCCGATTGGAGAAGTTTTCCGTGCCATGTTGCCCCCGGTCACGGAGCTGAATCTGCGCCGAGAAATTGTATTGACGCCGGAGGGACGCGCCGCAGCCGAGAGTCTGGGCGGTGGTGAACTTTCTCACGGTTTGACCGGCGCGGAAGCTGCGCTCCTCGAAAAAGCCAACGGAAAAAAAGGACCAGTCCTTTTCAGCCTCGCGGCGAAGATGGGCGTCTCCTCCGCTGCCTTGCAGCGGCTGCAACGGGTCGGGTTGATGGTGATTCGAGAGACTTTGCAGGACACGAGAAGAAAATCGCAAACGATCGTCGCTTGGAAAGGCTTTGCGGACAAAGCAGAAAAAGCACTAAAAGAAAAAGAAGAAAAAGTTCGTGGGTTGCTTGAAACCGAACGCGGGCCGTTGCCTATGCCGCAATTGCTTAAGCTCGCGCAGGTCTCGCGGAGTTTGATTGAGCGCATGCTGGCGGAGGGATTGCTTGAAAGCTGGGAGGAACCGGTCGATCCGGCGGAAGATCCGTTTGACACGGGCTACACGCCACCCGCCCATGCACTGAACGAAGAGCAAGAAAGCGTGATGAAGAGTATTCGCTCGCGGTTTGAGCTGGGCGAATTCGGCGTGCAGTTGTTACACGGTGTGACGGGTAGTGGAAAGACCGAAGTGTATTTGCGCTGCGTGCAGGAAACTCTCGCGCGAGGCAAAACCGCGATCATTCTCGTGCCGGAAATCGCGCTGACTTTGTGGATTGGGCGGCAATGCCGCTCCTGGTTTGGAGCTAAGTACGAAGGCGTTGCGGTCCTGCATTCCGCGTTGAGCGATGTCGAGCGAGCGCGCGAGTGGTGGCGGGTGCGCAACGGCGAGGCGCGTGTGGTGGTCGGCACGCGTTCGGCGGTGTTTGCACCGCTGCAGAATCTCGGGCTAATCATCGTCGATGAAGAGCAGGAGAATAGTTACAAGCAGGAAGAGACACCGCGCTATCACGGGCGCGATGTGGCCATCGTGCGAGCCAAGAACGAAGGAGCGCTGGCGCTGCTGGGTTCGGCCACTCCTTCGCTAGAGAGCTATCATCACGCGCGCAACGGAAAATACGACCTACTCACTATATCTTCGCGCGTCGAGAATCGAGCGCTGGCGGGTGTGGAGATTGTCGACCTCCGCGAGGACTTTCAGAAAACGCATCAGACCAGTCCCATTTCCGCAGCGCTTCACGCGGGGATACAGGAATGCCTCGCCAACAAAACGCAGGCGCTCGTGCTGATCAACCGGCGTGGATATTCGTGGTCTGTTTTGTGCCGGAGTTGCGGAGCGAGTGTGCAGTGCGTGAACTGCAGCATTTCGATGACGTATCACAAAAGCCGCAACCGTCTTGAGTGCCACTACTGCGGCTCGATCCAGCAGGTGCCCAAACAATGCCCGAAATGCCAGTCGCAGTATGTTTATTTTTTTGGCGAGGGTTCGGAGCATCTCGAAGAGAGACTGCGCAAGGAATTTCCCGGAGCGCGCATCGCACGGCTCGATCGGGATACCGCTCGAACGAAGCGGCAATACCAGGAAACGCTGGGAGCCTTTGCCGGTGGCGCGCTGGATATTTTGGTCGGCACGCAAATGCTCGCGAAGGGTCACGACTTTCAGCGCGTTACTCTGGTCGGCGTGATCTCCGCGGATTCGTCGCTCAGCATGCCGGATTTTCGCGCTGCGGAGCGCACCTTCCAATTGCTGACCCAAGTTGCGGGACGCGCGGGACGCGGAGAATTGGCGGGGCGCGTGCTGATCCAAACCTATTACCCTGAGCATTACGCGATACAAGATGCGGTGAAACAGGATTACGCTTCCTTTTTTGAACGCGAAATGCATTTCCGCACGATGATGGCGTATCCACCGCTTACGTCGCTGGCGAATGTGATCGTGCGAGACGTGAGCCTCGAAAAAGCGATTCGCTTTTCGCGCAAGCTCTCCGAATATTTTTCGCCGCACGATGGACACACGGTGCGCATTCTCGGCCCCGCAACCGCGCCGCTCGCGCGCCTGAAAAAAGAACATCGCTTCCAGTTTTTGCTGAAATCGCCAAAGCGCTCGATCCTGACAAAACTTCTGAGCGGGGCCATGACTTTCTGCGACGCGCAGGAAATTCCGCAGACTGCGGTCCTCGTCGATATGGACCCGTTGAGTCTGCTGTAATTTTGGTGGAGAGCGACAGCTAACGACTGATCAGAAAAATGCCCGCAAAAATCGAGACGATTCCTAGCCACTGCCAACGTGAAACATGCTCGCGCAAGAAAATCGCCGCCAAGCCTACCGTGACTGCGCCGTACAGCGAAGCCAGCACGCTGACGACGGCCACTTGCTCGATTTGCATTCCGAAGTTGTTCATGACGAACGCGCCCGTATCCGTCAGGCCCATGCCGAGAATCCAGCCACCCACTCGGCCTGTCGGCGGATTGATCGGCTTGCGGGCTGCCAAAATCAAAGCGGCGGTGAGGATGGAACTCGTCAGCCGGATGAGCCAAACCGTTTGCGTCGCACCGGTAGCGGGGACGATGCGCACGCCGAGCAGCCAAAACAAAAATCCAAATCCAACAGCGGAACACAGCGCCCAGCCAATTCCTTTTCCGGTGCGCTGCAAGCCTTCCACATCGTGGTCCTCGGGCGCTCTTTCCCCTCCCGCTACGAGTACGACTCCGAGCAGGGTGCAGGCAATACCCACCGCGCGGGCTGCCCTCAGGTGCTCACCGCTTAACAGAGACAGCATAACGGTGAGCACTGGATAGCTTGCCGAGAGAGGAGCAACTACAGCCATTTTGCCAATTTCGAAAGAGCGGTACAGCGTGAGCGTCGAAAAAGCGTTGATAATTCCGGCGAGGGCGCCCCAGGCCCACGGTGTCCAGCCGGAACCGTCGGCGAGATGGCCCCAGCCGCCGAGCCAGGGGAGAAAAATCGTGAGCAGGATGAAGCCGCTGAACTGCATGTACAGCATGGTTCGAAGAGTTCCGATGCGGTGGGTGGCGAAGCGCGCCAGAAAATCCGAGCCGCCCCAGGAGAGAGCCGTCAAAAGGCCCAGCAAAATACCCATGACGGGTTAGGAGGACTTGCCCGCCTCGGCGGACTTGCCTTTCTTTGCTTCCAGGCCGAGGACGGCCATGACTTTTTGCAAATCTTTCCAGACTTCGCTTTTCGCGCTGGGATTGCGCAGCAAGTACGCTGGGTGATATGTGGCCATCAACTTTGTTCCGCGAAATTCGAGCCACTGTCCACGGAAATGAGAGATGCCACGGTTTGTTTCGAGAACGGTCTGCGCGGCGGTGCTTCCGAGGCAGACGATAACCTTTGGAGCGATGGCATCAATCTGGCGCAGCAAGAATGGCGAGCACTGCTCCACTTCGTCTTTTTCCGGGGCGCGGTTTTCCGGAGGACGGCACTTCACAACGTTGCAGATATAGACGTCTTTTCTTTGCAATCCCATCGCTTCAATCATTTGAGTCAAAAGTTTTCCGGCGCGGCCTACGAAGGGGAGGCCCTGCATGTCTTCGTCGTGTCCGGGGCCTTCACCGACGAATACAAGTTCGGCTTTGGGATTGCCGTCGCCGAAAACAATTTTGTTGCGCGTGGTGTGGAGTTTGCAGCGCGTGCACTCGCCGAGGTCGGTTCGAATCTTGAGGAGCGTGTCGCCGGGAACCTTGTCAAAGGCTTCGAATAGCGAGGGGCCCGCGGGGACCGGCAACACATTCGGCATTCGCAGCGGCTGCGCGGGCGCGACTCGCGGCGCTAATTGCGCGGGTGCGGGTAGTTCCGGTTTTTGGGTGGATTTTGGCAAAGCGGCTTCCTCGTGGGAGATTTGCTGGCTGACTGATTCAGCGAAAAATTCTGTGGTGGGCGCTGCGACCGTTCGGCTGCCGCTGGCGCTTCGGTCTTTGTAGAAGAGACGGACACCGAGATCGTCGTAGAAAGTGAGACGTTGGGAGATTTTCTTCTGAAGAGAATCGGGGAGGCGCGCGGACATGCTACGCATCATACAGGAGAATGGTGTGCGGCGCGGAGAGTTCGCAAGCGCACGATTTCGTCGAGCACCCGCTGGGCGACTTCACTCTTGGTGAGTTTTGGTAACGCCAGGTCACGGCCATCGCGGGAGAACAGAGTAACGATATTCGTGTCGTGGTCGAAGCCGGCACCTTCGGCGGTCACGTCGTTCGCGACGATGAGGTCGGCTTTTTTTGCGGCCAGTTTCTTGCGTGCATTTTCGGCGACGTGATCTGTCTCCGCAGCGAATCCTACGACCAGGCGATCACCTTTTGTTTGCGCGGCTTCGGCCAAAATATCCGGCGTTGGCTCCAGGCGGAGCGTCAGGGGTTCCTTGTTTCTTTTCATTTTTTCGGTTTGCGTTTCGGCTGGGCGATAGTCGGCGACGGCTGCGGCAAAAATCGCAATCGTGCTTTCGGGAAGGCGGTCGGCGACGGCGCGCCGCATTTCTTCGGCGGTTCGAACGGCGACGCGCTCGACGCCGTCGGGCGTTTCCAGATTTACAGGACCGCTCACGAGACTGACTTTCGCGCCGCGGCGTGCGGCTGCTTCCGCTACGGCATAACCCATTTTGCCGGAGGAGCGATTCGTTAGATAACGAACAGGATCGAGATCTTCGCACGTAGGGCCGGCGGTGATCAAAATGGTTTCGCCCTTCAAATCTCTTTGCGCGTGGAGCGTTTCGCGAACTGCGGCGATGATTTGCTGCTGTCCGGCGAGGCGGCCTGCGCCGGTCATTCCGCACGCGAGATAGCCTTCATCGGGATTGACGATTTTCACGCCGCGCGAGCGAAGCTTCTCGACATTTTCTTGGGTCGCGGCGTGATTCCACATATTCACATTCATCGCCGGAGCGGCGATTACTGGCGCGGTCGTTGCCAGATACAGTGTGGTGAGAAAATCGTCGGCGATGCCGCGCGCGAATTTTGCAAGTATGTCGGCGGTGGCCGGGGCGACAAGGAGGAGATCGGTGCGTTGCGCTACGGCGATGTGTTCGATGGCGCTTTCGAGGTTGGCTTCGCCAGTTGGGGACTTTTCGAAGAGGTCGGTGATTACTTTTTGGCCGCTTAGCGCGGCAAAGGTCAGCGGGGTGATGAATTCGCGCGCGCCGCGCGTCATGACGACTTGCACGGTGAATCCGTCTTGTTGGAGAAGGCGGACCAGCTCGGCAGCTTTGTAGGCCGCCACGCCGCCAGTCACGCCTAGGGTGATGCGCATGGGTTCCTATCTCAATACAACTTGCCCAAGCTCGGGCACGGCGTGCCGTGCCCCTACAAATTCAAGGCAGGCGCCTTGCAACAGCGGCCTGCGGCCGATTACTTGCGGCGCTTGTTGCCGTCTTTGTCTTCATCGATTGAATCCGGCTCGACGAAATCGTACTCGAGCAGGCTGTGTTCGAGTTCTTCGCAGGCGATGCGAGTCGCTTTGAGCGTTCTCGGGTTTTCAATGAGCGACGGGGCGCCCGCCATTATTTGGCGCGCGCGTCTCGCTGCAAGTACAACATAAGCAAACTGGCTCTCCGGAGCTTTCGTCAGCACAGTCATTTCAGTCTATCCCCCCAAACGATGCCAGAAGTTCTTCCACCCGTGGTCTGCGCCGAACGCTGGAGCAGCGAATTGCAACGACAATGGCCTGCGCTTCGTCTCCCGCGCGTTTCACATCTTCGTTCACGACGCAATAATCGTAATAACGTCCGAATGCCGCAATTTCGTCCCGCGCCTTCGCCAAACGCCGCGCAATTTCTTCGTCGGAATCCTGGCCGCGGCTGCGCAAGCGCCGTTCAAGTTCCGCGCGAGACGGAGGCAAAATGAAAATCGCCACCGATTCGGGCAGCTTTTCTTTTACTTGCGCCGCGCCTTGTACGTCAATCTCGAGGACGAGGTCGAGACCTTTCTTCCGCGATTCTTCGAGCCATTTTTTCGGCGTGCCGTACGAGTGCTTGCCGAAGACGCGCGCATATTCCAAAAATTCGCCGCGCGCGACCATGGCGTCGAAATCCGATTCCGTGACAAAATCATAGCATTTCCCGGTGGCTTCGGTCGCCCGGCGCGACCGGGTGGTACATGAGACCGAAGGCATCGTCCCGGGCAATTCCAAAATTCTTTGTACCAGTGTCGATTTCCCCGATCCCGATGGTCCCGAAACAATCAACACCAGCGGGGCAAGCTCTCTCTCCGTGCTCATTCGATGTTCTGCACCTGCTCCCGCAGTTTTTCGATCTCCGCCTTGATTTCAAGCGCCAGGCCGGTGATGGCGAGCGCTTCACTTTCGACGCCGGGCGTTTTTGATAGCAGGGTGTTGGCTTCGCGATGCATTTCTTGCAGAAGGAAGTCCAGCTTTTTTCCCATCTCGCCGGCGCCGTCCAGGAGTTTTCCGAACTGCTGGAGATGGCTGCGCAGGCGGTCTAATTCTTCACTGATATCGCCGCGTTCTGCAAGCAGTGCAACTTCTTGCGCGAGCCGGGCCGGATCGATCCCCGCCCCGCCTAGCAATTCTTTGAGACGTGTTTCGAGGCGCCGCGCAAAGACGGGACGAAGCGTCGTGGCGAGTTCGCGGACTTTTTCCGCCTCCAGGCCGATACGCGCCAAGCGCGCGCGCAAATCTTCGATCAGATGGCGGCCTTCGGCGCGACGCATATCATCCAACTTGTGGAGCGCTTCGAGCAAGCAGACGTCCAGGGCTTTTCCGAGGTGTTCTTGATCGTCTTCGGATTCCGGCACGGCCGCGGTAAGACCAGCGATGACTCCGGGCAGGCGCAGGATCGCGACGACGTCCACGTCGGCCGCGGCTCGGGATACTTGGCGGAATTCTTCCGCTACGCGCATGTAGGTCTGCGCGAGTTCGCGATTTACCTGAACGGGAGCAGCGGCGGCGGGATCGACGTTGACGTACACTTCGACGTGGCCCCGATGAATACGATCTCGCAGGACCTGGCGCAAGCGCAGTTCATAGAGGTCGAAACCTTCCGGAAGGCGGAGCTTGAGATCCAGGAAGCGGTGGTTGACGCTTTTGACGCTGACGCGGACGGCCCAGCCATTTTGTTCGCTGCGTGCCTGGGCGTAGCCGGTCATGGAGAAACATTCGCCGATTTTTTTTGGTAGTGCAGAAGATGGGGTCATAGGGTTTCCGCTGGCGCCGTTACACTCGCCGGTGCTGCCTGTGCTGGCGCGAGAATATCATCGTCGGCGAATTGCAAATCGTGGAGGCGGGCATACGTTCCACCCCGCTCCATGAGTTCGGTGTGGGTGCCGCTCTCGCGAATTTGGCCATCCTCGAGGACGAGGATTTTATCCGCACGGCGGATGGTAGCCAAGCGGTGCGCGATGACGAAAGTGGTGCGTCCGATCATTAGATTGGCGAGAGCTTTCTGCACGTACATCTCAGACTCCGCATCCAGTTCCGAAGTTGCTTCATCCAGAATGAGGATGGGGGAGTCTTTAAGTATGGCACGAGCGATGGCAATGCGCTGCCTTTGGCCGCCGCTGAGACGGGTTCCGCGTTCGCCAATGATGGTGTCGTATTGCTGCGGCAATTCCATTATGAAATCATGCGCGAGGGCGGCTTGTGCGGCGGCGACGACGCGGGTCTTGGGAACACTCGTGAGGCCGTAACAGATGTTGTTCCAGACCGTGTCGTGGAAGAGGATATTTTCCTGAGAGACCATGGCGATTTGTTCGCGGAGAGAGCGGATGGTGACGTCGCGAATGTTCACGCCATCAATGCGAATGGAGCCGGAAGTGAGCTCATAGAAACGCGGAAGCAGATTGACGAGAGTTGTTTTTCCCGCGCCGCTGGAACCCACTAAGGCGATGACTTCGCCTTTGCGCGCCGTGAGGCGGACATGCTCGAGAACGACGGCAGAGCCGTTTTCGTAGGCAAAGCCCACATTGTCAAACTCGATGAGCTGAGAAAACGGGGTAAGGATTTTTGCGCCGTGCTGTTCGAGCTTTTCTTCGACGCGATCGAGGTAGGCAAAGACCTGCGTGCTCGCTCCCTGCGCTGCTTGGAATTGCTGATAAACATAGCCCATGCGCTTGAGAGGCATGTACGCGCCAAATAGCGCATAAACGAATGCGAAGAATGTGCCCGTAGTCATTTGGTGAGTTCTGATTTGATCGCGGGCGTAGAGGAGAAGAAGCGGAATGACGATGGCGCCCAGCATGTCCATGATCGGCGGGGTGATGACGGCAGCGCGGACCCAACGCATGTTATCGCGGAGCAATTGGCGGGCGGTGTCGCGGAATTTGCGGATTTCGAAGTCTTCCATTCCGAAAGCTTTGACTACGCGGTTGCCAGCGGTGGTTTCCTGGAGAATTTGGCTGAGATCAGCGAGACGAGTCTGGCTGTTTTCCGCGGAACGGCGGATTTTGCGGCCAAATTTGCCTACCGGAACAACGACCAGTGGAAGTAGCACGGCCGAGGCCAGCGCCATTTTCCAGTTCAGCCAAAAGAGCACACTGACAAGAACGATCAAGCTGAATCCTTTTTGAAACAGGTCGGCGAGATATTCTGAGAGAGCCACGCGTGTGCGTTCCACGTCGTTGATGGCGGCGGAGAGAAGGCGGCCGACGGGATTGTGCTGAAAAAAGGCAATGGGCTGACGGATGATTTTCGCGTAGACCTGGTTGCGAAGATCGGTGACGGCAGCCTGTCCGACGTATTGGATTTGCGTGATGCCGAGATATTCGGCGAGGGCCTTTGCCAGATAGAGAGCGGGGAGAGCGACAGCAAAGAGAGTTGCAACGTTGTGGAGACTGGAGGGGAGAAAATCATTCAAGTAGATGACACGGTTGCCGGGGAGCGTGAACAGAACGGGTTTCGTGACGAAAACAGAAGGATTGAGAACGTAGTCGACGGCGATCTTGACCATGAAAGCGACTATGCCTTCGGCGAGCGCGACGAAAGCTACCAACACGACGCCGAACGAGAGCCGGAACGCGTAGGGCCGGACATAGCTCAAAAGTCTTTTTAGTTGCGGTGAAAGCAAAGAGGCCACGCCTCAGACTCCCCTGATCAACCTACTTGGTACGCTATTCGCCGCTACGCGGCATGTCAAGTTTCCGGGGCGTCCGCGATGCGACGATTGAAATTCGCGGCGGCGCAGTTACTTCTCGATGTCGCGATGGGTTACCTTGGTCGAGAAGCCTCGTTTCGCGAGAGATTTCTTGATTTGTTCGCCGAGCATGACGGAGCGGTGTTTGCCGCCGGTGCAGCCTATGGCGATGGTCAGATAGCTTTTGCCTTCGCGGATGTAATGCGGGATGAGGTAGGTGAGCAGACTTTCGATGCGGCGGAGAAATTCTCCGCTCTGGGGGAACGAGCGGATGTATTTTTGGACTTTGGGATCTTTTCCTGTGTAGCGGCGCAGGGCGGGCACAAAATGAGGATTGGGCAGGAAGCGGACGTCGAAAACGAGATCGGAATCCGTGGGGACGCCATATTTGTAGCCAAAGCTGACGACGGAAACCAGCATGGGGCGCTGGTCAGGATTCTTGAAGCGCTCGGTGACGAAGTGGCGGAGTTCGTGGACGTTGAATTGGGTGGAGTCGATCACCACGTCGGCGAGCTTACGAATGGGATCCATGAGGGTGCGTTCGTGACGCAGGCTTTCGCGAACGGACAAGGCTTTGCCTAGCGGATGTGGGCGGCGCGTTTCGCTGAAGCGGCGGAGGAGCGCGTCGTCGCTGGCATCGATGAAGACCAGAGTGATGGGATGATCTTTGCGAAGGTGCTTTAGGAGAGGCGGGAGCTTTTCGAGTTGCGCGCCTTCACGCGCATCGACCAGTAGGGCGGCGCGGGCAAAGTCGCCTTCGCCGGCGGCATGCAGCTCGGCAAAGATGGGCATCAGTTCAACGGGAAGATTATCGACGCAGTAGAAGCCCATGTCCTCGAAGGCGCGGAGGACGGTGCTTTTTCCGGAACCGGAAACGCCGGTGAGGATGACGAGGTGACGCGCGTCGTGTCTGGCGGACGGCTTCACGTGAGGCGGCGGCTCAGCTCTTCACCCGGCGTTGGTGAGTGCTGGGGATGCGCATGTCTTCGCGGTATTTGGCGACGGTGCGGCGGGTGACGTGGATGCCAGCGTCGTCAAGTTTTTTGGCGATTTGCTCGTCGGTGAGCGGCTTCGTTGTGTCTTCTTCTTCAATCATTTTTTTGACGAGGCGCTTGAGCGTGAGGAGTGACATGCCGCTGCCTTCGGGACCGTTCACGGATTCGCTGAAGAAGGAGCGGAGCTCGAGGACGCCTTGCGAGGTGTGCGCGTACTTGCTGGCGACGGCGCGGCTTACCGTGGAAGGGTGCACGCCGACTTCTTCGGCGACTTCCTTGATCATCATGGGCTTGAGGGCGTCGGGGCCGTGATCGAGATATTCGCCTTGGCGGGCGATGATGGACTGGCAGACGCGCAAGATGGTGTGTTTGCGCTGCTCGATGTTTTTCATTAATTGGATGGCGGCGGTGAAGCGTTCTTTGACATAGTTGCGAACATCGCGGTCGGCAGCGTCGCGCGCCAGCAGACGGCGGTACGTGGGGCTGAGCCGGAGTTGCGGCATGTCGTCTTCATTCAAGAAGACTTGCCACTGGTCGTCGACTCTGCGGAAATAAACGTCGGGTTCGACAAGGCGCGGTTCGGTTTTGTTGTAACGCAAGCCGGGACGGGGATCGAGCTTCTTGATGACCTCGAGTGAGCGCTTGACGACTTCCAGAGGACGGTTCAGAGCGCGGGCGATTTCCTTCAGCTGGTTGGACTGCACTTGCTTCAAATGTTCAGAGACGATTTGCTGGGCCAGCGTGTTCTGGGGATCGAAAGCTTTCAGCTGGAGAAGCAGGCATTCGCGCAAATCGCGCGCGCCGACGCCGATGGGATCGAAATCCTGGACCACGGCGAGGGCGTCATCGAGATCGTCCTGTGAAAATTTGCCATTCTGGACCAGTTCTTCCGTCGAGGCGGTTAGGTACCCATTTTCATCCAGGTTGCCGATGATGCTTTCGGCGAGCTCCGTGACGGCTTCGGAGCAGATGGTCATGCTCAATTGCCAGGCGAGATGGTCGGTGAGGCCGCTGGGAGAGGAGAGAAACTTTTCGAAGGAGGGCCGCTCGGAGACTTCTCTTTCCTGGGATTGGCCTCCATCGCCACCGGTGTCGAGATATTGGTTGAAAAAACTGCCGACATCGAACTCGTCGAACGGATTGGCTTCCGGCTTCTCGGGAACTTTCTCGGTCTCGGCTTTCAGGAAGGTTTCGTCGCTGTAATTGTCGCTCTGGGTGGCTTCTTCGCTGAGCTCTTCGAGGACGGGATTGGCGATCATCTCCTGATTGATCATCTCGCGGAGTTCGAGGCGGTTCAGGGCGAGGACGCTCACCATTTGGACGAGGCCGGGCGTCAGAATCTGCTTCTGCGCCACTCGAAGGTTCAGCTTGAGTCCCTGCCAGCCCATGATCGTTCCGATTATCCCCCCAAAATCTCCAGTTTTACAGATTAGTTCAGGCGGAAATGATCGCCCAGATAAACGCGGCGCACTTCGGCGTCATTGCTCAGCTCAAGCGGAGTGCCCTTAGCCATTATCTTGCCATGATTCACGATGTATGCGCGGTCCGTCACGTTGAGTGTTTCCCTGACGTTATGGTCGGTGATCAGGATGCCGATGCCGGAGCGACTAAGGCCCCGGATGATCTCCTGAAGATCCTTAACGGTTAGAGGGTCAATCCCGGAAAAAGGTTCGTCGAGAAGGATGAAAGAGGGCTGCAAAGTGAGCGAGCGGGCGATTTCAAGGCGACGGCGTTCTCCCCCGGAGAGGGTGTAGGCTTTGCTCGTGCGTACGGTTTCGAGGCCCATTTGAACTAGTAGCTCTTCCAGACGGTCGCGTTGCTGCTCGGGCGTGAGAGGGAGAGTCTCGAGAACGGCGAGCAGATTTTCTTCGCTGGTCAGTTGGCGAAAGACCGAGGGTTCCTGAGGAAGGTAGCTGATGCCACTGCGGGCCCGAAGATACATCGGAAGGTCAGTTATTTCGCCGCCGTTCAAGAGAACATGGCCGGAGTCTGGCCGGGCAAGACCGACTAGAATATAGAAAGTAGTGGTCTTACCGGCGCCGTTGGGTCCCAAGAGCCCGACTACTTCACCCTGACCGATCTCCAGTTCAACGTCATCAACGACCTTGCGACCGCGATACGACTTGCTCAACTCGACGGCCTGGAGTTTCAGCATACCTCGTCACGAACGACCGCTCGGCGGCCGCGTCATTTCTCGACTCGGTGCTTCGTCAACGTCCGCGAACCATTTTCAGAGTCGACGATGATCGTATCATCCGCTAAATAGAAGGTCAATTGACGGCCGGTGGTGGTGCCTGCGGAGCCGTCGTAGAGCGTGGGATTTCCGCCGCTCATGACAAATTTGCCGTCGGAGGCGGTGTATTCGCCGCGGTCGGCGGTGGCGCGCCGGCCGGCTTGATCGACGATGACGCCGCCGGTTCCGACGGCGCGGCTGATCTGCTGGGCTCCGGGAGTCGTGGGGATAGCGTTTGTGCTGCTTGGTGAGCCGTTCGGGGGGTCGTTGGTGCCGCGTGTGAAGTACAAATCCATTCGGGGAGCGCGGATCCTTTGATCGGGGGATTGAACCATGACGTTTTTTTCGAGATGAGCGATGTTCGTGGCGTCGTTGTAGCTGAGTATTCCGGAACTTACGTGCCAGAGAACGGTTTTTTTCGCTGTGGTTTGCTGCGTGCCGGATTGGAGAGTGCCGGGCTGTGCCGAAGCAGGTGTTTGCGGGAAAACGGCGCGCACTCTGCCGACGGCGTTCACGATTTTTGTCTCGCGGAGAAGTTCGATGGAGTCCGCTTCCAGGGCGGAGTCACCCTGCCAGAGACGCGCGTGACCGCTGTAGACGGCGCGTCCCGTTTTTGAGTTGCCCTGCATCGTGTCAGAAGTAATGTTGGCGGGGACTTTTGCGAGTTGGACGGCGTTTCCGTTGGGCGAAAAATCCGTGGAGCGCACGCCGCCCTCTGCGCGGATGTCGCCGCTTGTTCCAGTGAAGAAGATTCGCGGAGCATGGGTCTCGGTGGTCGCGTCACGTGCGACAGCTTGCCCTGTCAAAAGCGCCGTCTGTGCAACGCGCGTGAAAGTTGCGTGATCGGCCTGCGCGTTGCGGTCCGCTTCTTTCAACTTGACGTCGCCTTGCAGATCCATCTGTGACCAGCCACCCGCGGCAAGGAGTTGAGCCACTCCGTTCTTGGCCGTTGCGGTTTGCAGCGCGTGAGCTGCCATGGCGCGCTCTGTTTGCACATCTCCCTTCGCATCGAGCTGCTTGGGCTTGCCTTGGTCTCCAAACACCAACTGCAGCTTGTCGGCTTGCAATTTCGTGCGCGTGGGTGCGGTGTTGGCTTGCGGCGCTGCATCGGTCCAGTCCATACTTCCTGCGGTAAGCGTCTCCGCGTTCGTGGGCTTGCCGGGCTGGCTCGCGTTTCCTTCGCTGAAATCCATGCGAAGGGCACCAGTCTGAAGGATTCGCGCATCGCCGCTCTTGGCCATGCGTGTCTTTAGCAAGACTCCGCCATTGAGATTCATCTCTTTGGCTTGGTTCAAGCGAGGCCAGAGATCGAGCGCCACCGCATCTGCGTGGAATTCGTCCTCTTCTTCTTTGCCACGACGTGAGCCGCGCACACTTCCCGTCCCGTCGACTCGGGCGATCCAGCCCTCCGGGGAAAACAACGCGGTCATTTTATCCGCGTCCATTAGCAGCGATTCGGCGCCTCGCTGCGAGGTAAGTTCCGGAGGCTTACCATTTGTGCCGGCGATGGCCAGTAGCCTTCGCGCGCGGAAAGCGGAGTCCAACTCGAGTGTGAGGTCTCCGGCGGTTAGCCGGGCCGTGCGGGATTCCGCTTCCGCCGGACCCTGGATGTGGAGCAATCTCGCATCACGGCCGAAGTCGAGACTTGTGCCGGTCACCAGAACTTCTTCGGCTGTTCCAGATTTCGCGGTCTTTTTCTCGGACTCATTTTTCGTAGGTGGTGTGAGTTTCAGCCGAACGTTTTGCAGCAAGCGGAGAGTCCCTTCCTCCGAGTCGTATTCCGCTCCGACTGCATCGCCGCTCCCGCTGGGAAAGGTAAAGGTCACAGGCTGGTCTGTTTTTGCTCTGCCGCTGCCCTGATCGAAAATCACGCCGCGGGTCTTTACGTGCACGATTTGCGGCTGCATTGCGGGATCTTTTGACCTGCGGTCTGCATCGGCCGCGCTTTCTAAATCGATTTCAACATCTCCGTTGCAGGTGACGCCGCCAGATCCTTTTCCGTACTGGCAGCTTTGCGTATGAATCGTGTCGTGCCGCTCACCGGTTTTTCCAAACATCGTGACTTTCACGTTCTCCAGCAGACTAGCGCCCTTGTCCTTGAAATCGGTCGACTTCGAAGCTTCGACGGTGAAAATCTTGCGCGGTCCGTCCATTTTTGAAAAAGTCAGTCCGCTGGATTGTTTTTCCACGTTCACGGGCGCCGCCGGTGGGGCAAGTCTTCGCTCCCTGATTCTTTGCCAGCCGCGTTTCAGATACACGCCGGCCGTCAAGCAGGCCAGCAGCAGCGCTACTGCCGCGGACCAGCGCGCGTACCGCGCTGCTTCGCTTCTTCGCATAGGTTCAGTTAAGCAAAATTCCCAGGGACTGTATAGAAGATGGAGAGCGATTCAGAGGATGAGCGGGAGGAAGACTACCCAGCGGTTCCCGCGGTGGCGGCCGGAGTCGTGTCCGGCAAAATCCCGATGTTGGCCGCGGCTACGCTGTCCCTGTTCGTATTTTTCACGAGGTACATGGCCTCATCGGCTAGGTGCAATAGGCCTTCTTTGGTGCGCGAATCGGTGGGATAGGAGGCCACGCCCAGGCTCGGCGTAACACGGATACGCAACCCGTCCTCGTCAAGCCAGCGGGTTTCGCGAACGAGCTTGTGAAGGCGGCGCGCTACATTGAGCGCGTTGTCTTTGGGAGTCTGCGGCAGGAGAATCACGAATTCGTCGCCGCCATAGCGAAACGCAAAATCGATCAGGCGGCAATGGGCTTTGAGGGCGTTGCCAATTTCCGCGAGCAAGCGTGACCCGACGAGATGGCCGTGCGTGTCATTCACCTGCTTGAAGTGGTCCAGATCGATGAACACGAGCGAGAATTGGTAGTTATAGCGTTGCGAACGGTAAATTTCCGTCTCGAGGATGAAGCCCATGTGCCGGGCGTTGTACAGGCTGGTGCAATCATCCGTGATGGTCAACTCGTGAATTCGTTTTACGTGCCTGGCGTTTTCGAGCGCAATGGCCGCAAAGTCGGAAAGAGCTTCGAGGAGCTTGAGGTCGCGATCGTCAAATCCCTCGGGGCCGAGGCAATTGATCAGCTCGATGACGCCGAGGCAGGTGTCGCGGAATTTAACGGGGACGGCAACGATGGATTGCGTTTCGGTCTTGGTCTTCTCGTCAACCTGAGAAAAGAAACGCGTGTCCTTCGAAGTGTCCGCCACGACCACGGTTTCGCCGTGTTGCGCCACCCAGCCGGCAATTCCTTGGCCCACCTTAATGCGCACGTCTTTGAGGGCTTGGGAAGCTTTGCCAACGGCCAGTTCGAAATAGAGTTCTTGTTTGGCTTCATCGAGCAGAAGCAAAGACCAATTGTCCGGGCGCAGAAACTCGTCGATTTTCTCCATGATCGTGCGGAGAACCTGGTCGAGCTGCAGCGAAGAGGTCAGGGCCTTCCCCAACTCCTGGAAGATGGCGACTTCGCCCGCTTCGCGTTGCTCGGCGGAAACCGCGGGATTGCGGCGGCGTTCCACGGCTGGAAACTGCTTGACTTCGTCCACGCTTAGTTGATCCCTGGTTCGAAAGTTTTAACAGGCCAGACTTTAGCCGCCGCGGAAGACAACACCACGAGCGCGATTCGGGGCTGGTACCCGAATCTTTGCCAGTATAGGCGCCTCGCAAAAAGGGGTGCAAGAATCTCGTGGTACAGGCGTGGCCATCTTGCCATCGGTGGTGCGGGGCGTACCGGCGCACGTTTTGCGTCAGTGTTTGAACGAGTTGTGAGCGCCTTCGCGCAGGACCAGGCAGCCGGACAGTATGTCGTGGATGGCGCGCTTGCTGGGCGTCAGGCCGACACAGAGGCAGTCGATCACGAAATAGTAGCCCCCCAAGACGGGGACGTGCGCAAGTAAACGTCCGCCGCAGAAGCGCAGGCTGGCTCGCCAAAAATCCACCGGCTTGCCGGCGGCGTCGGCTACATAAAGCCCTAACAAACGCTTACCGAGAGTCGCATGCCAGCGGGAACTCTCCGAAAGCGCAAAGTACAGCCAGCTTTCAGCCGCGAAGAAACAAAGACAGATGAAAAGATAAGTTGGTCCCCACTGTGTGAGTGTCTCGTTAAGAGGCGTTCCCGCGCGATGATTGAAGAAGGGATTCGAGATGCCCATGGCGGCAGCAGAAAAGGACACGAAAACCGCGAAGGGGCCACGAGAAGAATCAGGTCCATGATTCCGGCGACGGAGCGAATCCAGAATCCTGCGTGAGGCAACTGGAGAATTGTGGAAAGGTAGGCGCGAGGAGTTGTCATTCCTTCTTCCAAGATGTGCTCCAATGCTCTGACCATCAAGGTCGAGTTGCATTGATTCCCAACGTAAGTGTATACATCATTCCGACAGGAGCGCACTTGCGCTAGCGTGTGCCAAGTGGAGAGTACTCATGCGATTGGCATTTACATTTCTGTTTTGTGCGCTGGCGACGTCCGCTCTCGCCAGGGACGGAGATAAGGTTCCCCTAGGCGATGTTGCCGACCGAGCTTTGCAGCAATCCAAGCTGACGCTTGCGGGGAGCAAGGCTTTTCATTTGAAGGCCGAGATTGCCGAGACTACAGACCCGGACTCTGACTATCACGCCAAAATCGAGGAATATTGGGTATCTCCCAGAAAATGGAAGCGGACGATTGAGTCTCCCGATTTCTCGCAGACCATTGTTGTAAATGGGGATGCGGTTTCGGAGAAGAATACGGGCGACTACTTCCCTTTCTGGCTTAATGAGCTTGTTACCGCCATGGTTGATCCGCTGCCCATGTTGGACGCGTTAAAGCAAGCCAACATGCAACTTATGAAGCCTCAGGGCTCCGGGAACTCGACAACCTGCGCAGACCTTCACGCAAGAGTCGATCGCTGGGTGATTTGTTTTGAAGGCGATCATGGGCTGCTTTCCTCTGTCTTCACCAAGGGTTACGCCGTGGAGCTCAAGGACTACAAGAATTTCGGCGATAAACGAGTAGCCCGTCGCATCGTCACTAACCCGGAACCGGGGACCACAATTGAAGCCCATATCACCGAACTAACCGAGCTCACTCAGCCAGACGATCAGGCGTTTGCGGTCCTGGAGGCTACGCCGCCAGCCGAACGAATAGTGAGCGTGAGAGTCGCTGAGGACACGTTTCGGAAACTCTCGCTTGGAAGCACTGAAATTGATTGGCCTCCGACGGGAGGAGGGTCGGCCACGGGCGGATGCGCGGTTTACGCCTCGGCGGACAGGAACGGCGAGGTTCGAGAAGTGTGGCCGGAGGGCTGCGACAGCACAGGTCTGCAGGATCCTCTGCGCGAAATGGTGAAAAAGTGGCGTCTGAAACCTGCAATATCCAATGGAGTTCCCGTACAAGTCGAAGCGCTTCTCGGTTTCACTTTCCACACCAATGTAGATAACTCGAATCCACTTCCGGAATTATCAGATGGCGAAGCACGGAAACTCGCGACAGGGATCGTGGAACCTGCTTTTCCTCCGGGCACTGCCGAAAGAGGAACAGAATTCGTCGTGCAGATATCAGTGGACGAAACGGGGAAGTTGGCCGGAGTTGGAAATCCGAATCACCTGCCGAGTGCGGTGTTGATGGCGATTCACGGCGCTGTGAGCAAGTGGCATTTCAATCCTTATATGAAAGATGGCAAGTCTCAGTATTTTCACGCAAACCTTGTTTTTTGCGTTCACGGTCTGCAAGTCGGATTGTGTAGAGTGCGAACGCCCTGTCATCAACTGCGGGTTGTTTGACACTGCCGCGCGACACCGCCTATAGTTTCGTCGAGGGATTTTACGCGCCATTCCCGGATCGGATTAGTGTCCGCCGCGTAGATGAACCGTCAAGCGGTCTCACCTAAGCTGCCTGAGTGGCGCTGATCCAGAAAAAAAGGGCAGAGAAAAGGGTGCCGCAGCAGCCGGCTAGATTGCGATCACCAGCGAGTTTGATCGCTGTGCTACCCATGTATCGGCGAGGACAGGTTTCGATTCATGGCCAGTGGAACTTTTGGCGAACGCCTGAAGCGCGAGCGCGAGATGCGCGAAGTTACGCTGAAGGAAGTCACTACGGCCACGCGCATCGGTCCGCGATTCCTCGAGGCGCTGGAAAACGAAGAGTGGGACAAACTCCCCGGCGGCGTTTTCAACCGCGGATTTGTGCGTGCCATCGCGCGCTTTTTGGGCCTCGACGAAGAAAATCTGCTCGCCGAATATGACCTCGCTCACGGCGAGCCGAGCATGCCCCCTCCGCAGCCTTACGAGAACAAGCTTCCTCGCCCGCCGATTTGGGTTCCAATTCTAGTTGTGCTTGCGTTGCTTGGGGTACTCGGCGGGATCATTGCCGGCGGAATCTATGGCTGGAGGCGATTCGCCGCGCATCGCGCCGCCAAACAATCTTCATCGTCTTCTTTGTTGCCTCCGCGAATCCAAACGCAACCCGGGGCAGCGACGTCGTCATCCGCCGCGGTTCCTTCTTCTGACAACTTAAGTTCTTCGGGTGTGGTTCCCCTGGACCTAGCCGTTTCCACTTCCGCGGCGACGCGCGTGCGCATACTCGCCGACGGCACATTGCTGCTTGATGCTGAACTTACCGCAGGCGAAACCCGCCACTTTTCCGCCAGCCAGCGGTTTGAAGTGACCGCGGCGGACTCCTCAGCGGTGTTGCTGGAATTGAACGGGCGGGCCATGCCGCCCGTTGGAACTCCCGGAGCCTCCGGTACAATAGTGTTGAGCCAGAAAGATTTGAGGCAGGCGTCCGGTGGAACCCCTCAGCCCTGAAGTTCTCGATGACCTTCGCGCAGGCCGCGCTCCCCGCGAGCGAAAGATTGCAGTGTGCTCCGGCGGAGCGCATCTCGCGCCCGCGGATCGCGCCGAAATTCTGGCCGTGCTGGCCGGGGATGCCGATGAGATGGTCTCCGAACGCGCCCAGCAAGCCATTTTTTCGCAACCAGCGGAAACTTTTGTGGAAGCCCTGAAGCGCGAAAAAGCCATCCCGGCGCTCTTTGCGTATGCCGGAAAACATCTCGCGGACAAACCCGGCATCTGCGACGCGATGGTGCAGAATAAAAATTGCTCGGCCGAATACCTTGTTCCCGTCGCGCGCCATCTTTCTTCACTCGGAATCACGGCGCTCATGGAGGAATTAGAACGCGTCAGCGAGTCACCCGCGCTGGCGGCAGCGCTCGAACATTCTTCATCCATCACCGCGGACCAGAAGCACCAACTGCACGAACTGCTGGGCTCCGCCATGGACGAAGCGACCCTTGCGGAAGCAGCGGCCGAAGCCGAGCCGGATATCGCGAAACGGCAGACGCTTATCATGCGACTTGCAAAAATGGGCGTTTCCGAGCGCGTGCAGTTCGCGATGAAAGGTGGATCCGAGGCTCGGCGCACGCTGATTCGTGACTCGAACAAGGTCGTGCAGCGTGCCGTGCTGCAATCGCCTCGCCTTACGGATCAGGAGGTCGAGGCCTTCGCCACCATGACCAGCCTTACGGACGAGATTCTTCGGCTGATCGCCGGCAACCGTAAATTTCGAAAAAACTACGCCGTCGTGCGCAATCTTTTGAATAACCCGAAGACCCCGCTGGACGTTTCTTTGCACATGCTGCCGATGTGCAATGTCATGGACCTCAAGAAGTTGACCACGAATAAAAATGTGCCGGAAACCCTGCGCTCGACCGCCCTCAAGCTGCAGCGCACGCGCGCGGAACTCAAGAAATAATTTCTGGCAGGCCCGACGGATTTTAGCGGCCGGACGCCGTTGGAAATCATCGCCGTTGCTTCGAATTGGCATTACAATCGTGCGCGGAGGCGTAAGGTCATGCTTTTCACATCCAAACTTCGCAGGGGCGCGGTGTTCTTGGTGCTCGGCATTTCTGCCGCGATGCCTCTTGCGTCCGTCATTCTTTCGGCCCAGAGCGGCGGATCGAATCAAGAAAAGACATCTGATCCCTGGACCAATGCACAAGTATTGCAAGCTGCCGACCTCATGCGCGAGCTTGGGAACGCGAAGAGCGGAAGCGCTCCGACCATTGTTTATGTTGGTTTTCGCACGCTGTTCGAAGGTGGGCACGTTCCGGGGGCGGCCTTTCATGGCACAGCTTCCACCGAAAAAGGCCTCGCGGAGCTGAAAAAATGGGCTGCCACGCTGCCGCGCTCCACAAACCTGGTCATCTACTGCGGATGTTGCCCCGTCGATCACTGTCCAAACATCCGTCCTGCGTACACGGCT
>Ga0185299_10001151_pt1 | contig 56147 bp, 52 predicted proteins | sample PaiPotPPA55metaG_FD_128002 | JGI IMG/M metagenome (GOLD analysis project Ga0185299, IMG submission 128002) | Iron sulfur acid spring bacterial and archeal communities from Banff, Canada, to study Microbial Dark Matter (Phase II) - Paint Pots PPA... ... | reverse complement strand
CCGAGACGAACACCGTGCCCTTGCGCGGCACCCTGGTGCCGCCGCCGAGCTGGCTCTTGGCAAACGCAATCTCGAACGAGCGGTCGATGCCCATCACCTCGCCGGTCGAGCGCATCTCCGGACCCAACACCGTATCGACGCCGGGGAAGCGGGCGAACGGAAATACCGATTCCTTGACGCCGACATGGCCGAGCTTGCGCTTCTTCAAGTTGAAGTCGGCAAGCTTCTCGCCGGCCATGATCCGTGCGGCGATCTTCGCCACCGGCGTGCCGACCACTTTCGCCACGAACGGCACCGTGCGCGACGCGCGCGGATTGACCTCGAGCACGTAGATGTCGCCGTCCTTGATGGCGTATTGCACGTTCATCAGTCCGACCACGTCGAGCCCCAGTGCCAGCTCACGGGTCTGCCGCTCGAGTTCAGTGATCATCGCGGCATCGAGCGAATGCGGCGGCAGCGAGCAGGCTGAGTCGCCGGAGTGAATTCCGGCTTCCTCGATATGCTCCATGATGCCGACGATGAAGGTGTCCTTGCCGTCGCAGAGGCAGTCGACGTCGATCTCGGTGGCGTCCGACAGATAGCGGTCGAACAACAGCGGATTGGTGCCGAGCACGGTATTGATCTGCCCGGTCTTGTCGTTGGGATAGCGCGCCTTGACGTCGCCCGGCACCAGTTCCGGCAGCGTGCCGAGCAGATAATCGGAGAGCTGGTTGTCCTCGCGGATGATCTGCATGGCGCGGCCGCCGAGCACATAGGATGGACGCACCACCAGCGGCAGCCCGAGATCGGCGGCGACCAGACGCGCCTGCTCGACCGAATAGGCGATGCCGTTCTTCGGCTGCTTCAATCGCAATTTGTCGAGCACGCGCTTGAAGCGGTCGCGGTCTTCGGCGAGATCGATGGCGTCGGGCGAGGTGCCGAGGATCGGCACGTCGGCGGCTTCCAGCGCGTGCGCAAGTTTTAACGGCGTCTGGCCGCCGAACTGCACGATGACGCCGTGCAGCGTGCCGTTCTTGCGCTCGGTGGCGATGATTTCGAGCACGTCCTCCGCGGTCAGCGGCTCGAAGTACAACCGGTCGGCGGTGTCGTAGTCGGTCGATACCGTTTCCGGATTGCAATTGATCATGATGGTCTCATAGCCCGCGTCGTGCAGCGCGAAGCAGGCATGGCAGCAGCAATAATCGAATTCGATGCCCTGGCCGATGCGATTGGGGCCGCCGCCCAGGATGATGACCTTGTTCGCATTCGAGGGCGCGCTCTCATCGGCCAGCTGGCCGGCGAAGGGAGCTTCATAGGTCGAATACATATAGGCGGTGGGGGAGGCGAACTCGGCCGCGCAGGTGTCGATGCGCTTGAACGCCGGGCGAACGCCGAGCGCGTGGCGCTTTTCCGTGACGTCGGCCTCGGTGGTCTCCGACAGCACCGCAAGGCGCGCGTCGGAAAAGCCCATCGCCTTCAGGCTCCGCATGCCGAACGCGTTCGCCGGCAGCCCGTTCGCCTTGATCTTGCTCTCGATCTCGACGATGCCGCGTATCTCGCCAAGAAACCACGGATCGATCTTGCAGGAGGTGAAGATTTCCTCGTTGGTCCAGCCGAGCCGCATCGCTTGCGCGACCTGCAGGATCCGGTTCGGCGTCGGCGTGCCGAGAGCGGCGCGGATGGCGTTCTTGTCGTCGCCGTGGCCAAGCCCCTCGACCTCGATTTCGTCGAGCCCGGTCAGCCCGGTCTCGAGGCCGCGCAGCGCCTTCTGCAGGCTCTCCTGAAAGGTGCGGCCGATCGCCATCACTTCGCCGACCGACTTCATCGAGGTGGTCAGCGTGGTCGAGGCGCCGGGAAATTTCTCGAACGCAAAGCGCGGGATTTTTGTCACGACGTAATCGATGGTCGGCTCGAACGAGGCCGGCGTCGCGCCGCCGGTGATGTCGTTCGCGATCTCGTCCAGCGTGTAGCCGACCGCAAGTTTGGCTGCGACCTTTGCAATGGGAAAGCCGGTGGCTTTCGAGGCCAGCGCCGAGGAGCGCGACACCCGCGGGTTCATTTCGATCACGACCATGCGGCCGTCGGCCGGGTTGACGCCGAACTGCACGTTGGAACCGCCGGTCTCGACGCCGATTTCGCGCAGCACCGCCAATGAGGCGTCGCGCATGATCTGGTATTCTTTGTCGGTCAAGGTCAACGCCGGCGCCACCGTGATGGAATCGCCGGTATGCACGCCCATCGGATCGAGGTTCTCGATCGAGCAGACGATGATGCAATTATCTTTTTTGTCGCGCACCACCTCCATCTCGAACTCTTTCCAGCCGAGCACGCTTTCCTCGATCAGGACCTCGTCGGTGGGAGAGGCGTCGATGCCGCGCTCGACGATCTCGATGAACTCGGCCTTGGTGTAGGCGATGCCGCCGCCGGTGCCGCCCATGGTGAAGGAGGGGCGGATGATCGCGGGTAGCCCGATGTCGTCGAGCGCGCGGAGCGCGTCGGGCAGGGTCTTGGTCTGCACCGAGCGCGGCGTCTCCAGCCCGATCCGGGTCATGGCCTCGCGGAACCGGCCGCGATCTTCCGCCTTGTCGATGGCATCGGCGGTCGCGCCGATCATCTCGATGTCGAACTTAGCCAGCGTCCCCTGCCGGCGCAGCGACAACGCACAGTTCAGCGCGGTCTGCCCGCCCATGGTGGGCAACAGGGCAAATCCGCCGGGAAGAACGTGGCGCTCTTTCTCGATGATCTTGGCGACGATTTCAGGGGTAATCGGTTCGATATAGGTGGCATCGGCCAATTCCGGATCGGTCATGATGGTGGCCGGATTGGAATTGACCAGGACGATCCGATACCCCTCTTCCTTCAATGTCTTGACCGCCTGCGTCCCCGAATAATCGAATTCGCAGGCCTGCCCGATCACGATCGGGCCGGCGCCAATGATCAGGATGGTGGAGATGTCGGTTCGTTTGGGCATCAAATCTCGCGGGAACAGGGAAATGGGCACAAAAAAAGGGCGCGCATGCCGCGCGTCCCTTTGAGCAAGAGCGCCAGGTCAGACCTCGCGCGCGGGTGGTCTTTAGACCAGATTCCGCAGCCGCGAAAGGGTTTTAGAGGCCCCATCAACCGGCAATTTGAGATCAAATGTACCGATGGAGCCCGCCTTCGCTCTTCGAGCTTTAGGGCGGGCGCAGGTTGGAGGCCCGGCCTGGATTCGAACCAGGATAAAGAGCGATGCACTGCTCTCGCGTCGACGCTTTCCGCCACCGGGCCATTTCGATCATCGCCGATTGAGACGGGATGGGCCACGCTTGCCGTTTATTAACCCTAACCGGGCGCGATCGGCAAAAGTCGGGTCCGGTTTTGCGTCCGATCGCGCGCTGATTATCAAGCGGTGAAGGCGTGCCGCGCCACAAAGGTCATCCGCCACGGATTGTGGCCGATATTCGTCAGCGCGCGCGAGGCGGTAAATCCGGCTACCTTGAGCTTTTCGATCATCTCCGCCTCGCTGTAGCGATGCAGCCCAACGCGCGCGCGCAATTGCCGGTAGTCCGACAACGCGGTCGAGACCAGCCCGATCAGGGCGTCCTTGAGAAAGCCGTGGGTCGCCGCGAAGCGCAATAAGGTCAGTACATCCCGGCCCATGCCGACCTCCGGGCGCAGGATATCGCCCAACACCAGACGGCCGCCGGGTTTGAGCAGCCGCCGTACCACCGCGAACGCGGCATCGAGCTCGCTCGGCGTCATGTACTGGGCGACCGAGTTCATCACCGCCAGGTCGACGGATTTTTCGTCCATTTTCCGCAAATCATCCAGCGACCGCACCCGAATTCTGGTGTTCGGGGCAAAGCGCGCGATCAGCCGGCCGCGCACGCCCGGCGCCGGCTCCGCCAGATAGAGCTTGGCGCAGGCGTCGGCGACCCGCGCCGCCGACAGCGCCTCGCCGCAGGCATAGTCGAGCACGACCGCCTCGGGCGAGGAGATGTAGCCGATAATATCCTTCGCAATGATCTGGAAATGCAGGTCGCGGTGCAGTCTGCTCGCGTAGATCGTGTGCGTGGAATCGTAATAGTCGATCCAGTCGTCCATATCACAGGGGTCCGGCCAAACTGGGGGTCCCCGATGCAGGAACCGCCGCCAACATGATGCGTTAGATGGTCCGGCGGCCGGTGTCCAATGCGGTCAAAGCCCGGTTTCCTAACAGTTCAAGTAAAGTCTCCAAGTAAAGTCCAGGAACGGTTCAAGTACAGTTCAAGTCCGGTTTCCTAACAGGAAGGTGCATCGTGAGCAAAGCCAAGTCCGACAAGGTTTCCCCCGATCTCGACACGCCGACCGATCTGCCGCAGGCAGCGGTGGAAAAGATCTCGGCATCGCTCAACACGCTGCTGGCCGACGCCTTCGCGCTCTACGTGAAGACCAAGAATTTTCATTGGCATGTCTCCGGCCGGCACTTCCACGATTATCATCTGATGCTCGACGAGCAGTCGGATGCGATTTTCGCGACCACGGACCAGCTTGCCGAACGCGTGCGCAAGCTCGGCGGCACGACGCTGCGCTCGATCGGACAGATCAGCAAGCTGCAGACCATCCAGGACAACAATGAGAGCTACGTGCCGCCGCGCGACATGCTGCGCGAGTTGATGGAAGACAACAAGCATATGGCGGCCGCGATGCGAAAGGCGCACGAACTCTGCGACGAGCACGGCGATTCCGGCAGCGCCGGATTGTTGGAGACCTTCATCGACGAAACCGAGCGCCGCACCTGGTTCCTGTTCGAAGCGAGCCGCCAGGAAGGCAGCAACGCGGCGTAGGATTTCTCTCTCCGCTTGCGCTCCGTTCCCTTCTCCCCTTGTGGGAGAAGGTGGACGCGATGCGAAGCATCGCGGACGGTTGAGGGGTTCTCTCCGCGGATAGAGACCCCTCATCCGGCACGGACTTCGTCCGCGCCACCTTCTCCCACAACGGGAGAAGGGAAGAAACCGCAGCGCGGACGCACCGACGCTCCTGCTAACGCTTTACTGAGCCGACGATCCCACCGTCGCCTACGTCTCCACGATCGGCGGGGGATTCCATTTTCCGATCAGCGCCTCGGACTTCGGGGCGTACAGGCGCATCGTCAGATTGAACGGTCCCTTTGGGGCCGGCATCCCGATTGGATTCCTTGTCGGCGCCGGCCGGGTGATGCTATTTGGGCTCTCCTAGGTCACCCGCTGCAGTGGCGGTTGCTTCCACTTGCCATCCAGCGCGGCTTCTTTCGGCGAATAGAGGCGCATGATCATGGAGAACGGCCCCTTTGGCGCGGGCAGCCAGTTGGCTTCCTTGTCCTTGCCGGGGGATTCGTTTTGGATGATCAGCGTCAGCCCGCCGTCGGCGTCGCGTTTGAGCTGCGGCAGCATCGGCGAATTAATCAGATAGCGATTGAGCGGATTGGCGACGAGCAGGCTCTGCGGCTCATCATACATGGTCAGCGACCAAAATGCGTTGACGGTGGTAATTGGCCCGACGCAAAGCGCAAGGTGTAACGGTTGGTACCGTCCAGCTTCTGCTTCCCCGCATCCACATAATAAGTCGGATACATCGCCTCCTGCTTCGAATTGCCGTAAATTCCAAGAACGGCGGCGCCCATGCGGTAGAGATAATTGTTCTTCAGATATTGCCGCGTGCCGAAGACGTCGCCCGAGTTCACCTTCCCCTCCTCAACATCTTTCTTCAGGCCGGCGAGGGCAGCCCAGGCGTCGACCGTGCCCTGTTCGAAGGCCGTCTTCATCTCGGGCGAGAGCTTGCTGGCGTCAAAGGTGTTGCCCGCGCCGACGCCGATCTTGGCGAAGCGCGCCATGAGTGCTTCCTCGGACGGGACCGTCGGGCAGAATTGCAGCACGAAGTTCAGGGTCTTGAAGAACTCCGGCGAGGTCTTCTCTTCCGCGGGCGTGAGCGGCTTGATGAAATCAATGGCCGGTGCCGCTTTGGGCGCAGGCTGGCCGAGAAACGCGGAGAGCGGCTGCACCTTATAGCCGGCCTGGACCTTCTTCACATTTTCGATATCGGCCGGATTAAAGAGCTGGGTGCGATACGTGGGGAACGCCAGTTCGGTCTCGCAGCGAAAGACCTTCTCGACGCCTTTGGGCGTTGCGCCTTTCCAGTTCGGCCCCGCGAGAAGGAAGCTCCCGCCGCCGTTGCCGGTGGTGCGTGTCCCGATGTAGTCGAAGTTGAAGGTGTAGTAATCGATGAGCTGGACGCTGAAATAGCGCTCCTTTTCCATCGCCGGCACGGTGAGCACGAGAGGCTCGGAACGCAGGTCCGCGCCGACGAACGAGTAAGGCGTGTCCGAGTTGGGTGTCTGGATCGCCGTGTCAGCGGGCGTGAAGACACGAGCGCTGTTCCAGATCTGATTCCAGGGCCCCTTGTATTCCGGGGTCGTTTTATCGACCCAATAGGCGTGCTGGATTCGGTAATTGTCCACGATCGGGAAGCCATAAACGTAGGCGTCCTTGGCGATGGTGCGTGCCTCGGCGGGGGTGACGCTAATTTGTGCGTTGGCCGCCGTGAAGCGGAGCACGGGGAGCACAGCAACCGCGCCGACAAAGCCTCTTCGTGTAATGGTTTTCATTTTCGGAGCCCTCCATTTCGCTATTCGATGCCAGATGGGCCTAGTTGGCTGCCACCGCGATCGCCGGCGGCCTCCAGGTGCCGTTACCCGGAGGCAGAACCGACGGGGCTTCGACCTTCGGCCAGTAGAGCCGCATGACGAGGTAAATGTCTCCGTTTGGTGCCGGCAACCAATTGGATTCCTTGTCGGCGCCGGGCGAATCTTTTTGGATATAGAGCGTGAGCGAGCCGTCGGCATTCATCTTCATGCCGGGCAGCATCGGCGAATTGATCAGGTAGCGGTTGATCGGATTCTCGATCAGCAATTGGCTCTTGCCGTCATACATCGTCACCGACCAGAAAGCCTCTACCGGCGGGAATTGTCCGGCGGGAAAGGTGATTGTGTACTTGTGCTTGGAACCATCGAGCACCTCGCCATCAGCAAGCGCCTTCGTCATTGGATAAACGGCCTCGACTGCGTCGTTGCCATAGATGCCGCCCTTGGCGGCGGCAGCGCGCTTCAGCCAGTCGCCGCTGTAGAATTGCCGGTCTCCAAACAGCGATCCGATTTTCCATCCATTTACGTCCTTTTGTCCGCTAACAAGATACTTCTCGACCTTCTCTTCGCCATCTTTCATACCCAGTCCGATTTCAATCTTGTGCGTCAGCGGAAGATCCTTGAAGTCGAAGGTCTTGCCGGGACCGACGCCGATGCGCGCGAGCTTGGCGCGGATTTCTTTTTCTTCCGGTCCTGCCGGCGCGAATTGCAGAGCAAAGTCGAGATACTCAAAGAAGTTCTTCTTCACCATCTCCTTGTCGATCTTGGGGAAGTCTACCGCGACCGCGGCGACCGTGGCCGGTTGCTTCAAATAGGCCGACAGCGGCTGCACCTTGTAGCCGGCCTGGACTTTCTCAACATTCGGCATGTCTGCAGCGTTGAAAAGTTGCGTGCGGTAGGCAGCGGCAGAAAACTGCGTCGTGGACCGGAATACCTTCTTGATGCCGGCGGGCGTTGCACCCTGCCAGTCTGGTCCAACGACCATATAGTCACTGGCCTCGTTGCCGGTCGCGCGGCTACCGATATATCCGTAGTTGAACGTGTTGCCGTCGCAAAGCATTACCGAAAAATAGCGAGTCTTCTCGACAGCCGGGACGGACAACACGATCGGCTCAGCACGCAAATCCATAAATAACAGGGAATACGGCGTATCGCTGTTGGGGGTTATGACGGCCGTGTCCTTGTATGTGTAGACACGCGCCTCGTTTTTGATCTGATTGAACGGCGCCTTGTATTGCCCCGAGTTCTTGTCGACGGAATATTCGTACATCACCGCGTAGTTCATCACGATGGGTAGCCCGTAGATGAAGCCTTCCTCGGCGATGGCCTTTGCCTCGAATAGGCTGGGCCATTCGGTGTTCGTCTGCGCGCTCGCCGGAATGGACTGCGGCGCCGTGGCGATGATCGCAGCCAAGGCCGCGGACCGAAGAAGATCGCGTTTCGTTAACATTTGACGTCTCCTCATGCAGCGTGGGGTTGGTTTTCTGATCTGGGTGAAGCGCGAACACTCCGCTTTTGATGTGTGCAGTCGTTGCTTGCGTCTGCGATCTTCCAGCTTCCGCAACGTTCGGCCGAACGAACCAAGAAGCGTTTTCGCCCCAGAGCGAGAGATCGCGTGTCGCCTGTATGAGAACGTGCATCATCGGCGGCATAGACGCCGCACGGCGTTTGCAGAACTGAAACAGGATCGATGAAAGCAGTAGCTATGAGGCTGACTGATTGACGTCGCTTGAAGGGCCTCTTCGGCTGCCTGTCATGCGGGGCCCTCTACAAATGGAATTCTAGCACAAGCAGACACCATGGTCATTACCAAACTCAAACTTGTGTGCCTGCGTTCACTGAGCAAAACAGCACACTGATGCTTGCGACGTTCTCTCGCTTTTTAATTGTCCCGCGCCTTCGGGCCGTTTCGCGGCAACGCTGCGTTCGCGCGACGCGATGGCTTTGCCAACCCTACGCCTTCCACAATCTCACCAGCGGCCCATCCGTCCCCAATACCGGATCGGTGTTCGGCAGCTCGACCTTCGGGATCGTCTCCAGCGCTTTCCGATGATTTTCCGGCGTCGGTCGCGTAACCTGCATCCGGGGTCCGGGCGGATAGGCGCCGACCACGGAAAAATCAGGGCTTGCGGAGAGGCATTGATGCCCGGTGCCGGCCGGCAAAACCGCGACATCGCCCGCCGCGATCTCGAATTCCTTGCCGCTGTTACCACCGAAGCGGACCCTGGCATGGCCGCGGGCGATGCCGAGCGCTTCGTGGACCGTCGCATGATAATGCGGATAGTCGTAGACGCCGTTTCGCCACATGTCGCCCCAGCCATTTTTGCCGAACAGTTCCTCGATGGTTTTCTCGGGGTGATCGCTGTCGAGGTCGACCGCGGCTCTGTAGACCAAAAACGGCATCGGGTTGTTTGGAACGAGGCCATCATCCGCAAAGACGAAGGCAAGCGGTTCGATGTCGCCGCGCACGACCGACATGGCAATTCTCCCGCGCGTCTCTATCGGAGCATGATCTCGGATCATGCCGATAGCCCGGAGGGAGTAAACCGCCGGCGGCGGCTCACGTTCCCTTCGCGGGAGGGGGGCTGGGAGTTGTCGGCTGTTTCGTCGGCCCGACGCAGGCGCCTTTGACCGCGCATTTTACGATCGACGTAGGTGCCGTGCCTTTGGCCGATGCAGCCGGAGCGCCGTTGGTCGCCGGAGGCGGAGCACCTGCGGTCGAGGCAGGCGGTGGCGGAACGACTGCGGTCGTCACCGGCGGAGTTGGAGGGGCCGAAATCGTTCCGACCTTGGGCTTCACGACGACAGCGGTATTCGTTGGCGCCGGACCGCCGATCGCATTCGGTTTGACGGTTCCCGGTCCGCCAACGATAACCGGTTTCTTTGCCCCGCCGCCGACAGCGGTTTGCGCCAAGGCCGGATTAAAAGAGGCCGGATTAAAAAAGGCGCACATGCATAGAAAACCGACCGATATCGCTGCTCCGCTTTTCATGCGCGCGTCCTTTCAGGGAAGTGCGGCAGCCGACGATTGCCGCTCTCCGGCGATCTTACAATGATTGACGATCGCTTGCACTAAATGTCATTTTCACTTGATCGGGAGAAAAGGGGCGAGAAGAGGGGCGAGAAAAGGTGAATGTCGTGAAACCTGTTTTCATTGCCTCAGTGCTGTTGCTCGGCATGCTGCCGGCCGCCCGCGCCGATGCCGCTTCGCTTGCCGCGCCCTCAGGCCGCAACGCGTGCCTGGTCGAGGTTCTTCATTCCGAACTGCTGCCCTATGCCCCGGATTACCAGCATCTGGTCAAAGCCACGCTGCTGGTGACGCCACCCGGTGGTCCCGCCTTCGAGACCACCGTATGGAAATACATCACCTGGCAGTCGCCGCCGCCGCGTCAGGGCCAGCGGCGCAGGATGTGGTGCGACCCGACTAATTTTGGCGCGTTTCCGTTCCATTGACCGGGGCGCGGCTTCAAGCGCGGGAACCGCGGAGGTTCAAGCGCGCTTGTTCGCCCGCATCAAATCCGCGAACCGCTTGAACAGATAATGCGAGTCGCGCGGGCCGGGCGAGGCCTCAGGGTGATACTGCACCGAGAAGACCGGCTTGCCCTCGAGCTGGATGCCGCAATTGGAGCCGTCGAACAGCGAGACGTGGGTTTGTGTGGCGCCCTTGGGTAACGTCGCCTGGTCCACGGCAAAACCGTGGTTCATCGAGGTGATCTCCACCTTGCCGGTGGTCTCGTCCTTGACCGGGTGATTGGCGCCGTGATGGCCCTGATGCATCTTCATGGTCTTGGCGCCGACCGCCAGGCCCAGCATCTGATGTCCCAGACAAATCCCAAACGTCGGCGTGCCCGATGAGATCACCTTCTGGATCACGGGCACGGCGTATTTGCCGGTTTCGGCGGGATCGCCGGGGCCGTTCGACAAAAACACGCCGTCCGGCTTCATCGCCAGGATATCTTCGGCCAAAGTGGTTGCCGGCACCACGGTGATCTTGCAGCCTTCGCCTGCGAGTAGCCGCAGAATGTTGCGCTTGATGCCGTAGTCGATGGCGACGACGTTGAATTCAGGCGAGGTCTGCCGGCCAAAACCTTTTTCCCAGGCCCACGGCGTTTCGTCCCAGGTGAAACGCTGGCCGGAGGTGACCAGCGGCACCAGGTCCATGCCCTCCAGCCCCGGCCATTCGCGCGCCTCTTCTCTCATCCCATGCAGGTCGAACTGGCCGTTTTTGGCGTGTGCGATCACGGCGTTCGGCATGCCCTTGCTGCGGATCAGCGCGGTCAGCGCGCGGGTGTCGATGCCGGACAGACCGATGATGCCGCGCGCCTTCAGCCAGAGGTCGAGATGGCGCGTGGCGCGGTAGTTCGAGGGATCGGTGATGGCGGAGCGCAGGATCACCCCGCGCGCGCCGGGAGTAGCCGCCATGTTGACGGTCTCGATGTCCTCGTCGTTGGTGCCGACATTGCCGATATGGGGGAAGGTGAAGGTGATGAGTTGGCCTGCATAGGAGGGATCGGTGAGGATCTCCTCGTAACCGGTCATCGCGGTGTTGAAGCAGACTTCGCCGACCGCATGGCCTTCCGCGCCGAGGCCGAAACCTTCCAGCACGGTGCCATCGGCAAGCACGAGGAGCGCGGTCGGAGTGAGGTCCGGCCAGGCTGAGGCGTTTTCCGTGATTGTCATGAGCGCATTACATAGTCGCCACGCCCGGTGAGGTCAAAGGTGGAAACGGCGGATTCACATGCGTCATGCGCCTATTTGACAGGCGGCCCCTGGCTTTTAATCTGGGGGCTCGTAGCCAAGCAGCCGATTTTCATCAAATTCCTCCGATCCCGAGGCAGGGCATGGACAATTCGATGCCGATTTTGCTCGTTCCGGGCCTCGGCGGCTCGCCGCGGATCTATGCGCCGGTGGCGCCGGCCTTGTGGCGATTTGGCCCGGTGACGGTCGGAAACCACATCCGCGACGACAATATGGGCGCCATCGCGCGAAGGATTTTGGCCGAGGCGCCGCCGCGTTTTGCCCTCGCCGGCCATTCGATGGGCGGCTACATCGCGTTTGAGATCATGCGCCAGGCGCCGCAGCGGGTCGCCAAACTGGCGCTGATCAATACCCAGGCGCGGCCCGATACGCCGGAGGCCACAGCGCGCCGCCGCGGCCAGATCGCGCGGGCTTTGGCGGGCGAATATCACGCCGTGCTCGATGATCTCTTTCCCGGATTCGTGCATCCGTCGCGGCGCGAGGACGCGGCGTTGCGCCAACTGGTGCATGAGATGGGCGACGATATCGGCGCAGACGCCTTTGTCCGCCAGCAGACCGCCGTGATCGGCCGCGCTGACTCGCGGCCGTCGCTGGCCTGGATCAAATGTCCGACGCTGGTCCTGACCGGCGATGAGGACAACACCATTCCGAATGCGCTCTCGGTCGAGATGGCGGACGGCATCCACGGCGCGAAGCTCGTGATCGTCCAAAATTGCGGCCACCTGCCGCAAGTCGAGCAGCCGCGGGCGACCGCGGACGCCCTGGTCGAATGGCTGCGGATCTAGTTGTTTCATGGCCGCGAACGGCCTAGATCAGGGGTTTCCGGTACGAGGACACAGACGATGCTGCGCGACGACATCAACAACGCGGTCAAGGACGCGATGCGGGCCAAGGACGAGCGCAAGCTGTCCACGCTGCGCATGGTCAACTCCACCATCAAGAACGCCGACATCGCCGCGCGCGGGGAAGGAAAACCGCCGCTCAGCGACGCCGATCTCCTCGGCGTATTCCAAAAAATGATAAAACAGCGTCAGGAATCCGTCGAGCTCTACGACAAGGGCGGCCGCGCCGAGCTCGCAGCAGGGGAGCGCGAGGAGATCGCGATCATCTCGGCTTACCTGCCGAAGCAGATGTCGGACGCCGACGTCAACGCCGCGATATCAGCCGCGATCGCCGAGACGGGAGCCGCCGGGATGAAGGACATGGGCAAGGTGATCGGCGTGCTGAAGGCGAAATACGCAGGGCAGATGGATTTTGGCAAGGCCAGCGGCATGGTGAAGGCGGCGCTGACGGGCTGAGTTCGTAAGGCAGGCAATAACCTCTCCACGTCATGCCCGGGCTTGTCCCGGGCATCCACGTCTTTAAACTGACCGCCAACAAGCCATGACGATTGGTTAGGGACGGGCAGGGGTCTTTTTCAACTCAACAGGAAATTCCATGACAGCCTCGGTCACCGAAAGCATCGATAGTGCAGGACCCCTGTTGTTCCAGCCGTTCACGATCCGCGCGCTGGCGCTGAAGAACCGCCTGGTGGTGCCGCCGATGGTCCACTACCGCGCCGCGCCCGGCAGCACCTGCGGCGCCTTTCACAACGTGCATCTTGGGCGCTATGCGCTGGGCGGATTTGGGCTGGTGTTTGTCGAGGCTACCGCTGTCGAAAAGGTCGGCCTATCAATGAACACGACCTTGGCATCTGGAACGACGCGCAAGTGCAAAGTTTCAAGCCGCTCATCGCCTTCGTGAAGGGCGAGGGGGCCGCGATCGGCATTCAGCTCGCGCATGGCGGGCGCAAATCATCCTCGCAGCGGGCGATGGACGGCATGGGCCCGCTCACGCCGCAGGAAATCAAGGCGGGCGCCAAAGTGTGGCAACCCGTTGGCCCGACCAGCGAGCCGGTCGCGCCGGGATGGCTGACGCCGCACCAGCTCACGTCAGACGAGTGCCGGGCGATGGTGCGGACCTGGGCGCTGGCGGCCAGAAATGCCGTCAAGGCCGGCTTCGACGTGATCGAAATCCACACCGCCCACGGCTACCTGCTCGCCTCGTTTCTGTCGCCCATCTCCAACACGCGCAACGATGAATATGGCGGCGACCGCCGGGGGCGGATGCGCCTGCCGCTCGAAATTGTCGAGGCGGTGCGCCGTGAAATGCCGGATACGATGCCGTTGTTTGTCCGCGTCTCCGCCGTCGACGGCGCCCAAGACGGCTGGAATCTCGACGACACGGTGGCCTTCGCCCACGAATTGAAGGCCCGCGGCGTCGACGTGATCGACTGCTCTTCGGGGGGCATTTCGGGCTCGGCGACGGCAGCGCAAGTTCCGCGCGGTCTCGGTTTCCAGGTGCCCTATGCCGAGCGGGTCAAGAACGAAGTCGGCATCGCATCGATGGCGGTCGGCATCATTCTGGAAGCGCAGCAGGCGGAAGCGATCCTTGCGAACGGCCAAGCCGATCTGATCGCGGTCGGCCGGCAATCCCAGTTCAATCCGAACATCGCCCATCACTGGGCGCACGATCTCGGCCTCAACCGCAAGTTCGAGGATTGGCCGGCGGAATATGGCTGGTGGCTCGAGAAGCGAATTCGAACCATCGAAGGGTTCGCCACGCCGACAGGGGTCGTCAAGCGGTAGTCGTCAAGCGGTAGTCTTGGCGCCTGTTCGCCTTACCAGCCCTTATCAGTAGCACCGCATGATGCTGACGGTTTGCTCTTGGCCGCCGTGCCCGGGAACCGTCACGTTTTCCGCGGGGCAGCCCGGCACATAGGGCTTGTCGGAAGGCGCGACAGCCGGCGGATATCGATGGGCCCAATCCCAGGGAACATCATATGTTTCCGTGTAGTGGATGTCGCTCGATGTCGGTTGCGTACCGCCGACCAGCGGTTCGCCACCCGGAGACCCGTAGCCGTAATCCTCTACGCCGGGCCAAAAGAACGCTGCATTGTTTCTCTGGTTGCGGTGCCGGAACCCGTGGACGGCTGCGGAATGGGAAAACGAATGCGTCGGAGTTACCCCTCCGCGAAACGCTGCTCCCGACCTGGCGAACGTCTCATTCGCGGTAAGCATAAGCGCGACCACGGCGAGACACCCGATCAATGCTCCATACATTCTAGACGTCATGGCGCATACCAATCCGTTGGTTAACTAAGCAGCACCCCAACGCACGCTAGGCCGGGCGTTCCGTGCCCGCAAACGCATACTTAATTATTAGTTAAGACGTAATCTTAATGGGGAACCAGAGTGGCTGTTACGCCCTGCGGACCGTCTTCCCGAGGGTGATTTCAGGCCTGCGGAGACCCATCGCGATCCAGGCGGCGATCAGCTTCAACATGAACTTGCCGGAGTAACCGCCATAATTCGGCAAATCATCGGCAAGCTCGACGCCGGCGCGCCGTTCTTTTGTCATGACTCGCATTTCAAGCGGCGGCGCGCCTGCCGGAAAGCGGTTCCGGAACATCGACAGCCAGTGCCCCTTGGTGAAGTCGAGGAACATTGCCGAATTGCAGCAGGTGGCAACGACCCGCCGGGTCGGGGAATCAGGCTTGAGCCGGCGCTCTTCGAGATACTCCTGCCCCATCACGCATTGCACGCGATCCTTTCGATACAGGATGACGCCTGTTCCACCGTCGGCGTCGAGCACGGGCGGCGCAGAAGCCAGCTCTTCGAACTGACGTCCGGCTTGCTGGCAGCTCGTGCAATAGCAGGAGCCGGTCAGAATCGGCGGGCCGATTGCCTCGAACTTCACCTTGCCGCATTGGCAGGTCGCGGAAAGGCGTTTGCGCTGCTTCTGGTTCACTGCGCTTTCTCACTTTTTCTCTGGTGCTTTTTAGAAGGCTATTCTGTCGGGAGCGCGAAATGTCCGCAACGGGATTTCAGCCGACAACCCGCTCCGCGGCGATCAACAGGCCCGGCGGGATCGCGAGGCCGAGCGCGTTGGCGGTCTTGTTGTTGATGACGAGGTCGATCTTTGTCGGTAGCTCCACGGGGAGTTCACCCGGGGCGCTCCCACCGAGGATCTTATCGACGTAACTGGCTGCGTGCCGGATCATCAGGACGCCGCTCGGCCCAAAAGTCATCAGGAAACCGTCGTCGGCCAATTCTTCGACGTGGCCGAGCGTTGCCATGCGCCGCTCGATGGCGAGCCCTGCGATATGTTTTCGCTCGTTGAAAAACAATGCGTCCGGCTGCGTGATGACCCCGCCGAGTTTTTGCCGGGCAAATTCGTCGAACGCATGATCGATTTCGCCGGCTTCACGCACCTGGATGACCTGCAATTCGATCTCCAGCGAAGCGGCCGCCGACTTGAGCGCCTGGGCCGAACGGCTGGCGATGTTGGCATCGTTGCCATTGGCCAGAAAGCCCAAATGCGGGCTTCCGGTCACCTCCTGCATCATCTGCAATTTTTTGCCGCTGAGATCGACGGCAACGTTGGAAAAGCCGGTGATGTTGCCGCCCGGCCGATTGAGGCTTGCAACCAGACCCGCCTGCACGGGATCGGGCACCCAGGTGAAGACGATTGGAATTTTGTCGGTCGCGCGGTGAGCCGCCATCGCGGCCGGCTGCGTGTGCGCAAACAAAAGGTCTACCGGGAGCGCCACCAGAGCGGCTGCGTTGGTGTCGAACCTCTCATATTGCTCGGCGGCATAGGTATCGATGATCTTGATGTTCTTGCCTTCAATCCGGCCGAAATCCTCAAGCCCGCGGCGCAGGGCTTCAATACGCCCGATTTCTCCCTCGGCATTTTCTGCGTGCCAGAGCACCCCCACGACCGGAATTTTCTTTGTTTGCTGCGCCCGCGCCGCAATGGGCCATAGGGCGGAGGCAGTTGCACCGCCAACGCCCACGATAAATTCGCGCCGCCTCATCGCTGCCACCGGGTTGCTTGAGCAATATTATCGCGTGAAATCGAAATCGACCGACAAAATATTTCAGGAGGCAACTCTACTCAAAAGCCCATGCTGAACCTAGCGGAAAATAGCCATCGCACATGGAACAGAGGAGCGTTTGACGGCCTTCGATCACCCTGGCGCGGTGCTTCACGCCAGGCCTTTCCTTGAAAGATTACGAAATTTTAAGCCCACCGATCGTTCGCGATGGGGGAGGGTGTGTTGTTTACCAGAAGGGCACCATGGCTAACCGGTCCTTACCGAGGCTGCGATCGTGACCACAAACGCCTCAGCCGTTCAACCCGGCGAGCCCCTCGCTTCGCCGGCGGCCGAGCATCTCCAGCGCGGGCGGGACCACTACACGGCTGGCAGGATCGACGAAGCCATTGTTGTCCTTCAGGCCGGGCTCGATGCTGCCGGCACGGATTCGGCAAATTCACCAACTGAAATGATGGCCGGCCTGCACGCCGAGCTCGGCAATGCCTATCTGGCGCGCGGCCAAGTCAACCTCGCGTCCGCCAACTACGAGGCCGCGCTGCGGCTGGCTCCCCACCTCACGTCCTGCTGGTGCAATCTCGGCGACGTGCGCTTGAGGAAAAGCAGGGTACAGGAGGCCATCCCGCTTTATCTTCAGGCGCTGAAGCTGGACCCCGCGCATTGGACCTCGCGCATCCACCTTGTCGAGGCTCTGATGGCGACCAAGCAATATCCGGCGGCCAGGGCGCTGCTGCAAGAATTGCGCGGGGAACGGCCGCAAGCCGGCGAGATACAGTATTGGCTCGGCAAGGTCTGCTTCGAGTTGAACGAGACGGAAGAGGCTATCCGGCATTTCGAAGCTGCGATCGCACTGGACCCGAACGATGCCGACAGCCGCTACTGGATCGGCGGTATCAAGCACAAGCTGGGCGACATCGATGCCACCGAGGCCGCCTACGCCGCGGCCGCGCAAATCCGGCCGCTGGTCCGGCGCAAGGCCATCAAGACGCCGCCGGATTTTCGCTTGCTGGCGCTATACGCGCCCTTTAACGGCAACACACCGATCCAATACCTCTTCAAGAATGCGACCTATGACATCGATACGGTGGCGTTGTTCGGTCCCAACGAGCCCGATATCTGCTCGCTCGGAGAGATCGATGTCGTCATCAACCTGATTTCGGACGTCGATCAGGCCGAAGCGATGCTACCCGCGGCGGCGCGTCTGGCCGAGAAGCTCGGCAAGCCTGTTGTCAACGCCCCCGGCAACATCCTGCGCACGACGCGCGATGCGACGGCCGATCTGCTGGCGGATATCCCTGCCTGCCGCGTTCCCCGGATCCTGCGCCTCGATGCCGGCACCGACGCCTCGGTCGCGGCGCTTGCCGCGCTTCTGCCGTGCGCGTTCCCGGTCCTGGCCCGGCCGGCAGGCACGCATGGCGGCGATGATTTCGAAAAAATCGAGAGCCTCGATGAGCTCGCGCGATTTCTCGCGCGGCATCCAAAGGCCGACCATTACGTCACCGAATATGTCGACTATGCCTCCCCCGATGGCCATTTCCGAAAATACCGCTTCATGTTCGTCGGCGACGAGATCCTGCCTTACCATCTTGCGATCGGAAACGACTGGAAGGTGCACCACATCTCGACCGACATGGCCGACCAGCCCTGGATGCAGCAGGAGGAAGCGGCGTTCCTCGCCGATCCCGCCGCGGTGTTCAATGCCGCGAACTATCAGGCGCTGCGCGCGGTGCGCGAGCGCTTCGGGCTCGATTATTTCGGCATCGACTGCGGGCTCGATCCGGACGGGAATCTTGTTGTCTTCGAGGTCAATGCCTCGATGCTGGTCCACGACGACAACGCGGAATTTCCCTACAAGGACCCCTTTGTCCGCGTCATCAAGACCGCCTTCAACGCCATGCTGCGAAGCCGCGCCGGCCGCAGCCGGCTCGGCCGGCTTTCGGACGGGCTGCCGCTGTCGCCGTAGCGTATTTTCGCGCCCCCATCGCGCGTGCGCGATGGGGTGAGTTCGGCGAGAGCACTCGCCCTCAATCGTTGTCGGCGGTGTGGTCGTGATCATTGTCGGGCGGCAGGGTGCGGCCCGTCAGCTGGTCCCAGAACGCGCATTGGTGCGCGGTCGCGAAATTCGTCTCTGTGGCCGGCGTCGGCGGCACGAACGACTGCATTACCTGACGTCCGCGATGGAAGCGCGGCCAGTGCGGCGAGCCATTGCCGTTGGGATTGCCGCTTTCGGCGAACTCTGTCCAATAGCCGACCATTTTGTCCGACAGCTGCAACTGATTGGCGTTGAGCGGCGTCTGCGGAAGATTGAGACCAAGTCCCGACGGGTTGGCGACCGGGAAGATGTACTGGATCTCCGAGGCGTGCGCTGCGCCGTACGGGAAGCTCACCGCAGGCAGGAAATTCTGCGGCGCATTCTCGTCATTGAATTCATAGGCGAAGGTCGGAACGAACTCCGAGGCAAGCTCATCCGCGAACCGGGCCGTGCAGGCGAAGATCGCGTCCGTTCCCAGGGCGCCGACCGCCTGGTCGTAGCTCGGGAAGCTCGCACCCGGATACTGCGCCTGGACCGCGGCCACCGCCGGGCTCCCCGGGGGAACCGCCAGCGTGGCGGCGATCACCGCCGGATAGGTGGCGGCGGTCGCCGGGTGCCCGGTGAGGTCGAGGTCGAGCCCCACGAACAGGTTCCACTCGTCGTGATTGGAGCCGTTCATCAGCGGCATGCGATTGAACTGTCCGCTCCCGAGCGCGGCGGCGATCGACTGCGTCAGCACCTTGCCGTCGACATTGGGCGCCGGATTGAAGCTTGAGACGCCAAGAATAGTCGGGACTGTCAGCGCGCGCAGGCACGTCAGCACGTCAGCCGGATTGGGCTGATTGCACCCGGCTGCGTTGGCAAAATTCGCTCCGGCCGCCTCGGCTTGCGCCAGCGTCGGCTGCGTCAGCATGTAGCCGCCGCTCTCGACGATCGCGCGATGGAACAATCCCTGCGCCGTCGGCGACACCAGGTTGACGAGCGTGCTCAGTCCGCCCGCCGATTCGCCGAAAATCGTCACCTTTTCCGGGTTGCCGCCGAATGCGCCGATGTTCCGCCGCACCCATTTTAAGGCAGCCTGCTGGTCCGCGAACCCGTAATTGCCCGATGTGTGATCGGGCGACTCGCCGGCTAGCGCCGGATGGGCCAGGAATCCGAGCGCCCCGAGCCTGTAGTTGATGGTCACAACGACCACGCCGCGCGCCACCAGTTTCGTGGCGTCGTATTCGTTGCTCTCTCCGACTGCGAGCGCGCCGCCATGGATCCACACCATCACCGGGCGTCCGTCGTCGCGGTCAGACTCGCGATCGCCGCCTTTGTTCGGGGTATACACGTTGAGGAACAGGCAATCCTCGGTCAGCGATGCGTTGCCGAAGGGTGTGAGCCCTTGCGGACAATGGTTGCCGAACTGTGTCGCGTCCTGCGTGACGGCCGAGGGCGTCACCGGCTGCGGCGGCTTCCAGCGCAGATTGAGGGTCACCGGCTGCGCGTAGCGGACGCCGAGGAATTGCCGCACGGTGCCTGACGTATCGAGCTTGCCCTGGAACGTGCCGTCTGGCGCCGCCACCAATGTCGAGGCGGCGAACGACGGGTCGACCGGCGCAGCCGAGGTGAAGGCTATGCCGAGCAGCAGCGCCGGGCACAAGCTGCCCCACAGCCATGGACGCGGCGTAGCCATCCCTTGCCGGGTCAATTCTTGCCGGGTCGATTTTTGCCGATATCGAATGAAAGCGACTTTTCCTCCAAACATGACGTTTCCTCCCGTTGAAGATTGTTGCGCTGTTCTTTTTGTGCGACGCAACTCGAACCGTCACGCGGCCTGCAGGCCCGGAAGGATTTTCTTTGTCCCGAGCCTCAGGGAGCAAGGTTGACAGCTCGACATCGCAACCTGAACGATACTGCCGAAGTTATGTCGCGCGTGTGAAAGGCCTTGCGTGCCCCTCTGTGCTCAGCCCGCAACACTTTGGCGCGACGGCGCGGCCGCGACTTTGAGATGGACTCAAGGTACCGACTGGATCCGAAGCCGAAAGAGGCTTCTCATTCCGCGAAAGCAATCGACGCTACGCTTCAGTTACGATCCAGAGCGTTGCTGGTTACGGTCTCGAACACGCACACAGAGTAAGGGGAAAATATCCCGAAGATCGCGGCAAACGCCGGAGGCAGCGCCGCCTCTATCAACTCTGGATGGGCAGCGAATGCACACTTGTGAACCGGATTAAGGTACACGAAGCGAAGGGCCCGCGGCTCATTTGCGTAAGAAGTCAGAACGTGTGTGATGAACCGGCGGAGTATCTCTTCGCGGAAAGGATTGTATAGATAGAAAAGGCACGCTCCGGGCGGGATATCGAATTCCGTTGCATCCGCTTGGTCCACCCGGACCCGGCCGGATCCATCGGCCAAACCGAGATCGGCAAGATGGCGGTTGGCCTGTGCACATAGCTCACCTGCGAACTCAATCCCTGTTACGCAGCGGAAGCCTTGGTTCGCTGCGGCGATGACAATGCGTCCCTTGCCAGCCCCGACGTCGATGAAGGTCCACGCGCTTCGATCCTTCGGAACGATTTTGCGTATCAACCACATCACCAGCATCGGCGTCGGTGTAGGTCCATACTCGTTCGCAAGGGCAGTGTTTTTGCTTTCAATGGTCCCCATGTCCGCGATCGCGACGTGGTCTTTTGTTTCAGCTGCAATAGCGCGGCCGACCATGTGGTCTTCCAGGACGCCGAGCCCGCGGCGCAAAATGGACTTGCATGCATGCAATGTCGTGGCCGCGAAGCCTTGCTCGCGACACCTCGCAAAATATTTTTTGACGATCAGTTGCAAGATTTGGAGTTGCAAAATTTGCCGCGACGGGCCGGATCATGGGATTTTTGACGAATAAAAGTCTAGCGACAGCCCGCAACGCCAGGATGACAACGGCGTTTTCAACGTCTAGCCTGACGACATGCTCACCGAAACCACCGACTACGAAAAACTCTACCGCGACTTCCGCTGGGAAATCCCTGACCGGCTGAACCTTGCGACCGTGTGCTGCGATCGCCATGCCGATGGCTCCAAACGCCTGGCGCTGATCTATGTCGACGAGGACGGCAGCTCGCGGCGGACCTCGTTCGACGAGGTGGCCGGGATGTCACGCCGCTTCGCCAATGTGCTGACGGCGGACGGTCTTGCGCGCGGCGACCGCGTCGCGGTGTTTCTGTCGCAGTCGCTGGAACTGCCGATCGCGCATCTGGCGGCGTTTCGCTCCGGCATGGTGTCGATCCCGCTGTTTGCGCTGTTCGGCGAGGACGCGCTGGAGTTTCGGCTGTCGAATTCCGCCGCCAAGGCGATCGTCACCGACGAGAGCGGATGGCAGAAACTTGCAAGGATTCTCGACCGGCTGCCGGAACTGCAAAACGTCTATGTCATCGGCGACCGCCAGCCTGCCGGCACCAAATCGTTCTGGTCGGAGATCAAGGCCGCGTCCGCGGAATTTGCCACCGTCGACACTTCGTCCGACGATCCGGCCCTGATCATCTACACCTCCGGCACCACGGGAAACCCGAAAGGCGCGCTGCACGCACACCGCGTCGTGCTCGCCCATTTGCCGAATATCGAGATGTGCCACGATTTCCTGCCCAAACCCGGCGATCTCTTGTGGACGCCGGCCGACTGGGCCTGGATCGGCGGGTTGATCAACGCGCTGTTTGCCGGCTGGTATCATGGCGTGCCGATCGTCGGCCACCGGGCGCGAAAATTCGAGCCGCTGGCGGCGATGCAGATGATGGCCGACTACGGCATCCGCAACGTATTCCTGCCGCCGACGGCGCTGAAACTGATGCGGCTCAGTGGCGTCAAGCACGATGGCGTCAAACTGCGCAGCATCTTCACCGGCGGTGAATCGCTGGGCGGCGAATTGCTCGACTGGGTGCGAACGACGTTCGGCATCGACGCGCACGAAGTGTTCGGCCAGACCGAGTGCAATCTCGTGATCGGCAGCAACTCAAGACTGTTTCCGATCCGCCCCGGTTCGATGGGCAAGGCCACGCCCGGATTCGACGTGCGCATCGTCAACGACAAGGGCGAAGAATTGCCGCGCGGCAGCCGCGGCATCATCGGGGTGCGGCAGCCTTGTCCGTGCACCATGATCGAATATTGGAAGAATCCGGAAGCGACGATGAAAAAATACGCCGGAGAATTCTTGCTGACCGGCGATCTTGGCGTGCAGGATGAGGACGGCTACTTCTGGTATGTCAGCCGCGAGGACGATGTGATCACGACCGCCGGTTATCGCGTCGGGCCCTCCGAGATCGAGCATACGCTGTTAAAACATCCGGCGGTGGCGATGTCGGCGGTGGTCGGGATTCCCGATCCCGTCCGCACCGAGGCGATCAAGGCCTGGATCGTGCTGCGTCCCGGCTTTGCACCGGGCGAGGCGCTGGCCCGCGAGATCCAGGATTTCGTCAAAGTGCAGCTCGCCGCGCACGAATACCCGCGGTTTGTGCAATTCGTCGACAGCTTGCCGATGACCGCCACGGGCAAGGTGCTGCGGCGCGAGTTGCGGGCGCTGGGGTAAATCATCGTCGTCCCGGCGAACGCCGGGACCCATAGCCACAGGCTTTAGTTGTTGCGCGAAAGCCGTCGACAGCGTCTCTCAAAACGACCGCCGCGGCGTGGGTCCCGGCTCAAGGCCGGGACGACGTGTTACGAAGGCGTCGCGATCCCCAGCTTCTTCAGCGCGGCCAGCATCTTTTGCGGCGGCGCCATCCTGACGACGAGCGGCTCGCCGGTCTCCAGCAAACTCTTCAGGCTCGAGATGATCGCGGGCCAGCCCTGGCGCCCGCCTTCGAGGATATCATCGTGGATCGGCCGGTCGTGCGCCTCGGTCAAGGTCAGACGCACCGCATCGCCCGCAGGTTCGATCTCGTAGCTCACGAGCGTCGGACCGAGCTTTTCAATCAGCATCGGCCAGTTGACATTGAAGGTGGCAGTGAGTTTTCGCGGCGGATCGCACTCGATCACTTCACCGCTGATATGCAGCGCACCATCCGGCGTGCGCACGATATACGCGCCGCCGACCCTGAGATCGACTTCAACCGCATTGCCGAAAAAATAGTTTCGGCTGAATTCGGCCGAGGTCAGCGCCTGCCACACCTTGTGCGGTGTGGAGGCGATGTAGATGGTGTAGACCAGCGTCGGCTTGAAATGATCGATGTTCATTGAATCCCCTCGATTGCCAGCGCGGCTGGCGGAATTGTCAGCGCATGGCCGGTTTCCAGCAGGCTCTTGAGGCTTGCCAGGATCGCGGGCCATCCCTTGGAGATGCCGTCCAAGAGCTTGCTGCCTTCCGCAAAACCTTCGTGGGTGAGCGTCAGTTTTACCAACTTGCCGTGCGGCTCAAGAACGAACACGACTTTGGTCGGCCGCTCGTTGCGCATGTCGTCGTCAAGGACATGGCGGAACGTATAGGACAGCCGCCGCGGCCGGTCGAATTCGAGGACTTCGCCGACATCGGTGGTGGTGCCGTCCATGACCAGCGCAAAGGGCGAGCCGATTTTCCAGTCGGTTTTCAATTCGGTGTCGAACCAGTACCGTTTTGAAAATTCACTGCTGGTCAGCGCCTGCCACAATTTTTCCGGCGTGGTCTCGATATAGGTGACATAGACGAACTCGGGTTTACCCATCATTTCTCTCCAACTCACGAATTAGCGACTTACGCCGCGCCTTGCCGGGCGCGCTCGTCTTCGTACCAGTGCGCGCGCAGCACGCGGCCGGCCTCCAGATAGCTCTTCAGGCTCGACAGCACGAACGGCCAGCCGCGGCTGACATGTTCGAACGCCTTGCTGCCGGGCTCGAAGCCGTCATGCACGATGGTGAGCTTCACCTGATCCTTCTGCGGCTCGATCTCGAAGGTGACGCGCGACGGCGGCTCACCGCCCATGCCGTCGTGCTGTGGATGAAACGAATAGGCGAGCCGGCGCGGCGGATCGTATTCCAGCACCTTGCCGGTGATATCGGTTTCCTCGCGCTTGAGCTTCAGGGCGAACGCCGCACCGATCTTCCAGTCGGAGACCACGCGGTTGCCGGCCCAGTATTGCTCCGACATTTTTGCATCCGTCAGCGCCGCGAACACTTTTTCCGGCGTCGAGGCAATGTAGATGACATAGACGAATTCCGGCTTACTCATCGTCCTTCTCCAGTTGGCGTTTCAATTCGGTGAGCGCGACAAGCTTGGCGCGCTCGAATTTCTTGATCCAGCGTTCGCCGATCTGGTGGATCGGCACCGGGTTGAGGTAGTGCAGCTTCTCGCGGCCGTGCCTGAAGGTCGCGACCAGGTTGGCCTCTTCGAGGATCACAAGGTGCTTTGTCACCGCCTGCCGCGTCATGGCGAGGCCGTCGCAGAGTTCGTTCAGGGTCTGTCCGTTTTTGGCGTGAAGCCGGTCCAGCAGCGACCGCCTGGAAGCATCGGCCAGCGCTTTGAAGACCTCATCCATGGCGGAGATAATAGGCAACCAAATGGTTGCATGTCAAGTCGATGTTTTCGGCACGATCAATCCGGAAGGTCTAAGGGGCAGATTCAAAATGAAGCCAAAAGGGCTTCCAGCCGAGTTTGTCATGCCCGGCCATGACGAAAGAGAATCGCCTTCAATTGGTTGAAAAGGGACAGACGGCCTCGGCGACGAATTGCAAAAAACGGCGGCGGCTGGCGAGCTGAACAGGATGCGGCGACATCGTTGCCGAAGAGATACTTGCGCATTCCAGGCGTCGCCACACGCTGCATTGCACCCTGCGCATTCAGCATGGTGCAATCGGGGCACGCTTCGCTATGATACTGACAAAACCAGCCAACGAAGTTTGGTTTTCGACAGCCCGGGATGGAAAAACATGAACCGTTACGTCAAATCGGCAACCTGCCTCTCGCTCTTCTTCCTCGCCTGCAACCCCAGTGCCTATGCGCAGAGCCAGGTGATCGGCGCTCCGCCGGAAGCATCGAACATGAAGCTGGTCGGCTGGAACGACCTGCAGGCGCGCAGCGCCTATCAGCCGACCATCCATCATCAGGGCGACCGCTGGATCGCCTATATCGGCCACCATGGCGGCACCGACGATATTCCCGCGCCGATCAATCCATTGACCGGAAAGGCCGAGCCGAACGGCACCTCGATCGTCGACGTCACCGATCCCGCGCATCCGAAATATCTGCGGCACATTCCCGGGCAGGCAGGCAAATATGAGGCCGGCGGCGCGCAGATGGTGCGCGTCTGCGACGGCAAGACGCTGCCCAAGGGCGACCGCAACGCGGTCTACATGCTGCGCACGTTCGGCAGCGAGGCGCATGAAATCTGGAATGTCGCCGATCCCGCCAATCCCGTGCTGGTCACGCGGATCGGGGGCCTGAAGGATACGCACAAGAGCTGGTGGGAATGCGACACCGGCATTGCCTTTCTGGTGTCGGGCGCGCCGGACTGGCGCACGCGCCGCATGACGCAGGTCTATGATCTCAGTGATCCCGCGCATCCGGTAAAAATCCGCGATTTTGGGCTGCCCGGTCAGGAGCCCGGCGCAACCGGCGCGGTGCCGACCGAGGTTCACGGGCCGATCTCGACCGGGCCGCAAGGCAACCGCGTCTTTTTCGGATACGGCACCGACAAGGGCGGCATGATGCAGATCGTCGATCGCGACAAGCTGATCAACGGACCGAAGGAGCCGACGCCGGAAAATCTTCGCTTTCCGGAAATCGCGCGGTTGCCGATGTCGGCCTTCAACGGCGCCCACACCACCTTCCCGATGCTGAAAATGCCGATCGCGGAATTCGCCCACGACAAGGACGGCCAGAACCGCGACATCGTCATGATCGTCGACGAGGCGATCGTCAACGAATGCAACGAGCCGCGGCAGATGGTGTGGTTCGCCGACGTCACCGTCGAAAAAAGCCCGATGATGATCTCGAGCTATACGGTGCCTGAAGCAAGCGGCTCGTTCTGCGAGCGGGGCGGGCGGTTCGGCTCGCATTCCTCCAACGAGAGCATGGCGCCGGTCTACTACAAGAAGATGGCGTTCATCGCCTTCTTCAATGCCGGCGTCCGCGCGCTCGACATCCGCGATCCCTATCATCCGACCGAGGTCGGTTATTTCATCCCCTCGATTACGGCCGCGACCGACAAGCGTTGCGTCACCAGCGAGGGCCAGGACCATTGCAAGGTCGCGATCCAGACCAACAATGTCGAGACCGACGATCGCGGCTATATCTATATCGTCGACCGCGCCAATACCGGCATGCATATCCTGGAATTGACCGGCGCCGCGCGCGCGGTCGCCGGGCTGCCATGATGCGTGGTGATGTGAGATGCGAAGACTGCTGCTGAGCGCGTTTGCGATCGCGATTTGCACGCTGTCCGGCTCGGCCGGCTACGAGCGGGCAGGATCCGACACGGACGGCTGGCGCGAAATCGCCTGGCCGTTTCCGCGCGACGGCTGGCCGGCGGGACGTGCCTTCCGCTGTGAAAACGAGTCCTGCGGCGAGGAGGTCGAACTGTACGTGCGGCCAAAAATCGGCTTTTGCAATTGCGACACCGGCGTTGCCGATGACGACGAAGTCGACCGCGTCGCCGATCTCGATTTGATCAGCGAGCGGTTTGTTCCGCTTGAAGTGGGTAGCGTGGTCCGGATTGCCGATATGGCGGGACGATCGCGGGCCTACACGCTCACCATGTCCGACGGTTCGCCGCATTCGGCCATCGGCATCGCCGTCTCCCACCGCTGCGACCTGCTGGTGGCGGTGGCGCAAGGCAGGGGCGAGGCGCGGGGTGTTCGGCGCGCTGCGCTGGCGTTTCTGGGCACGCGTGAGATGAGCGGCTGGATGAAAGTTGCAATGGGCGGATGATGAGACCGCTTTCTTCCCTTCTCCCCTTGTGGGAGAAGGTGGACGCGATGCGAAGCATCGCGGACGGTTGAGGGGTTTGTGTCCGCGGAGAGAACCCCTCATCCGTCGCGGACTTCGTCCGCGCCACCTTCTCCCACAAGGGGAGAAGGGAAGAGGGCCACTTCTCCAGGGGAGAAGCGAAGGGGCCGCGTCTCCGTTGCGATATTTCGCGACGGCACTGCTGCCTCATCATTGCCCGTGGCTGACCAGCACGTAGCGGCACGCGGGCGAGAGCTTTGGACGATTTTCCTTGAGGCAAGCCAGAATGGTAAAATCGCCCTGATCCATCAGCGTGCGGCAGAAGCGCTGGACGTCGCGGGTGCAAGCCTTCTCGTCCTGCTCGGTGCCGCTGTGAGCGAGGGCGCTGTTCGAAACCGGGACAGACAGCAGGATGAACGCCATCAAGAGTTTTTTCATTGTGTTGACTCCTTCAAACCTTGGACACTTCACCGACCGTGGAGAGACGGAAAGCCGTTCATTCCATCACCATCGCGTGGTCGCTTTCGCCGGACGCAGGCGCGCTCCGCAGCAGCAGGACGAGTGGAATGGCGGCAAGTGGAAGGATCATCATCAGCTTGAAATCGTCGATGTAGCTGATGATCGAAGCTTGCATTTGGATGACCTGATCGAGCGCCGCGCGGCCGCTCGCGGTCCAGGGACTCAAGGCGTGCCGCACGATGCTGTTGTCGAATGCGTGATTGAACGCCGTGACGTGGCTTGCGATCGTCGCATGATTGACCTGATCGTTTCTGATCAGCAGATAAGACACGATCGATATGCCGACGCTGGATCCGACGTTACGGGAGAGGTTGAACACACCGGTGCCGTCCGCTCGCAGCTCGGGCGCAAGTGTGGCGAAGGTGACGGTGTTGAGCGGAACGAACAAAAATCCAAGGCCGGCTCCCTGGATGAACCCGGTCACAGCGATCGTCCATTGCGAGATGTTCGGATTCCATCCCGTCATGTCGTACATGGCCCAGGCCGTCAGCAGCAGGCCGGTCAGGATCAGCAGCCTTGTATCGACCCGCCCGACGAGGCGGCCGACCAGGAACATGCAGACCATGGTGCCCAGGCCCCGCGGGCCCATGACGATACCTGCGGTCACGACAGGATAACCCATCAGGGTCTGCAAATAGGGCGTCAGCAACGCCAGCGACGCGAGATAGGTTATTCCGACGATGAAGATGAACAGAACTCCGACCGAGAAATTTCGATCGAGAAACAGTCCGGGATTTACGAAGGAATTTTGCGCCGTAAAGGTGTGGACGAGGAAGATGTAAAGTGCCGATGCGCAGACCGCCGCCTCGATCAGAATTTCGAACGAAGAAAACCAGTCAAGTTGTGCGCCCCGATCCAGAAACACCTGCATGGCGGCAATAGCGAGGCTCAAGCTGCCAAATCCGAGCCAGTCAAGCTTCGCCGCCGCGCTGGTCCTGGTCTCCCTGAGAAAGAACGATATGCCGGCGAATGCGAGCGCTCCCAGGGGCACGTTGATATAGAATACCCATCGCCAGCTGTAGTGGTCGGTCAGCCAGCCGCCGATCACCGGCCCGAGCACGGGCCCGACCATCACCGATACGCCGAAGATGGCCATGGCGGACCCGCGCTCTTCCACCGTATAGATGTCGAGCAGAACGGACTGGCCGAGCGGAACCAGCGCTGCGCCGAAGAACCCTTGCAGCAATCGGAAAGCCACGATCTCGACCAGCGATTGCGCGACGCCGCACAGCACCGATGCCAGCACGAAGCCGACCACGGCCGTCATCAGGACGCGCTTACGGCCAAACCTGTTGGCAAGAAACCCGGATGGCGGGGTCATGATGGCCGCGGCCACGATATAGGAGGTCAGCACCCAGTTGATCTGGTCCGCGCTCGCCGACACGCTGCCCTGCATATAGGGAAGCGCGACATTGGCGATCGTGGTATCCAGCGCCTGCATGATGACGGCGAGGATGACACAGGCCGTGACTGCGCCACGGTTGATCGGCGGTGCAGCGCCGGCAATAGCGTCAGCCATCTTTAGCTTCCGATGACGATCCAAACAGATCAGTGATAAAACTGGGCAGCCCGCGCTCATGCCCGGTGTCGACATTCACCTCCACGCTCATGCCGACGCGCAGCGGCGGCTTGCCGGGCGCATTTCTGACGCTGACGCGCATTGGAATGCGCTGCACGACCTTGACCCAGTTTCCGCTGGTATTCTCGGCCGGAAGCAACGAGAAGCTCGAGGCAGATGCCGGGCTTATGCTGTCGACCGTTCCGGCCCATCGCTCGCCCGGATAGGTATCGACGTCGACCGTGACTTTCTGGCCCGGCTTGACGTAGGTCAGTTCGGTTTCCTTCGGGCTCGCCTGAACCCAGACGTGATCGGTCGAAACGATGTTGAATGCGGTAGCCGCAGCTGCCAGGTACTGACCGGGCTGCAGCGACGGCACGTTGGTCACGATGCCGGCGAAGGGCGCGCGCACGATCGTGTGCGCAAGCTGGCGCGCGGCTTCATCGCGCGCGGCCAATGCATCCTTGTATCGCGGATGATCCTCGATCGGCGCGTCGGGGTTGCCGTTGAGGTTTGCGGCAATGCCGGCTAGCTGCGCGTTCAGCGAGGCAAGCTTCTGCTGCGACCCTTGCAGGGTATTGCGGGCGGCATCGAAGGTGGCCTTTGGCGTAAAGTTGTTGGCAATCAGTTGCTCCTGGCGCTGGAAGTTGACCATGTTGAAGTCAACATCCTTCTGTGCCTGCTCAACCTGGGCCTGCATGTTGCGGTAGTTGGTCTGGAGCGCGACGAGATCGTTCCGTGTGTTTCCGATCTGGGCCTCGGCGCGATCCAGCGCCAGCCGGAACTGCAGATCGTCGAGCTTGAACAGAACGTCGCCCTTCGCGACCTTCTGATTGTCGTGCACCGAGACTTCACGGACGATACCGGACACGTCGGTCGACAATCCGACCATGTCGGCCTGCACATAGGCATTGTCGGTCGACATCACGGCGCCGCCCGTCACATAGAAATATCCGCCGACGATGAGCGCCACCGGCAGCAACGCGAACAGCAGCGGCCGCCGCAACGATTTCTTCGGCGTCACGGAAGTCGCCGCCGCAGCGGCGTGAGGCGGTTCAGCCGATGGCCTCGCCTCGTGCTTGCGATCGTTGGGTCCGACTTTCGATTCCGGCTCGACGAGTTCGCTGGTGTCCGAACCCCTGGCCTCCGGCAGACGGCGCGTCAGACGATAGATCTTGTCGGCAGGGAAGCCGGCGCCGCTCTGTTCGGCGCTTTGCATATTCGGATCGAGTTCGTTCGGATTGGCCATGAATTGCTCTTTTCTTGCGCAGCCACGCGCAGCACATGCGTCAGTCTGGTTTGGCGTCGAACCCGGCTTGCGGCGTTGCAAGTGCGTTCATACCGCTCCTCAAATCAAAACCACACTGTATCGTTTATATAATCCAGCTTCAGGGATATGACAAGGAAGATTGTGGATGACGAAAGATGGAAGAGACGTACGGCGAGGCCCGTGCCCGCTCTGAAAGATGCCGTGTGCGCGGAACCGGCAGGCTCGCGACCTTTCCGTCGAGGCAGGCGAAAGCGCCTGCCGGTGCGATGAACACGGAGCAATGACGGCGTCTACCGCCCAGCCCCGATGGCCTGTGTGAGTCCCGCAACCGTCGTGATGGTGGCCTGCCACGGAAAGACCTTCTCCAGCAGCACCCGATGCACTTCCTCGTCGCGGTCAGAGCAGCAATCGCCGACCACCAGCAGTCTGTAGTCCGCGTCGGCGGCATGGCGCAGGGTCGAGAGTACGACGCCGCTGGTGACGATGCCCGTCAGGATCAGGGTCTCGATGCCGTTGGCGCGCAGCATCAGGTCGAGATCGGTCCCGGCGAAGGCGCTCACCCGATGCTTGGTGACGACGATTTCCTCGGCCAGCGGCGCGACGGCGGGATGGATCTTCGCATTTTCGGCACCCGCGGCGAATGCGCCCGAGGCCTTGAGTCCGTTGAACGTCGCATTTCGGTCGCTGACCTCCGGATAGCCGGGGCGGAAGCCGACGACCACGTAGATCACCCGCATCCCGGCTGTGCGGGCCGCGGCGATCAGCTTCGCCGTCCGATCGAGCAGCGCCTCCGCACCGGCGGCATAGTTGTCGACGATCAGCGTCTGGAAATCCATGACGAGCAGCGCACTCGTCCGGCGATCGATCGAAAGATTGTCGGCCATTGCGGGTCCTGCTCCTATGCTGCTCGCGGCGTGATGGGTACAGGCGCGTTGCAAGCGCCCGAGCATGGCGATGGCCGGTTCCGTGCCGGGTGCGCGTAACCCGCGGGTTAAGACTAACTTTACAAACAGCGTTCATACCGCTAGTCAAATCAAAACCACACTGTATCGTTTATATAATACGAATTTGGAAGGCTGACAAGAGGCGGGAAATGGTCGCGTGTTCCCTTCGCCAGTTGCTTGTCCGGCTATTCGCGCTTTTAGGTGCAATGCTCATTGTTGCCGGGTGCAGTTCGCTTCCGCGAACCGCGTACACCGCATCCGATGCGGCATCCTCGAAGGTATTGGACCTCAGCGAGCTGCGCAGCTATGCCGACGAGCCGGCATCGACGTTTCTCAAGACAGATATGAGTTCTCGAGCCGGTCCTCTCAACTATCTTGCATTGTCGGGGGGCGGCGCCGATGGCGCATACGGTGCCGGCGTGCTGAACGGTTGGACGGCAGCAGGGACGCGTCCGAAATTCTCAGCGGTTTCGGGGGTGAGCACGGGTGCCCTGATTGCACCATTTGCATTTCTCGGCCCTGCCTACGACGCGATATTGCGAGACGTTTATACCAGCGGCGTCGCCGAAAGCCTGCTCAATACGCCAAGCATCGCGCACGCTCTGTTCGGATCTGGCCTGTTCGGGAATACGCAGCTGCGCGAGCTCGTTGCCCGCTATGTCGGTCGGGACATGCTTGCGGCAATCGCCGCCGAACACGCCAAGGGCAGAGGGCTTTTCATCGTCACGACCAATCTCGATACGCAGCGCACGGTGATCTGGGATATGGGTCGCATTGCCGCGATCGGGTCTCCCCAGGCACTGGATTTATTCAGGGACGTGCTGGCCGCGTCCGCAAGTATCCCGGTGGTTTTCCCACCGATGCTGATCGATGCAGAAGCGAACGGCCATCGTTTCCAGGAGATGCATGTGGATGGTGGCGTGACGGCACCGGTCCTGACATTGCCGGAAGCATTTCTGTTGCGAAACGGAGCGTTCGCAAGAGGCCTTCGCCTGAACATCTACGTCCTGGTGAACGATAAGGTCGAGCGGGATTTCCAGTTGGTGCCGAACAGCACGATCGATATCGCTGCCAGAGCTTCTGCCTCTGTCACGAAGACGCAAATCCGTTCGGTGATCTACCAAACATATGACTTCGCTCGCCGCAACAATTTCGGATTCAATCTGACTTACGTTGACAAGGATGTTCCGTCGCCAACTTCATTTGGCTTTGGAACGAGCTACATGCGTTCTCTTTACCAATACGGATATGACAAGGCCAAAACCGGTGATTTCTGGGCGAAGGCGCCGCCGCCGGATGATTCCGTGCAGAGCGGTTTTCGCTACCGAAGATCGGCGACGTTGCAATGAGGGGCGAGGCCCGCATGACCGCCGTGAAGCGTCATGCGGTGGCGATCATCCATGCGTTCGAGGAGGCGGACGCGCAGCTTGTCGGTAAGGCGGTGGTCCTGACCGATGGAACGGCGGGGACGGTGGAGGCCGTCTGGCTTGACGATCTCCACGGCTTGCGAATTTCCATCGAAGGCCACCCGGGAACCTGGCCTGTCTCAACCGTCAAATTCGCGCAAAGCTAGCTATAGCCCCTCAGCGAGGCCTCACGCCATTCAGGAACAGTTTGACCGCAGCCTGTCTCCGCTGTTCCTGAAACTTTGGACGGGCTGCTACTATGCCGTGGTGTTTGTCGGTATTGCCCAGCACAAGACTGAGGAACAGGTCGGCCGCAATTTCGGGGTCGTCGATCTTGATCTGGCCGCGGTCGGCAAACTGCTGCAGCAGGATTGCGACGGCCCGAACCCCACGCAGCCAGCCCTCTTCATATCCGAGCTTTGCCACGTCCGGAAACTGGACGGCCTGCGCCGCCAGCGTTCGCCGCAGCATGACCACCTCGGGTGTCGAAGCGTGGGCCAGCAGGTGCCGGCTGAGATCGTGCAGCGTGGTCTCTACGCTCTTGGGGTTGACCTTGGCGGCCTCGGCCGCCGCCGACAGGGGAGCGAGCCAGCGCTGGATCGTGGCCCGCAGCACGGCCGTGAACAGATCGCGCTTGTCACGATAACGCGCATAGACGGTCGGCTTGCTGACGCCGGCCGTTTCCGCGACCGCATCCATCGATGTGCAATCGAAACCGTGCTCCATGAACAGCTTCGTTGCGACGTCGAGCAAGCGCGCGTCACGCCGCACGGCCTCCTCGCGGGTCGGACGGCCGCCGCTCCCGCGCCGGGCAGGGCGCGCCGCCACACTAGTTGCTTCCTTCGCCATCCAAAGCCCCTTGTCAGCCAGCCGAAGTTGGTTTATATAAACGATACAGTATAGTTTTAATGTGGTCCATTATCAATACCGTTCGTAACACGAGTCTCCAGGGCGCCGAATACCCGCGCATCCAGCGGAACCGGTCACAAAGGGAGGGCACCGATCGAACATGTCGCTGGGCCATACCTGAACGGCCTTCAACTATTCACCGTTAGCGCCGTCGAACAACTCCCGTCCCCCAAGAACGGTCGCGGCGCGAGAGCCGCCGAGAACAGCCCCCTCGGCGGCTCTTTAGGGGCGGGATGACCCGCGCTCGGAGCGCGGATCCGAGTGTTGATTCTCGCCACGCTTGGGAGGGGAAGAGGCGATCTTTCCCTTGCGAGGCGATCGTGCATAATCGAAGGGTCATTTGAACCGCGCGCGAGTCCCCCCATGTCCCTGCAAGTCTATCTCGCCTTCGTCGCCGCCTGCATCGCACTGGCGCTGTTGCCGGGTCCTGTCGTGACGCTCGTCATTGCCAACGGCCTGCGCCATGGCACCCGCGCGGCGCTGACCAATATCCTGGGCGTCCAGGCCGGACTGGCGATCGTGATCGGCATCGTCGCGATCGGGCTGACCTCGCTGATGGCGACGATGGGCTACTGGTTCGACTGGGTGCGCTTTGCCGGTGCCGCCTATCTGATCTGGCTCGGCATCAAATTGATCCGCAGCCCCGTCGAGGGCGTCAAGGCCGACGCGCCGCCGCCCCCGCCGCGCGGCGGGTTTTTCCTGCAAGGATTCTTGGTGCTGCTCTCCAACCCAAAAGTGCTGGTGTTTTTCGGTGCCTTCATTCCGCAGTTCATGGACATGAGCCGCGACCATGTCTCGCAGGTGGCGCTGCTCGGCGTCACCTTCATGATCACGGGCGCGATCACCGATTCGATCTATGCGCTGCTCGCCGGCCGGGCGCGGCGCTTCTTCTCGGAACGGCGGACGCGGCTGTTGTCGCGGGTCTCCGGCGGCTTCATGATCGGCGGCGGCATCTGGCTGGCGCTGACGCGGGCGCGGTGAGCGCAGACTTAGGCCGGCAACAGCCCCTGCGTCCGCAGCGCTATTTCGATCTCGGCAAGAATCCGCGCCAGCCGCTCCGCCCATTCGGTCTGCCCGGCTGCGTCGGTTATCAAGTCCTGGCGGATTTCGATGCCTGAATTCATCAGGCCGCGCGCCTCGCCATGCACGGGAATCGTGTAATCGGTCTCGTCGCTCACCGCATAGGGCTCGTTGTCGCCGACCACCAATTCAGGCTCGGCGCGCAACATCTTCAGCAAAAGCGGCGGCAATTTTATATCGCGATGATAGAGCGTGCCGATATGCCAGGGCCGCGCGATCCCGGCATAGACCGGCGTGAAACTATGCAGCGACACCAGCACGGTCGGGATTTTTTCAGCGAGCCGGGCGTCGATCACCTCACGGATGCGATGATGATAGGGATCGAAGATGAGCCTCCGCCGCGCTTCGGCGGCGTCGCGCGAAAGACCTTCATTGCCGGGGATCACCGTCGCTTCGCTGATGCGCGGGATCGAACCTGGCGCGGTCGGCGGGCGGTTGCAGTCGATCACCAGCCGCGAATAGCGCTGCGCGATCAGATGCGCGTCCAGATGTTGCGACAGCGCGGAGGCGACGGCGGCAATGCCGATATCCCAGGCGATATGCCGCGTCAGTTCGCCGGCCGGAAGCCCGAGGTCGCCGAGCGCCGGCGGAATCAGCCGGCCGAAATGATCCGACGTCAGGAGGAACGGCGAGCGTCCCAGCGCGTTTTCCTGGTGAACCGGCGGGGCATCTTCCCGACCAAGCAAGGATGTGTCGCCTTCGCTGTCCAAAGCCATGTTTCCTTAACTATTGCCTATCGAAGCGGCATTCCCGGTTTAGGAATGAGCAGGGATCGGTATAGATTACATTGTATAAAGTCATGAATTATTACACGACGATGCCGCTGCTCACGATCCATCACAAGACCGAATATCGCTACGCGCACCCGGTGGCGTTCGGCGAACACCGCATCATGCTGCGCCCGCGTGACGGCCATGATCTGCGCGTGCGCGCGCACCGTCTTGTCATTGCGCCGAAGCCGATGTCGCTGCGCTGGATCCACGACGTGTTCGGCAACAGCGTCGGGATTGCGACCTTCGACGAGCGCGCCGACACGCTGTCGTTCAATTCGACCGCAACGGTGGAGCACAATCCCGCCGGGGAATTCGCGCTGACCCCGGACGATCCGGCGTATTTTTATCCCTTTCATTATGACAGCGACGAGTTTCCCGATCTGGTCCAGTTCATCACGCCGCAATATAGCGATCCCGACGGCGAGCTGTCGGCCTGGGCGCGGATCTTTCTAGACCCGCAGGGGCCGACCCCGACGTTCAATATCCTGTGCAACATGACCTACGGCATCCGCGAGATGTTCATGTACCGCAAGCGCCACGAGCACGGCACCCAGCATCCGCTCGATACGCTGCAGACGAGGTCCGGCACCTGCCGCGACTACGCGCTGTTCATGATCGAGGCGCTGCGCCGGCTCGGCATCGCCGCGCGCTTCGTGTCGGGATATCTGTTCATTCCGGGTGACCGCGCGCACGGCTATGTCGGCGGCGGCTCGACCCATGCCTGGGTGCAGGTCTATCTGCCGAGTGCGGGCTGGATCGAATTCGATCCGACCAACGGCATCGTCGGCACCCGCGACCTCATTCGCGTCGCGGTGGCGCGCGATCCGCGCCAGGCCATCCCGCTGCACGGCGTCTATCTCGGTTCGGCCGATGCCTATGTCGGGATGGAGGTTGCCATCAACGTCGTTTCCGCCGGCGAAGAGGCAGGAGCAAAGGCTTGAGAATCATGGAAATCAAGGTCGGTTTCGAGATTTCTTACGCGGCACCGCAGCCGACGCCGATGGTGATCATGCTTTCCATTCATCCCTCGCGGCAAAACGACATCATCGGGGCCGAGACCATCGTCGCCGAGCCGAACGTGCCGATCGGCTTCTACCGCGACAGCTTTGGCAATATCTGCGGCCGCCTGGTGGCGCCGGCCGGCGGCGTGACCTTGCGCGGCAACGCGCTGGTGCGCGATTGCGGATTGCCCGATGCGGTAGCGCCAGACGCGCAGCAGGTTCCGATCGATCAACTGCCGGACGATCTGCTGCTCTATCTGATGGCAAGCCGCTATTGCGAGACCGACAAGCTCACCGACATCGCCTGGTCGCTGTTCGGCAATAGCAAGCCGGGGTGGCATCGGGTGCAGGCGATCTGCGACTTCGTGCACGACCACGTCACCTTCGGCTATCAGCACGCCCATCACATGAAGTCCGCCCACGACGTCTACGAACAGCGCACCGGCGTGTGCCGTGATTTCGCGCATCTGGCGCTGACGCTCTCGCGCTGCATGGGCATCCCGGCGCGCTATTGCACCGGCTACATGGGCGACATCGGCATTCCCCCCGACCCCGCGCCGATGGATTTTTCCGGCTGGTTCGAGGTCTATCTCTCCGGCCATTGGTACACCTTTGATGCCCGCCACAATCACCCGCGCATCGGCCGCATCCTGATGGGAACCGGCCGCGACGCCGCCGACGTCGCCCTGACCACGAGTTTTGGCCGGATGGATCTTGCAAAATTCGTCGTCGTCAGCGACGAAGTGGTGACGGCGTGAGGATGACGTGAGCCTGGCACCAGCTTCTCCCCGTCATTGCGAGCGCAGCGAAGCAATCCATGTCGCCGCGCGGAAAGTATGGATTGCTTCGTCGCTTTGCTCCTCGCAATGACGGGGTGAGAGACAGCCCATGACTTCCAACCACCTCTTCGTCTACGGCACGCTGATGCGCGGCTTCGATCATCCGATGGCGCAGCTGCTCTCGGCAAACGCGGATTTTCTTGGGCCGGCGCGCTGCCGGGGCCGGCTTTACCTCATCAAGCATTATCCGGGCCTCGTCCTGTCGGATGATTCCAATGACGTGGTCTTCGGCGAAGTGTTCCGCCTGCGCGAGCGCGACGCCCTGCTGCGCGAGTTCGACATGTATGAAGCCTGCGGCGAGGGATTTGCCGAGCCGACCGAATATATCCGGCAGATGCTGCCGGTAACGCGCGAGGACGGCGCCGCGAGCGAAGCCTGGACCTACATCTACAACTGGCCCGTCACCAGCCTGCCGCGCATTGCTTCGGGGAGGTTTATGGAGGGGTAACGCCGCCGCAGCGCGCGCTCCACTCCCTCTCCCGCTCTTCGCGGGGGCTCTCTTCGTGAGCGCTGACGATCGACGCTTCTGTGTTAGAATGCTCCAATGAAACACGCGGATTTCAAGATCGGAATAGAATTCCTTACTGCGCCGGCCGGTGGCGATGTACGGACGTCGGCGTTCGCACGATCGCGGCGATCAGATTAGACCTCGATCACGATCCGGCTTGGTACAGCGGACCGCCCTATGCCGTCGTGGAACACGTCTTTGACGAGAACGGCATCGAGGATTGTGATCCGGCGCCACTGGAGCGAATTTTCGACGATAGCGGCAAAGCCCGCGTGGTTACGGTCAATCGCGCTTCTGGACGGTCCTCGTAGGGAGAGAGCCCCCACCGCGAGCCCTCCCCCGCGAAGAGCGGGAGAGGGGGCTGCGCGCATCCGCGGCACGATGACCGCGCCGAACCGCGTTTAGGCACGGCCTTAATGTTAGCTGGAGATTAACCGTCCTCGCTTTGAAGGGCGGAGCACTAGAGATGGGGGTCCAGCCATAAGCAACATGTCTATTTCTTGTGGGTTGTGGACAACTGGGACAATGGGGAGATTGACAGAACAGACAGAGAACATTAAACTGCGCCACTGGCGTTCCTTCATTTGATTCGCGAGCGTTGCTTAGCGAGCGTGGTGAACGCTTCCGTCCCAAATTTTTGTTGTGAGTGAGCGCATGCGCTTCCCGCCTAGCTTTCTAGACGAGTTGAAAGCGCGTCTTCAAGTTTCAGACGTGGTGGGTCGCCGCGTGAAGCTGAAGAAGTCGGGGCGCGAATGGAAAGGGCTGTCTCCGTTCCAGCAGGAGAAAACACCCTCGTTCTTTGTCAACGATCAGAAGCAGGCGTGGTTCGATTTTTCTTCCGGCAAGAACGGCAACATTTTCGACTTCGTGACGGAGACGGAGGGCGTATCCTTCCCCGAGGCGGTCGAGCGGCTGGCATCTTTGGCAGGACTTCCGCTGCCCCGCACGTCTCGGGAGGAAGAAGAGAGGGAGGAGCGTCAAAAATCCCTCTACGATGTAATGGAATTGGCAACGAAGTACTTTGAGCAGAACCTTGCTTCGAACATAGGCGCGCAAGCTCGCGGCTATTTGTCCGATCGTGTGATCGCTCCATCTACGAGTCTTGAGTTTCGACTCGGCTACGCAACTTCCAATCGGTTTGGATTGAAAGAATACCTAGGATCAAAGGGTGTATCAGTCGCAGACATGATTGAGACCGGCCTACTGATCGCCGGAGACGATATTCCTGTTCCCTACGACCGTTTTCGCGACCGCATCATGATTCCGATCCATGACCAGCGAGGCCGAGTCATCGCGTTCGGTGGACGAGCGCTTAAGAGCGACGTTCAACCGAAGTATTTGAATTCCCCCGAAACCTCAATTTTTCACAAAGGCTCGGTCGTCTTTAATTTTCATCGCGCTCGTGAGCCAGCTCATCGGGCCGGTTCTGTCGTCGCCGTCGAAGGCTACATGGATGCCATTGCCATCTATCAGGCTGGCATTAAGAGCGTTGTCGCAACAATGGGGACTGCGTTTACAGAGGAGCAAATCATAACGCTTTGGAGATTGTCTTCTGATCCGGTGATTTGTTTTGATGCGGACCGAGCGGGTGTTGCTGCAGCCCATCGGTCCATTGATCGGATCCTTCCAGTACTGACGGTCGGAAAGTCGTTTCGATTCGTTTTCATGCTGGAAGAAAAGGATCCAGATGATCTTATACGCGAGAGAGGTGTCGAAGCTTTCAAGAATCTATTGGTCGGCTCATTGCCCCTGTGGGACGTACTGTGGGCTCGGGAAACCGAAGGCGTTAATGTGAAGACGCCTGATACTCAGGCCGCTCTAGAGAGGAAACTTAATGCTCTGATTCGCACAATTAGAGATTCATCCGTCCAAACAGCTTATATTCGTACCTGTCGCTTGCAACTCGCTGATTTGTTTTGGCAGGCTGTCAGAGGTGGTAAGGGCAAGAAAGAACCTAGCCAACTTGTATCCAAAGAGCTCAAGATCGAGCTGGCCGACCGACAACATGGTCTGCAAAAAGTCTTGCTTGGTATGCTCGTACACTACCCCGATTTTTTGGACGAGAAGCAGGATAAAATTCTGAGACTAAAATTTGTGCCGGAGTTGGATGAGTTTTGCACCGCGCTTTATAAATTGCTTATCGTCCAAAAGGACTTGTCGGTAATCAAGATTTACGAGCATCTTGAGGATAGCTTTTATAAAGTGTTGCAAGAAATTCACGGCAAGAAGGAGGATGGGCGCCCTTGGGGGCATGTTCTTTTTTTTAAGTTTCAAACTCTCGCTTTCGGTCCCTCCCACGACTTTGTTTCACGTTGTATCGATCATTTTGCCCGCAGAATTCATCTTGACGAGTTGGACGAAGACATTCAGCGGGCCAAAGTCTTGGCTGGGGAGAACGACGCAGCAGTTGATCAATTGCTGAACCTCGTTAGGGAGCGCCAGAATGAGCATTCTGACATTGAGGTTGAAGGGGCCGAGTTGGCTGAGGAGGGGGCAGAGATTAAACGTCTTTGGGGTCCGAATCGGACCAGGCCTGAAGATACTGCAATGCAGCATTTCGGCGCGGCCGTTCTCGGATAACCTTGCTCACGAATGACCGCGACGAAATTAGAAGATGCGGGCCGATCTCGAGGCGGGCGGATTTTCTCAAGTACTTCAAATGGTTGAGCGGGCGATCACGACCTCGGCGGTGTGGGGCGCTGGTGCGGGCGCGGCGCGGGAGGACGTTCTTTCCACCTGGCATCAGCTCGTCTCCTTGCATCGCCAATGGCACTCCTTACTTAGGGAATTGAAGGATGCCGAGCTGGCCCTGGGCGAGGAATCAAGCGAGGCGAATCTGGCGTGGCTGCGCGACGTCAAGGCGAGGCTGGCCGAAGTAGACGGCACCGAGGCCCTGATCGAGGGTTTTGGGGAGTCTTCGGGACGGTTCCAACGGAGCGTTTGATTAAAAAATCATGCGGACGGGGGCGCTAACGTCCCCGAAAAGACTCGCCAAATCCATGGTTTGGCTGCAAAAACAGGGTTAAGCGAAGCTTAAGTGCCTGCAGGTTACGAGAGAGAAATCGGCGAACGCAATATTGGGGGTGGCGACGGTCTGCGCCGCCCTTTGCGCGTCGTCAGTGAGTTCAAGGTTTCAAGCGGGCGCGGCGACGTTTCCTGCATGAGCGCGTTTGAGGAGCAATGAATGGCCAGCAAGGCAAAGACGCTGCAGGTGAAGGACAAGGAAAAAGACGACAAGGCCACTGAGGCGCCTGAGAAGGATTCAGCCGAAGCCCCTTCACCGTTGCTCGACCTTTCCGATGCCGCCGTCAAGAAGATGATCAAGCAGGCCAAGAAGCGCGGCTTCGTGACCTTCGATCAGCTCAATGAAGTCCTGCCGTCCGACACCACCTCGCCCGAGCAGATCGAGGACATCATGTCGATGCTCTCCGACATGGGCATCAACGTCTCCGAGGCCGAAGACGCCGACAGCGAGGAAGAGACCAAGGAAGAGGCCGAGGACGAGACCGACAACGAACTGGTCGAGGTCACCCAGAAGGCCGTCACCGAAGTCAAGAAATCCGAGCCCGGCGAGCGCACCGACGATCCCGTCCGCATGTATCTGCGCGAGATGGGCACGGTCGAGCTGCTGTCGCGCGAGGGCGAAATCGCCATCGCCAAGCGCATCGAGGCCGGCCGCGAGGCGATGATCGCCGGCCTGTGCGAAAGCCCGCTGACCTTCCAGGCCATCATCATCTGGCGCGACGAACTCAACGAGGGAAAGATCTTCCTTCGCGACATCATCGATCTCGAAGCGACCTATGCCGGCCCCGACGCCAAGAACAACATGAATCCGCTGCTGGCGGCGCCGGTCGGCCCCGACGGCCAGCCGCTCGCCTCAGCCAATGGTAATGGCAACGGCAATGGCGCGGTGATGCCGGCCGCGGTCGCACCCCCCGCGGCCCCCCCGGCGCCGACCCCGTTCCGTGCCGCCGCGGCCCCGGCCGCCGCCGCCGAGGGTGAAAGCACCTCGGAGGCGTCGGCCGATTCCGACATGGACGACGACGAGTTCGAAAACCAGATGTCGCTGGCCGCCATCGAGGCCGAGCTGAAGCCGAAGGTGGTCGAAACCTTCGACAAGATCGCCGACAACTACAAGAAGCTGCGGCGTCTTCAAGAACAGGATATCTCCAACCAGCTGCAGAACGAGACGCTGTCGCCGGCGCAGGAGCGCAAATACAAGAAGCTGAAGGACGAAATCATCGTCGAGGTGAAGTCGCTGCGGCTCAACCAGGCCCGCATCGACTCTCTGGTCGAGCAGCTCTACGACATCAACAAGAAGCTGGTGTCGTTCGAGGGGCGTCTGCTTCGCCTCGGCGACAGCCACGGCGTCGCGCGCGAAGACTTCCTGCGCAATTATCAGGGCTCGGAGCTCGATCCGCGCTGGCTCAACCGTGTCTCGAAACTCTCCGCCAAGGGCTGGAAGAATTTCGTCCACCACGAAAAGGACCGCATCAAGGAGCTGCGCGGCGAGATCCAGCAGCTCGCCGCCCTGACCGGGCTCGAGATCGGCGAATTCCGCAAGATCGTGCACGGCGTGCAGAAGGGCGAGCGCGAGGCGCGCCAGGCCAAGAAGGAAATGGTCGAGGCCAACCTGCGGCTGGTGATCTCGATCGCCAAGAAATACACCAACCGCGGCCTGCAATTCCTCGACCTGATCCAGGAAGGCAATATCGGCCTGATGAAGGCGGTCGACAAATTCGAATACCGCCGGGGTTACAAGTTCTCGACCTATGCGACCTGGTGGATCCGGCAGGCGATCACGCGATCGATCGCCGATCAGGCGCGCACCATCCGCATTCCCGTGCACATGATCGAGACCATCAACAAGATCGTGCGCACCTCGCGCCAGATGCTCAACGAAATCGGCCGCGAGCCGACGCCGGAAGAACTCGCCGAAAAGCTCGGCATGCCGCTGGAGAAGGTGCGCAAGGTTCTCAAGATCGCGAAAGAACCGCTGTCGCTGGAGACCCCGGTCGGCGACGAGGAAGATTCGCACCTCGGCGATTTCATCGAGGACAAGAACGCGATCCTGCCCATCGACGCCGCGATCCAGTCCAATCTGCGCGAAACCACCACGCGCGTTCTGGCCTCGCTCACCCCGCGCGAAGAGCGCGTGCTGCGCATGCGCTTCGGCATCGGCATGAATACCGACCACACCCTGGAAGAAGTCGGCCAGCAGTTCTCGGTGACCCGAGAGCGCATTCGTCAGATTGAAGCGAAGGCGCTAAGGAAGCTGAAGCATCCGTCGCGGAGCAGGAAGCTCCGGTCGTTCCTGGATAATTGATCTCGTTTCCCGGGCGCGGCGCAGCACGAAGTGGTGCGCTGCAGACCCGGGAGCCAGTCTTTCTTTTCCTCGTCATGCCCAGGCTTGACCGGGCATCCATCGAAACAGAGCGGCGGGCGAAAGCCCGCCGTTCTTATTTGGTTGGTTAGCTCATAAATTGTTTAATGAGCTTGTCGCAACCAGCGACGGATCAGCTAAACTCAAATCGAATTTTATGAGTCGGAGTCTGGAATTGAATTTTAGAAACAGGGTGAATTTCTATGACCAATATGGACCGGCGCAGCACTGCTCCAACTGTAAATGAAGTTCAAGAAAAACTTGAATTGGTCGCCGCCCGAGACGAGTTAGCGGTACTAGACAAGCTATCGCAAGGATTGTCGGCCAAGATATCGGAGCTAGTTCGTCAGAGGCCTAGCTTCGATCGACAGAGTTCCGACGCGGAATTTGCGATACACGAAACTAGGTATTCCTCTCTTAAAGGCTACCAAGAGCTTGCACAACACTGTTACGGTCGTGCTGTGCTGGGCGAAGAGATAGATGATCGCGGACGCCCACAGCGGCAGTTCACCTATCGGGTAACTCAAGCGAACGTCGGCTACATTGACGACGGTTGCAATGTGTTAGCACGCAATTCTCCCATTGCATCTAAACTCGTCACGGTGAATCCCGGTGATGAAAGCGAAGTTCGTGCCCCGAAAGGAATGCGCTTTTTAACGACGCGCGAGGTTCGAACACTGGATGGTCCGACGAGTCTTCTCTCGCCTAATCAGAAGCCGAACTTTCGATCGATGCTTCTTCGGTCAGCAGGCAATCCACAACAAGTAACCGTTCAAAACCTCCGGAGTTTTGTTCTTAGTCAGGCCGAGAGCGACAACGGTCCAACGGCGGTACCGGCGTTAGACCGTCCAGAGGCGGAAGTTGGCGAAAGGTCCGATAGGTTCGCGCACGACCCAACTTGGATTGAAAATTGGCGAAATATCTATCTAGGGGATTCGGAGACCTCGTCCTTAAGCCATCAATACTTTACTAGAACGACGCCCAAACAGGAGAGCGCACTAAGCAATCCGCGAGGCCTCACCTTCGTTGAAGGTATTGCGGGCTCGGGAAAAACATCGATAGCATTGGGGCGCCTCAAGTTCTTCGCCAATTTTGAATCGGGCGAACAACGCGAACACTATGGTTTGAGCAACGCTGGAGTAAACGATTTCTCACCCACAAATATGGTAGGATTCGTTCTCAATCATAGTTTGAAGCGTTATCTTAAGGAAACTGCTTCAGCACTCAATATAGCGCAGCTTCCAATTCGAGACTTTCAGGAGTTTCGAGCCGATCTTTCGAATCGATTCGGCTTAACGAAGGCGTTCAAGCGGAATCGATCTGAGGCTCAACCGTGCCGCACTCAACTGGCATGGTTACTTGCAATTGATACAGCGATTGCGCGTGTTGCCGGCCAAAGATTGCGCGAAATAATCGCAGGTGCTTCTGGTACGCCATCTGCCGTCAAAAACGTGATTTTGCGCATCGCAGGTGATCTGGAGAGTGCCGAAGTCAATATAGATAAGACGAATTTTCATCTGATGGGGTTGGCTGATCGAATCGCAGCTAGCGTAATGAATGCGGAATTTAGAGCGAGAGAAACTGTGATTCGAGAGAAGATGGATCGCGAAACCAACCGCAATGTGCGTTTCGATCTTGAAAACGAAATGGATCGCATTCGTAGAGAGGAAGAACGTAAGGCACTCTCACCGCTGGCGCGCAATCTGCTCGCGGGACTCAACGTTAGCGACCTGATTGTGCTTGTGCCCCAATTGCAGGAATTTCGAGTCATAATTCATCGAGCTTTTGGTCATCGTGCTGACTCGATTGGTCGTGAACTCGATGAGGCTATCAATTCGTTTTGCCTAGCCCTTCAAATTGAAGGCGACAACAAGCACCGGAATGTAACCGACGCTGACATCGCCGGATTGATAGCGTTATATGCGATGATTGCAGATGGATTTGAACACTCGGAAGCGCCACCCCATCTTTATCAAATACGACGGAATACCGCTGTATTTATTGACGAAGTGCAAGATTTTACAGAGGTTGAAGTCTTGTTGATGGGCATGACCGTGACTAGTGACTACAATCAAATAACGTTAGCAGGGGATCGCCAGCAACGATTGCAGAAAGGTGGTGCCGAGAATTATCGAAGTCTCTTCCCGTTTGTCCCAAGGTCACAACAAAACCAACCTATTTTCCTCGATTTCAATTTTCGTCAACGGCCCGAATTAGCTGCGCTTAGCGCCGGGTTTAGATCGGTTTTGCAAGGAGATCGCAGAGATATTCCTGCGACGACTTCTGTCCCCACGGCTTATGTATTCGATTCGCATCCAGGGATGGCGAGCCTCATCTTGCAACGGCTCCTAACCGTTGATGCCAATGCGACGGTCGCCGTAATTACGCCTTCTGAGCTAGAAGCCCGACGTTGGTATGATCTTCTTGTAGATGATTTGGCTGCGTATCATCGGCCAGCATTACTTTCGCATCGCGACGACTTAACCAGACGGAACGACATACATTTTACCGAGGTCCGCGAAGCAAAGGGATTGGAATTTGACGTCGCTATAGTGCCGGACATCTCTTCATTTGATTTGGAAAGTGTAATCGGCTGCAATCAATTCTACGTGGCTATTAGTCGTCCCCGGCATGCTTTACTTATGGGGCTGAATGGGGAGGCAAAGAAAGGCGATCAAATGGAGAAGCTCTTTGCTTGCGGTTTAATGAAGCCAGCCACTCTTCCCGAATTTCCAGCTACTTAGCGCGGATGGGTGGAGCGAAGCGATACCCATCAATGCAATTTGCGATGGGTTTCGCGAAAGGCTCAACCCATCCTACTCACTGAATGAGGACCCCAATGCCCGGGCATCGCCTTGTTGTCTGGTACAACACGCGTTGCCCTGTTTGTAACGGTGGCATCGACTGGCAACGCAACAAGCTTGTCGCGGCGGTCCGTGCCGGGCACATCGCGTTCAAGGACATCAACGGAACGCCCGATGCGCTCGCGGCCTATGGCGCTTCGCTCGACGATGTGCGCCGGCGCCTGCACGCGACCGATGAGGCAGGAAACCTCATCGTCGGTGCCGACGTCGTGATCGCGGTCTGGGGCGCCACACCCGGCGAGGGCTGGCTGGCTACCTTGTTCGGCAATCCGCTTGTTCTGCCGGTCACGCGTTTTTTCTATGATCGCTTTGCGGACCTCCTTTTCGCCTGGAACAGGTGGAAGGGACATTGGTGAGGGCGCTACGGCCGCGCCCTTCGCCCGACCTCCTGCACCACCAGCCGCCTTCCGCCGCCTCGATCTGAGGCGCACCGCGGCTCGCATTGCCGTTCATCTTTGACGCGCCGGTTTTCCCCGTGCCATGATCGCGGCAACTCGAAGGGAATCGATTATGCTCAAGCCTCGTTTGGCCACCCTCTCTCATTTGACCGTCTTCTTCGGCGCCATTCTCGCCACCACCTCCGCCCACGCCGCCCGCTGCGGCGGCGACTTCAACGGCTTCGTCCAAAACATCTCGGCGGAGGCGGCGTCGGCGGGCGTCTCGCAGGGCGTGATTTCGCAGGCGCTGGGCGGTGTGTCCGAGGACATGGCGGTGCTGAATTTCGACCGCCGCCAGCGCTACACCTTCAACAAGACCTTCGAGCAATATGTCTCGACCCGCGTCGGCTCGGGCCGCATCAATGGCGGCCGCGCCATGCTGCAGCGCCACGCGGCGCTGTTGTCGAGCATCGAGGCCAAGTTCGGCGTGCCGCGGCAGATCCTGGTGGCGATCTGGGGGCTGGAGACCGATTTCGGCAAGGGCGACATGGGCAAATTGCCGGTGTTTCGCGTGCTCGCGACGCTGGCGCATGACTGCCGCCGCACCGAACTGTTTCAGGGCGAGTTGCTGGCGGCGTTGAAGATCGTGCAGCGCGGCGACCTGCCGATCGGCCAGATGATCGGCGCCTATGCCGGCGAAATCGGGCAAACGCAATTTCTGCCCTCCTCCTACATCAAATACGGCGTCGATTTCGACGGCGACGGCCGCGTCGACCTGCGCCACAGTGTCGCCGACGTGCTCGCCTCCACCGCCAACCTGTTGCACACCAACGGCTTCAAGATGGGCGCGCCCTACGGCGAGGGCAGCGCGAATTTCGAGGCCATGCGCGAATGGAACCACGCCACCATCTATCGCAAGACGATCGCGTATTTTGCTGATCAGCTGGTGGGGCGGTAAGGGCACCTCCTCGCGTAGCCTGGGATCATGGGGGCGGCTTGCGGGCCGCCCTTTTTTTGCGGGCTGCGATTTTGCGGGCTGCGATAAGGATAATGGAATTGATTTTATCAAACTATCCAAGGTAGCATATTGAGCTAAAAGCAATTTTTCATAAATGATTTTGGAGGTTGTCATGGCCAAGGCGAAGAAGTCAAAATCCAGGAAGACAAAACCCAGGAAGTCAAAACCCGGCAAGTCAAAACCCGGGAAGTCCGACCCGACGATCGCTGGCGCGGTTACAAGCGAATTCGGGCACACCGATGTTCACAACGTCGAGCGGCTTGGCGACCAACGCCCCGTTCAGTTTCATGCGGAGCGTCTGAAAGCGGCGCCGACCATCCACGCGAAGCAACGGTTGCTTTCCGAGATCGCCTTTTATCCGAAACACGCCAAGCGCACCGAAACTCCTGAATACAAGAAAGTTCACAAGGATATGGTCGTCGCCAAGGACCTTCCTTGCCTCGTCTGCGGCGTTCAGAACAGTACCCTGAAAGATCCCAGGAAGAACACTTACGGTGCCAGGCAGATGGAAACGCATCACCACGTGGTGGAGTGGGCGCTTGCCAATGCCATCGATGTCGGCAAGTTCAACCGCATCCTGCGCCCCAATCTCGCGCACAAGCACCCTGACAATCCGATGTACAAGAAGGCGATGTCCGAGCAGCAAATTCTCGATTGGGTGGATCACAGCAGCGACAATTTGTGGGTGCTCTGCGACGTTCATCACCGCGCAAAATATTTCGGCATCCACGAGATCACCTATCCGATATGGTGTCCGATGGATATGCTGGAGCCGCATTTTGATGATTACGTTCGCACCGAACTGAAGAAAGAGTCGGCGGCAGACAAGAAACCACCCGGGAAGGCGGGCGCGAAGAAGGCTTCGCCCAAAGCCAAGAAGAAGAAAGCCAAGAAAGCCAGGAAGGCCAAGAAAGCCAAAAAACGTTAAGGCGATGCGCGAGCGAAGCCGCGCCACCATCTACCGCAAGACGATCGCGTATTTCGCCGATCAGCTGGTGGGGCGGTGATTTAAACACCGTCATTCCCGTCATTCCCGTCATTGCGAGGAGCCAACGGGTCGCGCGAATGCGCGCCCGATGACAGGCTCCGCGACGAAGCAATCCATTCTTGCCGTGCTCGTTGCTGCATGGATTGCTTCGCTACGCTCGCAATGACGGTTTGAATCCTTGCTGTTTGAAAAAATGAAATAGGTGAGAATTCGCGGCGTGCGCGCATACCACCCCTCGTCATCGCCCGCGAAAGCGGGCGATCCAGTATTCCAGAGACGCAAGCGATGGAATCGATAAGTCCCGGCGTACTGGATACCCCGCTGGAGCCTGTCATCGGGCGCGCATTCGCGCGACCCGTTGGCGGGGTATGACGACTTCTTGTGGAGCCGCCCCATGCGCCACACCACCTCCAGTTTTCTGATTTTCCGAAATTGCGCTTGACGGCCTGGTAGAAACAGCAATATTTTGATTCGGTCCCGTCCCAACAGAGGGGCGTTTCGCGATCGTCACGGACGTGGGACGGGATGCGGTGGACGCGGATGGCGCCTTTGACGAATGGCGCTTGAGCCGGACGGCGAAGTCGTGTGGTCCTGACACCCCGACGCTGGCATCAAGTTGGCGGAAGCGATTCCGCTGGCGACAGTGGCAAGAAAGCCCGGTCACTGGGGAGAGCGCGAAATAAGCCGTAAAACCATTGCGCGGGGAATGCCGGGCGTTTTCCGGTGTGACCGTGGTGACTAACGCGCGTGTTTACTACCCACCACGCGCGGCTGCGGGCGCATCGGGCGCCCGGCATTCCCTGCGCCCTCTGAGTTCAGAGGGCGAAACGAGCCGGCCAAGCCTCGCGCAAACAAGCGGCGAGATCGCGAAGCTGTATCCTGCCGTCATTGCCTGCGACAAACGCGAAGCGTTTGCGCAAGGGAGCCAACGGGTCGCGCGAATGCGCGCCCGATGACAGGCTCCGCGACGAAGCAATCCACTCTTCCTTGTTGTTGCTCCATGGATTGCTTCGCTGACGCTCGCAATGACGACGTTGGAAGCGTCTCACTTCCCGGCTGTTTGAAATTCGAACTTAACTGTCATCACCCGCTCCAGCGGGTGATCCAGTATTCCAGAGACATCAGTGATTGTACCGAGAGGCTACGGCTTACTGGATACCCCGCTGGAGCCTGTCATCGGGCGCGCATTCGTGCGACCCGTTGGCGGGGTATGACAGCGGTTGCGGGGCGCGCTTTACGCGCCTTCCTTCTTCCCCCTGTTCGCCGCCTTCGCGATTCGCTTCGCCATCACGTTCCAGTAGGTGGCGGGCCGGAAGCGTTGCAGCAGGTCCATGAAGCGGGCGTCGCCGCCGATCAGGATGCGCGGCTGGTTTTTTTCGATGCCCTTGATGATCCGAAGTGCTGCGTCCTTCGGCGTGGTTTTGGCGATCGCGTCGAACCGCTCGATCGTTTGCGCGCGGCGCTCATTGTCGGTGACGCCGACACCGGCGCGGGAGTTGCGCACGATGTTGGTCAGGACGCCGCCGGGATGCACCACCGAAAGCCGAACCGGGCTTGCCGCCGCCTGCAGCTCGTGGCGCAAGCTTTCGGAAAAGCCGCGCACCGCGAATTTCGCCGCGGCGTAGGCCGTCTGTCCCGGCGGCGCGACGATGCCGAAGATGCTCGAGAGGTTGACGATATGGGCCTCGCGCCGGGTGGCCAGATGGGCCAGGAAGGCGCGCGTCGAATGCACCACGCCCCAGAAATTGATGTTCATCAGCCAGTCCATCTGGGCCTGATCGATCTCGTGGAACTGGCCGAGCAGCGCGACGCCGGCATTGTTGACGAGGATGTTGAGGGAAGGATGGGCCGCAATCGCGGCTTGCGCGAAGCCGGCGATCTGGCCTGCGTCGCCGACATCGACGCGATGGACGCTGACTTTTTGCGAAGGCGTCCTGGAATGCGCCTTGGCGATCTCTGCGGCCACCGCCTGCAGGCCAGCCTCGTCGCGATCGGCGAGTGCCAGATCGCAGCCGCGCGCGGCCAGCTCGATCGCCAGCGCCCGGCCGATGCCGCTGGCGGCGCCGGTCACGGCTGCGGCGGCTCCTCGGATCGCGGTCATGGGGTGAATGCTCCAACGTTGGGACAGGGAATGCACTTTTTGCGGGTTCGCCGCGCGCCGCGCAAGACGGATGGTCGGGGAGGGGTGTTTTAGCTGTCATGCCCCGGCTTGACCGGGGCATCCAGTACTCCGCAGCGTTCGCGTTGTACTCCGCGAACCAACTACGCGTTCTGGAATACTGGATCGCCCGGTCACAGGCGAGCGAAGCGACGCCGTTCTTCGGACGGCTATGCCGGGCGACGACCGAGCGTGTTCCCCCAAAAATCAAAAGGCGGGCCCGAGGCCCGCCGCTTTTTGAAATCGACCGCGTCGGGAGCCCGGGCGGAGCGAGCGCTCCACCCGGGCTCGAAGGTTACTTCTTCTTCGCCTTCTTAGCCTTCTTAGCCTTCTTTGCCTTCTTCGCTTTCTTAGCCATAGCATCCTCATTTGGGTTAATGGATGGAAACGCGACACGAGGCATGCTCGGCGGAGGGCCAACCTCGCAACATCCTCAGTTGCAATCCCAACAGATTCGCGGGCCGCTGCCCCGCACTGTCACGCAGGCGTCATCACGTTATCCACAGCTGTTATGCGTTTTGACGCGGTTTTGGCGCCGCGATGCGCTCCACGCCTTCGAATCTTTCCAGGTGCGGGACGCGAACGATCGCAGCACCGGCCGCCCGCCAGGGTTAACGATGCGCCAACGCGCCGATGCATTCTGTCTCGATCGAGGGCTGCGGCGCGCCATCTTCACCATTTCAAAACCACGGCTTCGATTGCCTCGCTGGGGGTCAGAGTCCGTTAAGCGGCGCTGTTGCATGTTGGTCGCAAGACTACGGGGATAGTCATGGGTGGGTTGGTCGATAACAGGGGAGACAGGGCCATGGGTGTTCTGGTTTCGCGATGCTGAACGTTCCGACGCTGTGGACCGCGTTCATCCTCAATTTTCTCGCGCTGGGCCTGATCTGGGCCTATGTCGTGCGCAGTTACCCCGCATTCGAGGCGGCGCGGTTCTGGACCGGCTCGGCATTCGCCGCCGCCCTCGGCGCGGCGATCGCCATGATGCTGTTGATTGCGGATTCGCTGATCCCGCTGCTGGCCGGCGGCACGGTCGTGATTTTCTCCACCTGCCTCGCCGCGATGGGCATCAAGCGGTTTTACGACCGGCCGGTGACCTGGCGCGGCACCGCGCTGATCACCGGATTGAGCTTCGCCGGCATGGCGTTTTTCATGTTCGGCTACGACAGCTCGACGATGCGGATCGTGATCTATTCGGTGGGCCAGTCGATTCCGCTGGCGCTGACGCTGCGGTTGCTGTTGTCGTCACGGGATGGCCGGATCAATCCCGGGGCCCGGCTCGCGGGCATCATCACCGTGGTCACCATCGGCATCAACGCCTTTCGCGCCGTGGGCAAGATCTTCCATATCGGCGGCGACTTCTCGTTCGCGCAGTTCAACCTGCCGCAGTCGATCATGATCCTGGCGCTGATGTTCCTGTCGATGGCTTGGAATTTCGGCTTCCTGCTGATGGCGATCGACCGGCTGCGCAACGAGGTCGCCGATCTGGCGCTGATGGACGATCTCACCGGTGTCGGCAACCGGCGGCATCTGTTGCAGCGATTGACCGAGGCATGCGCGAGGTCGGAACGCAGCCATGTGCCGTTCGCGCTGCTGGTGATCGATCTCGACGGTTTCAAGGCGGTCAATGATACCCACGGCCACGCCGCGGGCGACGCCTGCCTGCAGAACTTCACGCTGATGACGCAGACCAGGTTGCGGCCCGGCGACATGCTGGCACGCACCGGCGGCGACGAGTTCTGCGTCGTGCTGCCCGACTCGACGCTGCAGGAAGGCGCTGTCATTGCGCGCCGGATCATCGAGGTCTGCCGCGCCGACGCCGCCGCCTGCGTGGGCGCGGAGATCCCGGTGGCGGTCTCGATCGGCGTCGCGCAATGGACCCCGGAGATCGGCGCATTCCCCGACCGGCTGATCGCCGCCGCCGATCACGCGCTCTACGTCGCCAAGAACGAGGGCAAGAACCGCCATGCGGTTTACCAGCTCTCGCCGCCAATGGTGCCGGAGCCCGACGCGGTGCCGGACCTGGCCCTGCGCCGGCACGCCTAACTTCTTCCGGGGGGCGCTCACTGCATATTGCGATCCATGAACTTCCGTCTGCTGATGATGGCGCTTGGCGTCGTTGCGATGCTGGCGCCGGCAGCGGCCCAATCGCCGGACCTCGAGGCGGTCGCACGCGCCTCCGGCACGCCGGATATCCCGGGGCTAAAGATGGTCTGGCTCGCGCCCTGGGGCGATGTGGCCAAGGCCCATCCCTGGCGCAACATCATCGTGCACCAGACCGAGGGGCCGGCCGGCTCGGCCCGCGGCGGCGCGATCGCGCAGTCGAAGAACCCGACCCGGCGCGGCGTCATGGTCTGGGTGGAAACCGACGGCACGGTGTACTGGGCGGTGCCGGATGATCTCGTTCCCACCCATACCGACGGCGCCGACCGTAACGACAACAAATATATCGACAACAGCAAGACCTATCGCCAGGTAAACAAGGACACCTCGATCGGGGTGGAATTCGCCGGCAACTATCCCGACGTCACGCGGCCCGCCACAGAGGCGCAGATCGCGGCGTGGCGGATCCTGGTCGAGGTGCTGCGCGCGCGCTATCGCATTCCACGCAATCGCGTCTATGCGCATAACTGGATCGACTTCAAGGACGCGCGCTATTGCGAAGGCTGCGCACTGGCGACGCTGGCAAGAGAGTGGGGGGAGTAGCGAGCGGACGTAGGGTGGGCTAAGCGAAGCGAGCCCACCATCTCGATTTCGCAAATGATACGGTGGGCACGGCGCAATTGCGCCTCTGCCCACCCTACTCTTTGACCACCCTCAAATCGGCTGCGCCATCCAGCGGAAGATGCGGTTGATCAGGCCGGGGCGCCGCTTGCGCCGTTCCTGCTCGGGAGAATTCTCGTCCTCGGCGATGCAGCGCTGGTAGAAATAATTCAGGAAGATGATGTCGTTCGGCTCGGTGACAGTGAAATTCTCCTCCCCGACAAACACCGTATAGTCGTAGAAGAACGGCCCGATAAAGGGCACCGAAGGCGGCGTGGCGCGGTCCTTCGAGATCACGAATTGCGAGGGCTCAAGCCCATGCGCGATCATTGCCTTTTCGACCGCGGGCAGCCTGCGCATGAACTCGGGCGAAAACCCGCCGACGGTTGATTGCAGCGTGATCGACATGGCTGTTCCTTGAAGCGGATACTGCCCGGGTGGAATCGGATCGCGTATACTGCCTAGTCGGCCGGATGCCGCTTGAGGTTCAACACAATCCTGGCACATTGTTTGCGGCCGTTATGGCCGGCGTAGCGCGGAGACAAGGTTAAGGCAGGGGAATTCGCAATGTCAGCATCGACCATATGGCCGGTCGCGGCGGCCCGCCGGTATCGATTTCGGGTCCATGGCATCTGGGCCTTGCGCCTGATTCCGGCCGTTGTGCTGTTGTTCCACGCCGCGGTTCTGGCCGCCTCGGCGGAGCCGAGCAAGCCGTTCCTGGAAAAGAACAGCTTTTATCTGTCGTCCGCCGGTTTTCGTATCCAGGTCGCCAACGATCCGGCGGGGCAAAAAGCGCTGCGCATGCTGCCGGCGCATCGCTTCGTCGTGAACGGCGCCGGCGACGCGTTGCGTTATTTGTATGCCGAACCGCAGCATTGCGTCTGCATCTTCGTCGGCACCCAGCAGGCCTATGACCGCTACCGCGATCTTCTCAGCCAGCCGCTGAAGCCGACCGACCATGTGCCTCCTGATTACAAGACCCAGGCCGGCGTGCTGTTGAGCGGCCAGCCGCTGCGGCAGAGCACGTTTGGCGATCCCACCACGCTGTCGGACTATCTCAGCACCCTGCATTGACGGGTGGCGGGACCACTGCCGCGCCAACAAAAAAGCCGGCGCTGCCGCCGGCTTTCGTGTCTCGTCTGATGCCTCGAAGATTAATGCGCGGCCTCCAGCGCGGCCTGTTCCTGCCTAGCAATCGTGCCCTTGACGGCCGACTGCACCTTCTCGAAGGCGCGGACCTCGATCTGCCGCACGCGTTCGCGCGACACGCCGAATTCGGCAGCGAGATCTTCCAGCGTCATCGGCTCTTCCGCCAGACGCCGCGCCTCGAAGATGCGGCGTTCCCTGGGGTTGAGCACCTGAATAGCGCCGTTCAGCGCCTCGCGGCGATGATCGAACTCCTCGTGCTCGGCCATCAGGACTTCCTGGTTGGGCGAGGTATCGACCAGCCAGTCCTGCCATTCGCCGGCCTCGCCGTCGTCGCGGATCGGCGCGTTGAGCGAGGCATCGCCGCCGAGACGGCGGTTCATGTCGACAACGTCCTGATCCGTCACGCCGAGACGCTTGGCGATCAGCTTCACCTGGTCGGGATGCAGATCACCCTCGTCCAGCGCGGAGATCTTGCTCTTCGCCTTGCGCAGGTTGAAGAACAGTTTCTTCTGGTTTGCGGTAGTGCCCATCTTCACGAGCGACCACGAACGCAGGATGTACTCTTGTATTGACGCCTTGATCCACCACATGGCGTAGGTAGCGAGCCGGAAGCCCTTCTCGGGCTCGAACCGCTTCACCGCCTGCATCAGGCCGACATTGCCTTCCGAGACGACCTCGGAAATCGGCAAGCCGTAGCCGCGATAGCCCATGGCGATCTTGGCCACGAGCCGGAGATGGCTGGTGACAAGTTGATGTGCCGCGTCGCGATCGTCATGCTCACGCCAGCGCTTGGCGAGCATGTATTCCTGCTGGGGCTCCAGCATCGGGAATTTGCGGATCTCGGCGAGGTATCGGGAAAGGCCGGATTCTCCGTTGAGAATCGGTAAGGTAGCTGCACGGGCCATTTTAGCGCCCTCCAGTGGTTCAGGCCCCCGACAGCGGCAGGCCCGGCAGGTGGCTGCTTTGTTAAAGCCAGTCGCTCTGCGATGTTCCGCGTTGGACATTCAACGCAGGTGCAACATACACCAAACCGGGGGGCCTTTGGAAGGATATCCGCCGTCACGTCCCCGTGTGGCTGATATAACCTATTGTCATAACGTAGTTTTTCCAAACCGCCTGCGTCATAGCGCCGCTCGCAGGCACTCTCGCAAGGCGGCGAGGTCGGTGGGCAAATCCGAGATCCACTCCAAAATCGCCCCGGTTTTGGGGTGTTCCAGGGCCAAGAGGTATGCGTGTAGCGCTTGGCGATCGAGGGTGGCCAGGGCCGTCTGGCTTAGGGGGCCGAGATGGCTGGCCTTGGTCTTGAAGTGCGGGCCATAGACGGAATCGCCCAGCAGTGGATGGCCGATATGGGCCAGATGCACCCGGATCTGGTGGCTGCGCCCGGTCTCGAGCTGGCAGGCGAGCAGGGCTGCGACCGGCTTGCCGTCGCGCCCGGTGAAGGATTCCCGGACCTCCCAATGCGTGACGGCCTCGC
>Ga0185299_10001150_pt1 | contig 56214 bp, 50 predicted proteins | sample PaiPotPPA55metaG_FD_128002 | JGI IMG/M metagenome (GOLD analysis project Ga0185299, IMG submission 128002) | Iron sulfur acid spring bacterial and archeal communities from Banff, Canada, to study Microbial Dark Matter (Phase II) - Paint Pots PPA... ... | reverse complement strand
TATCGACGGGCGATTTCGGCGCGACTCCGATGACTTCCAGTTGGCGGTCCTGCGCCAAAGCCGCCGCCAGTAACTGGCCATTCATTCTGGTGCTTTCAGCGGCCAGCACTTTGATTCTGTCCAATCTCCCCCCCACGAAACCGCGGGTTGAGACATTTCTGAGCTCCTCAATGACAGGTGGCTATACCCAATTAGGACGCGCCCTGATCGCCCACAACTCTGGGCGCAAACGATTCGGGACAAAGCAGGAAGCACAACTGACCTAAGACAGGACACACGAGAGGAATACTGCTCTGAGACTTTCGACTCGGAGGCCAAAGCAGGATCATCCTCCACTAAACGCCAGCTCTTTCGCACGTTGCGTCGCTTTTACCACAGCCTTAATCAGCGTCACGCGCAACTTTCCTTCCTCCAGTTCCATAATGCCATCGACGGTGCAGCCGGCGGGGGTGGTAACGGCATCTTTCAACAGCGCCGGATGGTCTCCGGTCTCAAGAACAACACGCGCTGCTCCCATGGTAGTTTGCGCTGCCAGCAAGGTCGCAATATCCCGTGGCAACCCCACTTTCACACCCGCTTCCGCGAGCGATTCAATAATAATGTAGATGTAAGCCGGGCCGCTGGCGGAAAGTCCGGTCACAGCATCCATATGTTTTTCGTCCACTACCACAGTGCGCCCCACCACGTCGAACATGGTAGTCGCGGTCTCGACGTGGCGGGCTTCCGCATATTTTCCTTTGGCCAAAGCCGTCATACCGCAGCACAACAGACACGGAGTATTGGGCATGGCGCGGATCACGGGCACAGGCGCGTCCAGGGTCTTCTCAATCAGGCTGTTAGGAACTGACGCAGCCACCGAGATGATCAACTGCCGAGGGGAAATATGGCCGCGGAGTTCGGCGACAACTTCTTCGACTACCTGCGGCTTCACGCCAATCAGGATGATGTCAGCGTCTTTGGCGGCCTGCAAATTATTCGTCCCTACCGGTATGCCCAATTTTGTGCTCAGCGCGCGGGCACGTTCCTCGTGGGCGACTGTCGCCGTCGTCAATTCTGGTGCAAGGAGGCCATTCTTCAGCAAGGCTTGAAGCAGAATACCTCCCATCTTGCCCGCACCGAGCACCGCGACTTTCTTGCCCGAAAGATTGTTTCCCATTCTTGGTTCTCTCCGTTTCGCCCCTACCACCGTCGCTCAATCGGCGGTTGCGGCAACGACTGAATTGTAACGGTTTTGCGCGCAAGTCACGGACGCCCGCGCGGCTACCGGTTACGCGCCTTCTGGCGGCCACCTTGCTCCCATTGCCAGGCGGTTTCCACAATCTCTCTGAGCGAGCGCGTTGCCTTCCATTGCAATACGGCCTGTGCGCGCGAGGGGTCGGCCACCAGCGTCGGAGGATCTCCTGGCCGACGCGGCGCCATGCGTCGGGGAACTTTCGAGCCCGTCACTTCTTCCACCATCGTAATCACTTCTTTAACCGAGCAGCCCGTGCCCGTGCCAAGGTTCAAAGCGGCAGAGCTCTTCCCTGCCTCAATGTGCTTGAGCGCAAGTACGTGAGCATAGGCCAGGTCGTTCACGTGAACGTAGTCGCGAACACAAGTTCCATCGGGGGTGGGATAGTCGGAGCCAAACAACTCCAGTTCTTCTCGTTCTCGAGTCACGGCTTTTAATGCAGCGGGAATCAGATGCGTTTCCGGATCATGGAGCTCTCCGATTTCTCCGCTGTCGTCGGCTCCTGCGGCATTAAAATACCGCAGACTGACGTAACGCAATCCGTATGCCCGATCGTAAGCTTCGAGTGCATTCTCGAAGAAAAGCTTGGAGGTCCCGTAGGGATTCAGCGGCTGTCGCGGGGTATCTTCCGTGATCGGCATCTTTGCGGGTATTCCATACACTGCGCAAGTCGACGAAAAAATAAAGCTTCGCACCCCCGCGTCCAACGCCGTGTTGAGCAGCATCACTCCCGCTTGTGCGTTGTTTTGAAAATATATTCGAGGATTCTGCACGGATTCGCCCACCTGGGAATGCGCGGCAAAGTGCATCACCGCATTCACGCGACGCATGACTCGCGCTAACTGGTCGCCATCGACGATGTCGGCTTTCACCAACTCAAAGCCATCGGCCAGAAAAGCATGTCCACGCGACAAATTGTCGTAGATGATGGCTTCGTACCCGTGGCGTTGCAAAGCGCGCGCCGCATGGCATCCAATGTATCCCGCACCGCCGACTACCAGAATTGTCAAATCGTTTCCTTTCTATCTTTAGTCAAGACCATGGTTCATACCGCTCGTCCGGCCTTTGACATTAAGAGCGAATTCTTAAGAGTTCAGCCGGCTGCTCGCGGCCACAGGATCAGCGTCCTGTTCCGGAGGGTCGTAGTTCAGATTTTGACCTAGCCATCGTTCGACTTCCGCCATGCTCATCCCTTTGCGTTTGTGATAGTCGGCGACCTGATCGCGGTCGATCTTGCCGAGGCTGAAATATCGCGACTCCGGGTGTGCGAAGTAGAGTCCACTCACGCTCGAACCGGGCCACATCGCAAACGACTCAGTAATCAGCATTCCGGTATTCGCCTGCACATCGAGCAAACGCCAGAGTGTGCCCTTCTCCGTGTGATCCGGGCACGCCGGGTAGCCCGCGGCCGGCCTGATCCCACGATACTTCTCTTGGATGAGATCCGCGCTGCTCAGATTTTCTTGACAACCGTAACCCCATTCTTCCCGCACCCGCTTGTGCAGGCACTCGGCGAAGGCTTCTGCCAGGCGATCAGCGATGGCCTCCGCCATGATCGCGTTGTAGTCGTCGTTGTCCGCCTTGAACCGGTCGCACAGCTCCTTCAAGCCGATCCCACTGGTTACCGCGAACGCCCCGATATGATCGGGCAATCCCGTTTCCTTCGGCGCAATAAAGTCGGCGAGCGACCGGCATGGCTCGCTGCCTTCTTTGTTTGATTGTTGGCGGAGGAAGTGGAACCGTTCGAGAACCGCTTTGCGCTTGCCGTCCGTGTACAACTCGACATCGTCGCCCACCGCGCTGGCGGGAAAGAAGCCGTATACGCCCCGCGCCGTGATCAGGTTCTTCTCAATGATGACATCCAAAAGAGCATTGGCTTCGGTGAAGATTTGGCGCGCCTGCGCACCGTGCGCTGGGTGCTCGAAAATGCGGGGGTAAACGCCCTTCAACTCCCAGGTGTGGAAAAATGGCGTCCAATCAATGAATTCGCGCAGCGTCGCCAGAGGAAAGTTGTCCAGCGCGCGAACACCGGTAAACGCGGGCAGGGGAAGGTCTTCGGTACGCCACTCGATCGGAGTCCGCCTCGCGCGAGCGGCCTCGAGGGAAACGACCGTCTGGGGAGGCGCGAAGTGGGCCTTGCGGACCGCCTCGTAGTCACTACGAAGTTGCATGACGAATGCCGACTTACCCTCCTCACTCAGAAGGCTGGTCGTCACGGGCACCGCCCGGCTGGCATCCAGCACGTGGACCACTGGCTCGCTGTAGTGCGGCGCGATCTTGACGGCGGTGTGCGCCCGGCTCGTGGTGGCCCCTCCGATGAGCAGCGGCACCTTGAAGCCCTGACGCTCCATCTCGCGAGCTACGTGCACCATCTCGTCGAGAGACGGCGTGATCAAGCCGCTGAGGCCAATCATGTCCGCCCTCTCGACCTTGGCGCGTTCGAGAATTTTTTCGCAGGGAACCATCACTCCCATGTCGATGACTTCGTAGTTATTGCAGGCGAGGACAACGCCGACGATGTTTTTGCCGATGTCGTGAACGTCACCCTTGACCGTCGCGAGTACGATTTTTCCCTGCGCCTTGACCACTTGGCCAGCCGCAGCCATGGCAACTTTCTCCGCCTCCATGAACGGCGTCAGGTGCGCCACAGCCTTCTTCATCACGCGGGCAGATTTGACCACCTGGGGCAAGAACATCTTGCCGGCCCCGAACAGATCACCGACCACGCTCATCCCGGCCATCAGCGGACCTTCGATAACCAAGAGAGGGCGGCCGAGCTTGACGCGGGCTTCCTCAGCGTCGATCTCGATGTAGGCGTCTATGCCCTTGACCAGTGCGTGAGAGAGACGCTCCTCGACCGTACCGTTGCGCCATTCTTCCGCCTTCTTTTCACTCGCCGCCGTGCTTGTGCCTTTGAGGGATTCACCGTGCTCCACCAGGCGCTCGGTCGCGTCGGGACGGCGGTTCAGCAGAACGTCCTCGACCAGCACCTTGAGCTCTGGTTCAATCTCCTCGTATACCTCGAGCATGCCGGCGTTGACAATGCCCATGTCCATGCCCGCCGCGATAGCGTGATAAAGAAACGCGGAGTGCATGGCCTCGCGCACCTTGTTATTACCTCGAAAGCTGAACGAGATATTTGAGACGCCGCCGCTGACCTTCGCGTGCGGCAGGTTGGCCTTGATCCAGCGCGTCGCATTGATGAAGTCAACTGCGTAGTTGTTGTGCTCCTCCATTCCGGTCGCAACGGTAAGGATGTTGGGATCGAAAATGATGTCTTCGGGGGGGAAGCCGACCTCGTCGACCAGGATGCGGTAGGCGCGTTCGCAGACGCGGATTTTGTCCTGGTAAGTCGCGGCCTGGCCCTGTTCGTCGAAGGCCATTACTACCACCGCCGCGCCGTACTTCAGAACCTTAGCGGCGTTCTGGCGAAACTTTTCCTCGCCTTCTTTCAGCGAAATCGAGTTCACAATGCCCTTCCCTTGCAGGCATTTGAGCCCTGCCTCGATGACCTCCCATTTCGAGGAGTCCACCATGAAGGGTACCTTGGCGACCTCGGGTTCGCTCCCGAGCAACTGCAGGAAGCGTGTCATCGCGGCGACGCCATCGATCATGCCCTCGTCCATGCAGATGTCGAGGACATTCGCCCCATTCTCTACCTGCTGCCGAGCAACGCTCACTGCTTTCTCGTATTTGCCTTCCTTAATCAACTTCGCGAACTTGGGCGAACCGGCCACGTTGGTCCGCTCACCGATCATGATGTAGACACCGGACTGCTGGGTGAACGGCTGCGATCCCGAAAGACGGAGGGGCTTCGTCTCCCTGGACGCGCTCACGCCTTCTGCTACGCTCATGCTGTGCTCTCGCTCAGGCGGGCGTAGGATCTTGCACTACGCGTGGTGCTCAGCTTTCGCGGAGGCTGGCCTTCGAGCGCTTTGGCGATAGCGGCGATGTGCGCGGGTGTATTGCCGCAGCAGCCGCCGGCAATGTTGATCAGCCCTGCCCGTGCAAAATCACCCAGGTAACCGGCCATGTCCTGCGGCCCCAGATCGAAGCCGGTTTGCGAGAGGGGATTCGGCAAACCCGCATTCGGGTAGCACGAGATCGCTACGTGCGCTTTTTCCGAGAGCTCCTCCAGGAACGGATACATCAGATCGGGACCGAGAGAGCAGTTGAGCCCCACCGACAGCGGCTTCACGTGTTGCACCGCATTCCAGAACGCCTCGGTGGTTTGCGCGGAGATCATCGTCTCGCCGCCGCGCCCCACCGCCGCAGAGATCATCACCGGCAGCTCCTTGCCGTCTTGGTCGAACACCTCACGGATGGCGACGAGGGCAGCCTTGGCGTTCAGCGAGTCGAAGATCGTCTCGACCAGAAGTAAGTCCACGCTGCCCGCGATAAGGGCGCGCACCTGCTGCAGGTAGGCGGTCTTAACCTGATCGAAGGTGACCACCCGGAAGCCAGGATCCTCGGCATCGGGCGAGTTCGAAAGAGACACGGTCAGCGGCCCGATCGCCCCCGCTACGAATCGTTGACGCGAGGTTGCGTTCCCGACACGATCGGCCCATTCACGGCACTGCCGCGCCGATTGCTCGTTGATATCCCAAGCCAAGCTGCCAAGGAACGGATCGTCAATGATCTTTTGATAGAACGCGGGATCCTTTCGGCCGCCCTGCTCGCGAGGATCGTCCACAAAAAATTCGCTCTGCGTGATGCTGGTCGCACCGAAGGTGTTCGTCTCAATGATGTCCGCTCCCGCCTCGAGAAACCGGCGATGGATGTCGCCGATCATCTCCGGCTTAGTCAGCGAGAAGAGATCACCGTTATTCAGCAGGCCCTTCTTCGAGTCCGTGAAGCGCTCCCCGCGGATGTCAGCTTCCGTCATGCCGTAGGTGCGGATGGTCGTGCCCATTGCTCCATCGATGATGGCGATGCGGTGTTCGAGGATCTTTTCAAGAGGATGTTGGTTCGTCATGTTTCCTTGCTGGCCTTACGTGTGGCGATGTCGGTAATATCCGCACGAGGCCGAAGCCTCATGGCGAGGAACTCACCTATTGAACCTTCTGCACGCTATCGCTCTAGCTCAGCCGCAGTCGGCGCCGTGGCACGCCTGTTTTGATTATAGCGATCCAGCAAACATCTAGGTTCTGGCGCCTGAGATCGGCGGCATGATCGCGATAGGTTGCAGCGCCTCGGACGTCCGCAAGGGCTGAACGGGGACCCGCCTGAAGCCGGCAGTTTCGTCCCTATTGCAAAGAGTGATTAGATGCTTCTCCTGTGCCACTTGATCCTTACGCGCTGAGAGCGGGTCTTTCTGCGGAGAGCTGGAAAGTGCAGCGTATAGGTTTTCCATCTCACGCCGGTCGAAAGCCCTTCATCCCGGCGGGCGCGGTCACCTGCATGGGCAGCCACTCTAGCGGTTTGTAACGTCGGCAATTCGATCGGTGGGCGAATTTTCGCCGGAAGTTCCGTTCTGGCCTCAGTTCCCACGACTCTCAGAGGGAGATGGCGATTGGCCAAAGGTCTAAGTATTCGACCAACTGATGGGTTCGCGGCGCCTTTTTCGCTCACTGAAGTCAATTGGGACCGACGCGGTCAGAATCGTTCCTGTCGAATCTGACTGAGTCGAGTCGACGGCCGAGTTCTCTTATAGGTTCACGCATGCGCCCTTTGCGATCATTTGCAGAATTTTTGTTTCACCAACGTGGAGACCCTCGATAACGGCATCTTTCTCTGCGCTCTCAGACAGCGGATTGTTGGTTATCGTTAATTTAGGGGGTGCGCTGAAAGTGTTTTCGCCCGAACGGTTGGGTCTGATATTCGAGGACGTATGTGCCACGCTGCCACCTCCGTATCTCCTCGGCGGGCAGATCGCCACGCCAGGAAAATTTGTAAAACGTGATTGGGATGAAACCTCTTCGGGATCCGAGAATCCCTGTGTAAGCCGGGGAGGGTAAAGTGGCCGCTTTCGTCACGCCAGAGACAACGCCAAGAGCATGGTGAAATCAACACGAACAATTCTTGGGCAAAATCCTCCAGCCGATCCAATCATTCGTGCCACCGAAGCTATCTGCGAAGGCCCACCGTAATCCGTTGTTCGTACAAATCCTTACGTTTCTCTCACACATTCTGACCGCATCGCATGGCTCGCCCAGCTAACTTCAAGACCACGGGATCGGTTGCAAGGGTTCTGCTCCAGCCCGTAATCGCTTCATCCAATGACACCGAGGTGAATCATGAAGTCGTACGTCTACAGCACAGTTCTATCGTGTTCCGTTTTAGCCGCATCCGTATCACTTGCGGCCTCACCGGACGCTCAGCCTCCACAAAGTACGATCGTAGTCGCAGCCGGCAATGATCTTCGCTGCAGACTCGAAAAGGGTCTGCGCATCACTAAGTCGGGCGAGTCAATTACAGCGAAGCTGGTCGAGCCGGTTTACGCCGGCACGACTATCGCGATTCCAGAGGGCTCGACGATCAAAGGACATGTCTCCTCGATTTCCAGTGCGCCCAGACATAAAGGACAGATTCTGCGCGGCGATTTCACGCGCCCGCGTACAGCGCACGTGACCTTCGACCATGTTACTTTTCCCGACGGCACAGCGGTACAGATTCGTACTGACGCAACCATTGGAGTCAGTGACGTACAAACCGCCCAATATCTTCCCAAGTCGCAACGTCCCGGTGTCCGCCAGAAGATGAAAGATGCTACCAAGCCTCTGTTCGAACCGAACAAATTGCAACGATTGAGCCAAGCCGCTGTCACGAGTTTGCCTTATCATCCCGAATACCTCGACCAAGGAACAACCTTCGATGCGACACTCCTCGATGCAATTGACGCACCCTCCCCGGTCGCTCAGGCTGAGACTCCTTCTCTGCTCGGCGATAGCTATCTTCACATTCGTCTCTTGACACCTGTGAACTCGGGGATGAGTGCCGATGGGGCGGCGATCGAAGCCGTCGTGCCCCGGCCTTACTACAACCATGATCACGTCTTGCTCTACCCGGCAGGCACAAAGCTTGAGGGCACCGTTACCCGGGCCATTGCTGCTGGCTGGATGAAGAAAAATGGCGACCTTTTGTTCTCCTTTCATTCCGCGCAGACACCCGATGGGACTAAGACGGAAGTGAGTGCGACGGTCGCCGGCATCGAAGCACCGGGTGGTCAACGGCTTGCCGTCGGCCAGGAAGGCCAGGTAAAGGCGACGACGTCGACTTTCTCTCGCTTGCGCGCACCCCTCTCGCTTGTCGGCCCCTCAAGGGCTGTTGCTGATTCCAGCGTCGATAAAACCGCATGGTCACGGGCAGGCGAAGGAAATAAAGGATTCGGACTGCTTGGCGCGGGTGCAGCGCAGGCATCGGCAACCACAGCCATTGGCTTCGGTTATTTCGGCGGAGCCATGAACGTATACGATGCTTTTTTTGCCAGAGGCTCGAACGTGGAGCTGCCTGTCAATACGCCGGTGTTCTTGCGGATTGATGAAAACGCGCAGCGATCAGGTGGAACCACTCTTCTCCAGTAGCCACGGCAGCCAATATCCGGGAAACATCGATAAGTCGCCGACGGGAGAGCACGGGCAGAAGGAAAGCGCGCCACTTCTTTCTTCTAATTCTCGAATCGAGACGCGCTGTTTCGAAATGACTTTTATCCCTGGCCGCAACGCAAGGAGGAGCAGACGTGACACAAGAGGACAAGAACGCGCGATCAAACGAATATGCCACCGGTGGTGATTTCTGCCGCATCTACCTCGAACAGATGAACAACCTTTATCTGCTAGCTCTCCTGCTCACCGCAGATCCTCAGAAGGCTGAGCAGTGTTTCCTCTCAGGGTTTGAGGATTCCGTAAGCAATAATTCCGTCTTCAAGGATAGGACATATTTGTGGGCCCGGCGCAGCATTATCCTTCACGCAATCCAGTTGCTTTGCCCTCGGCCAAATCACGAATACCAATCAAATGAGACGAAGCTATCAATCGGAGAGATCTCCGCGGATATGCGGGCGTACCCTAACTTGGTCGGCATCGTAAAGCTCAATTCATTCGAGCGATTTGTCTTCATCATGTCAATCCTGGAAACATATTCCGACCAGGAGTGCTCCCTTCTCCTGGGCTGTTTTCGTCGGGATGTGATTAACGCACGGAGCGCTGCGATCCGACATCTGGCTAGCCTGGTGGTTCCAGCTGAAACACACCCGATGTCAGACTTAACCCTAGAGTCCACGGGGCCCGAGGCCGGATTTTAGTTTGGCAAGAACGTCGGACGTTGGCAGGTCCTTCCAATAACGTTCGAGATTCTCAAGGATGGTGAACGTGCGGGTATGCATACGATCCACGTAGAGCACTCCGGCAAGGTGATCAATCTCGTGCTGCAAGATTCGCGCATACCAGCCAACCGCGTCGACCCTTTTGCTTTCCGCGTGCTCATTCAGGTACTCCACGGTGACCGCTCGCGCTCTCGGCACAATCGCCGAATAGCCAGTCACACTCAAGCAACCCTCAAAGAATTCGAGGCCGGTGTTATCCGCCGAAACAATCCGCGGATTAATAATGGCGTGAAATGAAATCGGTTGCCTTTGCCTCTCCGACAATTGCGCCGGAGAAAGCCTGTTCTGGTATTCCTCACGATCCTCGATGACCGCCAACTGCAAGCGAACACCCACTTGCGGCGCCGCCAGCCCAACCCCGGGCGCATTGCGCATTGTGTCGCGCATGTGCTCAATCAATTCCTGTGTTTTCGTGCTCAGTATTTCTTCGCGGGACAACTCACTGGCCGGCGCCCGCAAGACTTCCTCGCCAATTTGAGCGATCTGCAGCCGCACTTGGTTTACCTAATCCAAATATACCCGCTGCTCACAAACTCAGCCACTCACTGCCGACCTCGACTCGCGTCTGATAACGATCTCCTTAATCCGAAACCATACAAATGTTTACAGAAGCCTCACGCTTCCTGACGGCACACTCGTCATGATGCCGATATTTTGCAAGCAGGAATACTTTTCCTGGCTGGAGAATCATGACGAATAATCGCGTCAAATGCGTACATTCCGCGATCTTGTTGTTTGCGGCTGCCCTATTGTCCGCTCATCCCCGCGCTGTCTTTTCACAGGATTTGAAAAGTCGATCCCCATCTACCCTGCGTTCACACGACGATTCTTCATCTGTGCCCGACCAGGCAAGAAAGACCATGCCCTTGACTGACGATGCGGTGGTCGCCGCTCTTCCCGATGCCCCGATGCCGCAGGACCAGTCGCAGGAGCAATCTCAGGACCCGCCTCCACCGGCACCGGCAGTCTCCGGAACACACCTGAACCAATACCCGATCTTGTCTCCGGGGATGACCAGGTCTCCTCTTACGTTTGAGGATAAATTTCGCATATACGAACACAAAACCTTCGGTCCACCAGCCGTCATCCTGCCAGCCTTTGGCGCAGGGTTGGGAATGCTTAATCCACCGAGCAAATATCCGAGAGAGTGGAAAGATGGCCCCGACGCATTTGGCAGGAATTACGGATACAGACTGGCAGATCGTACGTCCAGAGACACTGCTCAATTTCTGACAGGTGCCCTCCTGCACGAAGATCCCCGCTACCTGCGTTCGACAAGCTCCACCCCGTTCGTCCGGACTGTCCATGCACTTGCATTCACCATCTTCGATAAGACAGATTCCGGACGAACTACTTTCGCCGCAAGCAACTTCGCTTCGGCAGCGGCCGGCGGGTTCGTTGGAATGGGGATCCTTCCGGATGGCTATAACGACGTTACACACGCCGAGCAACACATGGCGAGCGAGTTCCTGCAAATTGGTATTGGGAATGTCCTCACTGAGTTCGAGCCCCAATGGGGACCTTGGGCTCGAAAGCTACGCATTCCCAAACTCCTCCCGGCTTGGTGGGTTCCAGAACATTAACCCCGCCCCTGGGCGTCCTGTAGTTGGATTCTCATTTCGGCAACCGCAGGTCGTCCTACACGCCACAACTCTGGTTACAAAAGTTTCGACCAAAAAACAAAATGGAAAGATTCTTCAAGAACAACCTGAGAATTGCCGCAGCGTTTGCAACGGTGATCGTCCTGTGTCTAGCCGTGGTTGCGACCTATCTTATTTGTCCCGGCACGCCAGGCAAATCCAGGTTTATGAAATTCGAAGGTTATATTGAGCTCCCCAAGCGTGGGCCGCTTAATGTTCTCGACTATCTGACAATAAATAACGGTACGTTGTTTGTTACCAGTGAATCATCGGGCGCGTTATTCAAAGTTGACCTAGATTCGAACCATCCGTCTCTCAGCACAGTCTCCGAGTTGCCGGGGAGCGGAGCGGCTCACGGGGTCGCTTTAATCATGGAGCGGAACCTTGCCTTCGTCACCCGGAGCGAAGAGAACACGGTCGATGTCTTCGATCCAACTTCTCTTCGTCTACTTTCCAGAATTCCAGTCGCGGATGATGCGGATGCAATACTCTATGCCCCGTCAGAAAAACTCGTATACGTTGCAAATGGAGACGCACAGATTGCCACTCTGATCGATCCTGAGAGGCGCATAACGGTCGGAACGGTACCTCTGCCTGGAAAGCCAGAGTTTCCCGCCTGGGATTCGCAGACTGGAATTCTTTATCAGAATCTTGAAGACATCGACTCGATCGTTGCAATCGATCTTGGCGAGCGGATGGTGACAGGGCAATGGTCTCTTGCTCCATGTGAAGGACCATCTGGGATGGCTATCAGTTCCAAGCAGCGACGGCTTTTCGCAGTTTGCTCTAAGAATGCAATGTTAGTTGTCTTTGACCTAGAGTTGCATCGGGTCATTGCGTCGCTGAAGATCGGTGGGGAGCCTGACTCGGTCGCATTCGATGAGACTCTCCGCCGAATCTATTCAGCCGGAAAAGCCGGCCGATTAACCGTAATTCAGCAAGACAGTCCCAACGCATATCGGGTACTGGACGAGATACGCACACACTACGGCGCGCATACCCTTGCGCTTGACCCTGTGTCGCACAGAGTGTTCGTAGGCTACGCAGGCCTTTTCGCCCACCCCAGGATCAGTGTCTTCTCTCCGACGATGGTGAATGACGAGCCGGTGAATGACGAGCCGAAGAGCGCAGTACAGGGACCTTCTTGATCATTGTCATTGAGGACCCCACTGAGGACGCTGCCCTATGAGTTGGAGCCGGCACCCTCGTCTGATTGCGGAAGAAATTCGAGACTGAAGGAATAATCGAAACAGACTTTCCCGGAGAACAGCAGTTAGAACCAGGTGCGTTGCGCTGAATTCTATTGGGTATGGAAAAAGACAGGAGCCGACTAGTGGATAGACTGACGACAAGACTAGAGTGATCGCAGTCTGCGGAGAATTGTAAAGCTCCGAGAGATCAGAAGTGTCGGCAGCCAGCTCAACAGACCGTAGAACTGCCCGGCTTGGAAATAATTCAACACCATCAGCACGAGGGTACGATGTAGAGATGGATTTCCAGGAAACGAAGCTGTTGGAGCTGCCGAGACGCCTTCACGAGCCAGGTCTTCATCGTGCGAGCAACCAGCGAGTAAATCATCTGAATTCAGTTCCTTCTTCTTTAGAACTTCTTGGATTTCTTCTGGTATTCCTCCTTTCAACACGGCAATGTAAGTATCCGTCGTCACCGGTTCCACTCTCCACAGTCAATTCGGCGAAAATCGTGATCTCATTATGTTGGGCCAAGCGGAGGACTGCGGTTCGGAAGGGTTGGTTTTGTGTCAGGATTTGTAGCGGGTGATATTTCCGTTCCCACCTTCAGCGAGAGCTTCGGGGTCAGCTATCATTGCGTTGGGGATGGCCCGAAACACTCTGGGATAATTTGGCGTACGGATCCGGCTTTCTAGTGTGCAGGGTTATTCATGATCCAAGTTGCAAGACCGGAAGAAACGATGCGCAAGCATGCGCGTTTGCTGATTGTGGACGACGATCCGGATTTGTGCGACCTCGTCCAGCGGTACTTGGAAGCCGAGGGGTTCGTCATATCGGTCGTGCACAGCGGGGCTGAAGGCAGTCATGCGGGAACGAACGGCAATTATGATTTGATCGTGCTTGATGTAATGCTGCCCGATATGAAGGGATTTGATGTCCTGCGAGAATTGCGCTCGAGCGTGCGTACGCCTGTTCTGATGCTGACCGCCAGAGGCGACGAGTTTGACCGTGTCTTGGGCCTCCAAATGGGTGCGGACGACTATTTGGCAAAACCATTCAGCCCGCGTGAATTGATTGCACGCATTGGGGCCATCCTCCGCAGATCGGGTTGGCAGTCGGAGCAGGCCAAGTCGCCGCGGCCACCCTCAATCAAGTCGGGCGATTTGGAACTTGACTTAGCAGGGCATTCTGCATCCAAGGCGGGAAAATCCTTGCACTTGACGTCGGCCGAGTTCGATCTGCTGCGCGCATTCTTGGAATCGCCGGGACAAGTGCTTTCTCGGGAAGCTCTAGCGGAGCAGGTCCTGGGCCGGAAATTTTCGCCTTTTGATCGGAGCATCGATCTTCACGTAAGCAACCTTCGTCAAAAGTTGGGCCCACAGACAAACGGTGCGGAAAGAATCCGGAGCGTACGCGGGGTTGGCTATTTGTATGCTTGGCCGCTGTGATGCGATGTCTTGCGGGGCGCGGCTTACGATTGAGCGAATGACCTCACGAGTAGGAGGTCGGCAGCATAACCTTAACTTCGAGGCCGAGCGGGTTGGTGTTCGCTGCGCTGATCGTGCCGCGATGTTGACGGATTGCCTCAAGGGCAATCGCCAGACCAAGGCCTGTGCCCTTGTTTGCCCGCGGATCGCCATTCGGTTGCTTTACGCGGAAGAATGGTTGGAAGATTTGTTGCAGTAACTCTCGGGGAACGCCCGGACCGTAATCGCGGACTAAAAGAACGGCCTGCGGCGATGGTCTCGTTTCCTCGGTTTTCAAAGTCACTTCCACTTCACTCCCTGGCGTAGTGAACTTAATCGCGTTGCGAACGATATTCTCACAGGCGCTGCGCAAGGCCTGCTGATCGGCCTTCTCGATGACTATCCCTCCTTCGGCTTCGAGCCTCACGGACTTACCGCAGGAGTGTGCTTCGAAATCGCCGTCCGCCACTACTTCCTGAACCAGCTGTGACAAGTCCACATCGTCTCTACCCTCCGACGATAGGCCGGTTTCCAAGCGCGAGAGTGTCAAAAGCTGTCCCATGAGCGTATCTACCCGCTCGACATCGCGCTCCATCCGTTGCAATAACTCTTCGGACTCGGGCGGCGACTGCTTTCGCAAAAGAGCTAAAGACATAATCAATCGCGTGAGTGGGGAGCGCAGCTCGTGCGAGACCGTGCTCAATAGATCTTTCTGGGAACGTACAAAGGTACTCATCCTTTCAACCATGGCATCAAAATCTGCCGCCAGAGCCGCCAATTCGTCGTGCCGCTTGGATATTTCGACCGGGGCTCTCACGCTCAGATCGCCCGCCGCCACCATTCTCGCAGCCGATTGAATCCCCTGAATGGGTGCAACAATGTGGTGCGTAAGCCAGAAACAGAAGAGCGTTACCATGAGCAACACCACGCCGAAAAATGGCAGCCCCCCTCCGGCGGTAGTCGCCAGGAATCTTGCCAGTAGCAAGGGCGCGCGCACGAGAAGAACGTAGGGATGTCCTGACGGCGAAGTGAATTTGTAAGATGAGCTGTGCGAGCCGAGCCCGAACCGGGAGAGAATGCGCCCGTCACTTCGGGCGGCGTGCACGATAGACAGACTGTCGGAGGGGACGGGCCGGGACAAAACATCCTTGCCGTACCCATCGATCAGATACAGCTCGACGCCGGATTTCCCGACCAACCCCTGGGCGAACTGCTCGAATTCCCGTCGACCTCCCGATTCGTAGGCGTGTGCAGCCTCGTCCGCTACTCTGGGCGCGAACGATGCAACGATGTCCGTAGATGGAACCAATCGAGTGCCGACCATGCGGCTAGCCAGAAAGATAGCGAACAGCGCCAGAACGGTCAACCAGAACCAGAGGAACACTTTGATAAATAATCGTCCAATGGGCACTCTGGCGTTCGGACCGCTTATAGAGGATTGAGTCATCAAGAACTGGATACTCCCAAATCTCTTCTCTTCAATAAGGGTATACAGCAATACGACACTGGTCACCAGCCAGAATGCCTGCTCCTTACAAATCCATACAGACGTCTGACATATCCTGTCCTCGCGGTCTTTCGACCTGGAATAGCCTCGAGTCATGGAAGGAATCGGGGCGAGAGCCATTGAAGTTCTTGCCCGTAATTGAACCAAAGTCGACCCGCGCGCGCTGAAGAATCGGTGAGCTTTTGTCCCGAGGAGACGAACAGGGGTTGCCCATAACCGGTGAAAGTTCACAGCGTGGTGACTCTGCGCTGTTATGGCAGACTCGTTTACGGGACGAGAATCCGCTCTCTTTTGCGCGGCCGCTCCTCACTATGGGCGAGGCATGATTGTGGACCTCGGCGGCGTTAGTGCAGTTGAGGCAGCGGGAATAGGCGCCCTGGTCTCGCTTCAAGCGGCTGGCCAGAGGCTGACAGCAGCTACACCGGCAACTGATCCTGCAACCATCCCGGCGCTTCCAACCTGGGCTCGGTAGTCAAGTCCATCACCAGACGTTCCAGCACCATCCGCTTGCTCACAGGATTAGATCGCAGAGTCAAATCGGCCTTGGCCACGAGGCGAATTGCGCGAGTCAACTCGCGGCGGGATTTGTAGCGGCGAGCTTGCTTGATGATGTCGTCCGCGGCGAATGGAGGCACGCGAAAGCCTTGCCACAGCGCGGCCCAGAGCATGCGCTGGTCGCGCACGTTGCGTTCGAGAATCACCAGCATCTGGCGGAAAGTTTTGGCCAGCATGTAGATATGTCCAATGGAGGCTTCTTCGCCATCGCCGGACAACAGCATCGCATCGAGCACTTCGAGTGCACGCACGCGATCTCGTGCGGAGATTGCGTCAGTCAATTCATAGAGCGAGCGTTGCTTGGCGGCCAGCACCATGGTTTCGACGTCGCCCAGCCTGATGTGGTTTTTGGCGCCGACGTAGAGCATGAGCTTCTCCAGTTCATTGGAGATCATCATCATGTCGCCGCCGAGCGCGTCGACCAGTTCGCGGGCGCCGTCTGGGTCAATCTTCACGGGTATCGCGCGGGTGGCACAGAATTCGGCGATCCAGCGCACCGCGTCGCCTTCTTCCACGCGTGCCAGCTCAACGATGCCGCAGTACGGGCCCATGGTTTCGCGGATGCGCTGGTAGCGTTCTTTGTCCTGCATCTCCATGCGGCGGACGTCGGCGGGAATGCTGATATGGTCGGCTACGAAAACGATGAGCGCATCGGGATTCGGGCTCTTACAATAGTCCTCGATGGCGGCGAGCTTCTCTTCGTTGGACCCGCGGCCAAAAAGATTCTTCACCCCACGCACGAAAAATACCTGAAACGGCGCCATCAGTGAGGGCGTGCGGGCACGGTCGAGAACTTCGGCAAGATCGTTCTCTGCGAGGTCGAATTCGAACAGACCGAAGTCACGCAGATCGGCCGGAACCAGGTGCTCGAGGATCGCGTCGCGGAATCGTTTGCGGAAGAAAGCCTCATCGCCAACGAACACGTAAGCGGGACGCAGCTTGCGCGATTCCAGTTCGGTGACGAACCGCTCCGCTTGGGCGAATGCCCGCATCAGAAATCCTCCGTCGTCAGGAAAAGCTTCGCTACAGACTCTAGCACCTAGAAGCCCTCCAGAATGTTAGAGACCAGGGTACGTGCAAAATCCTGGGAGAGCCGCCGGTAGGCCGGAGAATTTTCCTCAAAAAAACTGGCCAGGTCCTGCGAAACTTCATACTGCTCGCGAAACAAATAGGAAGGATTCTGGTAGAGCACTTTGCCCTGCCTGTCGGTGAGCGAAACTTTCATGCTCACCACCACTAAAACACTGGCGGCTTGGCCGGTTGCGGAGTTGTAGGTAAGGGGTGACGCGGAGGTGGAAATCACAGTGCCGCGCAAGGTGGCGTCGGCTGCTTCGCCAGGTTCATTCAGGATGTGATAGTGCGTACGAGTGGTGAATTCGCGCACCACGGAGGTTGTGAGCATCTGTTCGATCCGATAGGTAGTGGTGACATTCGTGAAAGCGGGAACCGCGATTGTCTTAACATTTTCCGGAAGCCGGACAGCACTTCCGGCGGTGTGGTATCCGCAACCAGTGCCGGCTGCCAGCACCGCCAGGCATACCGCGCACCACCATCTCATTGGATCTTTCCAACCGGTCGCGTCGCGATCATGCTCTCGGCACATTCCACAGCGGTGATGGCAGCGACTCTCAAATTGTCCACGGCAGCCCAGAGCCAGATTCCATTGGGACGCGAGGGTTCGACCTTCAGAGAGACCATAACATTAGGCTGACCCGCGGTGTTCACGTTGCTGGGGTGCGAATCGTCTTCGGATCCAGCCAGCCTCACGTGATCTCCTGCCAGGGCTTGTGAAAATTTTTCCTGATCGACTGGCTGCTCCATTTCCAAAAAGATGCTCAATGCGTGTCCATGAAACACTGGCGGCTGAAGCACCAGCAGCGCCGGCTGAGGCGCATCCGCTCCAGCAAGTTTCTGATAGTGGCGGCGAACCCGTGCCTCGAGCGAATCCAGCGACAACTTCGAGTTCTGCCCGTAGCGCGCGAGCATATTGAACGCCACTTGCGTATCGAACACATCCTTGGGCAAGGTTTGGAAGGACAATAGATTGACAGTTTGTTGATGCAACTCGTCCATGCCCTTTTGCCCTTGTTCGGAAGCTGGTTCGAAAACCGTCACAGCCGCGCCGCGAACAACGCCTGCTTTGCGCGCGCGCAGCAGGAGCAACGCGAGAGCCACAGCCGCGGGATGGGGCACAACGCACGGAGCTGGCTGCAGTGCCGGTTGCCACTTCTGCGCGCGCTCGCGCTCCACCCAAAGAGAACGCACATCGGCACCCGCTTCCTCTTCGAGGGCGCCTGAAAGATCAATAATCGCACTGCCGGCATCGTGTGCGCGCTTCCAGTTCTGACGCGTGGTTTCGGCGTCGGCGGCAAAGAAAGTGAAATCCATGTTAGTGAATTGTTCGGCGCGCACACTCTGGATGAAGTTGATCTCGTCGCCTGTGGCTTCGAGCTGTCCGATCGACTCGTCATCGTCGAGCAGGCGCACATCAATCGCGGGAAAGTTGCGCTCGTTGAGCATCTCTGCGACTTCCTTCCCTTTGAGCGTGCCCGCACCCACAATGGCAGTGCGATAAAGCTGCCCGCGTGCGGAAGAAAAGGGCGACGCCGCTATTTTCGACGGACTACTCATGAAGTCTGAGAAGCCTCCTTGTAAGGCGGTGGCGGAGGCTGGCTCCGGCGACGAAGGATCCACTGTAAACGCCAGAATACCCCGGAGAACGTATAGAGCAGCGCGACTGCGAAGAGCACGGGCTTCGAGAAGAACCAAATTCCGGCGAATAGCGCACCAAACAGAATGATCAGGCGAAACGGGTGACGAGAGCTGAAATCAATGTCTTTGAAACTATAGAACCGCCAGGTACTCACCATCAGGTAGCCCACAGCGGCGACCATCGCGAGCCAAGTGATCGCCGTGTACCAGGAGTCGAGAGGAAACCCTGACTGAAAATGAACCACGGCGGCAATCACTCCTGCGCCCGCCGGAATGGGCATGCCAACAAAATATTTCTTCCCTGGCCGTCCCGGATTGGAAGGTTGCGCGTTTGTCGTGATGTTGAATCTAGCCAGCCGGCTGGCGCCAGCCATCAGAAAAAGGAAGCTGGCAATCGCCCCGAGCTGGGTCAACTTAATGTTCCACTCCGTAAGCGCAACGGGCGGCATCAGATGAAATCCCCACGTCCAAGCCAGCATCGCTGGAGCCACACCAAACGTGATCACGTCGGCCAGGGAGTCCAGTTCCTTACCGAAGTCGCTGCTCGTGCCCGTCATTCGGGCGACTCGCCCATCCAGCCCGTCGAACAGCACGGCGAATCCAATCGCTTTGGCGGCATTATCCAAATGCCAGGAGTTTAGGGCACTCGCGTGAACAACTTCGAGGATGGCATAGAAGCCGGCCGCCATATTCCCCGTCGTGAACAGCGAGGGGAGAATATACATCCCCTTGCTCATTCGGCGTCGACCACCCTGCGGACGTTTTGGAATGGGAAGGTCCATCAGCGTACCCCGTCGTCCGTAGAATGACGTCCTGCGATTGCCAGTTCGCCCTGAGGCTGCAGGTAAGCCAGGATGCTTGCCCCGCCACGAACCCGGTCGCCCACCTTCACCTGCAAGCCGGCCGTCGAATCGAGCAGTACATCCGTTCGCGAACCAAATTTGATCAGACCGACCCGTTGGCCGCGCTCGAGCCGGTCGCCAACTTTCGGATGGAAGACAATTCTGCGCGCCAGCAATCCAGCGATTTGCTTGAAGATAACCGTTTGGCCATCCCCCTCTACGCGGACGATGTTCTGCTCGTTCTCCTCGGCCGAAGCTTCATCCATCGCGTTCAGAAATTTTCCCCGCTGATACCGCACTTCGCGCACGATTCCAGCGATCGGCGAACGGTTCACATGCACATCAAAGACATTCAAGAAGATGCTGATACGCGTCTTTTTCTCTCCCGCAACCGTCACCCACGAGACGTCCGTAACCTTTCCGTCCGCGGGCGAAACTATGGCGCCTGGCGAATCTGGAATCGCACGTTCAGGATCGCGAAAGAACCAAAGGAAAAACAACGCGAGCAACAACGGCACCCCAGCCCAGGCCGGGGCCGCGAACCACCCCACGAGGATGCCGGCAACCACTAAGCCGAGAGCGTAAAAGTAGCCGTCACGAACCATGAGAGTAAATCCAATTATAGAGCAGGGGCGAGTTATAGAGCAGGGGCGAGCGAGTAGGTCTTAATTTGGCCGAGGCGCAAACAAACAAAGGCGCTGATCAGCGCCCATGTGTAGACACAGCATGTGTAGATACAAAACGTCCGTTGTAGTAGCAGCCGCTTCTCGATGGCAAAAAACTTAGGCTACCTGAGCGCCATATTGCTGGCGATACTGCCGCTCAATCGACTGCATCTGGTCTTTGAGCCGCAGCTTAAGCTTCTTCAGCCGGACTTCCTCCAGCTTTTCATCTTCGCTGAGGTAACGCTTTTGGGTGAGAGAATCTAGACGGGTGGAATATTGCATATGCTCCTGAGCCAGCTTGCGAAACTCATCATGATTGGTCAGCAGAGCGTCATTCGAAGTCAGCATCCAGGCGGACCTCCATTTGGGGATTTCTAGGCTCAAGCTACCACAGCCCCAAAACTGGTTCAATGCCATATTTTTGGTGCAGTCTCGTTATGAGAACCTCCTCACAGGCTCAACCGATAGACGATTGCGTCTTCTGAAGGATCAGAGTAGTAATCAACGCGCGACCCGGTTTCTCGAAATCCCATCTTCCGATACAGGGCGCGAGCGACGTAATTCGATTCGCGAACCTCAAGGAACATTCTCCGGCCATGGTTTGCCCGGGCGAGATCAATGAGCTCATTTATTAGGCGAGCTCCAATGCCGTGTCGACGCGACTCTTCTGCTACAACAATGTTCTCTAGCTCCCATTCTTGGTCAATTCCATGCGCCACCAGGAATGCCAAAATCCGACCCGGCTCGTTTGCGGCTTTTTCGGACTGCATTGCGGACGACGTCTCGACTACCAGGATGAAGCGTCGGGAGAATTCAGGATCACTGCTTGCGAACAGGCTCTCGTACTGCTGCCGAGACCAATGAGCTGCGGCCGGGCTCTGATGTTCGAGCTCGATCATCACGGGGATATCGGCGTGATTTGCCGGTCGAAGGCGCAAGCTAAGAACCGATTCTCTCAAGCATTTCGGCATCGGTGCGGCGAATGTAGTTCGCCTCCAACCGCTCAGGAGCTACCGTCTCGCCGGATAAAATCTTGCGCCAGCCCAAGCGTGCTACGTCGGCGGCAGAGATCGGCGCCAGCTTTGAGACCGATAGCCCAGCGGCAATAGCCGCCTCGGCGAGAGCGGAATCTGGGGTCACCACTGTCCGGCCTCTCGCCCGGGAAAGGAATTCGCTCCTGGTCAAGATGTGCTCTCTTAGCTTCGGCGCGCTTCGCGTAGAGACATCGAATTCTCCCACGTAGACATCACCCCGGCCGGCATCCAAAGCAGCCATCACTTTGCCTTCAGAACCGCTTATGAAGACGCACACTTCCAGTAGCGACACTGCCGCGATCGACTTGTTCAGGACTTCAGCGAGCGCCTTCACTGCCGCGAGACCGATACGAAGGCCGGTGAACGAGCCCGGTCCGGTGGCTACAACGAAGGCCCCGATGTCTGCCTTGCTGAATCCATTGCTCGAAAGCAACGCGGCGATTTGCGGAACAAGCTCCGCAGAAAAAGTTCCACCCACCAGCGACGCGATCTTGATCACTTCCACGTCCGGCTGATCGGCAGACCGATCCCCGGCTCGCGCTAGCGCGATGCTGCCCTGCTTGCCGGAAGTATCGATGGCGAGAACAAGCATGAAAGAACATGGCTTACGTGCGGCTCGAAATCCCTAGCCGGTTAGCTTTGAATCTATTCTTGGACCAACTCCAGCAGTACGCCACCCGCACTCGCCGGATGCACAAAAACATATTGATGACCTCCAGCGCCAGTTTTAATCTCGTCCGAGACTAGGCGCATGCCGTCTTTCTTCAGACGATCAACGGCCGCAAGCAAATCCGGTACGCGCAGGCACAGGTGATGCAATCCTTCGCCCCGCCTGGCGACAAACTTTGCGATCGTTGAGTCTTCCGACGTCGCTTCCAGCAATTCCAATCGGCTCTCGCCCACTGCAACCATGACCACCCGCACCTGCTCCTGTTCCACGGTTTCTTCAGAAGAGACCTTTAGGCCCAGCTTCTCGTAGATCGTCTTCGCCGCGGACAGAGAATTCACCGCAATCCCGAGATGATCAATTTTCACCATCAGTTTTTCCCCATGTTCGCGGCAATCTCCTCAATCAGGGTATAGGGATCGCGCTTGTGCTCGGCTACTTCGGTCGCATAGTGGGCCACGCCCCCATCGCTCATCTGCTCCCGAGCCTTTTCCAGGAGCGCATCTCGCAACATTTGGAGGAGGCGCTCCTGCCAGTTCTCGACGCTCTTGTTTAGCGCCAGATTTTCCTTCTGCAGGTACGCCTCGTAGTCCGAAACGGCGCCCGCGAGTTCCTTGATGCCCAGGCCGTGGCTGGCAACCGTCTTGATGATCGGCGGAGTCCATCCATCATGGCGCATAGCGAGGGATTGCAGCGTCCGAATCTCGCGCTCCACATTATCAGCGCCGTCACGGTCGCTTTTGTTGATGACGAAGATGTCGGCAATCTCCATGATGCCGGCTTTGATGGTCTGCACATCATCGCCCATGCCTGGAACTAAAATCACAATGGTGATTTCGGCCAGGCGCACGATGTCGACTTCATCCTGGCCCACTCCGACCGTCTCAATCATGATCAGCTCGCGCCCCGCAGCGTCCAGCACTGTAGCTACATCGGCCGTGGTGCGCGCCAGCCCGCCGAGCGAACCGCGCGTCGCCATGCTGCGAATATAAATCCCTGGATCAGAAAAATGTTCCTGCATACGGATGCGGTCGCCAAGAATCGCGCCACCGGTGTAAGGGCTGGTCGGGTCGACCGCGATAATGCCTACGGTGTAATTCTCTTTGCGGTAGTGGCGGGCCAACTGGTCGACCAGCGTGCTCTTCCCCGCTCCTGGCGGCCCGGTCAGCCCTAGGACGCGCGCCTTGCCGCTGTGCGGAAACAAAGCTTTCAGGAGTTCGGTCCATCCCGGTTTGCGGTTCTCAACGGTAGAAATGGCGCGAGAGAGCGCACGAATATCGCCGGCGCGAAGCTGCTCAATCCATGTTTGGATTTGTTGACTCAACCGATCAGTGTAAAGCAGAAGACGAGGAAGAAGAAACCTACCGGGAGTCAGTCCCGGAGCAGTTGCCGCGCTATGACCAGTCTCTGAATCTCGCTGGTGCCTTCCCCGATTGTGCACAGCTTCACGTCGCGATAATACTTCTCGGCCGGATAGTCTTTGATGAAGCCGTAGCCACCATGAATCTGCACGCCTTCATTGGCGCACCTAACGGCGACTTCGCTGGCGTACAGTTTCGCCATGGATGACTCCAGCGTCGTTTTCATCCCCGCGTCTTTCATCGACGCCGCCCGCATCGTGAGCAATCGCGCCGCGTCAATCTCCGTAGCCATATCGGCCAGCTTCCACTGGATCGCCTGAAACTCCCCAATTGCCTTGCCGAACTGCCGCCGTTCCTTGGAATAATTTAGAGCGGCCTCGTAGGCACCCTGCGCCATGCCCAGCGACAAAGCAGCAATCGAGATGCGGCCGCCATCGAGCACGCGCATTGCGTCGATGAAGCCGTCGCCTTCCTTGCCCAGCAAATTCTCTGCCGGAACCACACAATCTTCAAAAATCATCTCCGCCGTGTCGCTGGCCCGCAACCCCAGCTTGTTCTCTTTCTTGCCGGGACGGAATCCTTTCGTATCTTTGTCAACAATAAAAGCGGAGAGTCCGTGCGTATTGGCCGCCCGGTCGGTCACCGCAATGACCACTATCGTGTCGGCGTAATGGCCATTCGTGCAAAAAGTCTTGGTCCCGTTCAATACCCAGTTGTTTCCCCGGCGCTTCGCCGTCATTCGCGCGCTCCCGGCATCCGAACCCGAAGACGGCTCGGTCAATCCCCAGGCACCGATGAATTCGCCGGTCGCCAGCCTGCTGACATACTTCTTCTTTTGCGCCTCATTGCCGGCCAGGAAGATATGGTTGGAACAGAGCGAAGTGTGTGCGGCTACGATGATGCCGACCGACCCATCTACACGCGACAACTCTTCGATGGCTATGACATATTCCACGTAGCCCATGCCCGCGCCACCGTACTCGGCAGGAAAAACCATTCCCAACAGCCCAAGCTTGCCCAGTTCTTTGACAGTAGCCAGCGGAAACTCGCAAGCTTCGTCCCACGTCATGACGTTAGGCAAAATCTCGCGCTCGGCGAACTCACGAACGCTTTTCTTCAAATGTTGCTGCTCCTCGTTCAGTTGAAAATCCAAGATTCCTCCAACGCTGCAGACCGTTATCGATTACACCATAGCGGGCGAATCGGGAAAAGTTACTGCGGAGACGTGTCGGCGAGAGCGCGCGAGGCCGCGCCAGCATTGAACGTTTGACCCATGAACGCGTGCAGCCCAACCGACCGTATGGTTCGCTGGAAAACGGATTGCACGCACCTGCCGGTATGCGCGATGAAATCACCGAAGCACTTCGCTCGCCAAAATGAAGCGCTCGAAGACTTCGTTCGAAAGTAACCTTCCGCGAGAAGTCAGCCAGACGAATTCTCCCTTCCCCTCCAACAGGCCGCAGCTGATTAAGTCTGCTGCCGCGCCGCGCGCGTTTCCCACGGCGGCTTCGCCAAATTTCGCCGCAAGTTTGCCCAAGTTTACGCCGCGATTCAGCCGCAGCCCGAGGAAGAAACTTTCCTCCAACGCGGCCAGTCGCGGGACTGCGGTTCGCTGCAAAGCTCCGCCTTTCATATACTGTTCCAGGGAGTCAGAGGCTGCGAATCGCATCGCGTCGTTTTCCGGAGTGGTCGAGTTCAGCATGGAATGCGCGTCCACGCCAAAGCCAAAGTAAGGCTGCCGTGTCCAGTACTTCAAATTGTGCCGCGACTCGAAACCTTTGCGCGTGAAGTTGGAAATCTCGTACTGCGCAATCCCCGCCGCTCCGAGCTGGTCACAACCCGCAAGATAGAAATCAGCCACAGCTTCTTCATCGGGGACAAAGTGCGCGTGATAGCGCGTGCCGCCCGCCAGCAATTCCCGTCCCAGCCGCGAGTCTTCATCCACCTCGAGCATGTAGACGCTCACGTGGGACGCACCGGTCGCGATTGCTCCCGCCAATGAGTATTCCCAGCTCTCAGCGGTCTGGTGCGGCAAGCCGGCGATGAGATCGATGTTGATGTTGGCAATTCCCGCAGCACGCAGTCGCGCGATGTCCTCCAGCACCGTCGATCGTTTGTGCATCCGACCGACTGCCGCCGCTTCCTGGTCCACGAACGATTGCACTCCGAGGCTGACGCGGTTCACACCGCAGCGCAGCAAACTTTCCAGCATGGCCGCGGTAAGCGTGCCGGGAGCACACTCGACCGTGAGCTCTGCATCGACCTGTAGGTCAAACTGCGATCGCACCTGGCTAAAGATTCGTTCGAGTTGTGCGGCTTCGAGAACGGTCGGCGTCCCACCCCCCAGATAGATGGAGTCCACCTCGCGTTCCAGCTGGCCGCCCATCTCGGTCGCTATCTGCGGCGCGCTTGCAATATCAGAGCAAACCCGATCCACGTATCGGTCGAAGACGGCGCGCGAAAATACGTCGGAGGCAAAATTGCAGTAACTGCACTTGGTGCGGCAGAACGGCACCGAAATGTAAATCCCGAGGGGCACGCTTACCCATTATCCCATCTGCGCTGGCGGCCAACCTTTTCCATCCTGCGCTCCGCCACCGCCATCTATTTGAGATACCCTGTTAGCAACGCGATTGGAGCGGTTTTACTGGCTTTTCAAAAACGGATCGTCAAGAATCAATGGCGCAGGAAGAAGAAGAAGTATTGGGCAAAGCTTACGACAGTCGCCTGATGGCGCGGCTGCTGAAGTATCTCCGGCCATACCGCTGGCAGGTGGCGATTGCGCTGATTTCGATTGTGCTGAAATCTTTCGCCGATGTGCTTGGTCCGTATCTCACCAAGGTGGCCATTGATCGCTATCTTGCTCCCGCCGAGGGCTTGTCGCCCGGTTTCTGGAGCTGGCTCAGTCCCCACGCCATCACTGGCATTGCGCAGATCGCAGCGATTTATGTCGGACTGCTCGTCTTTAGCTTTCTGCTTGAGTTCCTGCAAACCTACTTCATGCAGTGGACCGGTCAGAAAGTGATGTTCGATCTTCGCCGCCAGATCTTCCGGCATCTGCAGCGCCTGCACGTTGCCTTCTTCGACAAGAACCCTGTCGGGCGCCTGGTAACGCGGGTCACCACCGACGTGGACGCTTTGAATGAGATGTTCACTTCCGGCGTGGTGTCGATCTTCGAAGATATCTTTGTGCTCTTTGGAATCCTCGGCGTGATGCTGTGCATGAACTGGAGGCTGGCGCTGATCACTTTTGCGGTGCTGCCCTTCATCGTTTATTCCACAAAGATTTTCCGCGACCGGGTCCGCGATTCCTACCGCCGTATTCGCGTAGCCATTGCCCGCATCAACTCGTATCTGCAAGAGCACATCAGCGGGATGGTGGTGCTGCAGCTCTTCAATCGCGAGCGCAAAGCCTACGACCGCTTTTCAGAAATTAATCGCAGTCACATGGATGCCTTCAAAGACGCGATCATGGCCTACTCGGTTTATTACCCAGTGGTTGAGATTCTCTCTGCGATAGCGATTGCCTGCGTTATCTGGTTCGGCGGCGGTGACGTCATGCGAAGGGTTCCCGTGACCAGCGTTGCCGTGAGTTTCAATTGGAAGACGCTCGTCGCATTTCGTTTGGTGCCCACCGTGGCGTCGTTGGGTGTGCTGGTGGCGTTCATCCAGTACGCGTTGCGCTTTTTCCGCCCCATCATGGACTTCAGCGAAAAATACAACATCTTGCAATCGGCTATGGCCGCCAGCGAACGCATCTTCAAGTTGCTGGACACGCCGGTGCGGGTGGTTTCGCCCGCCGTGACCAAGGGTCCAGTCGGCCCCGGCCGCATCGAGTTCGACCACGTCTGGTTCGTCTACCGCGATGTCGATCCTGGCAAGGACGATATGGATAAGGCAGCCCGTGCGGAGACAGGCGCTCTTGCCTGTCCAGCCGAGCAAGGCTCAGCAGGCTCTTCTCTCTCCCCAAGCGGTGCCCCAGCCAGCAACTCAGCCCCCGACTGGATCCTCCACGACGTGACCTTTGCCATCGAACCCGGCGAGACGGTGGCCATCGTTGGCCACACTGGTGCCGGCAAGACTACGCTGATCTCGCTCCTATTACGGTTCTACGATGTCCAGAAAGGCGCAGTCAGAATCGACGGCGTTGACGTGAAGGATATGGACCTCGCTGAGTTGCGCAGCCGTTTCGGCGTGGTCCTGCAAGATCCATTCCTGTTCAGCGGGACGATCGGCGGGAATATCCGGTTAGGCACAAAACGTATTAAGGACGCAGACGTCGAGAAAGCTGCCGAAGACGTAAACCTCGCCGACTTCATCCGCGCTCTGCCCAAAGGCTTCGACGAAGAAGTCCGCGAGCGCGGCTCGACTCTCTCCACCGGCCAGAAGCAACTGATCTCGTTCGCGCGCGCCCTAGCCCACGAACCGAAGATTCTAATTCTCGACGAAGCCACCTCCAGCGTCGATACCGAAACCGAATTCCGTGTGCGCGACGCCCTCAGCCGCATGGTGGAGGGGCGCACGTCGCTGATCATCGCCCACCGCCTTTCCACGGTGCAACGCGCCGACAAAATTGTCGTTATGCACAAAGGCCAGGTCCGCGAAATGGGCACGCACCAGCAACTCCTCGCCCGGCGCGGGATTTACTTCAAGCTTTATCAGCTGCAGTATAAGGATCAGGAGATCGGTGTGGTGCGGGCGCCCTCCAACGGGTCCGATCTCCAACAACCAGAAGTTACCGCGAGTGCGGATGATTAGGCATCCGGCCTTACAATGCTCCCTTGCGAATCCTGATCTCAGCCGGCGAAGCTTCCGGGGAAATGTACGGCGCGCAGCTCATCGAGGCTCTCGATCGGGCTGCCGGGCGAGAGCGAGCGGCGCTGCGCACCGCTCGGCAGCCGAGGGCGGCTGTCCCCACACAGGCATCTGTATGCCTACAAGCACCTCAGTTCACACAAGCGTCGAGGCTTGAATTCTTCGGCGTCGGCGGAGAGCGCATGCGCGCTGCTGGCTGCGACACCTTGGTCGACGCGAAAGACCTCTCGGTCGTCGGCATCACCGAAATCCTCAGCCATCTGCCAAAGATCTACAGTCTTTATCAGAACCTGATCAAAGAAGCCGACAAGCGCAAGCCTGATCTCGCCATCGTCATCGACTCGCCTGCCTTCAACTGGCGCGTGGCACGGCAGATGAAGAGGCGCGGCATTCCTGCGGTGTATTACGTTGCGCCGCAGTTCTGGGCATGGCGCCAGGGACGCGTGCGCCTGCTGCGCGACTACATCGATAAAGCGCTGGTGATTTTTCCGTTTGAAGAAAAGTTCTATCGCGACCGTGGAGTGGACGCAACCTTCGTCGGCCATCCTCTCGCCGATTTACCGAACCCAGCGATCGAGCGCAACGACTACGCTAAGCAATTTCATCTCGATCCCGCAAAATATTGGATCACTCTCATGCCCGGCAGCCGCGTTAAAGAAGTCCGCATGAATTTGCCGACCATTCTGCAGGCAGCCGCCCAACTGGGCTCCGATCACGAATTTGTTCTGCCGGTCGCGCCCACCCTCGACCGCGCTTTTCTTAAAAGCATAATTGGCCAGCAACGCATCACGCTCGTCCCTGAATCTCTGCCCGCACTCTGGCATTCACGTGCGGGTATCGTTGCCAGCGGAACCGCAACCGTGGAGGCCGCGATGATGCGCACTCCGTTCGTGATGGTTTACCGCGTCTCGCCGCTCACTTATCTGCTGGGCAAGCCTCGGGTTAAAGTTCCGCACTTTGCCATGGTCAATCTGATTGCCGGGGAGCAAGTCGTCCCCGAGCTGGTGCAGCATGAGTTCACGGCTACAAATGTCGTCGCCCAAGTGAAAGAAATCCTCCCCGAAGGCCCCACGCGCGAAGGCATGCTAGATGGCTTGGCGCGGGTGAAGATCAAGCTCAACCCACCCCGAAACGAGGCTGCCGGAGAAGTCCCGCAGTCTCCAGCAGACCGCGCCGCAAAGATCATTCTGGACTTTCTAGGCGATGGTTCAGGCGAAAAGGCAGCAGCTAAAAGCTAGCCGTTGCTTTCCCAAAACCTTGTGCTCCCGGCATCTTTTAGGTAAGAATCTTCATCATAGGAATGGCAAGGCCCATATCCGGGAGACTCTCCTTAATGCAGATACAGCTTCGGCGCGCCCAGAGCGTCCTGTCGGCTTCCTCTGCCCTGCTGCTGTTGATTTTTATCGCAATTCCCTCTTGGGCCGCCGAAAAAGCCCACCTGCGGGTGGACGACTACCAGATCGAGGCTGAACTGACGCCGCATCTCCATCAGATTTCGGCGCGGGCCAAGGTCAAATTCACTGCGCTTCAGGATTTGAGCACCGCTATTTTCGAACTCCATAACGGGCTGCGCGTCACGAGAGTTCTCGACGACAAGAACCAGCCGCTGTCAGCCGAACGGGTTACACAGGACTCGACCATCCGCGTGCCGCTGCCCGCCGGATTGTCCAAGGACACCTCGACCACGCTCACCTTCGAATACGAAGGCGAGATTGAAAATGCCGATGACAGCCCAGTGCCCGGGCTAAAGCTGGCCTACATTGGCGACGACACCAGCTACCTGCTGTACTCGGGACGCTGGTTTCCGGTGAGCGGCTACGGGCTCAACCGCTTCACCTCGACGATCAGCGTTACGGTGCCGGCTCACATGGTGGCGATCGGCAGCGGAAAGTCTACAGTCACCGATAATGCGCCCTCGAAAAAGCCCAACAGCAACGGGCTCCCGACCAAGACATTTACGTTCGTGTATAGCAAACCGAGTTTTCCCGGCAGCATCGTCGCAGGAATTTTCCAGGAATATAAAAGTTCCGAGGCTGGGATGGACCTTCACGTCTTCTTCAAGCCCGATCATCAGAAGTTAGCTCCAGAATACACGACGACGGCGGTCCAGGAATTTACTTACTTCATCACACTTTACGGCACACCGTTATCGCAAAGGCTCAACGTGATTGAGTTACCGGGTGATACGGTTCCGTACGCGTGGGCGCCGGAAATGGCCGGCCTGGCTGGTCATTCGATCACCGAAAAAACAAATTATCGTCTCCTGGCCAACGCGATCGCCCATCAATGGTGGGGAGTGTCGGTGAGTCCAGCAACCAAGGATGACTGGTGGGTGATCGACGGATTTTCCCGCTATTCCGAAGCCATGTATGTGGAGAATGCCGCGGGCGCAGCCGGTCTTGAAGAAGCGGTGAAGGATATGTCCGTGGGAGCGCTGGCTTACGATAATATGCCGCTTTCGAGCGCCAGCAAGCTGGATCCCTTCTCCACCGAGTTTCAGTCGCTGGTGACCGACAAGGGCGCGATGATTCTGCACATGCTGCGCTGGGTGCTGGGCGAGGACAAATATCTTAAAACGATGCGCGAATTTGCCGAGACGTATGCCGGCAAATCGGCCAGCATGGACGACTTCAAAGCCATCGCCGAAAAACATTACGGCGAACAGCTCACCTGGTTTTTTTCCCAGTGGCTGGATTCCACCGGCGCCCCGGAATTTAAATTGAAGTACACAACCTATCGCCTGGGCAGCAATAAAGGTTTTCGCGTGACTGGAGAGATTGGCCAGGACCTTGATTTGTTCCGTATGCCCGTCGATCTTCGTATTGACACGGACGGCAAAACGGAAGACAAGAAAATCGAAGTGGTGGGCACGAACTCTCCCTTCACGGTCGAGACCTTTGGGCGTCCGCGGCGAATCGCAATCGATCCCGACCATCACGTCCTCACCAACTCCTCTGACGTGAAGCTGCGGGCTTCCATCCTTCGCGGACAAGCTCTGCAGCAGCAGGGCGATCTCTCCGCTGCGCTGGCCGAATTCAACAAAGCACTTGACCAGAATAAGAACAGCTCGCTCGCCCACTACCGCATCGCGGAGATCTTTTTCCTGCAGAGGAACTATCAGTCGTCTGCAAATTCCTACCGCTCGGCGATTAACGGTAACGGTGAGCCGCGCTGGACTGAGGTTTGGAGCCATATCCAGCTGGGAAAAATCTTTGACATTACCGGTCAGCGCGAACGCGCCATCAACGAATATCGCCAAGCCATCCAAACCAACGATGATACCTTCGGCGCTCTCCAGGAAGCGCGCAAATATCTGCAGAAAGCGTTTGAGCGACCGAAAAATAAAGAATAGTTAGAAACCCGATTCAACCGTCATTCTTGGCGCCAGGGCCCAGAACCTTGACTTTCATTCCGCCGGAAAGCAGTCCGGCCCTTCGAGCGGAATGTTGCCGCGCATCGAACGGAAGGACCTCACAGGGCAATATTTCACGCGCGCGCGCCGGGCTCGCAGGCACGGTAAATCCCCGCGCTCCTCCGAGCGGGCGACGGGTTAGCGGTGGCGCTTCGAAGTGAATTTTATGCAGGCCGTCTTGCCACTGATTCCGACGATGTCGGTCGACGACCGCATCGGTTGCGCTGCGCAGTCGCTCTATACGTGCGACCGCTCGCTGGACTACGCGGGCGAACTCTTCGCCCTCTTCATTTCTTCGGCCATAGCGTAAGCGCCGAGTCGTGTCCTCAATAGAAAACCAGGTTGGATTCCGGTTGGATTCTTTTGGATTGCAGAGCCGTCGCACCTCACAGAGATGAGCGCTGACCAGGATAGGTCTCGCCGCCGATCTCGCAATTTTCAGACGCTTGCCCTGCCTCCGCAAGAGATACCGGACAAACGCAGCTTCTTCAATCCTGCCATGAACCCCCGCCTCCTCGAATGCTTCAATCGCCGCCGCCTGAGCGTGGGTGAGCCCCGGTTCCGCGCTCCCTTTAGGGAATATCCAACGCCCGCTGCCGCGGGTTTTGACCAGCAGGAACTCGATCGCGCCTCTGCGGACCCGGTAGCAGACCGCAGCGACCTGTTCGCACTCGCGTACTTTGATTATCTGCGAAAGTCGAACGCGCTTGGCGAGCGGCTGACCGTTCAGAACAACCGCCGCAATTGCAGTCACACCCGAAGAGGGAACATCCCTGACGCGCGCACTCATCTTCACAGAGTGCACTACGCCATATGCATCTGCCTAGAAACCAGATTGGTTCTCAATACGAAGCCTTGAGTCGATGTTCAGTCCTCGGAATCTTTCTGCATACTTGCATCCCACTTGCTGGAAAGACAGTATTAGTTGTAGCGGCCCACGATCGGAACCGGGAGATTGTCTTGGAGAATATGTTTTGTCTGCGCTGTAATAGGGAACTGGGGATAGGGCATAAATCGGTAGCCATCTATTTGTTTGCGCAGACGGTTGGAATAAAGCCGCGCAAGAAATCCTCGGCCCAGCGTATATGTTTTTGTCCGCAATGCTCTGTTTCGCTTGCCATGGGGCCGCCTCCTGAGGGTGCCCTCAACCTGGCCGCATGGGACATGATCCGTGATCTGGTCGGTTCAGATCCAGCTTTAAATCAGGCGGCTTGGGAAAATTTGACTTCAGTCCTGGGCTCCCTGCCCCTCACTGGCACAGGTGGAGCTCGTCTCTCGGCAACGTCCGGCGGGTATTTCGAGTTTTAATCCGAACCGCCAACCCGGCGCATATTCGTATTCCCGGATCCACACTCTCCGCAGCTAACCTTTTCGGACGTCCCGGGGTCTAACCAACCAATAAGAGCAGGGGAACTTTGCCTACCCCGACTGCGTATCAACGATCAGATGTCAGGCGGGATTGAGACCCCTCGCCTGGGCTCTACCCGGGGCCCCCATGCCTCTCTCGGAGGCATGGGGGCACATATCAATTTCGATGCGAATGCTTCTCGACATCGTCCGGCAGTCGCTCTCCACTTTGTGGGCGCATAAGCTTCGCTCCTTCCTGACCATGTTCGGAATTGCCTGGGGAGTGGGTTCGCTGCTTTTGTTAGTTGGCCTGGGAGAAGGCTTCCGCAGCGGGCAGGACAAAAACCTGGCCGAACTGGGTCAAGACATTATGTTTGTTTTTCCGGGACGCATCCCGGCGGTTGCCGGAAGCTACCAATCGGGACAGCCCTACTACCTGACTTATGGCGACTACTTCGCGATTCGCGATCAGTCCAAATTTCTGCGCGCCGTTTCTCCAGTGCTGGAGCGCGAGGACATCCGCGCCGTGAGCGACTATGGATCCACCAACGGGCAAGTCTTCGGCGTCGTTCCCGAGTACAGCCAGATCCGCAATACTCCAATCGAGCCCGGACGCTGGTTCAATGATGAAGACAACTCGCAACATCGCCGCGTGGCGGTCGTGGGATGGGAATTGCTAAAGAACATGTTTCCCGGCCAGCCCGCCGTGGGTAGCACAATTCTGCTGAACGACATGGATTTCAAGGTGATCGGAGTCATCCCGAAGATTGGCAAAGAAGGTGAGAACGGCACCAACCATCGCATCTTTGTGCCCTTCGACACCATGCGAATGCTTTTTCCACTGAAGGCTAAGAACTCGGAGAACGCCATCAGTTTCCTTAACTATCGCCCGATAAAAAAAGAACTTCACATTGAAGCCAAGAACGAAGTTCATGCCATTGTCGCCCGCCGTCACGGCTTCGATTCCAGACTCGACGACGCTTTCATGGACTGGGACACCATCGACGGCGCGATTCGCGTGGCAAAGATTTTCGACGCTATGGATTGGTTTCTCGGGGTGGTTGGAGTGGTTACCCTAGGCCTGGGGGCTATTGGCGTCATCAACATTATGCTGGTTTCGGTCACCGAGCGCACGCGTGAGATTGGGCTGCGCAAGGCTCTGGGCGCGACTCACCGCAACATTATGACGCAATTCTTTGTCGAGGGAGCCTTCCTCACCGCGTTTAGCGGCGGCATCGGACTGGCGATCTGCACCGCATTCGTGACACTCCTGGCGCAATTGCCTTCTCCTGAAGGATTTGATACTCCGCGCATCGTGCCAGCCTCCGCCGTGGTCGCCATTGTTTCGCTATCCCTGGCAGGAATCATCGCGGGCCTTTATCCCGCGCGCAAAGCCGCACTACTTCCTCCTGTGGAGGCGCTGCGGCAGGAGTAACTGAGTTGGAGCAATTAAGTTTGGAGTGATCATGTTTGGCGACCTGGGCAAGCAAGCTGTTAACGCGTTGAAACATAATCGCCGCCGATCCGTGCTCACCATGCTGGGCATGGCATGGGGGATTGCCACGGTGGTTCTGCTGCTGGCCTACGGTGCGGGCTTTGAGAGCGGTTTGATGGTCGCCTTCCGCACCTTTGGAGGGAATCTGGTTGCCATTTTTCCCGGCCGCACTTCGGTGCAGGCAGGTGGGACTAAGGCAGGCGTGCAAGTTCGCCTAACTCGCGAGGATCTCGATTACCTGCGCGCCGAGTGTCCCATGCTCACCCGCATTTCTCCCGAGGTGGATAAGCAAAGCCTGGTGTCCTTTGGCACTCGCAGCGCGAGTTACGGCGTACACGGCATCTATTCCAGCTACGAGAAAATTCGTGCCTTGGATGTCGGTGAAGGTTCCTTCTTCGGCGAGCAGGAGGACTTCACTCACACCCGCGTGGCGGTCATCGGGTCGACGGTGAAGAAGAAACTATTCTCCGGACAGAACGCGCTGGGCGAAAGCGTGCGCATCGACGGCATCTCCTACAAGATTATCGCGGTCCTCCGGCATACCATTTCCAACGGCGACGAGGACATGAACTCGCTCGTTTATGTGCCCTACAGCGCCATGAGCGACCTCAAGAATAGCTATTATCTTGACGGCATCATGATGGATTACGAAGGCGACCACATGAAGATGGTCGAGGCCGTACGCAACTCAATGGCTTTCCATCACAACTTCAGTGCTAAGGACAACCGCGCGATTTTCGTTTTCGACGCGGTGAAAGATCTCGCGGACCTCACCATCATCACCGTCGGCATCAAGCTTCTGCTGGGCTTTATCGGGCTGCTGACACTGGGCATCGGCGGGGTGGGGCTGATGAATATCATGTTGGTTTCCGTCACCCAGCGCACTCGCGAGATTGGCGTGGAGAAGGCCTTGGGGGCGCGGCGATGGCATATTCTCTTTCAGTTCCTCACCGAGGCTCTGCTGATTACCGCGCTGGGCGGGCTGTTGGGCGTGGCGCTGGCCTATCTCGTTTCATGGTCAGTCGGTTCGCTAACATTGTGGAGCGCCTTCATGGAAGATGCCAGCGAGGGGGACATTCATCTGTACATCGACTCCGCGACGCTGGTGTGGTCCACAGTGATTCTCAGCTTCGTTGGAATTATCAGCGGCATGCTACCGGCCATCAAGGCCGCGAGGCTTAATCCGATCGAAGCGCTGCGCTACGAGTAGCCCTGGCGTGCCGGCGACTGTCACGAGGGCATCCTGCCCTCGCACAAGCTAAGCCCTCATCTGCTTTACAATTCCACTGTGCCTGAAACCGCCGCTACCCGCCTCGAACGCGTTGTCTCACAGCTCCGCCTCTATGAGCATCCGCTGCTAAACTTTTCTGCGCGCTCCAAGGGCGAAGGAGTGGAAATCATCATTCAGTTCAAAGACTCGTCAGTTGCCGTGCACACCTACTACTTCGATCTCCATCCCCGCGACCTGGATCACCCGCAATTCGAATGGAGCTTCCAACGCCAACTTTACGACGCACTGCACGATTACTTTGTCGAAATGTTTATTCGCACGCCGCAGGACCGCGCCGAACGTCGAAGGAGAGAATCGTGAATCTCTTGCGGCGGAGGATTGAGCAGGAAATCCGCCAGCACGGCCCGATTCCCTTCTCGCGCTATATGGAACTGTGCTTATACGATCCGGAACTTGGTTATTATTCGCGAAGTGCGGAGCAGTTCGGCAAGGCCGGTGATTTTTACACTTCGAGCGATATCCATGCCGTTTTCGGGCGGCTTTTGGCGCGGCAATTCAACGAGATGTGGCAAGCGCTGGACTCGCCCGACCCCATCGAAGTGGTCGAACTTGGATCAGGGCGCGGCTTGTTCGCGCAAGACGCGCTAGGTTGGGCAGAAAATAAATTCCCGGATTTTTTTCGCGCCTTACGCTACGTCCTGGTCGAGACCTCGCAAGGGTTGCGGGCACGGATCAGCGAAACCTTGAAGTGTCACATTGCTTCCGGAAAAGCTGAACTGGCGAATTGCTTTCCTCGGGAAGGATCAGCCCGCAAAACTCCGACCATCGTTTTCGCCAACGAATTCTTCGATGCCCTGCCTGTCGAAATTCTCAGCGCGAAAGGTTCCGTGCGCATCGACATGTGCGCTGGGCGTTTCATCGAAACCTGGGTGCCATCTTCGCTCGAAGAACTGGAGTTCCTCGACCGCCACTCAATCCATCCCCAGCCGGACGAACGCGTCGAGGCGGCCGTCGCCGCGCAGCACTTCATGGATCGCATTGCCACCAGCGTCCAGAGTGGATTCTTGATCGCCATCGACTACGGCTACACCCGCGAGGAACAACTCGCCGGCCGCCATCGCGGAACCCTCAAGGCCCTGCGCCAGCATTCGATCAGTGCCAACCCTTATGAAGCGCCCGGAGAACAAGACATCACCGCCGACGTAAACTTCACAGCACTCGCAGCGGCCGCGGAAAAACATGGCATGCAGACACATAAACTCGTCACTCAATCCCAGTTCCTAATGGGTATTGGCGAAGCCAACCAGTTCGCCGATGCCTTCGAACAATGCCTCCTGCCTCAGGAACGAGCGAAGGTCGCCCTACAACTTAAGCATCTGGTTACGCCCGCGGGCATGGGCGAAAGCTTCCATGTCCTGATTGCCAGTAAGGGAATCGCAGAAGAAACGGTCTCAACACTTTCCGGACTGAATTTCGGCCGCTCCCATTCAGGACCTCACGGAGAGACAGCCGCGTCTGTTGGGCCTGAGCGAAGGCTGGGATCAGCCACACCAAGCTGGGAGTAACTCTCTAGCCAGCAACTTCAACTGGCGTTTTGGATTCCGCGGCCGCAGCCTCCGGATACTCGTACACTCCGCGTCCCGACTTGCGTCCCAACCGCCCCGCCTTCACATACTGCACCAGCAACGGCGCGGGACGATATTTCTCTCCCAACGATTTGTGGAGGTACTCGAGAATATTCAGCCGCGTGTCGAGTCCCACCAGATCGACCAGTTCGAACGGCCCCATGGGATGATTCAGTCCAAGCCTCAGCGCCTTGTCGATGTCCGCCGCCGAGGCAATCCCCTCCTGCAGCATATAGAACGCTTCATTGCCGATCATGGCATTGATGCGGCTGGTGATGAAGCCCGGCGCTTCTTTGATCACGACCACTTCCTTCCCCATGCGCTTGCCCACTTCGACCGCAGTCGCCAGGGTGTCGTCATCGGTCTCGAGCGCTCTCACGATTTCCAGCAGTTTCATCTTATGCACGGGGTTGAAGAAATGCATGCCCACGCACCTCTTTGCACGATAGGTCACGCTCGCAATCTCGGTGAGGCTGAGAGAAGAAGTATTGGACGCTAGAATCGTGGTCGGCCGACAAATCTTGTCGAGCAGCGTGAAGATCTCAATCTTCGACTCCATCTCTTCCGGGACAGCTTCAATGACGAGATCAGCTTCGCGCGCGGCTTCTTCCACCGATCCCGCATATTCCAGGCGGCGGAAAGCCGCTTCGGCGTCGGGCAACGATACTTTCCCCAACTCAACCGCCTTGTCGAGATTCGACCGAATTTCAGTTCCCGCTCGACGCAGCGCACCCGGCAATAAGTCTTCTAAAATTGTTCGATAGCCGCCAACAGCAGCAGCGTGCGCGATGCCCCGGCCCATGATGCCGGCGCCGATCACCGCGATGGTTTTAACCGCTGCCACTATTGCGCCACCACTTTTTCTTTTTCCAGATCTTTGATCGCTTCATTCAACGCGCCGCCAGCGGCACGCAAACTGTCCGCCAAGCGCTTGCGCTCCTCGACATTCATTGCCGGAATTGAAATACAGATACGGCGCAGCGTAGTGGTTATATCTTCCACGTAATTCATCGAGCGGATAAGTTCACCGGATGCAAGCATGAGGGCTCCTGTAGGTTTGTCGGCTGTTTTAGTCGGCTCTGACCGTCTGCCCGCTTCACTCTCAGCGAAAATGGTTGGGCCGACTTCTATTCTGGACGTGTCAGCGAATTTAGTAAAGGCGGGCAGCGGCACACATCTCCCGTTTGTTAACAACGATTTAACCGGAGCAGCTTATAATTCCGATTGGTTCTTTTAATGGGCCTTTCCGTTCTGCCTGCGAATCTAAGGACTATATGGCTGATAAGCCCCTGAAACGTTATATTTTCGCAAGCGACTTCGATCAGACGCTCACTTTCAACGATTCCGGGTACGTGCTGGCGGAATTAGTTGGTATTCCTACGGCAGAGTTCGAACGCAAAGCCAAGGGAATGGCGAAAATTAATCTGGTGCAGCAAGGAGCGGAACTTGCCTACCTGCTGCTCCACGACCCGGAGTTTAAGGCCAAGGTGCGGAAAGAACATCTGCACGAAGTAGGAAAGAGCATTCGCCTCAAGAGTGATATCAAACTTCTTTACCAGATTCTCGCAAGCGGCGTGGACGGACATTTTTTTGATTTTTATGTTCTTTCCGCCGCGCCCGTGGAAGTAATCCACTCCGCCCTCGAAGGCATTGTTCCGAGAGATCACATCTTCGGTACCGAGTTCCTCTATAAGCCTTCCGGCGAAATCGATAGCATTGTTCGCGCCACGGCCGGCTACGGCAAGGTTGCGGTGCTTAACCAGTTGCTAGCGGAGCACGTCATGGGCCCTGACCACGTCATCTATTCAGGGGATGGCAGCTCCGATATTCACGTGATGTTGCAATTGAACGCGCGGGATGGCCTCACTATCGCGGTCTCGAAGTCACCACATATTTCACAGATTGCGAAGCGCACGGTGCTGAGCACCAGTGCTTTGGCGGTGCTTGCGCCCATTCTCGAGGAAGTAGTCGGATGGGAGCGTTCCCGCATTCGCAGCTTTTTCGAGGCTAACGGCATGTTGATTCAGGAGTGGGAGCGGGTTCGCACCGACTGGCTGACATTGCGTCCGGCCATCACAGAAACTGAAGAACCGGTAACCTTGGCGTGACGACTCCGCTGCTGCGCTTTGACTCGATGGTCTGAACTTCATGCTGCGTGATAAGAACTTTATTCCACTTTCTCACCAGCACCAGCGGGCATTAGCTTTATGTGTGCGCATCAATCGCGCTCAGCCCATCCCCGACGCGGATTTGAAGGCTTGGCAAGGTGAGATTTCCCAGCTTTTTGAGGAGGAAATCAAAATTCATTTCGCTGCTGAGGAAGATGTGATCTTTCCGGCTGCTCGACAGTTTTTGAAACTGGTTCCGCTAGCTGAAGAATTAACTTCGGAGCATGCCTCGTTGCGCGAATTGTTTCGCCAGGCGGAGGCGCGCCGCATGTCCCCGGAAGCGTTGCCGGCCTTCGCGCAACAACTTTCCGTCCACATCCGCAAGGAAGAACGTCTGCTCTTTGAAAGCATGCAGCAATTGATGAAACCTCCAGAACTCGCAAGTCTTGGAACAGGGTTAGAAACGGCCTTGAAAGATGTCGCACATTCGTGCCTCCTGCCGAGGGAGGCAACCAAGCTGAAGGGGAAAAGATAGTCAACTCACTTCGTCAAGAGCTGCATCCGCAATGTCGACGCCTGAACATCATCGCGCCTTCCCGTCCCATGTACCGTTCCAGCACTCCCGGTTCGGTTTTCCGAAGATCCACTACGACGAGGCCATCGAGCACATTGGAAAATTTTCGATCCACGTTGAATCCCAATAGCCGGCCGCCAATCTTTGCGTATTGCCGTAGTAGGATGGGCAGCCCTTTGCCGTCAGTCTCGACGTCTGTGATGGGTTGCGAGAGTTCCTCCAAGTCGTGCAGCGCGGCGCACATGGCGCGGCAGTCCCAAGGCCGCAGCCCCGCTGGACGAAATGCTCGCCGTGGTTCGATCATTCCCCGCTCAATAATCCCCGCCCGCTCATCGTCCCGCATGCGCGCCTCGAAGAAACGGTAAATCATCTCGCGCGAGGCGGTGCTGTAATCATTGCTGATGCTGACAGCGCCAAACAACACCGGGATGTCGGTGTGCATCGTCAGCAACCGCGCAATTCCCTTCCACAACAAAAGCAGCGGAGCATACTGGCGTTGATATTCCGGCCTCACAAATGAACGTCCCAATTCCAGTGCCGAACCGAGCTTCTCGAAGAGCCGCGCATCGTAGCGAAACAGCGTACTGGTGTATAGCCCGTTCACTCCGCGCTCAGCAAGGATCTCAGCCGTGTTGCCTGCGCGGTAAGCCCCTACAAGTTCTCGCCTCGTTTTGTGCCAGAGCACGACATGCCAGTAGTAGCGGTCGAAACGGTCGAGATCCCGTTGTTTGCCCGTCCCTTCGCCCGCTCCTCGAAACGTGACTTCGCGCAGACGTCCGATCTCCCGCAACATTCGAGGCGTCTCGTTCGCTTTCACCAGGTAGACCGCCAGATCAGCGTTCTCCACCAAACAACGATCGCTGGCAAGACGGTCCAATTCCTCTGTCAGACCTTCCGCCGGCTCCCCGGCTGCGACAGGCTCCTGCACCTTCTCTGAAATTTTGGAACGCACTGCCACCGACCACGATTTCTCCGGTCGACTCCGACGAGCTAGCAAGTATGTGCGCCAGCGCAAATATTCTGTTGCCTCTCGATCGTCTGCGATGCCCGCCAGGGATTCGCGGGGAATTTCGCTGCCCACGCGGACTTCTACCGCTCGTCCTTCCTGCTGAAGAAATTCCTGCAGCAGAAACGCGCTCCTCAGCCGGGGATGAATCATCCCGAAGAGATGAAAGCTCACGCTGTTGCGTCCGCAGAAATAAATGGGAAGCGCGGCCGCTTCGGTGCGACGAATCAAACGCACGGCTGTATCGCTCCACGCGGGATCGGTGATCTGGCCCTGAGGAAATTGCCATTGCGAAACCTCGCCCGCGGGAAACATGGCCAGCATTCCACCGCTGCGCAGCCACTCGAGTGCCTCTCGGAGCGCGCGGCGATTCGTGTCGACACTCGTGGGGCGAACGGCGGTGTCGCTCTGAAACGGATCCACGAATATACAGTGGCGCCCCAGTTCCGGCACGTCGCGCAGAAGGTAATTGGTCATCACCTTTACGTCTGGGCGAACCCCAGTTAGCAACGTGGCCAGCACAGCTCCATCCAGCATTCCAAAGGGATGATTGGCCACGACAACCACGGGACCGCTGGTAGGGACTCTTGCGATGTTCGCGGAATCCACGCGCAACTCCACTCGCATTGCCGCCAGCAGGTTCCCAAACCCGAAGCCGTCGGGAGATCGTTGCACCCTTCGATAGAGATCCCTCACCCTTTCCACGGGAACGAACTTCTCAGCCAACGGCGGGATCCCAGGAAATCCCGCGAGGTGCGCTAAAACTTCCGCACGTGTCTCTCCCCGGTGCGATTGGTTTGATGGCATGTTAAAGCAATAGCGCAGGAGCGTTGCTGCAGGATGAAGAGGAGATTAAAAGGTGATGAAACTAGCTCGACGCGACACCAGAAGGTAACCGGGGGTAACCAGTGCTGAAAATTTTTTCTCTAGGTTTCCAGCCGGAAACGGGTTTCGGCTAGCGCGTAGAGTTTGCGCCAGACCAGCCGGTTAATCGTCACCACGGTGGCCGCCATCATCATGGTTGCTGCCAATAGCAAGTCAAAGTTTCCCCTATCGGTGGCTTGACTGATCGTTGCCCCCAGCCCCGTCGTGGTATAGATCTGGCCTTTAAAATGGAAATACTCGGCCACGATGCTGGCGTTCCAAGCGCCGCCGGAGGCCGTCACCAGGCCGGTTACAAGATAGGGAAAGATTCCTGGCAGGATCAGTTTCCTCCAGCGCTCGATGCCTCGCATCTGAAACACGGAGCAACATTCCTTCAAATCGGTGGGGATCGCCATGGCACCAGCAATCACGTTGAACAATACGTACCACTGCGTGCCCAGTAGCAGCACGACAATCGATGCAATTCCGAGTCCGCCACCCATGCGAATGAGCACGAGCAGAATTACAGGCAGCAACGCAGTGGCAGGCACGGATGCCGCAATCTGTGCCAGCGGTTGTGCGATGCGGGCCAATCGCGGATTCAAGCCAATCGCCACCCCCGCCGGAATCGTCCAGAGCGCGCCGATCAGCAAGGCAAGATTCACTCGCAAGAAGGTTGCGCCCAGTCCCAGGGCGGCCTCATGCAACTCCACCTTCTGCAAGCCGCTTAGGATGATTGCGACGCGCACCACTCCATAACCAATGCCAACCAGCGCCAATATCGCCAGGACGCGGATCATCCACTCTCGCCACGGAGGCGCCGGTTCCTCTGCGGTCTCGTCTGTGTGCTTCCGCGCAAAATGTAGAAGCAGACGCTCACTCAGCGGCCGTAGAGTCTTTTGCCGAATTTTTGCGAGCCCGGTGGAATGCTGGACGAAATTAAGCACCCATGACCGTGGAGTATCGGTACTTTCCACCTGCTCGACTTTGAACTTCTCCGCCCACGCGATCACCGGCCGCCAAATGAATTGATCCAGCAATACGATGACCGCTACCATAGTCGCGACGCCCCACATGATTGAGGCGGTGTCCCCCGCGCTGGCTGCGGTTTGCAGATAGGAACCCAGGCCGGGTAGACGAAAATCGCGTGGGCCCAGCACGAACATTTCGCAAACCATCAGCGCGAACCATCCTCCCGCCACCGACATCATGGAGTTCCACACTAATCCGATGGCTGAAAAGGGTAACTCCATCTGCGTGAAGCGCTGCCACCAGCTAAAGCGATAGATGGTCGCTGCCTCTCTCATCTCTTTCGGAATGCTTTTCAAAGAAGCGTAAAAGCTGAACGCCATGTTCCAAACTTGCCCGGTGAAAATAAGCAGGATCGCGCCCAACTCTACGCCCAGTTGCCGTCCGGGAAACAGCGCCACCATAGCCAGCATTACTCCCGGAAGAAAGCTGAGCACGGGGATCGACTGGAGGACGTCCAGCAGCGGAATCATGAAGCGCTCGGCGCGCGGGTTATACGCCGCCACATACCCGTACACGAGCGTGAACATAAGGCTTAAGAAGTACGCAATCCCGATGCGCAACAGTGAATAGCCCGCGTAGGCGGGCAGCGCCCAGAGGCTGCGTGAAATCTCCACCGAAGGCGTGAAGGGACCGAGCCAGCCGCGCCCAACTGTGACGACGCCGTAGAACAGTGCGATGCCCGCCGCGAACATGATGACATCGGGAAGGTGCGAGACCTCGAGGCTCGGTAGTTGCGACCATAAGCGGTACGCGGAGAATCCTCGCAGGCTAATGCTCTTTTTCATACGGCCCTGTTAAATCTTTAACCGGGAACTTCAATCAGGCTTTGGTACGGAAGTTGGTTGGTCATTCTCAATGGAGTGTTCTGCGAGTTCGTTTGGTGCGATTTCGGTTTGCGTTAACTTTCCACTCTCGCGATCGTAGTCGAAAATCTCCGCATACCGGCCCCAGTTCATGGCCGTATCCAACTGGCGCTGTACTTCCTCTTCGGAGAAATGCTCATCGAGAATGTCGTGAAAAAAGTCGTCCGTAATCGAGTGATCGGATTTCCGTTGCAGAATGCTGGCAATCTGCTTCAAGATGGTGACGTGCTCCAGCGCGGCCTGCCGGAACAACACTTTCCTCGTCTGAATGTCGGCGTCCGCGAACGCGGCTCCCTGCGGCGAGAGTTGGACATCGCCTTCCTTTAGCCAGGCGAAACCCAGCAGCACGCAAGCCTCAAGAATCGGCAGCAAATCTTCCACGTCCATTACCAGTTCTTCGCTCAGGCGAAAGAGGTCTTCGCGCCCACCGCGATCATGCAAAAGTTCGAGCAGGCCGGCGATCCCTCCGACCCGAGCGTGGGGCAAAATCTGATACTTCGTTGTTCGAACCCGAGCTTGCGTCCGCTTCAGACCGCCCGGCGGCACAACGATCTCTCCCGTGCTTTCCGGGTCGGGCAGAGCATGCTCGACATCCGGTTCGGTCATGATTTTGTAGATGTAATCGACCAGTTCCACGAAACGACTGGACTTGCGATCACGGGGATGCGAGAGCCGCACATTGAAATCAGAACGGATGCGCGCCGGGTTTCTGCCCAGCACCACGATGCGGTCCGCCAGCATTACCGCCTCTTCAATATTGTGGGTCACGATGAAGATGGCACTCGTCGGCATCTTTTTGTTCAGCCAGAGCTCCAGCAACTCGCCTCGCAGATTTTCCGCTGTGAGTACATCGAGCGCGGAAAATGGTTCGTCCATGAACAACACTTCCGGTTCCACTACCAAAGCACGCGCGAAACCCACGCGCTGTTTCATGCCGCCCGAAAGTTCCTTGGGATATGCTGTCTCGAAACCATCGAGACCCACCGTGTCCAGCATGCGGAGCGCGCGTTTGCGGCGCTCGACAGCTGCTACGCCGCGCGCTTCCAGCGGAGCTTCCACGTTCTCGAGAACGGTGAGCCAGGGAAACAAGGCGAAACTTTGGAAGACAATCGCCACGTTTGGCGATTGGCCGTTGAGCGGCTTGCCGTGCCAAAACAGAGCGCCGGATGAAGGTTGCGAGAGGCCACTCAGAATTCGCAGCAGAGTCGACTTACCGCAGCCAGAGGCGCCCAGTAGGGCGATGATTTTCCCCGGCTCGATGGCGAAGTCGGTGAGGCCAACAACCGGAATGCGCGTCCCATCGGGTTGCGGATAAGACTTCTCAATCGCGCGCGCTTCGATAATGGGTTCGTTAGCCAAGAAACTCTCCGTAACTTCTATACACGATCTGCGGCAAGGCGCAAAGCGCCCGCAAACCCGTGTAACAAACCGTTAACAATCAGCGGTATAAACTGAACCGTTAGCTATTCAACTCAGGCCGCGAAGTCCTCATGCGGAGGAATTGAAAATGGCTGAGGCAAGCGGTCTGTCAGTTCAGCGAGCTGGGAAAGTTTGGCGGTCACTTCAGGATTGAGCTGTCCGGGTGTTAGACGCCACTTCCAGTTTCCCCCGTCCATGCTGGGAGTGTTCATACGAGCTTCGCTGCCCAGACCAAGCACGTCTTGCATCGGTACGAGCGCGAGATCGGCGACCGAGTTTAGCGCCGCCCGGATGAATGCCCAATGAATCCCATCTTCGCAACATCCCAGATAGGCTTCCGCATTGCGACGTTCATGCTCGGCGGCGCCGGATTGAAACCAGCCGAGGGTTGTATCGTTGTCGTGCGTTCCGGTATAGATGACCTTGCCCGCGGCGCGATGCGGCAAATACATGTGCGCACCCTCGTCGCCGAACCCGAACTGTAACACCGCCATACCCGGAATCTGCAGTCGCTCCCGCAGAGCGTGCACTTCGGGAGTGATGTAGCCGAGATCCTCGGCGAAAAATGGCAGTCCGCCGAGAGCTTCGCGCAGCTTGTGAAATAAATCGTCTCGCGGACCATCCACCCAGCGACCATTAATTGCGGTTGAATCCTCGGCAGGAATTTCCCAGAACTGATCGAACCCGCGAAAATGGTCGAGTCGGATGTAATCTGAATTCCGCGTTGCCCAACGCAAGCGCTGGATCCACCATTCATATCCTTGCGCCTTCATCACGTCCCAGCGGTAAAGAGGATTGCCCCAACGTTGACCCGTCTTGCTGAAGAAATCAGGGGGTACGCCAGAGACCACCTCGGACTCGAGATTTTCATTCAATCGGAAGAGATCGCGGTGCATCCAGACGTCGGCGCTGTCGTAATTTACGAAGATGGCGATGTCGCCTACCACGCGGATCTTGCGCTCCGAACAATAACCTCGCAATGCCTGCCATTGTTCGTAGAAAGCGAACTGCAGGGCGCTGCGAATCTTCAAGTCCTCTGCCAATTCCTTGCGTACCTTCTCTAAAGCACCCGCTTCGCGACGCGCCAATTCCGGTGCCCATTCATTCCAGCTTGCCAATTTTTGGCGCGCGCGCAGCGCATCGAACAAAACAAAATCATCCAGCCACCACGCGTTCTCCCAACAAAAGCGTTCAAAGCGTTCCCGTGCTCCGGCCGGTGCTGAAGCCACAAAGCCTCGACCCGCTTCAAAAAGCAACGGCATCTTCGTGGCGAAAACCTGATCGTATGCAACTGGACCCGATTCGGTGGCAAGGTGGGAGACTTTATCTTGATCGATCCAGCCATGGCTGGCCAGACGTTCCAGGCTGATCAGCAGAGGATTGCCGGCAAACGCCGAAGTAGAGGAATAGGGCGAATTGCCGTAGCCCAGCGGCCCCAGGGGCAAAACCTGCCACAATCCCTGACGCGCGGCGGCTAGAAAGTCGACAAACCGATAAGCCGCAGGGCCGAAGTCACCGACGCCGCCGCTCGCGGCCAGCGACGTGGGGTGCAACAAAATGCCTGCGGAGCGCGGAAAAGACATGCAACTCGATCACTACCTCAAATTCCCGATTCGCTCCCTGCATGGGTCAGCGTTTTCATCTCTTCCTGATTGATCTTGATTTTTCCCGCCTTCTCCATCTGCTCGCGTAAATTCGTGACGAATAACCCAAAAAGCTCCTGCTCTTTGCCCTGCAGAAGGGTATCGCGAATCTGGTCGTGCTTGGCGGCGAAGTCAGTCTCTGACGGGGCCTGCACCTCGGTAATTGCCATCACCGCTCCGTTTCCTCCACTGTTGATCGGCCCACTGATGTCTCCCGCCTTCATGCTGAAAGCCACCGCGGCTTGCCCCGTCATCGATCCAATATCCGGAACCTGGCCATCGGGCGAGACGAACTCGCTTGTCTTCACGGTGGCGCCCAGCTCTTTTGCCGCCTTCTTCAGATCGTGTTCCGCCTTGGCGCGGTCGGAAAGTTCCTGCGCCTTCTGCGACAAAAGGACGTTCGAGCGTTCGTTCTTGAATTCCTGTTCCACTCGCGTGCGAATCTCCTCAAATGTTGGCGTCGACTGCGGCTTCACTGCCAGCAAATCAAACACGGCGAAGCCTTGCGACGTCGCAGCCATCTCCGGCGGCGATTTTTCCGCAGTCGTGAAAACCGCGTCCATGAACTGGGGCGCCGGCCCCAGTCCTGGCAGCATGTCCTTACGACCGACAAATTCAGAAGTGATAACGGTCATGCCTTTCGCACTAGCGGCAGCATCCAGGCCTTGTGTCTTGGCTTGCTGCAACAAGTCTTCCGCCTGCTTCTGCGCGATCTGCTGCGCTTTCTGTTGCTTGAGGATGGGCTCGATCTGGTCTTTCACTTCCTCAAGCGTCTTCATGTGCGCGTCCTGCCGATCGTCCACGCGGATGATGTGAAAGCCGTAACTGCTCTTCACGAGATCACTGATCTGCCCCTTGGGTAGCGAGAAAGCCGCTTTCTCAAATTCTGCAACGGTCCGGCCCTTGCCAATCCAGCCCAAAGATCCGCCTTCCTTGGCGCTCGTGTCCTCGGAATACTTCCTCGCCAAGTCTTCAAATTTTGCGCCTGCTTTCAGTTGCTTGAGCAAGTCTTCCGCGCGCCGCTCGGCTTCGGCCACGCCCTTTTCGTCAACCTTGCCATCAGGCCCCGGAAGCGGCGCCTTGATCAGAATGTGGCTGACCTTGGCCTGCTCAGCCACGCGATATTGATCGCGATGCTGGTTGTAATAGGACTGCAATTCGTCGTGCGTCACTTGCACACCATTCTGAATTTTAGACAGATCTATCATGACGTACTTGATTTTGCGCTTCTCCGGAACCGAGTTAGCGTAATTTTTCTGGTGACTGTCGTAAAAGGCTTTCAGCTCTTCCGTCGTCGGATGCAGTCCTTTCTTGATGTCATCCTGACTCAAGACGGCGTATTCAAACTTCACTTTCGTATTCTGCTTATCGAACTCCTGCCGGATAGCGGCATCGCTCACCGAGGCGCTGCCGGTGATCAGCGCCTGCAGTTTGCTGATCAGAATTTCCTTGCCCACAGAATCTTCGAAGGTGGCGGGAGTCAGATTGTGCTGCTGCAGCAACCCCTGGTATTCGGCCTCGCCAATGAACGTTCCTCCCGGAAAGAAAATTTCTGAATAGCGCCCGTGTTGGAGTTCATCTTTAACTTCCTGCGGCGTGGCTTTCAAACCCATGTGTTGCGCCTCGGCAACTAACGCCTGACGGTCCACCAACTGGTCGGCCGCGCGTTGCGCAAAAAACGGCAACAGCATGGAAGCGTTCGCCCCCAACTGTGCTCCCTGCTGTTGCAGCATCCCGCGTGCGGTCTCGCGCACTTCCTCCGCGGTAATGTCCTCGCCATCTACTTTCGCCACAACGCCCTTGCCGGGCGTACCCGTCAGGTCACTGCCCAAATTGCCAGGGATAAAGGCAATCACCATGGCAGCGCAAATCAGCAGCAGAAGTCCGCTGAGCACAATTTTCTTGAATGGTCCTTCAGTTTGCAGAAATCGAATCATCTTGTCACTCCGGAGTTTGCAGCGGAATTAATAATTATAGACTACGCAACCCGCTGACATCGCTGGAGGTGCCCGCGCCATTCCGCCACGTTTCTATCCTCATCCAAAATCACCTATTGAAACGTATCAATAGACGTGTTATCCATCTTGTGCCCGGAGAAATACTCTCCACGCTTGTTACCTCGACAGCACGCAACGGAGCGACATGATTCTTGGAAAACGGTTCCAAACCTACTTGCCAGCGCAGTCGTTTGCCATCCTGTTTCTGATTTCGCATCTCGTTTTCGCAACAGAATCCTCTGCTGGCAAATCGCCGGTCCAAAATACGCCCGCAGAAAAGCTTGTTCTTCGCGACCATTGGGACCTGCAATCGTCCGCCAGGGTCGAAGCCAAGGGTGAGGTCGTTTCTACGCTCGCATTTGTTCCGCATGGATGGCATAACGTTACCGTTCCCACCACGGTCGTCGCGGCCTTGGTGAAGGACAAAACCCTGCCCGACCCTTTCTTCGCGATGAACCTCCGTCAGTTCGACGGCGTGACCTATCCCATCGGCGGAAATTTCTCGAACCTTGCGATGCAGCCGGACAGCCCGTACGCCGTCGCTTGGTGGTATCGCAAGCAATTCGTCGCGCCCGCTACCTTGAATGGAAGGACCGTCTGGCTGAATTTCAGAGGGATCAACTACCGCGCCAATGTTTGGCTCAACGGCAAGCAGATTGCCAGCTCCAATGACATCGCTGGAGCCTGGCGTACGTACGAATTCAATATTACCGAGGCGCTGAAACCGGGAGCCGAGAACGTTCTCGCCGTGCAAGTTTTTGCCCCCACAGAAAACGATCTCGCGATTACTTTTGTCGATTGGAACCCTGCACCCCCCGACAAAAACATGGGCCTATGGCGCGAAGTCTATCTCACGACGAGCGGCCCCGTTGCCCTGCGATATGCAACGGTCGTGTCGCAATTGAACCTGCCCGTCAACGATTCTGCGCGTCTCACCGTCACGGCTCAACTGAAGAACGGAACAAGCCATCCGGTCAACGGCAAACTGAAAGGCCAGATTGAGAACATTGCATTCGAGCAGGACGTCGAACTTGCCGCCAACGAATCGAAAGACGTCACCTTCACCCCGGATCAGTTCTCCCAACTTATCTTTTCGAATCCGCGGCTGTGGTGGCCCACGCAGATGGGCCAGCCGAATCTTTACCCGCTGAACCTGGAGTTCGACATCGACGGCGCCGCTAGCGATCGGTCCCAAACTCAGTTCGGCATTCGCGAGGTAACTTCCGAAGTGAATGCGACCGGCGGGCGTGCCTTCCATATTAATGGCAAGAACATCCTGATCCGTGGCGGCGGTTGGACCCCCGACCTAATGCTCCGCGAAGACTCGCAACGCTTGCACGACGAGCTCCGCTACGTCCGCGATATGGGACTGAACACGGTTCGTCTTGAAGGCAAGCTCGAAACTCAGGAATTCTTTGACCTCGCCGACCATGAGGGAATCCTGGTCATGGCCGGATGGTGCTGTTGCGATTTCTGGGAGCGCTGGCCGCGGTGGAAACCGCAGGACTTTGAAATCGCGCAGCAATCGCTGCGCGATCAGATCTACCGCCTGCGCAGCCATCCCAGCCTTGTCATGTGGCTCAACGGAAGCGACAACCCCCCACCACCAGACGTCGAACAGATGTATCTCGATATTGAAAAACAACTTCTGTGGCCAAATCCCGTCGTCTCCTCTGCAACCGGCAAGCCCACCAGCGTTACCGGAGATAGCGGTGTTAAGATGACCGGGCCCTATGAGTATGTAGCTCCCAGCTATTGGGAGCAGGACAGCCTGCAGGGCCAGCCTAACCGTAAGCAGTGCAACCCTGGCGGCTGCGGCGGTGCCTACGGCTTTAATACCGAAACCAGCATGGGACCCGCTGTTCCGCCGATCGAGAGTATCCGCAGCATGGTGGGAAAAGATCACCTGTGGCCCATCGACGACGTTTGGAACTATCACGCCGGCGGTGGAGAATTCAAAACCATCCAGGTCTTCAGCGATGCGCTCGCCAATCGCTACGGAAAATCGGATAGCGTGGAAGATTTCGCCTTCAAGTCCCAATTGCAGACTTATGAGGGCGTGCGCGCGATGTACGAGGCTTACAGCCGCAACAAATATCAAGCGACCGGCGTCATCCAGTGGATGCTCAACAACGCATGGCCTTCGATGATCTGGCATCTGTACGACTACTATCTGCGTCCCGGCGGCGGTTATTTCGGCGCCAAGCGCGCCATGGAAGCGCTGCACCCGGTCTATGGTTACGACGATCACTCCATCTGGGTGGTCAGCAGCCAGTATGAAGATGTGAAAGGCCTGAAGCTGACTACTAAGATTTACAATCTCGACGCGACGGAGAAGTTTTCGCATGAAGACTCCGTCGATGCGCCCGCCGACAGTACGGCGAAGATTTTCGCGCTTCCCGACGTGCAGGACCTCAGCGCCGTATACTTCCTCGCCCTCCGCCTCACCGACTCAAACGGCAAACTGGTAGGCTCGGACTTCTATTGGCTCTCCACCAAGTCTGAGACCATTGACTGGGCGAAATCCACATGGTGGATGACCCCAACCAATTCTTTCGCCGACTACACCGCCCTTGCGCAACTTCCCAAGGTAAAGCTTAAAGTTACTGAGCGTACGGAACGAAAAGGCGCAGACTCCATTACGCATGTAATGTTAGAAAATTCCAGCAAGAATCTGGCTTTCTTCGCCAGGTTGAAGGTTCAAAAAGGCTTCAAGGGCCAAGAAATCCTGCCGGTGGTCTGGGAAGACAACTACATCTCCCTGCTGCCTGGCGAGAAGCGCGAAGTCACAGCCACGTACCGGGCCAGCGAACTTGGAACTGAAAAGCCTGTAGTGAGCATCAGCGGCTGGAATGTGGAATAAGTACCGCGATCATTGAGGATCATTGGAACTTGCCCACTTTAGAAAAACCGCGGCTGCGAAATCCTCAGCCTGGAGCGGCGGTTATGCTTTCTTCATTTCGCATCCCATTCGTGAACGGTGGCGGACTTAAAGGCGGACCTCCATCATTATAGTGAACGAAGTAAGACAGCCGCGCGCGGGCGTGGCGACCGTCGTCGCCTCGGGCAGTGGAAGAGACCTCGCCGCCACCACCACAATTCGGCGGCACGACATCGACTCTGCAAATTCGCAAAAAAAGAGGGTTGAACCCTTATTGACAAGAAAAGTTGTCAATGCTACCGTCTTCTCGTGCTCGATATCCAAGTCATCGATGATCCAGCAGCGGCGACGGTGGCGTTGGAGCCCATGCGGAATCGACTCCTCTCCGAGCTAATCGTGCCCGCCTCGGCGGCGACGTTGGCCACGCGGGTTGGCCTGACTCGGCAGAAAGTCAACTACTACCTGCACGGGCTGGAGGCGCACGGGCTGGTGCGGCTGGCCGAGGAACGCAAGTGGGGCGGGCTGACGGAACGGCTGCTCGTAGCGACGGCCGCCTCCTACGTTGTTTCGCCGAGCGCCCTGGGTCCGGTCGCCGCGGATCCCAGTCGGGAAATCGATAGGCTGTCCGCGAACTATCTCATCGCCCTGGGCGCACGGGTCGTCCGCGAGGTGGGCGATCTCGTTCGTCGCGCGAAAGAGACGGGCAAACGCCTGGCGACCCTGGCGGTGGATACCGAGGTTCGCTTCCGGTCGGCGACGGACCGGGCAGCTTTCAGCAACGAACTCACCGAGGCCATCACGAAACTGGTTTCGAAGTACCACGATGAATCCGCCCCCGGCGGCCGCGCGCATCGCCTGGTGGTCGTGGCGCACCCTCTGCCGCAGAAATCCCATCCCAAGGAGCCATCATGAGCGTGAAGAAAGAAGCATCCGGACGCCGTTCGGTCCAGGTCGAAGTCGAGGTCCCGGGCACGCCGGAGGAAGTCTGGCAGGCCATCGCCACCGGCCCGGGTATTTCGTCCTGGTTCGTGCCGACTGAGTTCGAGGAGCGCGACGGGAAGCCCGTTGCGGTGAAGTTGAACTTCGGCCCGGGCATGGAGTCCCGTTCCGTCGTGACGGCCTGGGATCCGCCGCGGAGGTTTGCCGCCGAGGCCAATGGCTGGGCCCCTGGCTCGCCGCCCATCGCGGACGAGTGGAGCGTCGAGGCGCGCGGGGGAGGGATCTGCGTCGTCCGCGTGGTGCATAGCCTCTTCGCCAGCACGGACGACTGGGACAACCAGCTGGAGGGCACCGAATCCGGCTGGCCTGGCTTCTTCCGCATCCTGCGGATCTATCTCACGCACTTCCGCGGCCAACGCTCAGCGATGATGCAGTGGATGGCCCCCGCCGCGGGAACCGAAGCGGAGGCCTGGGAAACGCTGACCGCGGCATTGGGGCTGAAGGGCGTGAGCGCCGGGCAGCATTGGACCGCCACGGCGGGCGTCCCGGCGCTCAGCGGCGTGGTGGAGCAGGTCAGCCAGAGTCCGTGCAACGCCCTGCTGCGGCTCGACAAGCCGTGGCCGGGTGCCGCCGCTCTTGGCGCCGTGAACTTCGGCGGCCAGAGCATGGTCACGCTAAGCTTCTATCTCTACGGCGATCAGGCGGCCGGGACCGTCGCCCGCGAGACACCGCTCTGGCAAGCGTGGATTCAAGAACGCTTCCCGACGCCGGCGAAGACGAGCAAGAGTGAATGATCGCGTGGTCATGGGAGTGCACTCCCGTCGTTGTGCTCGCTGTCTGGTGGCCATGCCGGAGTTGAGTGGGATGTCTCGATTGCGCAGTGTCAATCTACTCTTGATGCGTGGGGGCGGCCGTTCCGTCGGACCACTTTGCAACTTCGACCGCAAACACAAGAATCAGCGGCAGCCCTTTGGCCTGGGACGGTTCCTTCGACGATAAGAACCAGTAAGGACCGGAAACCACTGGCGAGCCCGATGCGCCAGCCCCCAAGTCCTTACCATCCTTGAGCGCGGTAAAGAACATCAGATGTTGTGATCCCCTTCGTCGTATAGATATGCCGACTTCGACGTCATGAACACCATATCGCCGCGCAATCTCCGGAAGAAGCAACACGCAACCTTCAGCACGAAGCCTTCATGCGCTCGAACATACGAACGGCACTGAGGGAGTTCGAAGGAAATATCGCGGTGGTCACTGGCGCTTGGCACATCGACGGACTGCGACAGGCGACGAAGTCGCCAGATGACCGTGCACTGGTTAAAGACCTGCCGCGTTATGTAGCTTTCAAGGTCGATCTCCTTTTTCATGTGATTGCACGTTGAGTGCATTGCTCACCGCTAGCTTAACGCCATCCGATCGACCTTCTCCCTCGAAAACAACTGCGGGAAGCGGTGGGAACAGCCATACCGCCAACGGTTCCCGTTTCCATCAATCGTTATGGCGCTGGGCGCCATGTAGAACTCATGACATCTGTTCTCATGCCATCTGTTCTCAACAGTTGACAGCCCCGCGCGATACTCGCGAGACATGTAGATTCATTCCGAGGATTTGCCACTTCATCAAAGCCGACTTAGCACGGCTGCCGGAGACTGGCTGATAGCCCGCTCAAAACGCCGCCCAAAGTGAGAACGGCGAAAACTTGTTTTTGAAACTGATCTGGGAAGAAGTTATCTTTATTTGAGGATGTAGCCTATGACAGACTGGTTCGCTCGACCCGTCCTACACGTAACGGATGTGGAGGCCTCGCTCCTCTTTTACGTTAACCGGCTCGGCTTCACGAGCCCCTGGCGCTACGACGAGGACGGCAGAGCGCATGTCGCGCAGGTCGACCGGCAGGGCTGCGCGCTTATCCTGGCCGACACGTGGCCGGAGAAGATTGGCAAGGGGCTGATGTTCATTTCCCTGAACGTCGTGCCGGAGACGGGCGAGGCCGCGGTCGCCGCGTTGGACGCGCTGCGCGCGGAACTCGAGGCCAAGGGCGTTCCGGTCAAGGAGGGTTCGTGGGGCTACCGGCTCCTGGTGGTCGATGATCCCGACGGCAATCAGCTCTTCTTCAACTATCCGAACGAGACTGTGTCCGGCAAGATTGCTAGAGATGAAGCATAATCGTGCAGCCGCGCCAGCATGGCCGGTGCCACCGGCATGTACTCGCCGGGACGCGCGGCAACGGCGGCGGAGTGACGCTGCAATACCGTGAGGTATTCGAACGGTTCGTGATAAATCCCTGATTTACAACACTTTACTTTTCATGGTGGACGGGCTGTGCTACACCTCGGGTAGTGAGGGACAATCCCGCAAGGACAGTTCTCCCGCGCACGAGTGGACACTCGTCTAACTTTGCTTAAAAGGAGGTCCCAAACGAAAGTCGCTCTCGTCGCATTACTTTTTGCGGCGCCCGCATTTGCGCAAGCCCCGCCTGCTGCCTCTGCCGCAGCGTGCGGTCCGGAGAATGTCAGCTTCAACGTGAAGCGAGACGCATCCCAACACGCGCTCGCGCAGCCGGATCCAGGGAAAGCGCAAGTTTACTTCTTTCAGGATGCCGGAACCGGCTACACCCCGGGATATCCAACGGTAAAGGTCGGGATGGACGGAGTGTGGGCAGGAGCAAACCACCGCAATTCGTATTTCTCCGTCTCCGTCGAGCCGGGAGAGCATCATGTGTGCGTTACTTTGCAGTCCTCTCTGTTCCCGCAACGCGTGGAACTCGCACACTTCACGGCCGAGGCTGAGAGGGTGTATTACTATCGCACGCGACTCATCGTGTCGCGAAGCGTGGAATTGTTAGAGCTTAGTTTGATCGACAGCGATCAAGCCAAATATCTCATTGCCTCCTTTCCGCTGAGCCTTTCGAATCCCAAGAAGTAGTGTGGTGGAAGTGTCTGGCACTGTGTAGGTGATCGGACGGACGGGCGCTCATGTCGTCGCGCGCGGCCAGCATTCTCCTTCTGGCTGACAGTCGCGCCAGCTTCGAGATCGAAGGGGAACGGCCGCCGCGCGGCCGGCTGGAGCGCTGGGGCCGCGCCGTGCTGCAGGCTGGAAAAAATCCCCTGACGTTCGATGAGATCCTGCGCGTGCACGGCGTGCTGATCGAGGACACGCGCTTCGTGCGCGCCGGTCTGCGGCCGGACGGCGTTTTCCTCGGCGAGCGCGACCATCTGGGCGATCCGCTTCCCGAATTCATCGGCGCGCGCGCGCGGCGGATCTGCAGGACCTGATGCAAGGGAAGATCGCGGCGAACGAGCGCATGCGCGAGGGAGAGCTCGATTCGGTGCTGCAGGCGGCGGCGACCGCGTTTGATTTCGTCTATGTCCATCCCATCCAGAATGGCAACGGGCGTCTACACCGGTGCCTGATCCATCACGTTCTGGCGGAGCGCAAATTCACGCCGCCGGGAATGGTGCTCCCTGTCTCTGCGGTCATGCTCAACCGGATCGACAGCCACCGCGACACACTGCGCGCATCGGGTCCGCTGATGAACTTCATCGAATGGCGGCCGACGCCGGAGAGAAACGTCGAGGTTCTCAACGACACGGCTGATCTCTCCCGTTATTTCGACTGCACCGAGGCGGCGGAGTTTCTCTACGCCTGCGTCGCGCGGACGGTCGACCAGGACCTGCCGAGTGAAATCGAATTTCTGCGGCGTAATGAGGAGGCGATGCGCCGCATCATGAACACGGTCGAGAGGCCGGACAGAATAGCGGAAGACCTCG
>Ga0185299_10001149_pt1 | contig 56343 bp, 46 predicted proteins | sample PaiPotPPA55metaG_FD_128002 | JGI IMG/M metagenome (GOLD analysis project Ga0185299, IMG submission 128002) | Iron sulfur acid spring bacterial and archeal communities from Banff, Canada, to study Microbial Dark Matter (Phase II) - Paint Pots PPA... ... | reverse complement strand
ACCGATCCCTACATCACGGGCGTTGGCGGCACCCAACTGTTGACCACCGTAGGAGAGGAATATTTGTTGGAGAACGCCTGGAACGAATTCCCGTACTACGGGGCAACCGGTGGCGGTATCAGCACCTTCTGGGCACAACCAACCTATCAAAACATTCCCTATACCGGTTACACTGCCGGTAACGGCGGATCTACTACCATGAGGAACGTCCCTGACGTGGCCGCAGATGCCGCTGTAACCACCGGCGTAGCGGTCTATGTCAGCAGTCAAGGTGGCTGGTTGCAAGTCGGTGGTACCAGTGTCGCCAGCCCGCTCTGGGCCGGTTACCTGAGTAACATCAATGCCGCCCTGAACTGGACCGGTCTAGGTCGCCTCGGGTTCTTCAATCCGACTTTGTACACAGTTGGGGTTAACCAGTTCGCTAACCCATCTAGCTACATGTATGACGTCGTGAATGGGTCTAACGGCTACGTTCCATTCGGTGGCCCTGGTTTCTCTAACGGTTTTGGTTATAGCAACACGACCGGCAACGGGTCGATCTGGGGCGGTGGCTTTGGCTTACAGCTTCTGCTCGGTGGGAAGCAGGCGGGGACCCCTCCCGGCTCGCTCATTGTTGGGCTTAAAGGAGCAGCGACATCGACCAGCGCAACCATCACCTGGACCAAACCGACCGGCTCGCCGCTGGGTTACGCGATTGGCCTTTATCACGGCGGGGCGCTGTTTAACATTGCGATAGCCTATGTCGCAAAACCGCCTACGACCACGAAGACGTTCACTAACTTGATTCCCAATACGAGCTATAACGTCTTTATCTGGGGCTTCAACGCCAGCGGTGCACCGGTGAACCCTGGGTTCGTCAACTTCGTGACCGCTCCTTAAGTCATCCGTGCAGAGCAGTCCTGAATCGTTAGAATAAACCAACTAGAAAAATAAAGGCCGGCAATCTCGACTTCCCTCGGGGTTGCCGGTTTTTTTCCCCGGTTTTAGCAGCCCTTCGGCGGCGCTAAAGCTGGCCGGGCACCACGGCTTGCAGTAAAAAAGATTCAATGCGATAGCGTCGCATGGTCTCATTTTTGACCACTTTACAATTGGCGGCGGTCGAAGTTAACGCTTGGAAAATCATTGGCTGGTCGGGTAACCTGATTTTCGGGCTCCGGTTTGTCTTGCAATGGCTGGCTTCAGAACGGGCCAAGAAAAGCATAATCCCGGTCGGCTTTTGGGAAATCAGTTTGCTGGGCAGTTTGATCCTAACCAGCTATTTCATCTTTTATCGGCATGATTCCGTAGGCATCATTTCGAACCTATTGCCCTTGCCGTTGTATGCCCGGAACGTCTATTTTAGATGGCGCGAAGCACTGACTCATAAAAAGACCAAGGACTCAGCCAAAGCCGAGGATTCAGTGGTAGACTAAGGAACACAAATGCGAAAGGACTCGCATCCAGCCGAATCAGTGAGAGTTTTTTCCGCTATATTCGCGTCCATTCGCGGCTAGAAACTTTTTTTGAAAAATGATTTATCTCGATAACAATGCAACCACCGCCGTCGATCCGCGGGTTCTGGATGCGATGCTGCCGTACCTAAAGGAACAATACGGGAATCCCTCGAGCGCTTACAGCTTCGGCAAGAAGGTGGCTCGCGCCGTCCAACATGCCCGGGAACAGGTCGCTGCGCTGCTCCATTGCGAGCCTGCCGAAGTGGTTTTCACCAGTTGCGGCACAGAATCGGATAATACCGCAATCCAATCTACCCTCTGGATCGACCGGGATCGAAAACACATTGTCACCAGCAAGGTCGAACACAGCGCTGTTCTCAGGCAAGCGGAAGCGTTAGCGCGGCGCGGATACGAGATCTCTTGGATCGAGGTAGATGAACGGGGCCTGCCGGATCTGGCCGCTTTGGAAAAGGCGATTCGGCCGGATACCGCCATCGTTTCTTTGATGTGGGCAAACAACGAGACCGGCGTGCTTTTCCCCATCGAAGAAATTGCGGCTCTTTGTCACCGTAAACAGACGATTTTCCACACGGATGCGGTGCAAGCGGTGGGCAAAGTGCCGATCGATCTTCGGTCCAGCAATATTCAGTTCCTGGCGTTATCAGGGCATAAACTGCACGCCCCAAAAGGAGTCGGCGCGCTTTACGTGAATCGGCGCACCCGGTTCAATCCGTTTTTGATCGGTGGCAGCCAAGAAGAAAAACGACGCGGTGGCACTGAGAATACCGCCTCGATTATCGGGCTAGGCAAAGCGGCTGAACTTGCCTTGGACCATCTCCTTGAAGAAAACACCCGGGTGAAAGCTTTGCGGGACCGCTTTGAACAAGAAGTCATGAAGCAGATCTCCGGCGTCCAATTAAATGGGGATCCGGAACACCGGCTGCCGAACACGGCGAATCTGGCTATTGAAGGCGCTGATTCAGAGGGTCTGCTGATGGTGCTCGACCAGAAAGGGATTTGCTGCTCAGCGGGGTCAGCCTGTACCGCTGGATCTTTGGAGCCGTCTCATGTGCTCAAGGCGATGGGTTTCTCGACGGAGCGCGCTCGCGCGAGTCTTCGGTTTTCGTTTGGGCGGTTTAATACCGAAGAGGAGGTATCTGCTGCAGCCGGAATTTTGGCGGATGCAGCGGAGCGAGTCCGGGGTGCGAACCGCGGGGTTTTGGTCGGGTAGCGCGCGCCGCCCCAGAGGACGGATCGGCGAGGCGAAAGGGCGAAAGGGCGAGCGCGCGTGTTGGCGTAATGGTGTCTGGGCACATTGACGAGTCGGTGTATCGGCATTGTGGCGCAGGCCGCCACCTATGGAACCTATATGGCTTATAGGCGTTGGCTCCACAGAGGCGCAAAGGTCGCGAATCGAGATGAAAGAGGCACTTAGATAGAACTCTGTCTCCGTGTTCTCTGTGGCTCTATGGTGAATCTTGTCATCGGTATTTACACCACGAACAAATCCATAAGCTTGTCGACCGGGGTGTTCAGGAGCTGCGGCTTATCCGCGAAAAGGGCCAGGATACGATCCGAGTTTTTTTCTGAGATCCGGTTCCGCAGGCTGCGCTCGAATTTACGGACAAGTAGTGGTTCGCCTTCTTTTCTCCGCCTGGGATGACCAATAGGGTATTCCACCACCACTTTCTCGGTAGCTGAACCGTCTCGGAAAAAGACTTGAACCGCGTTTCCAATCGAACGTTTTGCCGGGTCCAGATAGTCCCGGCTGAATTCGGCGTTCTCTGTCACTTCCATCTTGCGGCGGAGTGCATCGATGCGAGGGTCCGTCGCTGCGGAATCTTCATAGTCCTCAGCGGTGAGCCGGCCATGAATCAAGGGAACCGCCACCATGTATTGGATGCAATGATCGCGATCCGCAGGATTGTCTAAAGGACCGCTCTTATCGATGATCCGCTTCCCTGACTCCTGAGTTTCAATCACCACCTTGGAAATTTCGTCCAACCGGCCCTTAACCTGATCGACCAGTTGCAAGGCAGCTTCGACCGCGGTCTGGGCATGGAATTCTGCCGGGAATGCGATCTTGAATAGGACATGCCGGATGACATAGGAACCCAAAGGTTGGACTAACTGGATTGGCTGACCGTTAAATAGAACGTCTTGAAATCCCCAGCGGGGTGCGGTTAAAGCACTCGGATACCCCATTTCACCGCGAATCGCCTGAAGGGCGTGAAAAACAGCGCGGGAGGTCGCATCGCCCGCGGCCCAACTTTTCCTGGAACCCGTATTGGGTGCATGCCGATAGGTGCGCAAGGCGCCGCCATCAATGAACGCGTTCGAAAGTGCGCTGATAATTTCCGCCCGAGTTCCCCCAAACAGCTTGGTCGCAACCGCCGTCGAAGCAACCCGAACGAGCAGCACATGATCTAGACCGACTCGATTGAAACTGTGTGAAAGAGCCAGCACTCCCTGAATTTCGTAACTTTGAACGGCCGCTTCCAGCACCTGCCGGACGGTGAACGGATGCGACCTGGCGCCGCGCCGGCGGTTCAAATAGTCAGCCACGGATAGGATGGCGCCGAAATTGTCCGAGGGATGCCCCCATTCCGCCGCTAGCCAGGTATCATTAAAATCGAGCCACCGGATCATCGCGCCGATGTTGAAGGCTGCTCGAATCGGCTCCAGTTCGTAGGAAGTCCCCGGCACCCTGGCGCCGCCCGCTAAAACCGCTCCGGGAACGGTAGGCCCCAACAACTTGGTGCACGCCGGATAGGAGAGCGCTTGCAACGCGCATCCGAGACTGTCCATCAGACAGAGCTGCGCAACCGCTTCAGCCTCTGCATCCCCAGATGAATCGTTGAGAACATAGTCCGCGATTTCCTGAAACAAGAGATCCTCTGGGGGCCGGCTAGAAAATGAGGTCATCGAGAATTATCCGCAGATTTCACAGATTAATACAGATTTCCGTTTCCGGCCTGCCACGCAGGGCACAGGAACGGGCTCCCAGGCCAAATCCAACACCGCAGACTAAGAACAAATTATCCGCAGATTTCGCAGATTAACGCAGATTTCCCTCTCCGGTCCGCTACGCGCAGCTCAGAAATGGCGCTCCCAGGCCAAATCCAACACCGCAGACTAAGAACAAATTATCCGCAGATTTCGCAGATTAACGCAGATTTCCCTCTCCGGTCCGCTACGCGCAGCTCAGAAATGGCGCTCCAGACCGAACCCAATACCGCAGACTAAAAGAACAAATTATCCGCAGATTTCGCAGATTAACGCAGATTTCCCTCTCCGGTCTGCCACGCGCAGCTCAGAAACGACATTCCCAGACCAACCCAACGCTGTGCAGACTCAACCACGAAATCTGTGTAATCTGTGCAATCTGCGGACATTTCCGATCCGCCGCGCGCAGCTCAGAGACGACATTCCCAGACCAACCCAACGCTGTGCAGACTCAACAACGAAATCTGCGTAATCTGTGTAATCTGCGGATATTTCCCATCTGCCACGCGCGGCTCAGAAGCTACACTCCTAAACCAACCCAGCGCTGCGCAGACTCAACAACGAAATCTGCGTAATCTGTGTAATCTGCGGATATTTCCCATCTGCCACGCGCGGCTCAGAAACGACACTCCTAAACCAACCCAGCGCTGCGCAGACTCAACAACGAAATCTGCGTAATCTGTGTAATCTGCGGATATTTCCCATCTGCCACGCGCGGCTCAGAAACGACACTCCCAAAACCAACCCAACGCTACGCAGACCCAACAACGAAATCTGCGTAATCTGTGTAATCTGCGGATATTTACTTCTTTGCGGTTCTGGGGCCCGAAATCTGTGCAATCTGTGGTTACCTTTTTTGTATGGGGACGAACGAACGAGGTTCCGGGCCGATGTATTCCGCGTTTGGCCGAATCAATTTGTTGTTCGCTCGCTGTTCCTGGATATGGGCAGACCAGCCCGCAATCCGCGCCATGACAAAGATGGGCGTGAAATGCGGGGTCGGGATACCAAGAAAATGATACGCGGTCGCGCTGAAGAAATCGGCGTTGGCGAACAAGTTTTTCTCTTCTTTCATCACGGTTTCGATTTCATCCGAAACCTCGAAAAGATAGCCGTCCGGGGCCGATTGGGACAGGCGTCGAGACCATTCTTTAATAATGGCGTTCCGAGGATCGCTATGTTTATAAACGGCGTGGCCGAAGCCCATAATCTTTTGCTTCTGCGCTAATATTTCGAGGACAGCAGCCCGGGCTTCTTTTCGGGTCTTGAACTTTTCCACCAGCGCCATCGCGGCTTCATTCGCGCCGCCATGCAGCGAACCGCGCAACGTGCCGATGCCGGCGGTGACGCAGGAATAGAAGTCAGACAAAGTCGCGGCACAGACCCGGCAAGCAAAGGTCGAAGCATTGAACTCATGCTCAGCGTAAAGGATCAACGAAACATCCAGCGCTCGCCGTGAGTTCTCGCTGGGAGCATCCCCGTGCAACAGAGTTAGAAAATGTCCGGCTACCGAATTGGCATCATCGTCGGTCGCAATTCGTTCGCCCTTGCGGGAAAAATGGTCCCAGTAAGCTAGCGCGGAAGGAAAGACCGCCAACAAGCGCTCGGCCACATCCTTTTGATTCGAAAAACGCGTTTCGGGCTCGAGGGTGCCCAGGAAAGAACACGCCGTCCGCATTACGTCCATCGGGTGAGCGCCTGCCGGAATCAGCTCAAGCACTTTACGCGCTGCTTCCGGGAGCTGGCGTTTTTGCTTAAGCCGTAACCGAAATGCGTCAAGCTCAGGCTGTTTCGGCAACGCTCCGTGAATCAGCAGATAAGCGACCTCCTCGAATGAACCTTGGTCGGCGAGATCTTCGATGGCATAGCCTCGGTAAGTCAAACCGACCCCTTGTTTTCCAACCGTGGCTATCTCTGTTGAACCAACCGTTTGCCCTCGTAAACCGGTGCTGGCAGGGGGAACAGGTAGAGTGCTCATGCTTTCTCTTAGTCTTTCGAGAATGAATCTAGTCTAGATTCGTACTCGTGGTAGTTCAGGATCTGGTACAGATGCTCCCGGGTTTGCATGGCGCCAACCACAGTTCGTTGGGAACCGGTTTGACGGATGGCGCTGTAAACGCTTTCAGCCGCGGCCGACATTGCCCGAAAAGCGCTTAGCGGATAAAGCACCACCCGGATGCCGGACGCACGCATTTCTTCAAGCGAAAAGAGCGGGGTTTTGCCGAATTCAGTGAGATTGGCCAACACCGGAACTTTTAGACGTTCGCTAAAGCGGCGATAATCCTCCAAGTTCGTGACCGCCTCCGCGAAGATGAGATCGGCGCCTGCTTCCACGTATTTCTCACAGCGTTCGAGAGCAGCATCAACTCCTTCGACGGCAACGGCATCAGTTCGAGCCATTAAAACGAACTCAGGATCAATCTTAGCTTCATTAGCCGCCTTTAGCCGATCAACCATTTCGCGCGCTTCGACCAGCTCTTTGTTCGGTCGATGGCCGCAGCGCTTGGCTTGGACTTGATCTTCGAGGTGGCAACCCGCAGCCCCGGCTCGACTTAAATCGCGAATAGCGCGCGCGATACTGAAAGCGTTTCCCCACCCCGTATCGGCATCAACCATTAAAGGCAGATCAGTCGCACCGGTAATCCGGCGGACATCTTCGCAGACATCATTCAGATTAGTTATGCCGAGATCGGGCAAGCCAAAAGAAGCATTCGCTACACCCGCTCCGGAAAGATAAATGGCTCGAAACCCGGCCAGCTTCGCGAGAAGCGCACAAAAGGCGTTGATAGCGCCAACCATCTGCAACGGCCTTTCTTCCTCGATCGCAGTTCGCAAACGGCCACCCGACGAGTTGGAATGAGAAGTCGTCACCTCTCTTTTTGTTTAAACCTCCGAGGAGGAAAGGTAAATAGAGGAGTTCAGGAGTTCAGGAGTTCAGGAGGGAGCGCGCGGCCCGATGAGGAACAAGTCCACGTCATAGCGCTCGCCGAATAGGAGCCACAATTTTCTCGAGGGAAACGAGTATTTGATTGATTTTTCAGCATCTTCCATGACGGCTGAACTCCTGAACTCAGCAAACCCAAACATCCGAGTTGCATTGTAAGCAGCGGTATAGTTTAAAACTGAGCGTAGCAGCGTATGGCCCAAATCGGTAAATGCTCAAATCGCGTCGGTTGTACTCTCGCTTATACAGGTCAAGAAATTCGTTTCGAAGGTACGCCCATCTGTCCGGAATGCGGGCAACCGCTGACTGAAATCGCCAAGCAAAAGAAAGGCGGCAAGCTATGGCTGCTGATTCTGATCCCGGTTCTGTTCTTCGCGATTGCCGGTGTCGGCTTTTGGGCGGTGGAACGCTATCTGATTGCTCCGGACAACACGAAAGCTAGTCCGACCCCTTCTCCGACCGCGACGGCCGCGCAAAACCAAAACGAAGGAAAGATGGTCGAAGGGAAGAGCCAAATCCCCGCCGACGTGCTTAACAAAGCAAACCAGTCGCCGACCGCGCAGCCCGGCAGCACTGCTCCGACTCCGACGGCCACTTCGTCCCCAGAGGCGACACAGCAGACGCCACCCGGTCCGAAGGAAACCCCAGCTCCGGGCAAACTGCCGCAAACCGAAGCATCTCCTGGCGAAGGCAAAACTCCGCCAAACCCTGAGGAAAGCCCCGAGGGTCCTCGACATGGAAATCCAAGTCCTCAGAAGTCTCCTCCCGGCGAAAGTTCGGAGACTCCCGGTCAAACTGTCGACACGAAGCCAAAGGCGCTTTCTTCTGCTGAAATCGACGCGACCAAGCAGGACGTTCTGAAGCGCATCAGCGCGTTACCCAAGATGAGCGAAGCGGAGAAATCGAAACTCTCCGACAAAGTGGAGACCGCTCGTTATATGCAGCGAGTCGGCGTAGTTTATTTCGAGAAAGGAAGCAATATCCTCTCCAAAGGCTCGATCGACAAATTGGCAGGTTTATTTAAGGCGCCGGAGCTGGTGGAGAAAATGAGCGATCCGACATTGGTTTTTATCGTCGCCGGGTACGCCGATACCGGAGGCGATCCCAAAGGGAATATCAAACTGTCCGATGAACGGGCCCAAGCCGTCTCTAACGCGCTCTCCGAGAACGCCGGCGTCATTAACCTTATCCGCACCGTCGGGATGGGTGGAACCGATCTCTTGAGTAGCAAGCGGGCGGATCAGAATCGGGCGGTGGAAATTTGGGCGGTCATTCCGTAGCCTCCGCGTCTGGAGAAATGCGCCTGCATTTCGCAGACGCGGAGGCTATTAGCAGAACGCTCCGGGTGCAGCCGGACGATTCTGCCTCTTTTCAATCGCGGATGGACGTCTGCTGAACCGTCAGCAGAGTACCAGGCGTACGCCGGGTATTCTGCTCATAGCCAGCAGCGCTCAAAAATGCGGGCGCATTTTAGAGCGCTGCTGGCTACCGGGGCAATAGTCGTAGCCCGAGGCGCAGAGTGTCGAACTCGATGTGATGCCGGACTTTATCCAGCGGCCGGCGTTCGCCTCTGGGGAGCGTCACTCCGTCCAACCGGAGAGGTCTGCCGACCGTCCGAGGAGTTAAGATAAACCACTCGCCCTGCTCGATACCCAAGAGAGCGTGGCGAGCTTCCAGACCGGCGACATGCTTAAATACCTCCGGAGCAAGATCTGAATCCGAGCCGATAATCGTACCATCCCGGCAGACAAACGCCTTGCCTTCGATTACCAGCTCTAGCCGGGCGTTTTTGGGAGCAGGTGGGCGAACATCAGTTTTTGAACCGAAATCGACCGAACTTGTGGGCCGGCCTTCCCCCGGAGAAGACATGGCCCAAATGCTAGACCTATTCTCAGGCGCCGCCAATCTAATTCCCGGGTAATCCGGAGTAGGCGAATGGGCGCGACGGCGAAAGGGCGCGGTTGGCGCCCGGAGGCGCGAAGCGTTTACCACGTCCATGCGCCCGTTTGCCGGTGCGCCCCTTCGCCCTTTCGCCCATTCGCTTTCCTTGGCGTGAGTTAGTAGTCAGATTACATCTTAACCGACGGTGCAACCGCCAAGAAACCGCGACTAATAGACGGCTAATAGGAGAACGCTTAGTATTACTGTGATCGGTCACAGCGTGATCGGTCACAACTTTTGGCCGGTTTCCTTGCCATCCCCCTATTTGACTGCCTCCAGCCGCTCTATTGCTAAATCATTTGAGGTCCGAAGAAATTATTGATCTTTTCTGCGAAAGGCAGTATTCCGGGAGCGGCAAAACTTCTCTAAGCTCTCGCTAACCGGCAGACTTTTCAGAGAAGGTAACCCCCAGTTAACTATGAAATCATTATATTCCGTTGCTCGACGAAGCCCGGTGTCAGCACTGGCTACCCTAGCGGCGTTCGGGCTGATTAGTACTTCTAGTTTCGGAGCAGACAAGAAGCTGGTGGTCGGCTTCTCGCAGGTCGGCGCCGAAAGCGGTTGGCGAACAGCGAACACCGAATCCATCAAAAATGAAGCGGCTAAACGCGGCATCGATTTGCGTTTTTCCGACGCTCAACAAAAGGAGGAAAACCAGATTAAAGCGATCCGATCATTTATCGCTCAGGGTGTCGATGTGATCGCCTTTTCACCCGTGGTTGAGACCGGGTTCGAGCCGGTATTACAGGAAGCGAAAAAGGCAGGCATCCCCGTGGTGTTGTCAGACCGCGCGGTAAAAGTTTCGGATGATACTCTATACAAATGCTTTATCGGCTCGGACTTTATTGAGGAAGGCCGGAGAGCCGCTAACGCAGTGGTGAAGCTGACGGGTGGTAAAGCGGGTGTGGCTGAACTAGTCGGGACGGTCGGATCCGCTCCGGCGCTCGACCGGGCCAAAGGCTTCCGCGAAGTGATGGAGAAATATCCGGATATTAAGATTGTCGCGTCGCAGAGCGGCGACTTCACTCGCGCAAAAGGCAAAGAAGTGATGGAAGCCTTTTTGAAAGCGCCGAACGCTAAAGATATAACCGTCCTGTTTGCCCACAACGACGACATGGCGCTGGGAGCGATCCAAGCGATGGAAGAGGCCGGGATTAAGCCTGGTCAAGACATTAAAATCGTCTCCATCGACGGCGTCCGCGGAGCATTCGAAGCGATGAAGGATGGGAAGCTCAACACCACGGTAGAGTGCAATCCGTTGCTCGGACCGCAGCTCTTTGACCTGATCGAGAAGGTGGCCAAAGGTGAATCCGTGCCGCACCGGGTTGTAACCCAAGAGGGAGTTTACGAACAAGCGCAGGCTGCGGAAGAGTTGCCCAAACGCCAATACTAAAAGGTAAACTGGCCCTGCCTCGCTTAACGCCAGGCAGGCGGTTTTCGGGCGCTCAAACCGAATGGCAGAGCGCCCGAATTTTCTTTACTATCCCCAGTGGCAACTCCGCTTTTAGAAGTCGCCGGTCTAAGCAAAGGCTTCCCAGGAGTCAAAGCTCTGGATGCAGTGGATCTGACGGTACAAGCCGGAGAAATCCACGCTCTAATGGGCGAGAATGGAGCGGGCAAGAGCACTTTAATTAAAGTGCTGACTGGAGTTTTCCCGCGTGATTCCGGCGAGACGCGGCTTTCTGGTCAGTCTATTTCGCCGAATTCACCTCGTGAAGCCGAAGCACTTGGGATCAGCACGGTTTACCAGGAGGTAAATCTGATCCCGCACCTGTCAGTAGCGGAAAATATTTGCCTGGGCCGGCAACCGACTTGGCTCGGTGCGATTCGGTGGGGAGCCATTACCAAACGGGCGCGAGCGGCGTTGGCCCGACTGGATCTTTCCTTAGACGTCAAACGCCAGCTTTCCTCCTACTCGATCGCCATTCAACAAATGGTCGCCATTGCCCGGGCTCTGGATATCTCGGCAAAGCTGCTCATCTTGGACGAACCGACTTCGAGTCTCGATAAGACCGAGGTGGAAGAGCTTTTTGGGAAACTGCGCAAGCTCCGGGAGAACGGGCTAGGGATCATTTTCATTACTCATTTTCTCGAACAGGTGTACGAGATTTCCGATTCAATTACTGTGCTGCGAAATGGGTGCCGGGTCGGTTGTTTCGCGACCAAAGAACTGCCCCGGATCAAGTTGGTCGCGCACATGATCGGCAAGGCCGTCCAACAAGTGGAAGCGCTTGAACAAAAGCGAGCCAGCACCGCCACGATTCGTTCTGATGCTCCCGCGCTACGGGCGAGCGGCTTAGGGAAGAAAGGTTCCGTCCACCCAATCGACCTCGAAATCCGGCCGGGAGAGGTGGTTGGACTCGCTGGGCTGCTCGGTTCTGGGCGGACAGAAACAGCGAGATTGCTTTTCGGCGTTGATCGTCCCGACCAGGGAACCATTCAGATAAATGGACAGGTGGTGAAGTTTACCTCGCCGCGCACAGCTATTCGTCACCGGATCGCCTTAACCCCGGAAGATCGTAAAGTGGCAGGGATCATTCCGAATCTGACAGTTCGCGAGAACATCGTTCTAGCCTTGCAAGCCAGTCGGGGCAGTTGGCGACGATTATCGGTCGCGGAGCAAGAAAGGCTGGCGGATCAATTTATCCAGTCGCTCGGAATTAAGACACCGACTCGCGAACAGATCGTGCGCAATCTTAGCGGCGGGAATCAGCAGAAAGTGTTGCTGGCTCGCTGGCTGGCGACAGAACCTAAGCTATTTATCCTGGATGAGCCGACGCGCGGAATCGATGTGGGAGCGAAAGCCGAAGTCGAGAAACTGATTCAGTCATTGCGGCAGGAGGGCTTGGCGGTTCTCTTCATCAGTTCAGAGCTTGAAGAAGTGGTCCGGCAAAGCCAGCGGGTGGTGGTATTACGAGATCGCCGAAAAGTTGATGAGTTGACAGAGGCGGCGATTTCCGAGGAAGCTATCATGCAGTCCATCGCAACTCATAGTTTGGAGCGACCGGCCGCATGATCGATTGGCTTTCCGACCTCTTATTCTGGATCGTCTTCGGCGCAATTTTATACTCGCTACGGGGCAAGCGTATTTTTTGGACAGTTGGCGCCCTAGCCTTGCTCCTGCTGTTCAACCAATTTTTCACTCCCGGCTTCTTTCATCTCCAGGTCCTGGATGGCCATCTCTATGGTTCGCGCATCGATGTCTTGAACCAGGGTGCCAAAGTGATGCTCTTGTCCCTGGGTATGGTCCTCGTGATTGCGACGGGTGGAGTCGATCTTTCCGTCGGCGCTGTGATGGCGATTGCCGCGGCCGTCTCTTCCCGATTACTGGTGACCCAACACCAGCCTGCCAGCGTCGCCATTGTTGCCGCCTTGCTGGTCTCGATTCTAGCCGGCGCCTGGAATGGCCTGCTGGTGGCCGGGTTTGGGATCCAACCCATTGTCGCCACTCTAGTCTTGATGGTGGCAGGCCGAGGAGTCGCCCAGCTCATCACCGAGGGTCAGATCATCAACTTCCTAGACCCGACCATGGTCTACCTCGGGAATGGCCACCTGTTCGGCTTGCCTTTTACGCTGACGCTCGTCTTAGTCATGCTCTTACTGGCCTACTTCCTGGTCAGACGAACCGCCTTGGGGCTGTTTATCGAGGCGGTCGGGGACAACGATGAAGCCAGCCGATATTCCGGCATCAATGCGAAGCAAGTAAAGTTCCTGGTCTACACCTTCTCCGGGCTTTGCGCGGGACTCGCCGGACTGGTGGCGTGCTCGAACATCAAAAGCGCGGATGCAAACAACATCGGCCTCTACTTAGAGTTAGATGCAATCCTCGCGGTTGTGGTTGGCGGTACGTCGCTGCAAGGAGGGCGTTTCTATCTGGTAGGCGCGGTCGTCGGCGGCTTGTTTATTCAGACACTCACCACGACGCTATACGCAAAGAACGTTAGTTCCGATATCTCTCCCGTGCCGAAAGCGTTGGTGATCATCGCGGTTTGTCTGCTGCAGAGCGAAGTGTTCCGCGCCCGGCTAGCTCACCTAATGCGCCCACTGGAAAAGCTGCTGAAACCGGTCGGGTCTCGGTTTCCGCAAAATCTGTTTTCTGCTACTCGGCATGATTCGCCTAAATCCTAAGTATATTCCGCTCCTGGCGACCGCCGTGGTTCTAATAGCCGTGTTTACGACCGGCTCAGTGCTGTACCCTAACTTTGGGACTCCGCGAGTGTTTGTGAACCTTTTGAATGACAACGCCTTTGTTGGGGTCGCGGCGGTGGGCGAATCATTTGTCATTCTGTCGGGTGGCATCGACCTCTCCGTGGGATCAATGGTCGCTTTTGGCGGGATCCTCATTGCCAAGCTGCTGCAGGTTGGTTGTGACCCCTTTTTAGCGATGGGCATTGCCCTCTGCGTCGGCACCTTTGCCGGCGCGGTTATGGGCTGCCTGATTCATTTCTTCGAGATGCCGCCGTTTTTGGTCACGCTGGCTGGGCTCTTTTGTCTACGCGGCCTCGGCTTTGTTATTTACCCGGAATCGATCGGTATCGATCATCCATTTTACGCGACCGTGCTGCCGCAACTTTCGTTTCTGGTCGCTCCGAAAGCCGTGCTGCCTTTCACGGCGATGTGTTTTCTGGCCGCCGTGATAGTAGGCACCTTGATCGCCGGCTTCACGCGTTTTGGCCGAAACGTTTATGCAATCGGTTCCAATGAAAACTCGGCTAGGTTGATGGGTCTGCCGATCGGCCAGACTAAAATCGTCACTTACGCGCTGGCCGGATTCTTTTCCGCGTTTGCCGGAGTAGTCGCTACCTTCTATATGCAGTCCGGCAATCCAGCCTCGTTTGTTGGCCTGGAACTCGATGCGATTGCGTCAGTCGTTATCGGCGGCACCTTGCTGACCGGCGGCGTTGGATTCATCCCGGGCACATTGATGGGAGTATTGATCCTTGGCCTGATCCAAACTCTGATCAACTTCAACGGCACATTAAACAGCTGGTGGACCAAGATCGTGATCGGCGTGTTGCTCCTGATTTTCATTGTGCTGCAGAAGCTGATTTCGAGAAGAGCAGTCGCCCAGCTGTAGAGGGCGTATCGGCGTGTGGGCGTGTTCCCCACGTCGATCATGGTAGGGCGAGAAACTCGGCGCGCCCATGACGTTCATTTCAACTGCAACACCCACGCGGCGGTTTCGAGCCGTTGTGATGCAGGGTATTGATTTATCGCTGACCCCTTGACGGAAAGGTCCGAGATGGATCCGCCATTGGATCGAGATAACGTCGGGCAATGGACAGCGCAGGGTCGCGGCTCGAAACCGGCGCGTTAGAGTCCAACGCAGAGTGAGTATCATGGGCGCGCCGAGTTCCTCGCCCTACCATGATCGGCATGGCGAACACGCCCATACACCCAAACGCAAAGGAACGGTTTCCCTTCGTTACCTTCTGTAAAAAAGACATCCGGTGGGGGCCAAAAGTCCCGCCTCGTTCCCTCCTGTACGCGCCATTCACTCGACATTTTAGCGCATTCAGTCGATCAATAGCAGCCTTCTCTTATGAACTATCGCATCATCGGAACCACTCTGCCGGTGCTCGAACTCCAATTGAATCCCGGCGAAAGCGTGTTCGCGGTTTCGGGTGAGCTCTCTTGGATGAACAGCGCTATCACCCTGAATACAACCACACAATTCGGTGGCGGCGGCGGGATCTTTGGCGCGTTGAAACGGATTGCCGGCGGCGGTTCACTATTTATGACGGATTACCGCGCCGAAGGAGGAGAAGGTCTCTTAGCCTTCGCCACCCGAGTCCCAGGCAGTATTCTTTTTAACGAAATCAGCCCCACCCAAAGCTACATGATTCATCGGCACGGATTCCTCTGCGCAACACATGGGGTAGAATTGAACGTGGGTTTCCAGCAAACTTTGGGAGCCGGTATTTTCGGCGGCGACGGTTTTTTGCTCCAAAAAGTGAGCGGGACTGGCCATGCCTGGATTGAGCTGGATGGCGAGGTTGTGACCTATGACTTGCAACCCGGGGAAACCATGCGGGTTCATCCGGGCCATGTTGGGATGTTCCAGGAATCGGTTAGCTTTCAAATCACTCGGGTACCCGGAATAAAAAATATGCTGTTCGGTGGAGATGGAATCTTTCTCGCCGCGCTGACGGGGCCTGGTCGGATCTGGCTGCAATCGTTGCCCCTATCGAATCTCGCCCATGCTCTTCAGCCCTATTTACCCAGAACGGTCGAACGCGTGGAGGACGCTGGAGCCGGCGCAGTGATCGGGTCAGTGATCCGAGGGCTGACGAAAGGGAACTAGCGGTGAATAGCCAATAGCCAATTGGCGGGTCCTGGAATTACCCGGCGCAGCGCCACCCTGATCGCCATTAACTTTGCTTTTTGGGCGAAATCAAATTATGTCTGTACCACCTCCCCGCGTGTTACGAACATCAATGGAATACATACAATCACGCGAACCGGGCATCTGTTCGGATAGCTAACTGGCGCCGGTGCTAAATATCGCATCCCTGGTTCTCGCTCTTGCGCATCCTCTCTCAAAGCAGGGTTTGTGAAGGCGAGAAGGACTACCGAACGCTAGCTTTTGAACTGCATGCAAATCATTCCTATCCGACCACTTAAGGTCACCGAGAACACGTCGACCGGCTCCATCAGGGTGATCGGCCTCGGTATCTCATTAATCCCGCTGGCGTTGGTCATTTTGCTTTTTGCAGTACTTTATCCCGGCCTGGATTCTGACTCCCAAATCGCCAAAAATCCGGTGAAGGCTGGGCAGGCCGTGGCGCACGGTGACGTCGTTTCTAAGCTCATTCTTAGTACTGCAGACCTGCCTATTAACTACACAGCGGCCGGCGGCAAAAAATTCACGTCACAGCGTTTGGCATTCGTATTCGGAGAGTTTCATCATGAGAAACCTCTGCGAGTTTTCTTCCTGGAAGGTCATCCTGAGATCGCGACCACCAATTGGGCCATCGATGCGCTCCCTTTGAGGTGGGGCACATTTTGGACATTCACGATCATTTTCGCTTTCGGAGCAGTGTTGGTTTGGGCGCTTACCGCCGTAGCCATTCACAACGCCAAAAGTCTAAGCCGGACAGCCTCTAGTCCGGCGGCGATCGAAGCCACGATTTTGTCCGGGAGCCAAATCAAAAAGAACCGGCACTGGAACTACTCTTGGGAATTGGCAGACGGTAAGACTCGGAAGAACCTGGTGACCTGGGCGCCGGAACGAAAGCCGTATTTCACGACCCCTGACAAAGACCGCGCGCTGGCAATTGTGAGCGGCAACGGTCTCGCTCATCTGGTTGATACGGAAGGCCGGCCTTTCGATCTCGGCGCTTCGGAACTCGCGACTATCGCAGAGCAGCTCCGGTCTCCAGCGTAAACAGTGAGTGTCCTGTCCCACGAAAGCCAGGTTATTTATGGGACAGGACACTAGGCTCGGTTTAAAAATGCGTATGGATTTTTGACCGATGCAGGCTAAGGAAGGGCATGCCAGAGATTGGACTCATTCAGATGCGTTGCTCTCCCAACCCGAGGGAGAACTTGGAGAGTGCAATCTCTCTGATCCGGGAAGCGGCATCCCAAGGCGCCCAGATCATTTGTTTGCCGGAATTGTTTAAGACCGAGTACTTCTGCCAGGAAGAAGATCACAAGTATTTCCAATACGCTGAGCCGATCCCAGGGCCGACAACAGAACTGCTGGCGACGCTGGCTAAAGAACTACAAGTCGTGATTGTGGCTTCGCTTTTCGAGCGCCGAGCCGCTGGTCTCTATCATAACACGGCGGCGGTTATCGATGCCGATGGCTCGGTGCTTGGGATCTATCGAAAGATGCATATTCCGGACGACCCGCTCTTCTATGAGAAGTTTTATTTTACTCCTGGAGACCTCGGTTTTCGCTCCTGGCAGACCCGATATGCCCGCATCGGTGTGTTAGTCTGCTGGGACCAATGGTATCCGGAAGCCGCCCGCCTAACCGCATTGCGCGGCGCTGAGCTAATCTTTTACCCGACGGCAATCGGTTGGCACCCTTCGGAAAAATCTGAATTCGGCGAACGCCAACACTCCTCGTGGGAAACAATTCAGCGGGGTCACGCCATCGCCAACGGCTGCTATGTGGCGGTACCCAATCGCGTCGGACACGAGGCGCCGGCTGGGGGGGCCGGCTTGGAATTTTGGGGACGCAGCTTCGTCGCTGATCCCGCCGGACAAATCGTCGCCAAAGCCGGCGGAGAAAAGCCCGAAGTCCTGATCGCCAGCATCGATCCGAAAGCGCTCGATACGCAACGCACGCATTGGCCTTTCTTACGAGACCGCCGGATCGAAGCCTACGGCGAGTTGACAAAGCGATTTATCGATTAGCCTTTATTGCTCGTAAAATGCGCATGCATTTTTGAGCAATCCAGGCTATGCATCCGGCTTCGCCGGACGGGTCTACGGTTTACTCGGACCAAGGAAATTAAGGGAAAACTTGAATGACTGATTTTACTGCCAATTCACCAGCTTCGTTGGGATACAAAATGCCGGCGGAATGGACGCCGCACGAAGCGACTTGGCTTTCCTGGCCCCGGCGTGACGGGATCAGTTTTCCTGAAGCTTACGAAGAGGTAATCCCTGCGTTTGCGCACATGATTGATGCCTTACGTGACTCGGAAAAGGTCAGGATCAACGTGATGGATTTTGACCACGAGAACGAGGTGCGGTTTTTCTTAAAAGAGATCGATATCCACCACGTCGAGTTTTTTATTATCCCAACCAACGAGCCTTGGTGCCGCGATCATGGCCCAATTTTTGTGAAACGCGACGCCGAACCGCGTTTGGCGATTATCGACTGGAACTATAATGCGTGGGGCGGTAAATACCCGCCATTCGATCTGGATGAGATCGTACCGACGCGGGTCGCGGAACGGCTTAAACTGCCGGTTTATTACCCGGGCCTAGTGCTGGAAGGCGGTTCAATCGATATTAACGGAGCGGGAACCGCTCTCTCCACCAAATCGTGCCTGCTGAACCCTAACCGGAATCCGCAACATTCTCAGGAGCAAATCGAACAGGCGCTGCGGGATTATCTCGGTATCTCTCAAATCCTATGGCTGACGGATGGTATTGAAGGTGACGATACCGACGGCCATATCGACAACCTAACCCGTTTCGTGGCGCCGGATACGGTGGTTACCGTCGTGGAAACAAACCCCGAGGACACCAACTACGCACCGCTGCAAACGAATCTTTCGCTATTAAAGAAGATGCGCTTGCCCGACGGCTCGAAGCTGAACATCGTGCGACTCCCGATGCCTCCTAGGATCGAGCGCGCGGATCGCCGGCTACCGGCCAGCTATGCCAATTTTTACATTGGCAATCGCGTGGTGTTGGTGCCGGCCTTTGACGCACCCAGCGATAAGAAGGTCGTTTCGATCCTGAAGAAATGCTTTCCGGACCGAACGATAGTGCCTATCGATTGCCGGAATCTTGTCTGGGGTCTCGGTGCGTTCCACTGCTTAACCCAACAGCAGCCAGCCGCAACTCGCCTTAAGCTCGCTACGGAATAGCCAATAGCCAATAGCCGATAGCCAATACTGGTTTGGCCCAGGGCGGAGCCGCTCCGAAGCCCCTTTGCTATTGGCTATTGGCTATCGGCTATTCCGTAACGAGCTTAAGGCGAGTTACGGAAAATCTCGTCGTAGATGGTTCCGCTACCGACCTTGGTGACGGGTCCGGAGAGGGTGATGGAAAATTGGTCTCCGATCGTGATCTGCAAATCGCCACCCGGCATTTGGACCCGAACATTCGGGCCGCAAAGGCCCAGTCGTCGGGCGACGGCGGCGGCCGCTGACGAGCTGCTGCCGGAAGCTAAAGTATAACCTGCGCCTCGTTCCCAAATCTCGATTTGGATTTTGTCCTTATCGATCACCTTCACGAACTGAACGTTTGTCCGGTTTGGAAACAACGGATGCCGTTCGATCTTCGGGCCGAGTCGCTTGGCCAGCTCTGCATCAACTTGGTCCAGTATAATCACGCAGTGCGGGTTCCCGATGGTCGCAGCCGAGAAAGTCACGCTCTGACCATCGACGTCCAGGTTCTCATTGAGCACTTCTCTTCGCGTTCCGTTCACCGGAATCATATCGCTCCAAAAGTTCACAGTTCCCATCTCGACTTCTATTTCCCGATGAGCGTCCCGCACCCGGCAACGAACGATTCCGCCCGGCGTCTCCAACAGAAATGGGTCCGCGCCAACCGAGCCATGCTCCCAAAGATGCCGGCAGAAAATTCGAATCCCATTCCCGCTCTTTTCAGCCTCGGACCCATCGGGATTAAAAATCCGCAAGCCGGCTAGCGCCGACTTGGACGGCAAAGGACCAAAGAGAATCCCGTCCGACCCGATCCCAAAGTTGCGATCACAGATGACGCGGATCCGTTCAGGGCTTTGCAACAAGGCCATCTCGTCCATGACGAGATAATCGTTTCCTAATCCGTGATATTTGCTGAACCTCATAGCCTGCATTTGCCAGGAATGCGCCTGCATTTCTGGCAAATGCAAGCTACGGCGAGAGGATAGTCCGGCAAATCCGGACTATCCTCTCGCGCTTTTGAACTGGACCTCTCGAAACGAGTTGACTCTCTCATTCAAATCCAAGGAAAGCTGCTGCGGAGTTGTCCGGCGTAGTCGACCAACTCCGCAGCCACAGCCTGTAGCGCTCGGAAATGCCTGCGCATTTTTTGAGCGCTACGGGCTAGCGCTTGGCTAAGCGATAGAAAAGAATCCCGCCGAGCGTCAGATACAAAAAGTTCGGCAACCAAATCAGTATCTCCGGATGCAGGCTGGCGTTGCCTTTCAAATTGTCGGTCAGCACGATAAAGATAAAATAAGTGAAGGCGACACAAATGCTGATGCCAATGCCGACGGAAGTTTCCCGGCGTTGGGCGGTGATAGCCAGAGGAATCCCGATCAAGACGAACGTGATCACGGCTACCGAATTGGAAAAACGTTTGCTCAGCTCCGTGCGCAGGATGGTCTGTTGCTTTCCTTGTTTTTGATCTATGGCCTCCTGCAGGTGGCTTAGAGTCAGCTCAGTTGGACGTTGATTGCTGTGCGCTTTGTCGATCAGTTCCTTAAGAGAAATCGGAAAAACGCCTTCCTGGACGCTGATCCCGTAGTGCATCTTTCGCAGGTCGTTCACATCGGACTCGTCCCGATCCTCGTAACGCGCATCGAAAATCCTGAGCAGGATCCGCTCATTCTTTTTGTCGACCTCCAAAGTTCCTTTCTTAGCATAGATCACCCGGACCGGGACCTGCTGCGGATTCATCTCGTAGATATAGAGATCCTCGAGGGACGAACCATTCTTGCGGCCCACGTAAATCTTCCGATTGGGAAACGCATCGATCACTTCGTCCGACCCAAACAACGCGAGCGGGTCCGTCGACGCCAGGTTAAACGCCAGCTCCTTAAACCGAACTTGAGATGCCGGCGCGACTTGCAGGTTAATCCAGAGACACAATCCGAGACAGGCCAGGGTTATAATGAAAACCGGAGCACAGATGCGGAGAATGCCGACCCCATTGGCGCGCAGCGCCACCAGTTCGTTATCGGAAGAGAGTTTACCGAACACCAACAACACCGAGAGCAGAACACCCCAGGGAATCGAATAGATCATCGAGAAGGGGAGCAGATCACCGATAAAGGAGAGGATATAACTGACGGGCAACTGATGGGCCATCAGGAGGCTAAGCAGCTCGCGCATTGCGTTAGCAACTACTAACATCAAGCTCAGCATGCCAACCGTCCAGACCAGCGTCGTGATGATCTGACTGCTTACATACCGATCGATGATCTTAATCACAGGTACAGAATAGGTTGCGATCGCCGTAGACGTTGTCAATTCTGCCCACCGGGGGCCAATACTTGTAATCCTTGGTCCATGGCGCCGGAAACGCCGCCGATTCTCGGCTATAACTACGACCCCAAGGTTCCGCCGCCAAGTCCTGCGCCGTGTGCGGCGCCCGCTTCAGCACGTTATCTTCTTTGTCCGCTTCTCCGGTTTCGATTGCGCGAATCTCGCCAAAGATTGAAATCATCGCGTCGCAGAATCGATCTAGCTCCGCCTTTGACTCGCTCTCCGTCGGTTCGATCATCAGGGTGCCAGGCACCGGCCAGGACATGGTGGGCGCATGAAACCCGTAGTCCATCAGGCGCTTAGCTACATCTTCCACTTCGATACCAGCAGATTTTTTGAAATGCCGCAGATCGACGATGCACTCATGGGCGACTTGCCCGGATTTGCCTTTATAGAGGACGGGATAGTAGCCCTGCAGGCGAGACGCGATATAGTTCGCGCTGGCAATCGCCACTTTGGTGGCCTGGGTAAGACCCGCATCCCCCATCAGCGCGATGTAAGCCCACGAAATGCAAAGAATCCCGGCGCTGCCAAAGGGAGCGGCTGATACCGGCCCAATTCGGTCCGTATCGGCGGACTCGGCGAAAGGGTGGGCTGGCAAATAAGCAGCCAGATGCGCTTTGACACCGATGGGGCCGACACCGGGACCGCCACCGCCATGCGGTATGCAGAACGTCTTGTGAAGATTCAGATGGCAAACATCGGCGCCCAGATCTGCTGGACGGCAGAGGCCGACCAACGCGTTCAAGTTAGCGCCGTCCATGTAGACCTGACCGCCGTTCTGGTGGACGATCTCGCACAGGTCAATGATACCTTCTTCGAATACCCCGTGAGTTGAGGGATAGGTCACCATCACTGCCCCAAGTTCGGCCCGATGGGCTTCCGCCTTCTTTTTCAAGTCCGCCAGATCGATATTTCCCCCCGAGTCACAGAGAACCGGTACGACTTTGAACCCAGCCATCGCGGCCGAGGCAGGATTGGTGCCGTGAGCAGAGGTTGGGATCAGACATACATTCCGGTTTTTCTCTCCTCGCTTCTCGTGGTAACGCCGAATTGTCAGCAGCCCGGCATATTCCCCTTGTGAACCGGCATTGGGCTGGACCGTAACCGCAGCAAAACCGGTGATCTTCGCAAGATAATCTTCCAGACCGCTGATCAGCTTTTGATACCCGCCGGTCTGATCGCTTGGCGCGAATGGATGAATTTGGCTAAACTCAGGCCAAGTCACCGGCAACATCTCGACCGCGGCGTTCAGCTTCATCGTGCAGGAGCCGAGCGGAATCATCGAGGTAGTCAGAGATAGGTCGCGATTCTCCAACCGTTTCAGGTACCGCATCAGTTCGGTCTCCGTGTGGAACGATTTGAAGACCGCGTGCTCCAAGAACGCCGACTGCCGTTCGAAAACTTCCGGGATCGCTTCCGCTTCCTGCTCGGCAAAACTGCTCCAGGAGAGCCGCCGTTCACGATCAAACAGCCCCGCTAATAGCTCCAGATCTGCCGCCGAGACGGTTTCGGCGAGCGAGATCCCAATCCAGCCGTCCGGATAGAACCGGAAATTCAGCTTTTCTTTTTCAGCGTCTCGCAAGACTTGTTCGCCGGCTGCGCCCAAATGCACTTTGATAGTGTCAAAACGAACTGTGTCGACTACCTGGAAATTCAGAGCGTTCAGCCAAGCAGCGAGGAGCTCGGTCTTTCGCCGAACTTCACTGGCAATTGCCCTCAAGCCGTCGGGTCCATGATAGACGGCATAAGCCGCGGCGATCACCGCCAACAGAACCTGAGCCGTGCAAATGTTACTCGTCGCTTTGTCCCGCCGGATATGCTGCTCACGGGTCTGCAGAGATAGCCGGTAAGCTGAGCGACCGGTTGAATCTTTGGAAACACCAACTAAACGGCCAGGCATATGCCGCTTAAAACTGTCCCTGGTGGCAAAGAACGCGGCGTGCGGGCCTCCGAAACCGAGAGGAACACCGAACCGCTGCGAAGAACCGACACAGACATCAGCGCCGAATTCGCCAGGAGGAACCAAAAGAGTCAGGCTCAAAAGATCAGCTGCGACGACGACCAGGCTGCCCGAGGCGTGAGCGGCCTCCACAAACGCCCGGTAGTCCTCCACTCTCCCGTCGGTATCGGGGTACTGAATCAACGCTCCACAAAAACGTTGTGTCCAGTCCACGGCTGACGGCGGCGCTACCAACAATTCGACGCCCAACGCTTCGGCTCGGGTTTGAACAACCGCGATAGTCTGCGGATGACAGGTGTTGGCGACAAAAAATCGGGGCCGATCCTGCTCGTGGGTTACCGCCAGGCAAAGCGCCATCCCCTCGGCGGCGGCGGTCGCTTCGTCCAATAGCGATGCATTCGCGATCTCCATCCCAGTGAGATCCACCACCATGGTTTGGAAATTCAAAAGCGCTTCCAGCCTTCCTTGGGCAATCTCGGCTTGGTACGGAGTATAGGCAGTGTACCATCCGGGGTTCTCCAGAATGTTCCGCTGGATCGGCGGAGGTGTCACCGTCGGATAGTAGCCAAGGCCGATATACGACTTTCTGACCGAATTCTGATCCGCTAGAGAACGCAGATATCGCAACGCCTCGGCTTCATCTAACGGCGCCGGAAGACCAAGATCACCTTTGAACCGAATTTTCTCCGGCACGACCGTATCGATCAGAGCGTCGAGGTTTTCGAAGCCTACCGCTTTTACCAGGTTTTCTAACTCATTGTCGGCCAACCCGATATGGCGGCGGCTGAATGAAGGCAAAGAAGTTAGCGTAATCTCGTTAAGGGCTCCGTGTGGTGGCATTCTGCGAAAAGCAAATGGGTTCAGCTGCGCATCAAGTTGTGAGTCCAATAGGTCTTACAAGCAAGGCGTTAATCCCCAGCACTCTCCAAGGTATTTGCCCGGAGTCTGGCGAAGAGGAGATATTGCATTCACTTTGGACGTTTCGCAAACCCATCTATGTTGGCGGCCATGGTCGCGACTCCATCAGATCTTCAACGAACGCCGCTGTACGGAGAACATCTCAAGCTAGGCGCGAAACTCATCCCTTTTGGGGGCTGGGAAATGCCAGTCTATTACTCGAGTATTTTGGCAGAACATCAGGCCGTTCGGGAACAAGCCGGTATCTTCGACATTTCTCACATGGGTGAGGTCGAAGTTTCAGGTCCAGACGCACAGGAATGGCTTAATACTATGCTGACCAATAACCTTGGCCGGCTCGAAATCGGGGAAGGCCAATACACTCTTTTATTAAATGATAACGGAGGCGTGATTGACGATTTGATCGTCTACCGCCGGTCAGAAACCGGTTACTTTCTAGTGGTGAATGCCGCCAAAATTTCGGAGGACGTGGCCTGGCTCCAGGATCATCAAGTGGAGGGTGTATCAGTATCAGACCAGAGCCAGTTATTCTCGGCTGTCGCGGTGCAAGGCCCGAACGCGGCTAAGATTTTCGAGGCGCTCGGTGAGTTGCCTGCGCGGAACCGGATCGGCAAATTCAAGCTCGACGCCGTTTCTATGCTGGTAGCCCGCACCGGCTATACCGGCGAAGACGGGTTTGAAGCATTCTTCCCGGCAGAAACCTCCGCGGAGGTTTGGACGGCGTTTCTAGAGCTTGGGAAAGCCGGCGGCCTGGTCCCATGTGGTTTGGGCGCTCGGGACACGTTAAGATTGGAAGCGTGTTACCCCCTGAATGGCTCGGATCTGTCGCCGGAAACGACCCCTCTGGAAGCTGGTCTCGGAATATTTGTGGATCTGAAAAAGTCGCGGTTTATCGGGCGAGATACTCTCGTGCGTCAGGCGGAGACCGGGCTGGGCCGGCGCCTGGTCGCGATAAAGCTTGCTCCCAAGTCGCCTCCTCCCCGGACGCATTATGCGATTTCAGTTGAATCGGAAGTCATCGGCGAGTTAACCAGCGGCACACAATCGCCCACCCTCGGTATCGGGATTGGCTTGGGTTATGTGAAGCTCCCCTACTCTAAACCGGGGCAACCCCTTGAGATCGATATCCGGGGCCGCAAATTTCCCGCGACTGTCGAGAAAAAACCGCTATACAAGAGACATGCTAGTGCCTGAGGACTTAAAATACGCGGACACACACGAGTGGGTTCGAGTGGACGAAACGACCGGCACGGTCGGGATTAGCGATCATGCTCAAGCCGAATTAACCGATATCGTCTACGTCGAATTGCCCCAGGTCGGCGCTAAAGTGACTGCGAAGCAGCCGGCCGCCGTCGTTGAATCGGTCAAAGCGGCGAGCGATATTTATTCACCGGTTTCCGGCGAGGTTACTGAAATCAATACGGAATTAGAAAGTAACCCCGGGCTAGTTAATATTGAGCCCTATGGCAATGGCTGGCTGTTTAAGGTCCATATAGAGAATGGAGCGGATCTCTCCGAGTTGAAGGACGCGGCCGCTTATCGGACCCAGATCGGCAGTTGATCAGAAGAATGACAAAAGACAAATCGTCTGCACGCAGGTTCTTGAATAACTCGAGCGTCGGCGCCAAGAAAGTTGATCGTTTGATTTGTCATCCTGCCTGCCAGACGAAGCCTCCTGGAGTTTCAAACGACGGGCGAAGTATGGTCATTTGTCATCTGTCATTTTTATTTGTTTTATGTCTTGGCTGAACTGGCTGGAGCAGCGTGTCGGTTTTCTCGCGATCCCGCGCCTGATCCCGGCGATCGCGCTGCTGAACCTCTTTGTTTATATCCTGTTTCAATTCCAACCGGAATACGTCAGCTTCCTCACCCTGGAACCCGTCCTAGTTTTGCGAGGAGAGGTTTGGCGGCTCGTTTCTTACATTTTTATTCCGCAGTATTTCCTCGACTACCGGGGCGGCTCGATTCTGCAGTCTCTGTTTTTTCTGCTGTATGTCTGGTTCTTGATCTGGATAGGAAACTCGCTCGAACATACCTGGGGCGCGTTTCGCTTAACCCTCTACTACATTTTGGGAATGGTTGGCGTAACCGTCGCTGCCTTTCTCCTTGTTCTCTTTGGGTTCGGCCAAAGCGAGGCCGCTGTCTTGCCGCTTTACATCAATCTTTCGTTGTTCTTCGCCTTTGCGACCCTGTTTCCCAATATCCAAATCTACGTGCTTCTCTTTATTCCTTTGCGGGTGAAATGGATGGCTTTGTTTAGCCTGGTTGTTGTTGTTCTTGTGCCGTTTCTGTTTGCGTCGCTGCTGAACAAGATCGCGACGATCATTTCGTTTCTAAATTATGTTCTATTTTTCGCGCCGGCCGCGCTTTCTAATATGCGGCACAATCGCGGCGTGCAGAAACGCCGGCTGAAGTTCGCTGAAGGTTCAGTGCCGGTCGACGAGCCTCTCCATCGTTGCGTCGTCTGTAAACGGACGGAACGAGACGACCCAGAGCTAGAGTTTCGTGTCGCGCGCGACGGCGAAGAGTATTGTGTAGAGCATCTCCCAAAGCCGGTGGCTAACGAGCAGTTGAGATCAGGTTAGGGTTGGCGGTTTGCCGTTGGCGGTTGGCGGTTGGTCACAAGGGCTGCCTAAAGCTAGTCGTGATCAAGGCCCATCAGGTAGGGCGAAAATCTCGGCGGCCGCAGGTTTACCATTCAAATGCAGCGGTCCCGCGCCGAGATTTTCGCCCTACCTGATGGGCCTTGGTTCAAGAGGTAGCCACGGCATCTACCATCACGCAAAAAATGCCTGGAACTCGCGCAGCTTCGCTAGAGCTTGGCCGGAATCGACCAGCTGAGCGGCTACCTGCAGACCTTTCTCCATACGGGGCGCTAATCCAGCGATCACCAAACCAGCGGCGGCATTGATCAAAACAAAATCGCGCTTCGCTCCTCGCTCTGTTCCCGCGAGAATGGCGGTTAGGGTTTTGGCATTCTGTTCGGCATCGCCGCCCCGGAGCTCATGAAGGCTCGGTATTCTTAAGCCGAGTTGATCCGGAAACAGATGGAAATAGTTGAACGAAGATTCTTTGACTTCGTGAACCGCCGTCTCACCAACTGTTGAAATTTCGTCCATGCCGGACCCGTTGGGCACTTCACCGTGCACGACCCAGGCTCGTTTCCGGCCCAATTTGGCCAGGGCCAGCGCATATTTCTCAAGGATGGTCGGGGAGAAAACCCCGATCAATTGGTAGTCCGGCCGCAGGGGATTCAATAGCGGTCCCAGGAGGTTAAACACCGTTGCAACACCCTGCTCGGCCAGTTTCTTTCGTGCATTGCCCACGGCCGCAAAAGCCGGGTGAAACAGGGGTGCGAATAAAAAGCCGATCCCGGTTTGCTCGATTGCAGCCGTCATCTTTTCCGGAGAGTTGGTTATCGGGATTCCCAGCTTCTCTAAAGCGTCAGCCCCGCCGGAACGGGAGGTGATAGCCCGGTTGCCATGTTTGACCACCGCAGCGCCCGCTGCCGCCACAATAAACATGGCGGTGGTCGAGACATTGATCAGTTCCAAGCGATCGCCACCCGTCCCGCAAAGATCGATACTTGGTTTACCTTGAAGATTAACCTCGGGCGCAATCGCCAAACTCAGGAATGCCTCGGCGAAATAGCCGACTTCTTCACCAGTTTCCCCCTTGTCTCGGAGAGCGGCGAGAAACGCTATCTTCTCGTCGTCCGGAGCTTGAGGATCAGCCAGGAAATCAGCCGCAGTCCTAACCTCACTGGCCGTGAGATCGATGCCCGCCCGTACTCTTTCGATCAACTCCTTCAAAACAGGTCAAGACAGACGTTTTCGACTAAAGAGCTCAAGACAAAACTGTTTTGCTATCGGTCTCACAAGCGAGCAGGAGAATGGTCCGTCCTCGTACCCGCGTCAACCGGTAGGACGAGCGCATGCTCGTCCTGTGAGAAGTGAGAGGTGAGAAGTGATCCGACTTCCGTCGTCGTCCCTCGCGCCCAGAACTATGGCGAACAGGTCGCCCCATCTCCCCCTTTAGCTACTTCGGACAGGTTGGTGATTGGTCGCGCGCTGGGAGGGGAGCCGCTCCAGGATGTAGCAAGTCTGTCCGCTGGTAGGGCGAGGCTCCCGAGTGACCGCTAAATCGTCGCGAAGAAACTCATTTAGGAGAAAGAGGCGTGAAGCTAGGACGGTAGACGCTCCGACTCGTCCGACGAGCATTTCGAGCGAAGTCGAAGCCGTGGTTCGCCAGGAGTTGCGGCTCGGCACTTTCTCAAGCGTAAGAGATAGAGTCGCCAAGAGAAACGTTCTTCCCTGCGGAAAATAACAGGTTCTTCGGGAGCCTCGCCCTACCGACCGGCAGAACAAAGCGGCTCCCCTCCCAGCGCGCTAGACCAATCACCAACTTGTCCGACGTAGCTAAAGGGGGAGATGGGGCGACCTGTCCGCCATAGTCCTGGGCGCGTGGGACGACGGCGAAAGTCGGATCACCTCTCACTTCTCACTTCTCACTTCTCAAGTAGGATGAGCAATGACAACGCCGATCGGACAGCATCCGCATGAAGGCGCAATTGGAACGCCTGAGAACCGGAGCGCATTGATTATCGGGTGCGGCTACCTGGGAGCAGAGTTGTTAAGAGCGCTCACCAGGACGGGCTGGGCTGCAACCGGGATCACGCTTTCCGAGTCATCCGCCGCTGACCTCAGAAACGAGGGGTTATCGGTTACCGCCGCTGACCTCCGAACGTCCGACATCCGTGCTTTAACCGCAGGCAACCCGTCCGTCATTATCCATTGCGCCAGCTCAGGACGAGGCGGACCAGAGGCCTATCGCGAGGTGTTTCTAGAAGCCACTCAGCGACTTGTCCAGGAAGCGGAGTTTAAGCATTTGATCTTTACGAGTTCAACCTCGGTTTACGCCCAAACGGATGGTTCAACCGTCACAGAAACAGATCCGGCCGAGCCACAGCGCGAAACCGGCGTGATTCTAAGAGAGACCGAGGAGTTAACCGTGGATCGCCGAGGCACAGTGTTGCGCTTAGGCGGGATCTATGGGCCAGGCCGATGCATTCCGCTAAAGAAGCTGCTCTCCGGGCAGGCGACCATCGAAGGAGACGGCAAACGGGTCTTGAATTCGATCCATCGTTCCGATGCCGTTTCGGCGTTCTGTTTGGCGGCCAACCAGAAATGGCCAGGCATCTTCAACGTCGTCGATGATACTCCGGTAACTCAGCTCGAATGGTTCGAGTGGACCTGCGCGAAACTAGGGCGCCCGTTACCTCCGTTCGTCCCACCAGACCTTAACCGAAAACGCGGGTGGACCAGTAAAAGAGTCAGTAACGCAAAACTGCGCTCAATGGGTTGGACCCCGCGGTATCCGAGTTTTCGCGACGGAATTTTCTGAACGTGCGGGCGAATGGGCGAATGGGCGAATGGGCGAATGGGCGAATGGGCGAATGGGCGAATGGGCGAATGGGCGAATGGGCGAATGGCTGGAACGAAGCCCATCATGGTAGGGCAAAAATCTCGGCGCGCGATTGATCGGCCACGCGCTGTAAAATTGGATCGCGCCGGATTTGAGCCGTGAAACCCTGGGCGAATCGCTGTCGCACAACCGTGTGCGAAGCCCTTAGCGTTCGAGATTGACGGACTCACAAGGATCCATGCCACCCGACGTCTTACCGGCGCTCGCCCATTCGTCCACACGCCCGCACATTCCCTCAGGCTCGTTGCGCTCGGGGCACGACCGCAAGCACCAACAGGCCTCCGAGCAACACGGCGGCCCCGATCAAATAGAGGGCAAAGTCCGGCTTTTTTGTGAGGTCGGTCATCGTACCGATAATGGTTGGACCGAAAAAGCCGGCTAGGCCGCCTAGAGAATTGATCCACGCGATCCCGGCTGCAGCGCTGGTGCCGGCTAACATGTCCGCGGGGATCGGCCAAAAAATGGGGAACAGCGACAATACACCAACCGACGAAATCGTCACCCCGGTCATCGTCAACCAAGTGCTTTGGCCAGACATACCTGTCAGCAGCAGGCCACCAGAGCCGAGGAGCGACCCAACGAAATAATGCCACCGGCGTTCGCGAGCGCGATCGGAGCTACGTCCAAAGATCACCATCGCTACGGCGGCAAAGCCATAAGGAATCGCAGACAAAAATCCGACGTCGAGCGGATCACTAACGCCGGTGTTCTTGATGATTTGCGGCAACCAGAACCCGATCCCGTATAGACCTAGAGAATTGCAGAAGTAAATAAAAGAAAGCACCAACAGTTTCGGCTCAACCAGCAGCCGCAGCAGGGGTAACCGGTTCTTAACCGCATTCTCGGCGTCGATATTGGCTTCCAACGTCTTTTTCTCCACCTCGCTGAGCCAACGAGCCGATCGGATTCCGTTGGGAAGCATCAACGGCACCCAAACACCGATGACGATCGCCGGCAAAGCTTCAACCAAGAAAAGCATCTGCCATCCTTTCAATCCCGCGAAACCAGAGAACTGATGAAGGATCCAGCCTGACAGCGGGTTACCGACGACACCAGTTACCGCTACCGCCGTCATAAACCAGGCAACGATCTGCGCACGCCAGCGAGAGGGGAACCAATAGGTTAAATAGAGAATAATCCCCGGAAAAAATCCCGCCTCAGCAAAGCCGAGCAAGAATCGTAACGCGTAAAACGCTCCGGCCGAATTCACGAAAATCGTTGCTCCGGAGATAATTCCCCAGGTGATCATGATACGGGCAATCCAGAGGCGCGCGCCGATCTTCTCTAACAGAAGGTTGCTCGGTACCTCAAAAAGCAGATAGCCAAAGAAGAAAATCCCGGAAGCAAAGCCGTACACCGAATCGGTGAGCTGCAGATCGCTTTGCATCTGCAGCTTGGCGAAACCGACGTTAATTCGGTCCAGATACGCTGTGACGTAGCAAAGAAAGAGTAGCGGCAATAATCGCAACGCCACTTTTGCATAAAGGCGGTCGGTCGAAACCGCTACAGTTTGGGGGGTAACGGACATGAGGGGTTGTAAGTTGGAAGTTAGAGGTTGTGGGTTAGAGGTCAATATCAGCGGCTGAGCAGGATAGTGTCCGGGATATGACAGCGCAGGGCTCGGCAGCTCCCTCAACGTCGGGAGGGGAGCCGTTTTGTAACGTCGCAGTTCTGTAAGTTGGCAGCAGGCGGCTCCCGAGAGCGACCCAGCGTGGTACCGATAGATCCAGGACGCCTAATCGAACTCACGGCCACGATTCCGACCGCCCCCGACCAAATCAACACGTTGGGTCATTCTCGGGAGCCGCCTGTAGCAGACCAATAGACCTGCCATCCTACAAAGCGGCTCCCCTCCCAATCCGGGGCTCGGTGTGGCATTCGTTTTCGGTAGATGGCATAGCCTGAACTACCGGAAATTCGTTAGCGATTTTTGGGTGGTTCAGGCTTCGTATTGTCCCACATAAACGCCATAACATCGGCGGCTTCGTCGACGGCTTTGGCCAACGGTTTACCGCCTCCGTGTCCGGCTTTTGTATCGATCCTGATAAGGACTGGATTATCACACCCTTGTGCTGCTTGTAAGGTCGCCGCGAATTTGAAGGAATGCCCCGGCACCACCCGGTCATCGTGATCCGCCGTGGTGATCAAGGTCGGAGGATAGCAAGTGCCCGGATGGATGTTCTGTAGCGGAGAATACTTGATCAAATATTTGAAATCCTCCGGTTTGTCCGAACTGCCGTAATCCGAAATCCAGGCATAGCCGACAGTGAACTTTTGGAAGCGCAGCATATCGAGGACACCAACTCCCGGTACGGCTGCGCCAAACAAATCTGGGCGCTGAGTCAGGCAGGCCCCGATTAAGAGGCCGCCATTCGATTTTCCGGTGATGCCTAGTTGCTTGGAAGTTGTGTATTTGAGCTTAATCAATGTTTCCGCGGCAGCGATGAAGTCGTCGAACACATTCTGTTTTCGCTCGCGCGTTCCGGCTTCATGCCATTCCCGCCCATATTCACCTCCCCCGCGGAGATTTGGTTGGGCGAAAACTCCACCTTTTTGGACCCAGGCTAGATATTGAGCCGAGAAGAACGGCTTCATGGAAATGTCGAATCCACCGTACCCAGTCAGGAACACTCGATTGTTGCCGTCGAGCTGGCAATCCTTGCGCCGGACAACAAACATCGGAACCCGCGTCCCATCTTTCGAATTATAGAAGATTTGCTCGGTAACGTAGCGGTCCGCGTCAATATCGATTGACGGTTTCCGGAACACATCCCCTTTGCCGGTCTCGACATCGTAACGGAAAATCGTCGCCGGATACAAAAACGAGGTAAACGAATAGAATAGCTCGGGGCGGTCCTGATCGCCGCTGATGCTGCCGACGGATCCTAAAGCCGGCAGTGGGATCTCGGTGGGTGATTGACCGTCGAGCGAGACCACTTTTAACTGGTTTCGAGCATCGACTAGATAGTTCAAAACCAGCTTGCCTCCGACGACCGCAGCATCTTCTAACAGGTCTTTGGCGGCGGGAACCACATCTTTGGCCACGTTGGCCTCTAGTTTCGTCAGGTCAACGACAACGACTTTGCAAGTCGGAGCGTCTTTGTCGGTACGCAAATAGAGCTTTCCTCGCACTACTGCGATCGGCCAATACTTGCCGTCGTATTGGTCAAAGACCGGTAACGCTTCTACACCCAATTTAGGCTGGCCGGCATCTCCGAGATCCTTCACGTAAATTGCATTCTTGTTCTCCTGGTTCTGAGAGATGTCGATAAGCAAATAGCGCCCATCCTTGGAAGTACTGGCGTTCAGAAACCACTGAGGTTTGTCGGGCCTGGCATAGACCAGAACATCCTCTTCCTGAGGACCTCCTATCCGGTGATAATAGATCGCTGGAATACCGAGCTTGGCCAATTTCTGATCGGTCTCATTATCCGGCTTAGGGTACCGGGTATAGAAGAAGCCTGCGCTATCGCTGGACCAGGCGAGATCGGAAAATTTAACCCATTTAATCACGTCCGGCAGCTCTTGGCCGGAATCGAGATCCTTTACGTGAATCTCCGTCCAGTCCGAACCGCTGGATTCTAGGCCATAAGCAAAATACTTTCCGTCATTGCTTAGACCCTCAATCCCGACCGAGACCGTGCCATCTTTGGCGAGCTGATTCGGATCGAGAACCACTTGTGGCGTATCATCCAGATTCTTGACCGTATAAATCACGCTCTGGTTTTGGAGCCCATCGTTCTTGTTGAAGATGTAACGGCCGCCGACCCAATAAGGCGGGCTGTACCGCTCGTAATTCAAAAGCTTGTTCAGCCGCTCGTGAAAATCATCACGATCCGGAAGCTTCTCTAGATACGGTAGGCTAAGTTCGTTCTCCGCTTTGACCCAGGCGACCGTTTCAGGCGAATCAGTGTTCTCGAGCCACCGATACGGATCCGCTACCTTGGTCCCAAAGTAGTCATCAACAACATCCGTCTTTTTTGCGACCGGATATTTTAACGGCCCACCCACCGCCATTCCCGTCATCAAAATTAGAAGCAGAAGAGCTCTTAGCATGCGCGACACGGAAGCATGAGATGGGAGACCTGAGAAGTGATTAGTGATTGGTTATTGGTTATTGGTTAACCGAATTCGTTGCGGTTTCCGGTCCACCATAGTCCCTGTATCGGGCAAGACATGCCCGTCGACCGACTGACTCCGAAGACGCGGATCTCAGTAGCTCCCAAAACTGGCCAGTCAAAGACCAGCCGCAGAGATCGAACGGCGCCCGCCTGATTACTAATCACCAATCACTAATCACCAATCATACCTCCTGGATCCACCTCCGGAAATCACTTCTCACCGTTCGCTTTACAAACCCCCCACTCCACCACATATTTCCCGCCCTTATGTGGCTGTCGATTCTTATCCCAATCCTGCTGACCATCCTGGTGATTGTCTGCTTGCTGCTAGTGTTGGTCGTTTTGATGCAGCGGCCAAGAAGCGAAGGGTTAGGCGCAGCTTTTGGCTCGGGGATGACAGAGAACATCTTTGGTGCTCAGACCACGACAGTTTTGACCAAGGCAACGGTCTATCTCGGTGGGATTTTGTTTGGGGTAACGCTTTTGCTCACGATTTTGGTGGCTCACCAAAGTTCTGAAAGACGTGTTGGGCTCCTCGAGAGCGAGATAAAAAGTGCGACGCCGGCGCCGAGCGCAACCGTAGCTCCTAAGACGACCGTTGTGCCCAGCCCAACCACTGGAGTCCCGACTGCGACGGTGAATCCGAGCAGCACCCCAGCAACCTCGGCCACACCGGAAACTTCAGCGACGCCAGTGGCGTCCGCCACACCGGTCCCGAGCACCACTCCGGAAGCGACGGTAACCCCGGCGCCTACACCCGAAGAGCAAAAGAAGCCTGAAACCACAACCAATGAACAGGCTTCACCCGCCGCTTCCCCAGCCGGCAGCCCGGAGGGTGGTCAGCCCCAACCATCCGCGACGCCATAGCAGACAGTTGAAAGACCGACAAGCCGTGGAGCGCTGCCTCGCTTGCGAGGCCGTGGTGAGCAACGAGAACTAGCAAGGCACTTCCTTATAGCTGTTTACGCTTCGTATGGTTTCGTCCGTCGCCCCACACGGACCAGAACCGAGCCCGTCAACGTATTTGCCGCGCGATCGGCGCTGCTCACCACGGCCTCGCAAGCGAGGCAACGCTCCATGGGGGCCTCGACGCGCCGAGTTTTTCGCCCTACCATTTGGTCATTCCGACACGCCTACTCGCCCTTTCGCCGTTTCGCGCTTTCGCCCTTCCGCTTCGCAGCCCACACGCCGCTCCCCCGGCACACAGACACGCCGTCACGCCACTCCTGCTCGCGGCCTTGGCGCTGGGGAGCTGGCTTTTTAGCGGCTGCGATTCTCACGACTCACGTGCTGATCTAGTGGTTCTGAACGGCGCAGAACCCGAATCGATCGATCCCGCTGAAATCACGGGGCAACTCGATGGGAGAATCGCTTACGCGCTCTTCGAAGGGCTGCTTCATTTCGACCGGTTCGGCCATCCTCAACCTGGCATCGCGCGAACCTGGGATATCTCACCGGATCGGCGCACTTACACGTTTCATCTCCGGCCCGAAGCTAAATGGAGCAATGGCGACCCCGTTACTGCGAATGACTTCGTGGCTTCTTGGAGGCGCGTTCTTCTGCCGGAAACCGGGTCGGAGTACGCCTCAATTCTCTTCCCAATCAAGAATGCAGAAGCCTTCAACGAACAAAAAGTTAAAGACTTTTCGGAGGTGGGGGTTAAGGCTCTCGATAGTCAGACGCTGCAGGTGGACCTCGAGAATCCGACCTCTTACTTCCTGGATCTCTGTTGTTTCATGACCTATCTGCCGGTCCAGGTAGCCTCGATCGAAAAATATGGCGACGATTGGATCAAGCCCGGCAAACTGGTCAATGATGGGCCTTTCTTGCTCCAAGATTGGAAACTGAACTATCGGATGCGGCTGAAGAGAAATCCGACGTTCTGGGACGCAAAAAACGTCCGATTAGAGACCATCGATCTTTTGCCGATCGACAACTCCATCACCGCCTATAACTTCTATGCCTCTAAAGTTGCAGACCTGATCCTAGATAAGGGATTAACGCCTCCCTCCCTTATTCCGGAGCTGAAAGTACGCCCCGATTTCCATGCCGCGCCGTTCCTGGGCAACTATTTCATTCGATTCAATGTAACCCGGAAAGCGTTTTCCGATCCTCGGGTGAGACAGGCCTTTGCCATGGTCATCGACCGGGACCGAATCGTCCGAAAAATCACGCAGGCCGGTGAACCCCTGGCCTATTCGTTTACCCCGCCCGGCATCGGCGGTGACTACCAGCCGCCGCACATGTTTGCCCGGGATCCAGAACGAGCCAGGGCACTGCTCGCCGAAGCCGGTTATCCTCGGGGAAAAGGGTTCCCTACGGTTTCATACCTCTACGACAACAAGAAACTAAACGAAGACATCGCGGTCGAGATCCAGAGCATGCTCTCCCAAGAACTCGGCGTTCACGTCGAGCTCGTGAAACAGGAATGGAAGGTCTACCTCAACTCAATGAACCGGCTCGACTACGACTTTTGTCGTTCCAGTTGGATCGGTGATTACAACGATCCGAACAGTTTCCTGGACTGTTTCGTAACCGGCAGTGGGAACAACCGCACCGGCTGGAGCAACCAAGATTACGACGATTTGATCGCTGCTGCCGCCAAGGAACCGGATCCCAAAGAGCGCTTTGCCATTCTCGCTCGAGCGGAAGACATTTTACTCAACCAAGGAACGCCGATCTGCCCGCTCTATTTTTACCTCGGGATTCAGATTTACGACGGAACCAAAATCGGAGGGATTGAACCCAATCTCCTCGACACCCATCCGTTCCGCGAGATCTACCGGATTCGGGGGAGAAGTGACTAGTGATTGGTCGAGCGTCCTCGGCATTTAAAAACGGTTCCCTAACCGAGAAAACGTTGATTTACCCAATCGGAGGGGCGTTGCATTCCGCGTTGCAGTTGTTGCAACTTGGCTCAGCCTTGAAGCGCTGAATACAAACGGAGTGCGGAACAACGCGACGCCTTGCGAACGTCGATTGCAGCGCCCCTCCGATTAAAGGTGGTCCATCGCGCGTCGTTCCGTATGTTGTCCCGATCAGAAGCGCGCCACGGCGTGGAATAAAATACGGGGCGCCCAAGTCATATCAGTGAGGACACTTATGAAGAAACTTTGTTTTTGGCATCCCCTTGTGATGCTGCTGGCGGTCAGCGCAGTTTCGTCCGCATTGGCTGCCTCGTCGTCCAACGTAGTCATGACCTTCGTTCATCCGGAACGATTCACCGATTTTAGGGTTCAAGGCCGCAATGAGTGGGACAGCGCGGCAAAATTCTCGAAGGCAATGACCGAGGCACTCGCTCCAACGGTGGCGCAACAGGCGCCCGGTTGTACGTTGGCGTTTCGGTTTACCGATATCGATCTAGGAGGCCGTTACGAGTACCAGAAGACACGGCTCACTAATGTCCGGCTGTATCACAATGGTCATGAGCCGATCAGATTGTATTTCGATTATACCGTTACCGATCCTCGAGGCCGGGTGGTTGCCAGCGGCTCGTCTTCAGCAACCGATGCCCTGTACTTGGGGAGATACCCCTCCGAGCCGGTTAAACTTCCATTCGAGGAGTTCTTCTTCGAGAAGCAGACTCTGATTTCCTGGATCAAAGCAAAGATCCAGGCGCCTCGAGCCACCGTAACCTCAGGGGATAAGGGTTAGCACGCCGAGCGGATTAACGGTAGGGAAGAGCTCCTGCTCTTCCGCTGTGCGTGGGACATCCTCCGCGACGGTTCCCTGCCCAATACGGACGAGCGGGAGCTCGTCCCTACCGTGGTGCGTTTGGCGGGCTCGTTCACCATCGCGAACGAGCGATCCGATCCAAGTCGTTAGAGAATGGCACACGATGGGACGGCTCGGCCGTGGCTTGGTATAACACGCGCTTTCTGACTTCCAAATTCCACAACCCTGTTAAAATCTCTGGGTCATTCGGGAGCCTCGCCCTACCTTCTTTCATGCTCGATCACTTCATACGCGGTCAATGGATCCAGGGCCAAGGCGAACCTTTCTCGTCTACTAACCCGGCCACGGGCAAGCCGGTTCTACAGACCAGGCACGCCGATTCCGCTGAGGTGGCTGCGGCGTTTCAAGCGGGCGCCGCAGCTTTTCGAGAATGGGCTGAAAGCGCACCTGAACAACGTTTCCAGGTCGCTCGCCAGTTCGCCACCTGTGTCCAGGCACGTCGCCAAGAGTTCGTAGCTGCCGTCTCCCAAGAGACCGGAAAGCCGCTGTGGGAGTCGCATCAGGAGGTCGACACGGTCATCAAAAAAGTCGACCTGAGCATCTCGGCTTACAAAGAAAGAACGGGCCGTCGTGAACAAGAAGCCGGTTCTGCTTGCTCCGTACTTTCTCATGCTCCCCACGGCGCCGTCACCGTGCTCGGGCCCTTTAATTTCCCGGCGCATTTGCCAAACGGGCACATTGTCCCCGCCCTGATTGCAGGTAACTGCGTGGTATTCAAACCGAGCGAACTTACACCTTTGACCGGCGCTCTGCTGGCTGAATGCTGGCAAGAAGCTGGTCTCCCGCCAGGTTGCTTCAACCTTGTGCAAGGCGGCCGGCTCACCGCGGAGCTTATTCTCGACAGGCCGGAGCTCACCGGCGTTTTCTTTACCGGCAGCGTCTCCGCCGGCATCGTTATTCACGAACGGTTTGGTAAACGACCGGACGTGATTCTTGCCTTAGAAATGGGAGGCAACAACCCGATGGTCATACTCAAGACGGCAGACCCGCTGGCGGCTGCACGGATCGTCGCCGTTTCTGCGTTTATCAGCGCCGGACAACGTTGCACCTGCACACGGCGTCTGATCCTGGTCGATGGAGCGATCTTACCCGAGCTCATTCGGGTAACTGAAACGATTCGAATTGGCGCTCCAGATGCTCTTCCTGAGCCATTCATCGGCCCAGTCATCAATACCAGCGCCGCCCAAAAGGTCTTGGAAGCGCAAAAGCGGTTAGTCGCAAAAGGTGCGAGAATCCTGGTTGAATCCCAGCCAGGAGAAAACGGAATTCCGTTTCTCCGGCCTGGCCTTTTGGATGTAACTGCGGTTGCGAACCTGCCAGATGAAGAAATCTTCGGGCCACTGCTTCAAGTGATCCGGGTTAAAGATTTTGATGCGGCCGTAGCCGAGGCGAATCGCACCCGGTTTGGTCTAGCGGCCGGCTTGATCGGCGGCACGGAGCAAGAGTTTGAGATTTTCCGGAGCCGGGTTCGAGCCGGCATTATTAACTGGAACCGGCCGACCACCGGGGCCAGTAGTGCTGCCCCCTTCGGCGGAGTGGGCCTTTCCGGAAACCATCGGCCCAGCGCATTTTACGCCGCGGACTATTGTGCGTACCCGATCGCAACGCTGCGGGGGGAAGATGTCGGTGCGGTGGCGTTTCCAGGGCTTTCCTAGTGGCGATGGTAGGGCGAGGCCCCGAATCGCACACCCTGGGACCGGCTCGGCAGCGCATTTACGTAAAACACGATTGCTGCCTTCCGAATTTCGGGACGCTGTTAAAATGTCCAGGTCATGCGGGAGCCTCGCCCTACCTCCAGTCTCCCTAAGTGATGTAAGAACAGAACCAGATCTTATTACCTTCACTATCTAGAAAACTGCCGACCGCGTGAACTTTGTCGTAAATTTCGACGGGATCAGAAATCGCAACTCCACGGGCACGCAGCGCTTTTTCAGTTAACCGGGCGTCATCCGTTTCTATGGTGACGCGCGGGTTCGGCTGCTCCACCGGAGGTTGATCCCAATCAGCCTTTAACATTAGGATGGTTTCGCCGATTTGGTAACCAACTTGCTGTTGCTCTTCATAGGCCGGCGGTAAACCCAAGGTTTCAGCATAGAACTTATTCGCGCGTTCCGGATCACGCACGGAAACAGCGACAACTACCACACGACGGAAAAGAAGGGACTCAGCACTCATGCTAGACTTTCGCAGACGATTTCATTTCGAGGTAATATTTTGATTAACGTGGAAAAAGTTACTGGGATCATATTTGCTTTTCGCTTCTGCCAGGCGTTGGTAGTTGTCCCGATACGTCGCCTTCACCCGGTCCAACCCTTCGTCCATCATGAAGTTAACATAGGCGCCTCCCATGCTGTAAGGGTGGATAGCTGACCAATAATCTTTGGTCCAAGCCGTTATTTTGGCGGCGTTTGCCGGATCCGGGTCAACGCCGACGATCACCATCGACCATTTCGCGTCGCGATAACTAAAGGCGGTTTCGTTTCGGCCAATTCTACCGGCAACACCATCCACCGGATAGAGATGCATGGTCGATTTGAGAGACGGCAATTGGGATCCAAACTTAAGATGTTGTTCGATCGCAGAATCTGGAATTTCCTTGAGAAAGTCGCCTCTCCAGTACCATTGGTCTCCCGGAGGATAGAGAGCGTCGAACATGCTCTGCAAAGCGAGATAGGGCATCTGACCGGTCAGTTCGAACCGCGGCGGCCGGAAGCTCCGCACCGGACCAAACGCTTTTTCCACGCCATCTAACGCGCCGCAGTAAGCCCAGACAATCGCACACATGGTTTTGGCATGGAGCTCCTCGGGAAACGGCGGACCCGGCGGCACATTCAGAAAGGCAAAAAATCCGTACAACTCTTCCGGAAGCCTCGGCGCTAAATCTCGGTACCATTCCAGCACCTCGCGTGCGTGTTCCAGGTCCCAAAGCATAGGACCAGCGAAAATTTGATCGACGTGATGCGCCCGGAAAAGGAATGAAGTCACGATGCCGAAGTTTCCGCCGCCGCCCCGGATCGCCCAAAAGAGGTCGGAATTTTTTTCGGCATTAGCCGTTACGAAGTTGCCGTCGGCTAAGACAACGTCGGCTTCCAACAAGTTATCGAGGGCCAGACCATATTTTCGAGTGAGATATCCGGTTCCACCGCCTAAGGTAAGGCCGGCGATGCCGGTCGTCGAAATTATTCCGACCGGAACGGCCAGCCCGAATCCGCCCGCCGCATGATTCAAGTCAGCCTGAGTACAACCGGCCTCAGCCCTAACCGTGCGTGTATCGGGCTCGACGCGGACTCCCTTCATTGGCGATAGATCAATCACCAGCCCCCGGTCACACACGGCAAGACCGGCGCCATTGTGGCCGCCACCGCGCACGGCAACGGTTAGACCGTGTTGTCGGGCAAATTGAACAGCTGTTCGAACGTCCGTGACATTGGTGCAGCGGACGATAAGATCGGGATGACGATCAATCATCGCGTTGTACACTTTGCGTGCGGCTTCGTATTCCGAGCTAGCTGGAGTGATAACGGTCCCTCTTAGGGCGTTAGCTAAGGCCGAGATTTCATCTTGATTCATTAGATAGGAGAGTCGGGAGGCTTCTGTTTCTCGTCGTGCAACACAGCCGGACCTGAGGTCCTTAAAGAATTACTAAGGTTTCTCCGGTCAGAAGTTGTGCGGGAAGTAAAAAAATTTGCCGGGGTAGGCAGGAGGAGGCTCCCGCTAGGCCTAAAACGCTTCACAAGGCGCTAACGCCTTCGTCCGCTATTGATGAGGCTGGGAGGGATAGGCCGCCGAGCCGTTCCCTATCGTGCACCATTTTCGGTTGCGCTGGACCCTCGCCCTACTTGGGCCGCGGAATGTGTTCTTCCCAATCGCGGTGAACGGTTGTAAAATCATTAACCCGACTAACTCGCAGGTGACACCAAAGGATACTTCCGGCGCTGGAAACGCTCGCGAATTCCGGACCACCCGGTGGAGCGAGGTTTTGCTTTCTGCTCAAAGCCAGGCTCCGGGCTCAAAGGAGGCGCTCGCGGATCTCTGCCGGCTCTACTGGTACCCGCTTTACGTGTACGTTCGACGCCGCGGTTACACGCCGGAGGACGCTCAAGACCTTACCCAGGGATTCTTTCTTAACTTACTCAATCGAAAAGCTCTGCTTCGGGCTACGCCGCTCCGTGGAAAATTCCGCTCCTTTCTTTTGGCCTCACTGCAAAACTATCTTTCAGATCAATTTGATCGAGAACACACCCTGAAGAGAGGAAGGGACGTCCTCTTTGTGCCTTTGGATTTGGAAGGCGGCGAAGAAAGATACCAGTCTGACCTAGTCGATGCTTTGACTCCGGAGAGGATCTACGACGCTCGTTGGGCCATGACTCTTTTAAGCGAGGCTCTCAGGCTTCTGCGCAACGAGTACGCTGCTGCAGGAAAAACCACAACCGTGGAAACGCTCCAGCCCTTCCTGGACCCGGGTAACAGTCAGAGATTGCCGACTTACGAAGAAGCTGCGACCAAGCTCCAGTTGACGGTTGCCGCAGTGAAGGCCCTAATCCATCGGTTGCGCAAACGGTATAACGCCTTGTTGAGGGAAGAAGTTGGCCGCACGGTATCCGACCCCACCGCGATCAGCGACGAGATTCGCGCTCTTTGCGAAGCGTTCGTCACCGCCGAGGGACACCTGCACTCGTGAAGACTGAAAGCCAGCGGGTTTGCCGAGCGTGCGGGGTACTACTTCCGCTCGGGAGCGATTTCTGCCCGGCTTGCTTGTTGAGAGGCGCTGCCGCAGATGAAACCGACAATGACGATGCTCCATCTGATCCGGCCGACTCGTTGGCGGATCTGCACCTCGACCACTACGAAATATTGCTTCGAGGAGACGGAAAACCGATTGAGCTGGGGCACGGAGCCATGGGGGTAACCTACAAGGCGATCGACGTGAACCTTCGCTGTTATGTTGCTCTGAAGATCATCGGCGGGACGCTCATTGGTGACGAAGGCGCCTGCCGCCGATTCGTACGAGAAGCTCGAGCGGCAGCGAGCGTTCGCGATCCTAACGTCGCTTCCGTGTTTCATCTGGGAACACGCGGCAGCAATTATTTTTACGCGATGGAGTTCGTTGCTGGGGAGCCGCTGGATAGAGTGATCCGCTGCCGCGGGCGACTCGAGATCAAGGAAGCTCTACACATCTTATGCCAGGTAGCAACCGGCCTGGAGGCGATCTGGAAACACCAACTTGTTCACCGGGATATCAAACCCAGTAACATCATGGTGGGCTTTGAAAACGAGCGAATTACCGGCGCGAAGATTATCGATCTCGGTCTCGCGAAAGGTACATCGGAAGATCAGGGAAGTTCGATCATCTCCACCCATGGGACCTTCATCGGCACGGCCGCTTACGCTAGCCCGGAACAGTTTGCCGGTCTGATCACTGACATTCGTTCCGATCTCTATTCTCTGGGCGTCACGCTTTGGGAAATGGTGTCCGGCGAACTACCGTTTGCGGGCACCCCGTCGGAGCTCATGTATTCTCATCAAAGGCGAGCGCCTCCAATCGATCGTTTGATCGGGGTGCCCCAGCCAGTGATCGCGCTGCTGCAACGGATGCTGGACAAGGATCCGGCGGAAAGGTTCCAAAACCCCTCCGAACTCATCCAGGCAATCCCCCGCGTAACCGAAGCGATTTCTGCCGGGCGGCGTCTAAGACCGACCGAATTCCAAATTCAGAGGTCCGGCGTTCTTACCACCAGCGGATTGCAGCCTCAAGGTAAACGCCTGGGTTTCATTCCTGGAATACGCCGGATCCGAAAATGGCCGATTGGCGTCGTCGCCATGGCGGTTCTGTTAATCGGCCTATTTGGGTTCGGCACGTACCGCGAGTTCTTCTCAGGCACCCCAATCAGCCGGCCTGTCCTCCGGGAAAAGAGTATCGCCGTCCTGCCCTTCGCAAGTCTTAGCGCCAATCAGGACGACAGCCTTCTCGCCGATGGTATCCAAGACGAGATTCTCAATAACTTGGCGCGGGTTGCCCAACTGAAGGTCATCAGCCGGACATCAGTTAGACAGTATCGGCCGGAAACGAAACCGGATGTGCGCGAGATCGCGCAAGCACTGGGTGTCGCCAACGTGCTGGAAGGAACAGTTCGGCGAGAGGGTGACCGGATCCGGATAACAACGGAGCTAATCGATGCTCCTAACAAAACGATAATTTGGGCCGACTCTTTTGACCGCGATCTTACCGACATTCTGGCGATTCACAGTGAGATAGCTCAGACCATTGCCAATAAACTGAATACTACCCTCTCACCCGACGAGGAGCTGAGTATCGCGGCGAAACCAACCGACAGCGTTAAGGCCTACGATCTCTATCTCAAAGCAAAACTAATTATCGATGGAGCGGTCATTAAGTGGGATACAGACGCTCTGGAAGAACCGTTGCGTGACGCGGTTAGTCTCCTTGAACAGGCGGTCCAGCTGGATCCGAATTTTGCGTTAGCCTACTGCGCCTCCGCCGTCGCCCATGATTTCCTCTATCTTCTCTACGATCATACAGCAGAGCGACGCGCTCAAGCGGACGCCGCTCTCAACAAAGCGCTACGGCTGCGCCGCGGCCTGCCGGAGGTTCACTTAACCTACGCAAAACATCTTCTTTGGGCGTACGGCGACTATGAAGCGGCTAGGGTACAAATATCTATTGCCAAGCCCGGTCTGCCGAATGACAGCAGGATCTCTGCTCTTGAGGCAGATATTGATCGGCACGAAGGAAAATTCGAGAAATCGATCCAGGGATTCAATGACGCGCTCGTACGGGACCCCCTCAATGAGAATTTGATATCGAACCTCGCCCTCTGCTACGGCTATGTGCGCCAGTACCGCGCTTCAGAGAAGATGTTTAGCCGGCTAGCCGAGCTCGCGCCCGACCTCTCCATGATCAAAGTGCAAAAGGCGACTGTGGTAGACTTCAACGAAAGAGGGGATACCGGCGCAGTTGAATCCGCGCTCGCAGAGCTCCCGAAACCGCAGGCGGATGATCGAGAAGCGCTTTCGCTGCACCTAGCGATCGCCGTTACCCGTGAGGAATGGCAACAAGCAGAAGACTTAATCGAGCGACTCGACGGAGGAGACGACGAAGGCGAATTCGGGTATGGGAATGTGCCGGTTCCCGTCGGCTGTTATTCGATTCTGATTGCTGTCCTGCGAGCGGAGCAGTTGACCCCGGCATTCAATGCGACACGCGAGGAATTAAGCAACCGCGTGCAAAAGTCACCGACCAACGGCGCCCTGCTCAGCAGCTTGGCGTTGGTCGATGCCATTCTCGGAAATAAAGAGAAAGCCAACCAAGAGGCCGACCACGCCCTGGAGCTGACGCCGGTGGCCAAAGACGCCATGAACGGGCCGGAGATCCTAAAAAATGTTGCAGCGACTCACGTCTGGACCGGCGAGCTGGAAAAGGGGTTTACCGAGATCAGTATGCTAGCGAAAATGCCGAAGGGACTCTCTTATGGAGAACTGAAGTGCGACCAGTTCTGGGCGCCTGTTAAAAAAGATCCGCGTTACGAGCGAATCCTGGCCGAACTGCAGCCCCCCTCGCCCAAGCAATCAGTAATCAGTAATCAGTGAAGGAGTTCAGGAGTTGCAGGAGTTCAGAAGTTCAGGAGGGGTAAATACCGCACGCTCGGCCAAAGCTCATTCCTGGGTGCCCATGGGTAAGAACTGGGCTCGAATTCTGCGCTCGATGATGGTCAGCCCTGGGTTATTCTCGGGAGCCGCCTGCTGCCAACTGATAGAGCTGCCACGCTGCAAAGCGGCTCCCCTCCCGAGGGGGGGACGTCCTCGACGATGGCAGAAGCTCGCCTAAATCAACGGGAACTCCGCTAATCGGCCTTCCAGCCGTTGCCGGAGGGCTTCGCGGGCGTTATCGGCGGTTCCTTCTTCCAGGGCGATCGCGGTACACAACGTGATCAATCCTTCAAGGTCCGTTAGATCGATCAACTCCGAATCGATCCGGCCGTCCGGTGTACAATTGTGATAGTTGCCCAAGGCAACACAAAGCGCCGCCGATTGATATCCGTAAAGTTGAAATGCGGTCGCCTCACATGTGCCTCCGGGCATCAAACATCTTTGAACCCGAATCTTCTCTTTCTTAGCAATCTCAACAAACAGATCGGTGGTTTTCGGATCGAAAATCGAGGTTTTATCACCGATTCGAATGATTGGTCCTCCGCCCATTTTGGCGGGCGGAATTTCTGAGCTCGCCTCCAGTGAAATGACCGCGGCGCCAAGCGGCAGGAGTTTAGATTTCGCCAAATGGATCGCACCGATGAAGCCTACCTCTTCGGCCCGGGTAAAAACGCCCGCAATCGCTCCAGTAGCACTTCTCTGGGACAGGTTCCGCAAGGTCGCAATGATCGCGGCGCAACCGATTAAATCGTCACAAGCCCGTGAATAAAGCCGGTCGCCATCCAATTGTAGTGCGGGCAGATCCCACATTCCGAAATCACCGAATTCACGCACCTGTCCTTTATCCTGGAGGTTTAGAGGAACACCGCCCAAGAAACGGCGAGCCGGACGGAGTTGCCACCCCGGATGGTCCATATGAGAAACAAAGACATACCGCGTGCCCGCGCCGCCATACCTCGCGAGGAGGTTTCCAAACTGATCTGTCTGCAGTTCCAGCCCTCGAACCCCGCTCAGTTGGCGATCAATCTCAGTCCGAACCGCGCCCTCGAACATCGGTGCGGTCGGGCAGTCAAGCAGCGGCCGAAGAATTCCCAAAAGTTCATCACGAGTCATAGGGCAAAATGAATAACCACAGACTACGCAGATTTCACAGAAGATCACAAAGGTCACAAAGACGGATTCTTAAACAGAAAGCGGTCTGGCAACTGCCGGATCTCGCGAAGCCGTTGACGGATCCGGCGATTCTGCCCAGTCTCTGGTAGAGCAGCCGATTTGTCGTAGCGAAACAGTCGCCGCTCCCAAGCGTTCTGTTAAAAATCCGTCTTCGTGACCTTTGTGATCTTCTGTGCAAGTTTTTCTCCGGATCCCAAGGGATGGCGACTCCCGGTTTACTGATCACTGATTACTGTTTACTGATTACTAGTTACCGTCAGCCGCTCCGCGCCTGGATAAGAATGACTAAGAGAGTCCGTTATTGGTTCGAGTTTGTCTTCGTAGCACTCTTTGCTCGCATCGTCCCGCTGTTGCCCCTGCGTCTGCTGCACGGTCTGGCTTCGCTGCTCGGCTGGTTGGTCTACCATTTGGATCGCCGGAGCCGATTGGTCGCTCTCGCTAATCTCGAGGCCGCTTTCGGTAACCAATACACGGTAAACGAGCGGGAGCGCATCGCCAGACGTTCAGTACAGGCATTCGGCCGAAGTTTTCTCGAATTGTTTTGGTCGCCTCGTTTGAACCGGCAAAACATTCATCGCTTCGTCCGTTTCGCGGACGAAAAACGCTTCGAAGCGATGCTCAACACTAAGCAAGATCAACCAGTGATCGGGACTACGATTCACTTTGGCAACTTTGAGTGGGGAAGCGCTTTGTTTGGTTTCCGCGGCTACGACGGGTATATTCTGATGCAACGGTTCAAAAATGATCGCCTGACCGCTCTCTTTCAGGGGTTCCGAGAAGTATCCGGCCAGAAAAGCGTGACCCAAGAGCAATCCATGATTCGCTTTTTTAAAGCGCTCAAACGAGGCATCCCGGTCGGCATCCTCATTGACTTAACCCTGAAGATGTCGGACCCAGGCCTCATCCTACGCGCCTTCGGCCTTTGTATGCGCACAACCATGATGCACGCCGTCCTTCAGGAACGAACCAAGCAACGGATCTTCCCTTTCATCACCGTTGCTGACGCCCAAGGTTACACCGTTCATCTTCTGGATTTCATCGAGTTCTCGCCGTCGGCTTCGCAAGACGAAATCGCTCAGATTTGTTGGAATCGATTTGAACCGTTTATTCGGCAGCATCCGGAACAATGGCTCTGGGGTTATAAACATTGGCGATACCGGCCGCCGGTCGATGGTGAACGTTATCCGTTCTACGCAAACCGGTCTGAGCTTTTTGACGCGGAGTTTAAGCAGCAGTTGGCGGCGAGAGACGAGTAGTAGATTTTTGTCACTTTATGGCTACCGTGATACTGTGGACGAGACTCTCTCGATTAAGGTTCCTAAAGCGGTCAAATTGCGACTGCAGGCTGTAGCTAAAGCCAGGAAGGTAAAACCCTCCGCTATCCTACGGGAGGCCCTCGATCGCGTGCTCGCCGGTGAGCAGGCCAGTGATGATTATTCTTGCTACGATCTATGCCGCGACCTTTTCGAGAGGCTAGAGACTGAGGGGCCCAGAGACCTTTCAACCAACAAAAAATATCTGGAAGGCTTGGGGACTTGAGTGTCGCGGTTCTAGCAGACACCAGCGCTCTAGTGGCTTTATGGTCCCCAACGGATCGCTATCATGAATGGGCTAAGGGATGTTTTACTAAATTCCGGCCTCCTCTTTTGACTTGCGAAGCGGTGATGACTGAGGCCGCTTGGCTGCTTCGGCGCTTCCCCATGCGCCGGGCCGCATTGCTCGCTGCCTGGCGCCGCGAAGTCGTGGTTGCTGAATTTCACGCGCAAGCTCATCGTGAAGCTCTCGCCAATCTCATGGAACGCCACCAAGACATTCCCATGTCCTTTGCAGACTCTTGTCTCGTCCGGATGAGCGAACTGAGCTCGGATTGCTTGGTTTGGACTTTGGATGCCGATTTCAAAGTGTACCGCCGGCTGGGACGGCGCGTTGTTCCACTGTTGACTCCAGACAGGTGACCGACGGTCGGGCTCGCCAGCGATCGGCCTCGCCAGCGAGGCCGCTCCAGGTTAAATATTGGAGAGCCGAACCATGAGCAGACTATTTAGCGACTTAGGCGAAAGAGAAGTGCTCGCTCTGGCGATTTCCCTGGAAGACGAGGATAGCCGAATCTATCGGGATTACGCCGAGAGGATGAAGGAAAAGTACCCGGAGACAGCCTCGATCCTCCAATCGATGTGCGAAGCGGAACTATCCCATAAACAACGACTGATTGAGCTGTTTCAAGGTCGATTCGGGGAACATGTTCCTTACCTTCGACGCCAAGACATCAAAGGGTTCATCAAACGCAAGCCGATCTGGCTGAATGTGACTCTGAAGCCAAAGCGCGTCCGCCAGGATGTCATGGCGATGGAAGCGGAGAGTCGCCGCTTTTATCAACAAGCTGTGGACCAAGTTAAATCGCCCGAGGTCCGTTTGCTCCTGCAAGACCTGGCTTTGGCGGAAGAGGATCACCAAGATATTTTGGTCGAGGAAGTTAGGAAAAAGAAAAAATCAGGCGCGTTGGAGGAGTAGGATCGGTAACCGGTAGGGACGAGCTCCTGTTCGTCCGCGTGCGACGACGCGCTTTCAGATTCCTCACTCCTCGACGATGCGTGGACGCTGGGAAGCACTCTCGAGGACGAGGACGAGGACGACGACGAGAACGATTTGTCCGGGGGCTGCCTCACTTCGTGATCTTTGTGAGCTTCTGTGCAAGTTTTAGTTCTCGGAACAGCCCCATGGGAAAAATCTACGCTGCTATCGACGACAAATTGCAAAACTGGCTAGCCGCTCAAAAGGTGTTCTTCGTCGCCACCGCTCCCCTCTCGCCGAACGGGCATATTAATTGTTCCCCAAAAGATGGAGCATCCTTCCATATCCTGGATGAACGAACGGTAGCGTATCTCGATTTTACCGGGAGCGGCGTTGAAACCATCGCCCATCTGAAAGAGAACCAACGCATCGTCCTGATGTTTTGCGCGATGGAAGGTCCGCCCAAGATCGTCCGGTTGCATGGACGCGGCGAACCGATCGAGCCTGGCCATTCCGCTTTCGAATCACTGCGCACGATCTTCCCGGCGACATCAGGGTTACGCTCGTTTATCCGGATCCGATTAACTCGGATCTCGGATTCCTGCGGCTTCGGCGTCCCGCTGTATGAATTCCGTGGCCATCGTTCCCAATTGAAAGAGTGGGCCGAACGAAAGGGCGAACCCGGGTTAGCCGTGTATCGCCAAGAGAAAAACAGCTGTTCGATTGATGGATTGCCCGGAGTATAGCAACCGCGAATGGATCCGACTTCGCTAGCCCGGGAGGTCGCCACTAACATACCATAAAGCTTCTTCGGACAGGACTTCGGCGAGCTCAGTCGAGTCGCTCCGAATAGACCCTGAATTTTGAGACGTTCATTTGTGTCCAGCCGGACTACTGATTAAGAGATCGAACCGGGTCGACGGTCGCGGCGCGGCGTGCTGGCAGATAGCTTGCTACCAACGCAACTACGGCCAATAGGAATACTACTCCGACGAATGTGACAGGATCGTTTGGAGTAACTTCAAATAGCAGCCCCTGCAATAAATGAGTGAGTCCTAGCGAAGCAAGGATTCCAATCAGGACGCCAGTTAGCACCATCCTGGTACCGTCCCACATGATCAGACGGATCACATCTCTTCGCTCAGCGCCAAGCGCTATTCGAACACCGATTTCACGGTTCCGCTGAACCACGCCATATGATACGATTCCGTACAAACCGAGGGCAGCCAGAAATAAAGCTACTAAGGCGAAACTTCCTACTAACCAAACATTCAACCGGCGATCTCCCATCGAATCAGATATAACCTCTGACCAAGGGCTGACCGCATAGAGCGGCAAGTTTGGATCGACCTCTCCGATCGCCCTTCGCAAGGACTCGGTCAAAATAACCGGATCGCCTTCTGTCCGTAACACCAGCGTCATCCACTGAGCCTCATTCTCGCCGATATCCATTGCGTCCTGGCTCTGCTCAACCGGATAGTAAATCTCCGGCGTCGGCGGCTTCATCAGACTGTATTGACGAACATCGCCGACTACTCCAACGATAGTGGCCGTAGTGGTGCCGTTGTTGATCCGGCTGCCAAGCGCACGCTGAGCATCTTTAAAAAAGCGCAGAGCGAACGTCTGATTAACGAGAATCGTTCTGGGGGCTCTACTAGCGTCACGGTCGTCAAATAGTCTACCCGTCACTAACGGAATACCTGCCGCCTTAAAAAAGTCCCCGCTTACAATCGCAGTTTCAGCCACGGGAAGTTGGCCGGCCATGAAAGGCGGACGACCTTCAATCTGGAAGCTGGAAACATCGTGCGAGCCGCTAAACGCCAAATCATTGATTGCTCCAGCCGACTTCACTCCTGGAAGCCCACTTACTTTGCCCTGTTCGGCCCAGTAAAAGGCGACAATCGACTCAGCAGTTTGATAGCGCCCCGTGGGAAGCCGGATGGTCGCAGTTAACACCTGCTCTGGCTCGAATACTCCCGATTGAACGGCTTGAAGCTGCCAAAAGGAATGCAATAACAACCCTGCGCAGCTCAGCATGATGACTGCAGACGCGATTTCAAAGATGACCATCAGGCGACGACTGCGACCAGATGGGCTAGAGGAATGAGATCGATCTCCTCGCAGAGTCGCCTGCAGATCTCGCCCTGGTTTGCCACACAACGCATAGGCCGGAGCCAATCCGGAAATAATACCAACTAACAATGACAGCAGGATAGCGAACCCGAGAATCGAGGTATCTATTTTCACCTCGTTCATGCGATGTAAATGCGATTTTCCCAACCAGCTTAGCAATTCCACGCCCCATTTGGTTAAGAGCAATCCAATACCGCCACCGCCTAACCCGAGCAAAATACTCTCTGTGAAGAGTTGACGAATCAGGCGCAAGCGGCTTGCCCCGAGAGCGGATCGCGTTGCCATTTCCTTTCTTCGAGCGATCGCTCGGGCTAACAACAGATTTGCCACGTTAAGGGAAGCGATCAGTAATAGGCAAGCCACCGTGCCTTGCAGCAACCACAAGGTCGGAGCGGTATCGCCAACCCGGTCTTGATGCAGTGACACCAATTCAATCCCATGACCGGTTAGCGCGTCCGGGTATTGGGAAGCCAACTGCTGCGCCAACGTCGACATTGCCTGCTGGGCCTCTGGCAGCGAGACGTTGTCGCTCAGTCTCCCTATTACACTCAACCAATTATTTCCGCGAGCCTGCAGCTGTTCCTGACTGTAGGTAAGCGGAATCCAAACTTCTGTTCGTTCGTCCGGAAAGGTCACGACGTCCGGCATGAGGCCGATAACCAAATAGCGTTCGCCGTTCAATGGCAGTTCTCTTCCGATAGCATCGGTTTCACTGCCGTAAAGGCGCCGGGATAGTCGTTCGCTGATCATCACGACGTGATCACGACCGGATTGATCCTCTTCGGAGGTAAAAGTTCTGCCTAACCGGGGAGTGAGACCCAGCAGTCCAAAATAGTTTGGTGATACCGCCGCGCCGCGAATGCCGGTTGCTCCGGAGCGATCTTGAATCGCAAATCCTTTAACCACATACCCGGCAATGCCACTGAAGCTCACGTTCTCGTGCTGCCAATCCCGGAGGTTAGCGACTGAAGTCGACCCACGAGTTGAATTATGTACATCCGTTTCGTAGATCCGAACTAGCCTTTCCGAGTGTGGCGCTGGCAAGGGTCGAATTAGAATCGCGTTGACCGCACTGAAAATGGTTGTGTTGGCGCCGATCCCGATGCCCAGAGTCAGCACCACGAACAGCGTGAATCCAGGGTACCGCAACAAAAACCGGATACTGTATCGTAGCTCTTCCGAAAGGCGAAACATCCGAACCACTAGGGGCAATTTACATGCCAAGAGCATGGCACATTCGCGTCGTTTCGTGGAGCGTGCCTCGCTTGCGAGGCCGTGGCAAAGCAAAGGAAAAAGCGATACTCGGCCTCGGAAGCGAGGAACACTCGAGCCCTTTACTCCAAAATCCCAAAATGAGAAGCCTTTGTCTCAACTTGGGACGTTCCGTGCGATGGCTGTGGAGAAACGCTCAGAATCGACGAACACGATCTTTACGAGCACGAACTGCAACACTTCGTCGATTGTATCCGAGGCGATGCCGCCCCCGAATTGCTCCGCGCTCAACACGCTGTGCAAGCGCTTAAACTCTCAATCGCCACTCAACAATCTGCGCTAGAACAGCGAAGGATTTGTGTGTCTCAGCGGCGCCCGGTGGAACTGGTACGCCGACTGCAACGCCCCTCCGATTGGGCAGGCGACACCACCGGATTCCAATTCACGTCTTACCGCGCGCTCTTAGCAAGCACACGCCAGGACAAAACTGCTTCGAGGACGAGGACGAAAAATCCTCGCGAAAATCAGCGAATTCTCCCGATTGTAATACGGGGAAGAGGCGAAAAGCGCCGCTACACGGATGAGAGGATTAATTTTACAACTAACGCTGCTAGCCGGTTCGTTCATGCTGGCGGGTACCATTCAAGCCGGGCCTCCATTTTCAACGGATGACCCTGACGTAACCGCACTCCACAGCTGGGAGATCAATCTCCCGTTCACCTTGAACCATGTATCGGGTTCAACCGCGATGAACGCGCCGTTGTTCGACTTCAACTACGGATTGCCACAACTTCAATTGGAGTTCGATGTACCGGTGGCGGTATCGAGCGATCAACATCGAACCACCGCCGGTCTGGGCGATTTGTTGTACGGCGTGAAATGGAAATTCTTTGAAGATGAGCGCACGCAAATCGAGTTCGGCACCTATCCCCAAATGTTTGCGCCGACCGGAGATGCTCGCCGCGGGCTCGGCAATGGCCGTCCGGGGTACATCTTGCCGTTGCTCGGGCAAAAGAGCTGGGGAAAATGGACGCTCTACGGCGACATCGGATACCGGTTGCAAACCGCCGATAGCCAGCGAAGCAATTGGTACGCCGGCACCGTCTTACAACGCGATATCAACGACCGGCTGAGTCTTGGCGTTGAGTTATACGGCAATACCCCAACCATACGAGATGGCCGGCCGGATGTTGCCTTTAACGTAGGCGGTATCTACAAGCTAGCCGAACATCTGAACCTGCTTTTCACCGCGGGCCGCGACTTCGTCGGTGACACCCATGCGACGTTATATTTGGGATTGCAAGTCCTTACGAAATAGAAGGGCCGCGCTCTACCGCTAGGCCTCAACCTCGAGTTAACCGGTTCTTGCGAGACCACTCACCGGGCGCTTCGCACTTCCGGCTTCGCCCACGTCCTGGTTATGAGCGTGCCTCGCTTGCGAGGCCGAACCTTGAGCGGTCGACAACACAGAGCTTGGGCTTCGTCGGCAACCCGCTTGATCTGCAATTGCCGGGCCTAAACGGCAAAGATTTCCTGAAGCGTGCGCAACGCGGCCAGTAGCGGCTTCTCCGCCGCTTTACCGAGCTTTCTTACCAGTCGAACTTTATCGAGCGTGCGGACCTGATCCAACAAGATCAGTCCGCGTTTTCGTTGGAAGACGATTGAAATCCGGAAGGGTGCAGGGGTACTCCCCGTGGTCATTGGCGCCACAATCACTGTGCGAAGGTGATCGTGCATTTCGCTAGGAGAAACGATGACGCAGGGTCGCGTCTTCTTGATCTCGCTCCCCACAGTGGGATCGAGATTGACAAGCCAGACTTCGCCCCGTTTTACCATTTTAAAGATTGATCTCCCTCGTTGGGAAACTCCGGCCAGACCAGAACATCATCTCCAGTTTCGGCGAGCTGTTTGGCTGCCTCGGCCCAGCCAGCGCGAACAGGTTCCTTTGGTTTGCGCAAAACAATCGCGTCGCGTTCTACGGTTAGTTCCACCTCGCTTTCGCTCAAACCGACCTGAGCAAGCAAGACCTTGGGCAAGATGACTCCTTGCGAGTTTCCGATGCGATGCAGCGTCACTTTCATTGGGTTTAACAATGTTATAACGCTCAGGCCGTGGTCAAGTCAAGGGGTACAACGCCGATCCCCAAGGAACCGACTTCTCTTTTGGGCAGGCCGACGGATCTATCCATTGGTCACGCCTCCTTCTTCACGGTCGGCCGTTAGTCGGGACTCGTTCGCCTCCTTGATTCCAGCTCCTAGATTCTACTCTCTCAGCGCCGCGATCGGATCAATTCGCGTCGCCCGCAATGCCGGCAGCAGACAGGCCAGCAGGTGAAAAGTGAAAAGTAATCAACCAGTAGGTCAGTAGTCAGTAACAGAGAGGAGCTAGGAGTGATTCTGTTCATAAACTTCGCGAGAGCAATCCGAGAGCGATTCCTATCATAACGATCTTGAATCCTTGTTTCACGACCAGGCCTAGAATGTTGCGCCGGGATGCCCCGACTGCGATACGAACACCGATTTCGCGACTCTGCTGGCTGACCGAATAGGCCAAAACACCATAGAGACCTACCGCTGATAAAAGTAAGGCCGCACCAGAAAAGACGCCGACCAACAGTACAGCCTGATCGTCCGGGTTAAGCGCGGTGGCAAAACAAACCTGGGGTTAAGCGCGGACGAGCGGGAGCTCGTCCCTACCGATTCCCGCATCGCCCTTTCCCGTTGCCTTCGGCTCTGTCTCGCGGTAGCGAGTCACGTGTATGAAGAGCACAAAGCGAAGCCTGAAGGCGGATCGACGCAAATCGCCGGAAGCAGTTAACGTGGCGCGCGATAAGACGGCTAAGTCGGTTAGCGTTGGCGGGCTCCGTAAAGATTGGCGCCAAGAAGAAAGAGAATCCTACAATTGGTGACCTATGGTGACACGAGCCTTCTGGTTGCTTTTACGCGAACGAAAACGCTGTGCCAGATGCAGCGCTCCTGCTAAGTGGCATTCCCCCGTCTTGGAGCGCGATTCACCGAGCGGTTGAACACGCGTTCATTCGATATTCTTCACGTCTCTATCGCGCTCGAGACCGGCTGTGACTGGCATTCGCCGGCACCGCCGGTCTTCCGGCTGAATCTGACTTTCGGAAGGCGACGTGACTTTGTCCCGGAGGGACACCGGTAAACCAAGGTGGAATAGCCGGTTCTTCGAAGTCCTGCCATCGTGAAAACAATGAAGACGGCTCCAACAGAACAAGGACTCAAAGTTCACCAAGACAAATTCTTCCGGCGCTGGTCTCCGGGAATTTTTGTGAACTTGCTGTCTCAATAGCTCACGATGAGGGTCATGAGTTGCTTTCTTCGTCTCGTTCGATTAGAGCTCGGCGCGATCGCCCGGCCCTCAAGCCATGCTACCTTGAGATCCCTCCAAGAACCTATCTCCCATGAACAAACTAGTATCCCTCCTCACTATCGGCGCCATCATCGGTGGCATATCGCCATCAATGGCGCAGCAGCACAAGCGCATCAGCCCCCACGAAACCGTCAGCAAGGTTATCGATGGAAATCGGGTGTCGATTGTTTATGGCCGGCCGTACACGAAGGATCCGCAAACCGGCCAGGATCGAAAAATTTGGGGTGACCTGGTTCCTTACGGTGAAGTCTGGCGCACCGGCGCCGATGAAGCCACGCTGCTGATCACTCAAAAACCGATTGTGATAGCCGGTACCACGATTCCGGCGGGCGCTTACACTTTGTGGACTTTGCCAAATCAAGACGGCACCGCCAAACTAATCATCAATAAACAGATCGGCCAATGGGGGTTAGGCCCTGGATCTTACGACGAGAAACAGGATCTTGTGCGCGTTGATCTTAAAAAAGAAGCGGTGGATACACCCGTAGATCAATTTACGATGGCGGTTTCCAAAGATCCCTCCAGTGGTGGTATCTTGAGTATGGTCTGGGAAAAAACTGAGTTTTCAGTTCCGTTCACCGTACAGAAATAGCCTCCGCTTCGATAGGCTGCATCGTGCACGATGGCCGGATGCATCGATCCTCTTCAGGTCCCGTCTAGTGTCCTGTCCCATAAATAACGTCATTTCACATCTCCTATCCGTATCAATGTCTAGACTACCGCGCCGACGGGTCAGTCTGGCCTGCGGAATTGCCATGCTCAGCTTGCCAACCAGCGGGATCTCACAATCCGTTCCGGGGACAGAGAT
>Ga0185299_10001148_pt1 | contig 56348 bp, 56 predicted proteins | sample PaiPotPPA55metaG_FD_128002 | JGI IMG/M metagenome (GOLD analysis project Ga0185299, IMG submission 128002) | Iron sulfur acid spring bacterial and archeal communities from Banff, Canada, to study Microbial Dark Matter (Phase II) - Paint Pots PPA... ... | reverse complement strand
AAAACCATTCACAGCATGGCCATGCGCATCAACGAAATCATGCAGCGTTTCTCATCGCTGGCCAGCGAGATGCGGGAGGCTGAGAATGCTTCTCAAGCTGAGACGGAAGAAGCTCCGGCGGCTCCGGCGCGCCGCCGCTGACCCACTTTAGAACCGCTGCAACCTACTCATTTCACAAGGCATATACCAAACGGACACCACAGCGGCTCGCACCTCGGCGCTGGCCGCTGACGTGCACCTCTGCTCTGCGGAGAACTATGGGGAGAAGGCTGCCGTGCTGAAAAGGGTCCTGATTGTTGACGATTCACCGGCGCAGGTAAAGCTGATTCAGGCCGTTCTCGAACCTGAAGGCTACCCTTCCATCGGTCTTAACGATCCGAGGCGCATTGAAGAAACCATTACGGCAGAGCGCCCCAGCGTGATTTTGTTGGACGTGGTGATGCCGGACCGCAACGGTTTTCAAATTTGCCGCGAGCTGAAAAGCAGCACGGAATTCAGCACCATCCCGGTGATCCTGGTGACCTCCAAGGACACGGCCAGCGACCGCTACTGGGGCGAGCAACAAGGCGCCGATGGTTATGTCACCAAGCCTTTTACCCGCGAGGAGTTACTGCGCGCGGTGCGCAGGTTCGCATGATCGGCCGAATGAACACTAAAGCGAGAGCAACGAGATGAACGAAGATTTTCACCTGACACCGCTGGCCGCCGATGCCGACGCCGCCGATCTGCTCGAAGCTCTCGGGCCGCTCGAAGAGCGTCCGCCGGAATCGCAGTACTGCGTGTTCCGCAGCGGCCGTGAACGCTTTTGCTTTCCCGTTCTTGACGTCGAAGAAGTCTTGGAGTGGCCGCTGCTGACCAAGCTGCCGCTCGCGCCGGCCTACCTGCTGGGTATTTTTAATTTGCGCGGTGCGATTGTGCCGTTGATCGACATTGCCATGACCGAAGGCCGCCGCCCAGGACTTCTGCCCAAGCACGTCGTGGTGGCTTCACTGCGCGGCGACGGTCATCACGAGGATGTTCGCATTGGAATCGCCTCCGATGAAGTTATCGGTACGTATAGCGTCACGTCCGAAGATTTATTGGAGCAAGCGCCGGAAAATGTGCCGCATTGCGTCGGTATGCTGCGCCACGACGACCGGTTGGCTCTGCTGATCGATTTGAGGAGATTGCTCGAGGTATTTCCGGGCCCAAGCATTTGATTCGCGGCAGCCGCATCAACCCGCGGTGCGGCAACCGCCACAGACATTTGGAGGAAGTATGAAATCGCGATTGAGTTCCACAATCTGGACGCTAGTCATCGTCAACGGACTGGTCCTGTTCGGCGTGCTCGGGCTAGCTTACAGCGCCGGGCGGCAGTCCAACGGGGCGTCCATTCTGGATTTTGGCTCGCTACCGAGCGGCGCCAGTGGGTCGGTGCTGATTGCTCTGTTCCTGGTGCTTGCGGCGATCGTGTTTCTGGCGTGGCGGCTGAACAGCTCGTTTGTAGGCCCCGTGCAGGAGCTGGCGCAGTTCTCTGAGCGGCTTGCGGCCGGCGACCCACGCGCGCGCGTGGAGGTCACCTCCAACGACGAGCTCGGCTACATCGCCGAAAACTTGAATCGTGCCGTCGCTCGAGTCTCCAAGGCCACCAGCAACCAGGAAGCCAGCGACCACCTGCAGCGCAGCATCACCGAGTTGCTCACGGTCATCAACCAGGTCGCGCGCGGCGATTTGACGCTGCGCGGCAAAGTTACCAACGACGCGCTCGGCAACGTCGCCGACTCCATCAACTACATGCTCGACAACTTCACCAAGGTTCTCGAGCGCGTTCGCAAAGCCGCGATGGAAGTCACTGCCTGCTCCAACAACATTCTCGTGGCCGCCGACGAAATGCAGGCCGGCGCGACGCAGCAGGACCAGGAAATTACCAATACGTCCAGCGCTGTCGAAGAGCTCACCGTTTCGATGAAACAGGTGTCTAACAACGCTGAAGCCAGCGCGGAGGCCGCTCGCCGAGCGCTCGACGCCGCCGAACAAGGCAACCGTGCCGTGCGCGACACGCTCGAAGGCATGCAGCGCATTCGCGCATCCGTGCAAGCCACCGCGAAAAAGATCAAATCGCTTGGCGACCGCTCTCTGGAAATTTCGGAAATCATCAACGTCATCAACGACATCACCGAACAAACCAACTTGCTGGCGCTAAACGCAGCCATCGAAGCAGCGCGCGCCGGAGAAGCGGGCCGCGGCTTCGCGGTCGTCGCCGACGAAGTCCGCAAACTGGCCGAACACTCCCGCAGCGCCACGAAAGACATCGCCGCGCTCATCAAAGCCATTCAGGCCGAAACGAACGAGGCCGTGGTGGTCATGGAAGAAGGCACGAAGGAAGTGGAGGGCGGCGCAACACTGGCCGATCAAGCTGGACGCGCGCTCGACGCAATTTCCACCGTCGTCCGCCAATCCGCGGAGCTGGTTCAGGAAATTTCGCTGGCATCGAAGCAGCAAGTGCGCGGCACGGAAGGCGTCGCGCACGCCATGCAGATTATTTCCAACATCACGCGCCAGACCTCACAGGGCACACGCGGGACCGTGGCGACCGTCAGCCAGCTTGTAAAGCTCTCGGATCAATTGAACGAAGCGCTGGCCCAGTTTCGCGCGATCAACAAACAAGCCAACAGCAACGTTCCTTCGGAAGTCTCCGAGCGGCCCGTCCCAGTAGTCGCTCTGCGGTAAGCGGTCGATGATTTTTTTCTCCGGCCAGGCGCCGGAGCGGGAACGTTGGCACCATGAGCGAACGCCAAGGACCGGTGGCCGGTCTGAGCGAACATGAATTGAGCGAGATCCGCATGCTGATTGAAGAGCGGACCGGCATTTGTTTCGACGAATCGCGCGAGCGCTTCTTCTCCACGCGCGTGAGCGAACACTTGCGTGCGAAGAAGTTCGCCAGCGGTACGGAGTTGCTGCGCGCGATGCGCAAGGCCAACGTCGAGTACGAAGCATTGCTGGAACGCCTTCTTACCCAGGAGACTTCGTTTTTCCGTTACCCAGCGGTGTACGACACCTTTGAGAAGCGGGTGCTTCCGGAATTGCATGTTAAAAAATTTTGGAAGAATCCCAGAACGCTGCGCGTCTGGAGCGCCGGCTGCTCCACCGGGGAAGAGCCCTATTCCATTGCTATCACTATCGCGGACGCACTTTCGTTCGCCGATGCTTGGAACGTCGAAATTTTGGCCACGGATGTTGGTCGCCAAGCCCTCAAGCAAGCTGAGCGCGCCATCTACTCCGGCCGTAGCCTGGGCAGCGTAACCCCGGCCCAGCTCGCGTCACATTTCGCCACCGTCGAAGGCGGCCACCAGGTAAAGCCCCGCCTAAAGAAAATGGTCACTTTCGCGCAAATGAATCTCGCCTCCGCGGTCTACGTCGGCCGCATGGACCTGATCTTCTGCATGAACGTGCTGATTTATTTCTCGGAAGAGCGCCGCCGCATACTCGTGCAGCGCTTCTACGACTCCCTCGAGCCCGGTGGCTATCTGTTTCTGGGACACTCCGAGTCCATCTCCAAAATGCCCGTAAAGTTTCAGGCTATCGTGCTGAACGACTGCATCCTGTATCGCAAGCCGACCGCCGAAGAATTGCAGAAACCTGAACTCGTCACGGAGGGACGCGCGTGAGCATGCCGGACCGCGAAGCCGTCGAAATCTTCCTCCAGGAAGCCTCGGAGCACCTGCAATATTTGCGGGAATACGTCAGCGTGCTTCAGGAAGTCGAGCCCCGGCGCGAAGATCTCGAGCGCCTGCACATCGCGGCGCACACTCTGTGCGGCACTTCGGCCGGTTACGGCTTTCCACGCTTCTCGGAGGTTGCGGGCAAGCTGGCCCACGTTTTCCAATATGCGATGAATGCCACTCTGGGCAACGATTTGCACGGGCCGCTCACGGAATTCCTTTCCGACGGAATCTCTGTTCTTGAAACCGATTTGCTCGAAATCAGTGACACTGGCGAAGAAAGCGTTGAAGACATTGCCGGCTTCAAGGAACGCTATCGTTTCGCGTTCCCAGCCGAACCCGCGCCCCTCAACTACGGCCAGCAGCGCATCACTGACCAGGCGATCGAGCAGCATGCGGCAGAGGCCCACGAAGAAGCGTCCACCGGCTCCTACTTCGACGCGCTGCCCCCCGATGACGAGGTGCCAGACGAGATTCTCGAATTCTTCCAGCCGGAAGCCGAAGAACATCTGCAAGTCGTCAGCGATTGCCTGATTTCCCTCGAAGGCAACAACAATCCCGAAGAAATCAATCGCCTCTTCCGCGCGATTCACACCGTGAAGGGTTCCGCCGCGCAAGTCGGCTTGAAGCGCCTGGGCGGCATCGCGCATCGCGTCGAGGACTTAATCGGCCGTTTGCGGGACGCTGAAATCGAGCCATCCGCCGCTGTCGTCGATCTCTGCCTCGCATCGGTCGACGTCCTGAAGAAGACCTTGCATCGTCAGTGGGCCGACGAATCCGAAATGCGTGCCGAAGTCGATTCCCTGCTCGGCCGCATCGCCGAATTCGCCCCGCCTGAAGAGGAAGAATTCGACGCGGCACAACCTGCGGCCGGAGAAACAAGTGCGGCGTCAGAAGAGAGCGCGGCGCAAGCGCCGGCGATGACGCACAAGCCCGGCAAGCATCCCGCCGCACCCAATGCCGCGAAATCCGTGCGCATCGCACTGGAACGCCTCGACCGCATGATGAACACAGTGGGCGAGCTGGTTATCAACCGCACACGTATGGTCGGCCGTGTGGCGGAACTCGAGAAACTCGTCGACACGCTCGGCTTCTCCAAGGAACGCCTCCACAGCAAGGTTTCAGAATTCCAGGAAAAATACGAATTCAATCGCATCAGCTCTTCGCGAAACGCCGGCCCATGGAACCCGTCGACGACGCCGCAGCGCCTCAGCAGCGCGGCGGCCGGAGACACTTGGTCCGATTTCAGCGAACTCGAAATGGACCGCTACGACGATTTCAATATTCTTTCGCGCTCCATGGCAGAAATTTCCGCCGACGTCAACGAAGTCCTGACGCAGTTGGAAGGCTACATCGGGCGCGTGGAAGGCGATATCGACGAGTTCACCAAACTCGCGCATCACCTGCAGGACGAATTCACCGCCGCCCGCATGGTGCCCATCGGCACACTTTATTCGCGCCTATCCCGCGCGGTGCGCGACGCGGCCACATCCGCCGGCAAACAGGTCGAGCTCGAGCTCACCGGCAGCGAAACCGAGCTGGACAACAACATCATTCAGCAAATTTCCGACCCGCTGGTACACCTGGTGCGCAATTCCGTCGCTCACGGCATCGAGCACGCCGCCGAACGCCGCGCTACTGGAAAGTCCGAGGCCGGCAAAGTCTCCCTGCGCGCCTATCATCGCGGCAATCACATTTACATCGAAGTCGAAGACGACGGCGGCGGCATCGATTACGATCGCGTCAAAGCGAGCGCGATTGAACGCGGCCTCGTCTCACCCGAGACCGCGGACCGGCTCACCGACCGCGATTTTCGCGAGATGCTTTTCCATCCAGGCTTTTCGACGGCGCCCGCAAAGACCGAACTAGCCGGCCGCGGCGTCGGCCTGGACGTCGTGCGCGCCAATCTCAACGCGCTAAATGGCGAAATCGACATTCAAAGCACGCGCGGCCAAGGCACGAAGTTCACGCTCAAAGTTCCGCTAACATTGATCATCTCCCCCGCGCTGTTCGTGCGTTGCGGCGGCACCAGCTTCGCGCTACCTCTCGCTGTCGTAGAAGAAATCCGCCGCCTCCGCGCCGACGAAATCGAAGACGTCGGCGGCAAGCTACTCACCAAGGTTCGCGACGTGGTTACCGAAGTTATCCGCTTGGATTCCTATCTCGGCCTTCCGCCGCTCGAGCCCATCAACGGCTATTTCCGCATGGTTGTCGCGAACGCCGGAAATCGCCAGATCGGCCTCGTCGTCGAAGAAGTCATTGGCAAGGACGAAATCGTAATCAAGAATCTCGGCGAGTACCTGCGCCGCGTCAAGCTTTTCCCCGGCACCACGATCGCTCCGGACGGCAGCCTAATTCTCCTGATCGACCTAAATCGCATGGTAGCCAGCGAGCCGAACGAGCGCCGCACCTTGCAAGCCAGCGCGACCGCCGCGCGTATCTTCGCTCCGGGCTCCACAGCAGTCGCTCGCGGCACGATTCCCGCCGAAGCAATCGATCGCGTCCAGCACGAGCGCGTGATAGTCGTTGCCGACGACTCCATCAGCGTGCGCAAATTCGTGGGCCGCATGCTCGAAAAGAATGGCTATCGCGTGAAGCTCGCCGCCGATGGTCTGGAAGCCGCCGAACTCGTCGCGCAGCACGGCTGCCACCTCGTCATCACCGACCTCGAGATGCCGCGCATGACCGGCTACGAACTTATGGTGCAATTGCGGCAAAGCCCCACAACCCGTCGCATCCCGGTCATGGTCGTAACATCGCGTGCCGGCGCCAAGCATCGCGACCGCGCCATGAAAGAAGGCGCCACCGCGTTTCTGACTAAGCCCGTGCAAGAAGATCAATTGCTCGTCGCGGTCGAACAACTCATAGGAACGGAGGCGACGCGTCCGCTCGTACCAGTGGCGTAGAAGATCCATGGCACCCGCAGCAACAAAGAAATTCCGCGTTCTGATCGTCGACGACTCTGCCTTCATGCGCAAGGTCTTGGAGACGATTTTCAACGCCGACGACCAGCTACAGGTCGCAGGCCACGCCAAAGACGGCCGGGAAGCCGTTGCCCTGGCCGAATCGCTGAAGCCTGATGTCATCACCATGGACATCAACATGCCGCACATGGACGGCCTGCAAGCCACGGCGCAGATCATGACCACAAATCCCAAACCCATCGTGGTCGTCAGTTCGGAATCGCGCGAAGGCGCGGCCAGCACGCTCAAAGCGCTCGAACTCGGCGCAATCGAATTTGTGGCTAAGCCCTCCAGCGGCATCGACCTGGACATGCAAAGTGTCAAGGAAGAGTTGCTGCGCAAGGTGCGAATGGCCGCAAAGGTCCGCGTCGTGCGCACCGCATCGCGGCTCGCGCTAACGGTACAACGCACAAACGGCAGCGCCGCCCCACCCAAGCCAGCGACGCCAGTGCGCACAGCTCCCGTTGTCCCGGCAGACCAACGCTTCCCCGTCGTCGTGCTCGGCGCGTCGACTGGCGGCCCCGCCACCGTGATGCGCCTGGCGCCCGGATTCACGCGCGACTTCCCTGCCGCCGTTTTCCTGGTGCAGCACATGCCGGCGACTTTCACCACGCAATACGCTGCCCAGCTCGCCGAATTCACCAGCATTCGCGTGAAGGAGGCCGACGCCAACGAAACCGTGCAACCCGGAACGCTATACATTTGTCCCGGCGCGCAGCATCTGCGCGTCACTCCCACCGGCCGCATTCAGCTCGACAGCGCGTCCGGCCGCATCAACGGCTACCTCCCCAATATCGACGTCACGATGGAAACTGTTGCAGCCTACGCCGGCGCCATGAGCATCGGCGTAGTGCTCACCGGCATGGGCAACGACGGCGCGCTCGGTGCCAAAGCCATCAAGTCCGCTGGCGGCATGGTTCTCGCGCAAGACGAAGCCACCTCCGTAATTTTCGGCATGCCCGCGGAAGCCATCAAACTCGCCGCGGTCGACCAGGTCCTCGCCATCGACGACATCTACGCCGCCATAGAAAAGCGCGTGATCGGCATCTGCAAAGCCACACCCGTGGGAGTCAAGTAGTGCGCCCTTTGTCCCCAATCAAAACTCCCGCGGCGCGCACCGAGCAGATTATTTTGTTCCGCGTCAGTGGTCAGATCTTTGCCGTCTCCTCCGCTTCCGTCCAGGAAGTTCGCGGTGTCGACAGCCTTTCCGGAGCCGCCAAGGAGATGTCGTATCCCGCGCTGCGCAAGGTGAAGTATTTCGTGCGTCGCGGCGAACATTCCGTGTACGTCGTAAACGCCGCCATGCACTTCGGCTTGCCGCCCGCGCCTCCCGCACTCGTTTTCGTACTGCGGCGCACGCGCACGGCCCTGCTAATTGACGGCATCGAGAAAATGACCAGCATGAGCCGCTTGCAAGCGCTGCCTCTCGCCTATTGCAACGAAGAGCGCATTTGGTATCGCGGGCTCACCGCGCTAGACCAAACCGTTGTTCCGGTCGTCAAGCCCGACGGCTTTTTGACTCCCGATGAGCTTTTTCTGCTGGATGCTTCGCTCTCGCAAGAGGCCGATGCGCAGGCAAAACACCTAGCAGAGCTAAACGCGCCAGACGATCAGCAGGACGATCAACAAGACAAACAACAAGACGAACAGAACACGAGCATCACTCAATGACACCGATCGCCGAAACCGATCTGCAATCGTTCGTCCTGCTCCGGCTGGGCGACCGTCGCTTTGCCATCATGGCCACCCAGATTGCAGAGTTAGTCGCCCCCAGCCGCATCTTTCGCTTCCCACATCGCACTAGCGAAGTCGAAGGCGTGATCCTGCGCCGCGGCCGCATCGTTCCCGTCTGCGATGTTGCCGAAAAACTTCTCGGCAAGGGATTGAAGTCGCGCCGCTTCTATTTAATCGTGCAACGCCGCTACGGCTCGCAAACGGAGTGGGTTGCCCTGCCGGTCTCCGGAGACTGCGAGCTCATCAATGCCGAGATGACTTTGCCCAGCGACACCGACACGCCGCACGTTTCCGGCTGGCTCTCGCACGCAGGTGACGTCATCGAAGTGCTGAACCTCGCGGCGTTGACTCCCGGTCCCACCGACATTGCACCGACCATCGCACCTCTGCAGCAGCAAGAGGCCCGGCCATGATCCCTAACGGCCGCCCCGCCAAGATTCTGCTCATCGACAGCAACGTATATTTCGCCAAGAAGCTCGGCGATGCGCTCAAGCGCGAGGGTTTTGAAGTGATTTCCAGCACCCAAGCGGCTTTCGCGCTAACCACTCTCGAATACGACGCGCCCGCCGCCATCGTTTGTGCGACCAACCTGCGCGAGATGGGCGCTCTCGAAATCGCCAAGATTATTCACGCCGACCCAAAAAATTCCGCGCTGCCCGTGATTGCGCTCGGCGACGGAAGCCAGCGCGCTCTGATGGAAGCGTTTCAGGCCGGTTGTGACGACTACATCGACCGCCGCCGCACACCCGCGACGATCGCTTCGCACGTCCGCAATATCGTCACCAGCAAGGCGGAAGGCTTTCAGCCCACACAAATGTTGGCGCAAGCCGACACCAGCATGAGCGGCAGTCTCTCGCACACCGATCTTCCCGGCGTGCTGCAAATGCTCAGCCACGCGCATCAGACCGGCGCCCTGCACATCAACGCCTCGAACGCCGATGCTGTGCTCTTTTTCGATGCCGGCGAAATTCGCCACGCAGAATGCGGCAGCCTATTCGGCGACGAAGCCGTCGTACACATCGTCAAAAGTGTTCACGGAGGCGGAACCGGGGTTTACAAATTTCTCTACGGAAGCACTTCGACGCAGCACACCGTGCTCCGAAACGCCACGGATCTCATGCTCGATGCCATGCGCGAATTCGATGAAGGTGCTCGCGACATGGCGGATAAGGAAGCGCTATGAGCGAAGCAATGACCATCCCTCCCCTGGCCGATGCGCCCGCGAACCGCACGCCCACGGTGTATTTCATCGACGACAGCGCCACCATGCGCGAAGTCATCAAGATTGCCTTCCGCCGCGAGAGCATCAACATCATCACGTGCGCCGACGCCGCCGCCGCGCTCGCTCAATTCCCGCAGAATCCGCCGGACGCCGTGATCACCGACGTCATCATGCCCGACCAGGACGGCTACTCGGTCTGCACGCAGATCAAGCAGCACACGGACTATGGCTCGATACCGGTCATTCTTATGTCCGGAGTTGTAAACAAGACCGTCGCGGATAAAGCCATTGCCGTAAAAGCCGACGAATTGATCCGCAAACCATTTCAACCGCAGGAACTGATTAGTCGCGTCAAGAGTTTGCTGGGACCAAAAATCGCTGCGCTGCCCGCGCCCGAACGCCACGTCGGTGCCAGCTCGCTGCAAACCTTGTTTGCGCCTCCGGCTCCGCCGCCACAAGCAATTCCCGTTCCTCCGCCTGTACAAGCTGTGCCACTTGCCATGCAGCCATCTCACCCAACAAGTGCGCCGCCCGAAAATGTCTGGCCCCGCGCGCTCGCCGAAGCTTTCACGCCAAAGCCGGCCGCGCCCGCAGCGCCTCCCGCGCAAGCTTTTCGCGTGCCGGCCGCAAGTCCAGACATCATGAAGCTCAAGACCGAAATCGCACGCCTCGAGCTCCTCGTGAAAAAACTCCAAACCGAGCTACAAATCGAGCGCCAATACAATCAAGCCCTCGACCAACACATCCACAACCTAACCACCGCTGAGTAACTAACCTGGATTACTGTGTTTGGTATAATGTGTGAGGACATTCCGGCAGGTATCGGCTTTTACCGAGGATTCTAACGCTATGATTTTTCACGTCTCACTCGAACAGTCGGACGATGGTTGGGTCGTCGCCCAATGCCCAGCGCTGCCTGGCTGTGTCTCGCAAGGACGTGACGAAAAAGAAGCGCTCGAAAACATCAAGGAAGCTATCACCGCCTGGTTGTGGCCGAGGACCAGAAGGCAGTCAAGGCATTGGGTTCCGATCGTACGCCTATCGTTGTGGCCGTCTGAGCGGCGCGAGACCTGTTAAGCGATCGGATTTTGCCAGCGGAGCCCGGGAAAGCGCGCGAAATCTCGATCCGTTGTATAGAGCACACCCCCATACTCAATCGTCAGGGCTGCCAATTGAGCGTCCGTAATCAGCGGGCCTCGGGCTTGGCCCTCGATAATCGTTTGGCGGAGAAAACTCCAGTGCTGGTCCCCTGGGCCGAGCAGGCGGACGTTGGGTTGGTCCACCCATTGATCAACTACGTCGATCACTTCGGCAGGTGTGAACCGCTTCCCGGAGAGTCTCGGATTCGTCACGATCCGCAGGAATGCGGTCACAGTTTGCCACGGTAGCCCCACGGGATCTGTCCCGGACAAGACCTTCTCAAGCCACGCACGGGCTTTCGCGTGCTGGTCTGAAGCCGCATCGTAGGCATACAAAAGAATGTTGGCGTCAAGAACGATCACTTGTGGGCAGGGCCTTCCAAAGCTTCGACCAATTCCTCTACGTCGTCGTAGCTAAGGCCTCTTGGCAGGCCCAGGGGGCGGGGATGAACAACGAACTGCTTTCGTTCCGGTTTCCCGGCAACCATGAGCCCCAGGCGCAGGAAATGATTGACGGCTGCCTTCAGAGAAGCGCCGGAGCGCCGAATCTCGCGGCGTAGCAGCTTAGCAACGTCCTCATCAATGGTAAGCGTAGTGCGCACATCGTGATGCTCTCATGATTGGCATCATGATGTCAACCACCACACCGTTCGACAATTGAACGTAAACAGAAACAGGTCCACTCTGAAGAGGCCTGTCTTGGACGGGGGGGACTTATGCGTGGATTCGTTTGGCTGGCATTAGCTCTGCTGCTGCTCTTCGCGTGGATCGGAAGCTTCGTTATGTACCACGTTGCGGGCTTTCTGATTCACCTGCTTTTGATTTTTGCGCTCATCTCGCTAGTCATTCATCTTTTCACGGGACGACGCGTCACCCGCGGCAGCTAGTACTCCACCTGACGGCACCGACCGCTCTCATATGCGCCAGCTATGTTCCTTGTGGCGTAGACAACCGTTTTCGACTATAAAGCGGTTCACGCGATGTCGCCCAGCCTCACCGGCTGGCTGCATGACATCGCCCATCTCCTATGGAAACTCTGCTGAAGGTTGGACGCTTCTGTTTCTCCATCTCCATCGCTTTCTTCGGGGCTCAGTATCTGCTCTATGGTCGCTTCGAAGGGGGCGTGCCGCTCGTTCCGCCATGGACGCTGGGCGCTCCGGTCTTGGCTTACGTACTAGGCGCGGCCCTTATTCTGTCGGCCGTAAGCATCGCAACTTTATGGAACGCGCGCTATTCCGCAATCGCTTTGGGGACTCTGCTACTCCTGTCCTTCCTGTTCCTGCACAACCTTCATGCCTCTTCGATTCTCCACAATGGCACGGACCGCACCCGCGCCTTTGAAGGTCTAGCCCTGGCGGCCATAGCCTTCATTTTGGCGGGAATTCTGCCCAACGTCCGCAACTCTTTAGCGCAAAACAACACCACGAACTGGCCCATACTCCTCGGCCGCTTCTTATTTGCCTTCTCTATGATCGTCTTTGGCGCACAGCATTTCATGTACGCCGCGTTCATCGCCACTCTCATTCCCGCATGGATCCCCTTCCATCTTTTCTGGGTCTACCTCACCGGTACTGGTTTTAGTGTGGCTGCCCTATCCATCGCCACCGGCATACTTGCCCCGTTAGCCTCCCTAGGCCTCGGCGTAATGTTTCTGCTCTGGTTCCTTCTTCTGCACGCGCCCCGCGTCGCCGCGAGTCCACGCAACGGCAACGAGTGGACAAGCGCCTTCGTAGCGCTAGCTGTATCGGGTGGCTCCTTCATCCTGGCCGCCGCGCTCACAAAAACTGAAACGCAATCGCTGACCAAAGAAAAAAGCGGGCCCGAGAGGCCCGCCTTTCCGAGAAATCAAGAAACCTACGTCGCGAAATAAATCTCTACGCCTTCGCTGTTTTCGCTCCGTTGAACGCCAGCGCCAGACGCGACTTATACCGATTCCCCGTATTTTCGTGCAGCACGCCTTTGCTGATCGCCACATCGATCGCCGACATCGTCGGCTGCAGAAGACTCCCAGCAGCCGTGCTATCACCCGACGTAATCGCCGTGCGCAGCCGCTTCATCATTGTGCGCACCCGCGTGCGGTTGGCCCGGTTCACTTCCGCGCGTTGACGAGCTTGCGCCGCGCGCTTCAGAACGGACTTCTTCTTTTTCTTTACTTTGGTAGCCTGTCCCTGGGCCATCTATTGCTCCTTTTACGTGTTCCGGAAACCTTTAACGTTAAACGAGGCGTTTCCCTTTGTCAAACGAACCGAAAGGCATTTCGTCCGGGCAAACTCTGACGCAGCCGCCCAGTACCGCCGCTTCTGTACCGGCGAAACCCGCAAACCCGCGCCCAAATAAGCGCGATGAGCTGCGGCTGCTGGTGAATTCCCACCACCCCATCATCGCCGTGGAAACGCCCGAAGAAGAACGCCTCGAACAGTTGCTTCTCGATGTTGCTGCCGAACTTGCGGTTCCGCTCTATACGTGGAGCGTCACTTCCGGCTTGGCCAAGGCGCACGGCGCGCCCATCTACAATACAGATAGTCCCGAGCAGGCTGTCGCAAATATTGCGCTCATTCAGGGCGATGCCATTTTTCTGCTCAAGGATTTCGCGCGTTATTGCGACAACGACCGCGTATGCCGCCGCTTACGCGAACTCGCGGAAAAATTCCGCGCCGAGCGCCGCTCCATAGTGATTACCGCGGCCGCTTTGCAGTTGCCTCCCGATCTGCATGGCGATTCCGTACCCTTTCAACTCGGCTTGCCACCTGCGGACGAATTGCTGCAAGGCGTAAAAAACGTGCTCGCCGAAATGAACCGCACCCAACAAATTCCGATCGCCCTTGATATCGCCGGCATCGCGCAGCTCGCGCAGAATTTGGTTGGCTTGCCGCTAGAAGAAGCCATGCGAGCCTTACGCATGTGCATCCTCGCGCGACGGCGCATAGATACTGGTCTATTGGACGCCGCCCTGGACGCCAAGCGCGACGCGCTGCGTAGCGACGGCTTGCTCGAAACCGTGCGCCGCGATGCATCGTTCGCGGACGTCGCCGGATTGAAGCGCCTGCGCGAATGGATTGCCAAGCGCAAAAGCGCCCTAACTCCAGAAGGTCGCCGCTTCGGGCTCGAGCCGCCCAAAGGAATTCTGATCACTGGCGTACAAGGCTGCGGCAAAAGTCTGGCGGCGCGCTCCGTCGCCGGCGAATGGGGCTACGAAATGGCGCGGCTTGACGCTGGCGCGCTATACGACAAATTTATCGGCGAAAGCGAAAAGAAGCTGCAAAAAGCCTTGGAGCTCGCGCAAAAACTTGCCCCCATGGTGCTATGGATTGACGAAATCGAGAAAGCATTTGCGTCCGCAGGCAGCAGCGGCGACGCCGACGCCGGGTTGTCGCAGCGCTTGCTGGCCACCCTGCTGACCTGGATGCAAGATCGCGAGAGCGGCGTCTTCCTCGCGGCCACATCCAACAACATCAGTGCCCTGCCCCCGGAAATGCTGCGCAAGGGTCGCTTCGACGAAATTTTCTTCGTCGATCTGCCGACCGCGGAGGTGCGCAGCGCGCTCTTTGCTCTGCACTTGAAAAAGCGCGGCCGCGACGTAGCAAGCTTCGATCTACCAAGGCTCGCCGCCGCCAGCGAAGGCTTCAGCGGCGCTGAAATCGAACAAGCAATCGTAGCCGGACTCTACACCGCATTTGCGCAAAATCAGCAGCTCACCACAGATATTTTACTCGGCGAAATCCGCGGCACTCAGCCGCTCAGTGTCACCCGCGCCGAGGACATCCAAGCCATTCGCAACTGGGCCAAGAACCGCGCCGTACCAGCGGACTAAAGCTCCAAAGGAAGTGAGTTAGTTGCGCTCTACCACACGACTATACGTCGGCACAATCTGGTGCCGCGCGACCAACCCCCATTTCACAATCTCCTTGATCACCGGCACCAGGCTCTTGCCGAATTTCGTAAGCGTGTATTCGACTTTGGGAGGGACGACAGGATACTGCTTGCGATGAATCAATCCCCGCGCATCCAACTCTTTGAGCTCCCTGCTCAGAACTCTGGGTGTGACAGGCGTGCTGCCAGCTGCCACGATGGCGGACCTCCGCAATTCTCCGTACCGCCTTGGGCCTTCCTTCAGTTCCCAAAGTATCCTCATCTTGTATTTCCCGCCCGCTGCAAGACTAAATGCAATTAGCGGGCACTTGCGGTCTTGTTCTCTCTTTGCCATATCGCATTTCTCTCTTCCACTATGCCGCGACCCGTTCATACAACCCAGAACGCTTATAGTATCCATTTTGTCAGTACTTGCAATAGCGTACTCACTGGCGATATTGTCAATCCGAAAAGGAGACGCAAGCAATGCTCAAAACTACTCCGAGGCTTCTTCTCGCCTTTTCGTCATTCCTTTCGGCCGTCAGTGGAGCGATCCACGCCGCCGCGTTCGGAAAGGCGCTGCCAGCCTTCTCCACCTCCAACCTGCCTCGTTTGTACCGCGGCAGTTCCAAGGCTCTTTGGCTCGAAGACTCGGCTGTCTTGTTTATTCTCGCGGCCGTGTTCGCCCTGATTGCAATTCGGCCCTCCACAGCAACAAGGCCCGTGGTGATGCTGGTTGCTCTGATACCCGCTGTTACGGCGGTTCTGATTTACACGTTCCTTGGCAATTTCTTCGCTGGACATTTCTTGCTGGCGATTGCGCTGCCGGCTTTGTTTGCGGGCCTTCAGTTTCCCAGTGCGGTGGGCCGCGTGACGGTCCCCGCCGACTGAAAATGATTTGCAGGCATCACGCCAACTTTAAGCTCGGGTCGGCGTTGAGCGAAGTGTCACCGAATTGGCCCACGCGAAATCGCGAATAAGCGGCTGCGGCGATCATGGCGGCATTATCGGTTGATAAGGCGCGGCTCGGGAAGAAGACTTCGAGTCCTTTGCTTAGGGCGCGGTCCTCGAATGTGGCGCGGAGTTGGCTGTTGGCGGCGACTCCACCCGATACGAGAATGCTTTCCGCGGATAGTTCCTCGGCCGCGGCTAGAGTGCGTTCAACTAAATCGCGAACCACCGCATTCTGGAATTCGCGCACGAGCGCTAGCGTTTGCGGGCTGCACAGCGGCAGCAACTGCTCATATTTGCGTTCCCCGCGCGCAAGCGCTTCTTCCCTGCTCTGAATTTCCGGTCCATACTCCGGATGCTCGCGGACATGGTAAAGAACCGCCGTCTTCAACCCGCTGAAACTAAAATCGTAAGGATTCCCACGCGTCTTGATGGAGCCGAACCTCACCGGAGCAGGCACGCCGTTTTTTGCAGCAGCAAGCCGGTCCAGAATCGGCCCTCCCGGATAGCCGAGTCCAAGCAGCTTGGCAACCTTGTCGTATGCCTCACCGGCAGCGTCATCGCGCGTCTGGCCGATTTTCCTATATGCAAATGGCGCAGGCCCGCCAGGTGGCACAGCCATTTCTGGCTGTGCGCTCACTGCCTCCGTCACCTCATACAAAACCGTGTGCCCGCCCGATACGATCAGGCAAACTGCCGGCAATTGCGGTTCGCGGCCACTCTTGTGCGCTTCCAAAAAAACCGCGTGGACATGTCCTTCCAAATGATTCACGGGTACAAGTGGTTTTTGCAGCGCCGAAGCGAGTGTCTTTGCATAAGTGATACCAACCAACAAAGCGCCGACCAGTCCGGGACCATGCGTAACGCCAATAGCATCGATATCCGCCAACCGCATGTTCGCTTGCTCAAGAGCCTCGCGCACGACGGGAACGATTTGGCGCAGGTGCTCCCGTGACGCCAACTCCGGCACAACGCCGCCATACTTGCGGTGCACATCAATTTGCGAAGCCACCACGCTGGACAAGATTTCGCGTCCGTCAGCAACAACCGCCGCGGCGGTTTCGTCGCAAGAAGACTCGATCCCTAGAATACGCACGCTCATGTTTTTATTCTGCGCCACCGCGTCACAAAGCTGCAAACGCACCGAAGAACACGGCGGCAAAACCAGCATCTTGCTCACCGCGAGCCTAGCGCGTTCGTCTCATACTGCAACCCACCGGTTCATCAACGTGTTCACCAACAGGTGTTTTCCACCTTGTGCTACAGCTTCCACGGTATTTTCTCTTAGCCGCAGATTGACAATTCTATTGCAACGCGTCTACTGTGCGAAGGGAATGCTGCCAAACCTCCCGTTGAGCTTGCGCTAAATCTAATGACTACAAACGACTCGCAGTCGTCTCCGAACTCCGTTCCCGTGCGTAAAGTAAGAAAAGCAGTCCTGCCGGCCGCCGGCTTGGGCACGCGCTTTCTGCCCGCCACCAAGGCTCAGCCGAAAGAAATGCTAACGGTTGTCGACAAGCCGCAGATTCAATACGTCGCGGAAGAATGCGTCGCATCCGGTATCGAGCACATCATCATTGTTACCGGGCGCGGCAAAAGCTCCATCGAGGACCATTTCGACGCTTCTCCGTTTCTCGAAGATTTCCTCGAGAAGCACGGCAAGAAGCAGCAAGCCAAGATGGTGCGCAACATCGCGGACATGGTGCAGGTCAGCTACACGCGGCAGAAAGAGCCGCTTGGACTTGGCCACGCCGTACTCGTGGCGCGCGATTTGGTCGGCGATGAGCCGTTCGCGGTGTTGCTCGGCGACGTCCTGATCCCCGGCGAAAATCCGGCGACGAAGCAACTTATCGAAGTTTACGAAGCGACCGGTGTTGGCGCTATCGCGGTCGAGGAAGTGCCGCGAGACCGCACGCATCTTTATGGCATTGTAGCTGGGGAGCCGGCGCCACAGCCTCCGTTTGGCGCGCGATTGCTGCGTATTCACGACTTGGTGGAAAAACCGAAACCGGAAAATGCGCCGTCGAATTTGGCTATTACTGGCCGCTATGTTTTGCCGCCGTCCATCTTTGATTGCCTCGAGCGCACCAAGCCTGGAGCGGGGGGCGAGATTCAGCTCACCGATGCATTGCGCCTGTTGTCGCAAGAGCAAGGCCTGTGGGCCTACATCTACGAGGGCATCTCTTACGATGCCGGCGACAAGCTCGGCTTCTTGAAGGCTACCGTAGAGCTCGCGCTGCAAAATCAGGAACTAGGCGCCGATTTTCGCGCGTACCTGAAAACGCTGAAACTTTAAACGCAAACCCAATACCTGACGATTATTTCTTCTTCTCCGATTTTCCTGACTTCTCGGATTTGTCGGCTTTTTTCTCTTTGCTTCCCGAATCTTTCGATCCTGAATCTTTTGCTGATAAATCCTTTCCGGATGAATCCTTTGCCGAATCTTTGGATTCGGTCGCGGGCTTGTCGTCTTTGCCGGAATCGCTGCCGGACTTTTTGCCGCCGTAATCGGTGACGTACCAGCCGGAGCCTTTAAATTGAATCGCGGGCGCGGAGAACAGCGCTTCCACTTTGCCGCCGCAGTGCGGGCACTTCTTCAAGTGCGGCCCGGCCATGTTTTCGATCTTTTCCGTCTTCCGGCCACATTTCAGGCATTTGTACTCATACAGAGGCACAGAAACTCTCCTTTTTGCTTTTGCGGAATTGCTGAGTATACCATGCCGGCGACAACCGCTTTCGCCGCGCGTGCTAGACTCCTAGCTATGTCTGCAAAGCATGGTGCCGAGAATTCCGGCGAGCAACCATCGCACTCGCAAATGAGCGCGGCGGAGCCGCGCGGTTGCCTCTACATCGTTGGCACGCCGATCGGCAATCTTGAAGACATTACCCTTCGCGCGCTGCGCATCCTGAAAGAAGTCGACGTTATCGCTTGCGAAGATACGCGGCACACGCAAAAGCTGCTAAACCATTACAACATCGAAAAGAAACTGGTCAGCTACCACGAGCACAACGAAATGACGCGCTCGCCGGAGTTGCTCATCCAACTCGAACAAGGCGCCAAGGTCGCGCTGGTGAGCGACGCCGGAATGCCGTTAGTTTCCGATCCAGGCTATCGCCTGGTTACGCTTTGCGTGCGGCACAAGATTCCCGTCGTGCCCATCCCCGGCCCTTCGGCGATGCTGGCTGCGCTCTCGGCGGCTGGGCTACCCAACGAGGAATTTCTGTTCGTCGGATTCTTGCCGGCACGCAGCGGGGAACGGCGTCGCATGCTCGAGCGGCTGCGGATCGAAGAGCGCACGATCATTTTCTACGAAGCGCCGCATCGCGTGGCGGAGAGCATCGCCGATTTGCTCGACATTTTAGGCGACCGGCCCGCTTGCCTGGCGCGCGAAGTAACCAAGCTCTACGAAGAGTTTTTGCGCGGCAAGCTCTCGCAGCTCGCGGAGTCTTTGGCGGAGCGGCCAGCGCGTGGCGAAATTACCCTCCTCGTAGGTCCGCCGGAACAGTCCGGCGTGAGTGGACAGGCAGATTCGACGCAGAGCCTGTCGGATCGCGTCGAGGAACTGATCCGGCAAGCCAAGCTGGACCGCAAAGATGCGCTGAAGCTCGCGGCCAAAGAGCGGGGCATAACGCGCCGCGCCGCCTACGACCAATTGATCGATAGCAAAGCCAAACCGAACTAGCTTCAGACCTCCAACAATACCCTCACGTGTGCTTCACTCGTGCTGCAGCTCTGCTTTTACAAGCGCAATGCGGAGAGGGCTGCGGTGGCGTTGACGTCTGTTGAGACGCTGACCTCTCGCCAGCGTTCCGCATCGGCTGTGCGCGTTGCCTCGGCCTGTGCAGCGTACTGAACGGCATCACTCCCCAACAGGAGATGCGCAGGCAACTGATCGCTCGCAGCCAGACGAAGGACTACCTGAGCGACCTTGACCGGATCGCTATTCTCTTGACCCCAGTGAGACTTTAACGCGTTGAGCACCGCGCCCACGGACGGTTCATAGTCCGGCAGCAGGTCTGGCGTGTCTTCTCTCGCGCGCGCGCCCCAGTTCGTCCGCATTCCGCCGGGTTCGAGCGCGCACACCTTGACACCAAAAGGCGCGACTTCTTTGGCGAGCGACTCGGTGAATCCCCCAACGGCCCATTTGGCGGAGTGGTACGGCGTGTTGCCCGGGACGCCGATGCGACCGCCTACCGATGAAATCTGCAGGATGCAGCCGCTCTTTTGCTTGCGCATGATAGGTATCGCCGCGCGGGTGACGTTGACTACGCCATAGAAGTTGGTGTCGACCAGTGCCTTGAATCCCTCGGAGCTCAACTGCTCGAACGGTGTAAAGTTGCCGTAGCCCGCGTTATTGACGACTACGTCGAGCCGATCGAACGCGTCCACCGCCACCTGCACTGCTGCATAGGCGCCCCCCTCGTCTGCTACGTCGAGAGGAGCAGTGCGAACCTGATCGCCGTACTTCTTTACCAGATCTTCCAAGCGGTGGGGATCGCGCGCTGTTGCTACGAGGCGATCGCCCGATGCGAGCACCGCTTCCGCGATGTTGCGGCCCAAACCGCTTGCGCTGCCCGTTACCAACCAGACTTTTGACATAAAAAATCCTCCGTTCCGCTTCTTAGACAGACTATCGCCCCTAGGCTCGGCGACCCGGCCTTTCGAGCGAGTCAAAAGGCCGGGGCAGTCGACATTTTTAGGCAATCGCTCGAGCCGATACAGAGGTGAGCTTCTCGCTAAGAATCCAAAGAGCCTCGGCCGCTGCTTTATCAACAGCCCACGGGCGCACACCACTGTTAAGCTCGCTGTCTGCCGGGACCAACTGCGCGATATCGCAGTCCTCGCAGTAAACCCCGCCTTCGCCATGCAATTGCGGGCTAACGGCAGCCCAAATTGTCGTTGCCGCGCCTTGCTCGACAGTCTTAAAACGCTCAGGAACGCCTGTGGTGGTTGTAGACCAGCCCTTGGTGACATCGGGGACCTTGGGGACACCATTTTCCCGATAGATACCGTACGCGCTTAATTCTTCGTCCGTCATGTACCGAACAAGGTCGGTGAGGATTCCGCCTGGATGCACGGCAAACGCGCGAATGCCATGCTGTTGACCGCGCTTATCAAGCTCGACGGCAAACAGCGAGTTTGCGCTCTTCGATTGCCCGTAAGCTGCCCGTTTGTCATACGGCCTCTTGTTGAAATTCGGGTCGCTGAGATCAACTCCACACCCGGCATGACCGCGCGAAGAAAGGGCCACCACCCGCGCATTCCGCGATTTCCTAAGCGCTTCCCACAGTCCTGCCGTAAGCTGAAAATGCCCCAAGTGATTGGTTGCAAATTGGAGTTCATAGCCGCGGTCGTCGCGCATCAGCGGAGTGGCCATAATGCCCGCGTTGTTGATGAGAAGATCGAGCGCACGACGTGAGTTTAGAAATTCATTAGCGAATCGATCGATGGAATTTGGATTGGCGAGATCCAACTGGCTCACTTCCACGTTCTTCATTTTGCAACGGCTATTTGAGCCTTCTTGGGATCACGAGAGCCGATAACAACGGTGGCTCCTGCTTTTGAGAGAACTCGCGTGGTCTCCAGCCCAATGCCTGCGTGACCACCTGTAACAATGGCGGCCTTTCCTCGCAAGTCGGTTCCAGCTACTACTTCCTCAGCGGTCGTCTCTGCTCCAAATCGGGACGGCAACGGCTTTTGCTCGGTCTGCATAATCACTCCTTTGTCTTTGCTGCTGTAGTGAGTGCTCACTCATTTATACGATGCAGCGAGCCATTACTTAGTTATGCCGGCCCAAAACATTACAAAGCCACTATCGCGGTATTTATTCGCGTTGGCTGGATGCGCCCCTATCAGGTCCATCGTCGCCTCCGCCATTGCTCCTAAGGATTTCGAGACTAGTTCCACCGGGAGATCATCCCGAAAAACATGCTGCTCAATTGCATCGCGAATCATGGTTTGAATCTCGACGAATGGCGCGTTGCCCGCTTCTCTGGAGTCTTTCGTTAGGATGTCTGACACCACCAGTTGCGCCAGGACTTTGCGTTGCGCAGGGTTCGCAATGCCCCAATTCACATAGCGATCCCAGACATGCCTTAGCCTGGCACGAACATTCTTCTTACGGGGGAAATCCGACATCATGGCGTCCGCCAGTTCCAGCTTGATCTCCCGGTACAGCGAGTTGATCAAATCATCCTTGGTCTCGAAATATGTGAAAAGAGTTCCTTCAGCCACGTCGGCCCGCCTGGATATCTCCGACGTCGGGGCACCTGCGAGACCACGCTCCGCAAATAGGCGGGTCGCGGCGTCCAGAATTGCATTTCGCTTGTCTTCGCTTTTAGGGCGCGCCACACGAAATCCTTTTGCTGAGTATACACTCAACTATATACCCGTACGCACTTCGTCGGAAGCGACGAATGCACAATGGAAACGCTGCAGGCTGGGGATGCCCGGCAGGCCAGCTCGTCCTTATAACTTTCTTATGCCCCTTATGATAGCAATCGCATTGGAGCCCTTATGCCACGATGGATTGTTCGTTGCCCGGAGTATAAGAAAGAATTCACTCACACAACCATCGGCAAAACCATTGGACTAACGCGAGACCCGTTCGCATCGCCCCCTAAACCGGAAATTCCGTAAAGCGGCACAGAGTCGACTTGCCCAGATTGCAATAAGGCCTCGACGTACAGAGCGTTTGACTTACGGTATCGCGCAGATTTAGAGAGGAAAATAGGCACGGCTGCTGCGGAACCTTAGGTTATACGTATTGCCGACGGCGTTGCCTGTATCTTTGTCCGAGCCGCTACATCGAACGCTTGAGGGCAAAGGCGACTAAGTGTCAATAGGCTGACGCAACGTCGAGGTGGCGAAAACAGGTCAACAACCGCCAAAACCAAATCACTATCAACCTAAAACGAAAGAGAGAGGAGAAGGTCAATGCCGTACGTTACGGTCGGTAAGGAAAACTCGAGCAACATCGATCTCCATTATGAGGACCACGGATCGGGTCGGCCGGTTATCTTGATTCACGGATATCCGCTGAGCGGCACCTCATGGGAGAAGCAGGTGCCAGCCCTTTTGAACGCAGGGTACCGCGTCATCACCTATGACCGCAGAGGGTTTGGCAAATCCAGCCAGCCAACCACCGGCTACAACTACGACACTTTCGCCGAGGACCTGCACAAACTGATCACGCACCTCGAATTACGTGAATTCGCGCTGGTTGGTTTCTCCATGGGTGGCGGCGAAGTAGCTCGGTACATCGGGAAATATGGATCAAAGGGCGTCAGCAAAGCGGTCATTATTGCCGGTGTCCCGCCGTTCCTGCTGAAAACACCAGACAATCCGGAGGGAATCGACCGCAGTGTCTTCCAGGGGATCGAGAAAGCCGTCACCGCGGATCGCTATGCGTTCTTCACAGAGTTTTTCAAGAATTTTTACAACACGGACGTTCTGCTCAACAAGCGTGTGAGTGAACAGGTTGTGCAGGCCAGTTGGAACGTGGCGGCTGGCTCGTCCGCTACCGCCAGTCTCGCTTGCGTGCCGACCTGGCATGAAGATTTCCGACAGGACGTGGCCAAGATGGATGTGTCAACGTTGGTGATTCACGGAGATACAGACAGGATTCTTCCGATCGCTGCCTCCGGACAGCGAACTGCCAAGCTGATCAAGGGAGCGCGCCTATCGGTGGTCAAGGACGGGCCGCACTGCATAACCTGGACACACGCAGACGAAGTGAACGCCGAGCTCGTGAATTTCCTTGGCAAAGCCGCAGCGAAGCGAGCAGTCTAAGCGCCTCACACCGAAGCTGCTATAGAAGAGCGAATCAGGCAGACAAACAGGACAGCCCCGCCTGCAGCGGGCAGGCAGAAATGGCTGTCCTACTTTTCGTACGCAGCGGATTCGGAGCGGAAGACTCGCTGGAAGCGGGGGCCGGTGAATTGGACGCCGGCGACCCGCTCACAAAATTGCAGCAACGTCCTCGCGCGGCATCCAGTCGGTGCGTTCCCCATGAATCAGATGGCCCACGACATCGTACGCTCTCATAGTGCCTTCGCCCTCATTACAGTGCGTCCAAGTTTCCGGCAGATCGCAGAAGCGCATTGAGCCCGGCGGGCGTGCGCGTGAGAAGCGAAATCGTGTCGCGCAGGTTAGGTTGGGCCATGTTCGTTATTCGTATGCAGGAATTTTTTAGAGACTCCGATTGTATCTGCTCTGCCTTCGATGCTTCACAGAAGGATCTACAAAGAACCTCTCGCCAACGTCGAGATCATCATGCAGAAATGGTTGGTTGGATTAGCCGCGGAATTTTCGCGAGGCCCTGAACAGGTACGAATATGCCCCAACTTCTTTGGCTCTAGCTTGAGCGCCAAGTGCTGTCGCGCCGACTGAGAGTAGTGCGCCTATGAGGTCACCTCGTTTCAGCCTCCACGCGGCGCCAACGACGCTCAGGGCGAAGGATGCTGGACGCTTCCAGGCTTTCCTAGATATATCCTTTAAATCCGCAGCGAGATCGCGTAACTCTTCCTGCCTCTGATCCATAGCCCGTTGTAATTCTTTCTGCGGCAAAGCACTTAGGTCCCAAACAAATTTGCGAGCAGCACGGATGTAAGCCCGGTGCTCCTTGTAATAATCTTTGCGAAAACTGAGAACCTCCGAAATTGGCACTGATCCCAAGTCGACGGCGACAGTTTCCAGGTCAGATGAAATCACGTGACCAGTTGACGCAGTGCGAGGCAAAGACAGCATCTCACTCAAGGCGTCAGTCAACTCGGGTCGGTCGGTTGCAGGCGACAACTCTTTGCCGATTGTATCGCCGTAGGGCCGCAAGATTTGCGCCAAGAGGACCAGGATGAGAGCCCGAACCAGAGGGTGCATTGGAATCGAAACTCCGTCCTCAGTGTCTCGCGCCAGTTCCCGAGCCTTAAGCTCAGTGAAGATCGCCTTCGCTAGCTCCGCATCGCCATATCTCCAAGGCGTGAGTAAGAGATTTCGTGGAATGTCGTCTTTTCTTTTGAAAGGCCATCAAGAGCGCCCGAGGAGACAATATCAATCACACTAGCCGCAAGCTTCTGGGTTGCGGCCTTGTCGACAATGTTCTCGGGCTGCCATATGTGGAGGAGTCCGGCCTCTTGAAGGCCAACTGCAATTGCCGGATCAGTCTCGAACGGTTTGTCCTTTATGTACGCTGGGACAAGAAGTCCGATCCCATCGAAAAAGAGCACCAAGGTCTTGACCCAGTCTCCGGAGTACCAAACTGGACCGGGGTAGTAGAATGCTATTTCAGGTTTTGTCGCAGGCTTTCCGGCGGGAGGTTTTTTCGCCATACGGACCGCCTAGGCGGCGGATTCGGAGCGGAAGACTCGTTGGAAGCGGGGGCCAGTGAACTGGACACCGATCAGGCGCTCGCCCGGTTGCTGGGCGGCGGCTATGTGGACTACGCGGCCGCTGGTGGCGAAATCCTTATCCATTTCTTCCATACGCTGGGTGCGGCGCGAGGTGTAGCGCGCGAAGGGGATGCGGATCTCGAGGTCGGAGCCGACGGCCACGTCGAAGCGGGTGACGAAGGCGGCTCCGTTGCGGCAAAGATTTTCGCTGGAAGTTTCTTCCTCGAAGGTGATGCCGCGGGCATCGCGGCCGCGCACTTTAAGCGGCAGGCGAACCGAAATTCTACGTTCCGAGCGCTGCTTCGACACGGACAGGCTGGCTGGGACCATGGCCTGAGTCCTCGTTTCCGGCGACCGCTGAGCGGTCGACATTTCCGGCGATCCCGATCGACCTGGGATCGTCCCCCTCAACGCCGGCACGCTGCTCAAAAAAGTGCTCGACGCTTTCGAGCACTTCACTGGGTGTACGCGCCGCGTGTACGTTTCTGCGAAGCTCGCCGCCGTTCCCAACGCCATGCGAAAACCAGCAAGCGAACTGCTTCATTTTTCCCACAGCATCGGGCAGGTTGGCAGCATTAATTTCCCGATAGTAGCCAGAAAGTAACTGATGGCGGTCGGCGTCGGTGGGCGAGTCGTAGCGGCCGGTGGCGGCGTATTGCTGCATCTGGGGGAAAATCCACGGGTTGGTGGCGGCAGCGCGGCCGATCATCACGGCGTCGCAGCCGGTTTGCTGGACCATGCGCTCGGCGTCTTCGGGAGTATTGATGTCGCCATTGCCGATGACGGGAATGCGCACGGATTGCTTCACGGCGGCGATGATGTTCCAGTCGGCTTGGCCGGTATAGCCCTGCATGCGCGTGCGCGGATGGACGGCGATGGCTTCGACGCCGACGGATTCGGCGAGCTTGGCGACGTCGACCGCGACGATGGAGTTTTCGTCCCAGCCGGCGCGGAGCTTGATGGTGAGCGGAATTTTCACCGCGGCGCGGACGGCGCGAAAGATTTGCTCGAGCAGCGGCATATCGCGAAGAAGGCCGGAGCCGCCGCACTTCACGACTTTCTTGGCGGGGCAGCCAAGATTGATGTCCACCGCGTCGTAGCCAAGGTCTTCGACCATGCGGGCGGCTTCAGCCATGACTTCCGGACTGGCGCCAAAGAGTTGCGCAGTGATGGGGTGCTCGTCTTCCTGGAAATAGAGGTAGCGCAGAGTTTTTTTCGCGCTGCGGGTGATGCCTTCGGAGCTGGTGAACTCCGTCATCAGCAGCCCGCACCCGCCCAGCCCGCGAATCACACGCCGAAAAAGCGTATCCGTAACGCCAGCCATCGGCGCCAGCACGGTAGCTGGCCGAATCGTCAGGTCGCGAACCTTGTAATAAGCAAGAATCATTGATTCCAGTTTAGGGCTTATGTGCGCGATGTAGCAAGACGATGCGTAATTCGCTTGTGGATCAGTTTGAATTTTTTCATTCGCGACCGTAGGGGTCACAATTCACACTGACCCACGACCCGTAATTCGTTTCCCCGGTCCAGGTTACATAAACTTTTTGAAATTGACCTTGCAGATTAGAACTCATTTTGGTACAGTAACTCTCGGGTGAATCTGCGGCCAGACCGCGGTTTCGCCCTTTTTCTTTTGCGTCGCATTCTCCTCCGCGCTCGTCTTTATCTGCGCATTTTGCGTGTCGCGCTAATTTCTCTTTTTTCGTTCCACTTTTAACGTTTGATTGAAAACCACTCCTCGAATTCCACTCTGGATCCAACCATGACCCACAAAAAACCGAACGCCGAACTTGTCTGGAAACAACTGGAAGACCAACTCGTCCCCCGACTGCGCCTATCGGTCATCGAACGCACCGTCTATTCGCATCTCCTGCGGCACAGCCGCCTCGAAGGGAAACTCCGCCTCCGGTTTTCCCTCATGTGGCTGGCACGCAGTATCCGGCTATCCACCGGGCCGGTGCGCAGGGCCGTGCGCCGCCTCGTAGCCCAAGGCGCTTTGCGCTTGGTCCAGCGCAACAAAACCGGTCACGTCGCGGAGGTGCGGCTGCCCAACGAGATTCGCGCCGTCAGGCGGAATCGCATCGAGAGCCGGGCCGCCGCCGAGAAAGCCCGGCCAGGCTCCCGCGCCCCACTGAACATCGAGCAGGTCGACTTTCTGCACAGTATGCCGCTGCGCAAAGCCATCCACGCGCGCGAGCGTGGCCACTGCTTCTACTGTATGCGTCGCACCACGCCGATGGTCCAGTGCCTCGACCACGTCGTGCCGCAGGCGCGCTTGGGCCGCAACTCCTACCGCAACCTGGTCTCCAGTTGCATGGAATGCAACTCACAGAAAGGGGAAAGGACCGCCGACGATTTTCTCCGCCGCCTCTACCGCGAGCGCCGCTTGACCGCCGCCGAACTCGCCGCCCGCCTCCGCGCCCTCGACGCCCTCGCCTCCGGCAAGCTCCGCCCTTCTCTGGCCTGACCTGCCGGCAGGCCCCGCCCGCCAAGCCGCTCCCTCGTCGCGGCCACCCGCAGTAGGCAGGCGTGATAATCTAGAGGCATGAAATTGACAGCCGTTTTTGAACCCGCCAAAGAGGGTGGCTATACCTGCTTTGTGGAAGAGATTCCTGCCGCGATTTCGCAAGGCGAAACCATCGAAGAGGCCAAAGCGAATCTTGCAGACGCGCTAAAACTGGCGCTGCAATGCCAGCGCGAGCTTGCGGAAAAAGGCCTCTCCCCACACGCCGTGCGCGAGGGTTTCGAAATCGCGGAAGCATGAAACTCGCGGAATTGGAACGCCATCTGCGCCTCCATGGTTGCGCCTTGATGTTCGGAGAGCGGTGATCCACGATGAAACGTCAAGAACATGTGACAGAAGTTGAAGAAGCGGCTGTTCGAATTCGTGTCGAAAGCCTGAAAAACGGCCGCTATTTAGCCACTAGCCCGGATGTACCCGGACTGGTAGCTGAAGGCCGGAGCATCTCCGAAACCGTCGAGATCGCGCAAGGGGTTGCTCGTAAAATTGTGGAATCTTGCCGCGAACACGGAGACCCGCTTCCGTTGGTGTTCCGCAACAAGCGTCGCGCCAACCGCGAATTCCGTGTCCCTGTCGCCGTCTCCGATGGGACGCTTGTCTGGATTTTCTTACCGCGAAGTCGTACGCCGCCTTCGTACTTTCGGCTTTCAATTCGACCGTCAAGGGCCCGGCAGCCATGAGATCTGGCGGCATTCGCAAACAGGGAAGAAAGGTCACCATCCCTCATCACACCGGGGACCTCGCTGAGCGCACGCTTCGGGCCATCCCTCGCGAGGCAGGAGAGGCAGGAATTGATGTGCAATCTTTTCTGAAGGCCTGACCGCGGGGCACGCCCCGGCAGAAACGGCCGGGACCCAAAAAACGCACAAGAATACGCGCTGTGTCCCAGGACGGGTCACCAGTGCACATGGACTGCCCCCTTAACCCGATCGTTAACTCGTCCGCTCTTACTTGCCTAGCGCCTTCGGCATCGTCCCTGTTTTCGATGTTCTGCAACCTCGTTCTGGGCATCGCCAACTCGCCGTTCCTGTCACGGCGTCACCACTGGCGATGTACAGTGGGCGGCGGTGTTCCTTACACAAGGAACGGAGGGACATCTCGCTTTGAATGGGTTCACTCGCGTGAAACCTAAAGTAGCCACTCGACAGTGTAAATGTGTAAGAGCAGCCTGCTTCTTGGCAGCAGCGGGAAGGGCTTTCTTGGGCGTCATTTTCCCACGCTATTCTCCACCTCAATACACGTGGAACCATCTCGGTGAAATGAATGGGGCAAAGTGGCACAGGGGAAACATTCTCTTCCTTGGCAATCATGACGTTTTCCTTTTTTGTCGCTCGGGGTAATGGAGGAGCCGGAGCGAGCGACTCGTGTGGTTAGAACCAGATCTCTTGAGAAACAAAAATGCCCTGAGGAGTAACCTCCTCAGGGCATGCTTTTTCCCGGGTTCAGCATAGCACATCGTCTCCGTTCGTAAATTCTTTTTCGGGGACACATTACCCTCTGAGCCATCCTTCGGGGAGGGAGGGGAGCGGGGGCAGGCGGGAAGTTTCCCTACTCTGAAAATCTCAAGTCGTTTTGAACAAAACGACCCTTGTCAAACAAATATCAGAAAGCCTTCTATCTATCCTCACTTCCTACCAGTAACGTGTCGGGCCGTTATGCTGTATATTGCCCAACAAGTATAGGCCCCTTATGTATTGCACATCGTGCGGGACAAAGAACCCGGCTCACGCGAAGTTCTGCGCGAAGTGTGGAAATGCTCAGCGTCCTTTTGATCCGCAGTTGGCGGGATACGACCTTCTTCGACGGCTAATCTCTGGGAGACCTCCCTTCAATCCTGTCGAAGAATGGCATCCCAATGCAAAGAAAATTCCGGCAGATTTTGAAGTCGACGTGGATATAGCAGTTCACGCCTACCAACTATTCGCTTTCGTCGAGATGGCCAAAGACACGTATGGCCTAGCCATTTCCGAAAAAATTCGAACTCATATCTTCTTGCTATCTAGCTTTGATGCAAAATTGGAGTCTCGGCTTCCCACCCTGTTCGAAGCGTTCAGGGCATGCATCGCGATACATGATCCGGACTCGCCCCAGTGGCACCCGTTAGACGATCCCCGCACCAAGCTCCACATCAGTTTAGCTGTGTCCGTGATGTACCCACCCAACTGGCCCGTGGAACGTAAGGCTGAGCTGTTGATGCCACTCGCTGAGCGTCTTGACACAAGGCGCGTTTGGGGGGAGGAGATTTTCGGTCATGAGTTGAAGGTTGCGTCCCATGTCGCGGATACTTTCCAGTGGGCTGAATCGCCAGGCCCTTTCGAGCGACAATTACAGCGTCAGCAGAACAATCCGCTTTTCCCTGCAACGGCCCGCACTGTTTCTGCGCATCAAGTCACGGGTGCTAGGATCGCTGACCTTACGCAGATTTCGGATTTTATGCACTGCTATAAGCCATTTGTTCAACGTGGACGCTCCCTCTCAGGCAACTGGCCGGTCAAAGAGGCGTCAGATTTCCTGAAGGAAGCAATCGATCTTTCGGAAACATGTTCAGTGCTGGGCGACTACTTGGCTCCAGAGGTGAACGTGCTTAAGACTGCGACTAAAGCAACCCAACGTGAAATCCTTGAGACCACGAACGACGGGGCATTGCGGGACTTGTGGAGGGAATATAGCGCACAGGCGGAAGTGGGCGCCCTGCTTCAAAAGCTAAGTACCGGGCTTCCGCCAAACTGCAATGTGGATGATTACACCATGCGTGCGGTTCTATCTGAGGACTTGCAGACCATAGTGAACTACGCTGCCATCTGCCGTTTTGGCGGCTTGGCGGTAAATGTTCGCGGGCGCGCAGAAGGAATCGTAGCCGAAGCAATACAGGATGGGATGGCCTCCGATGCCGCAAATGCCAAGCTGGCTGCTTTCCTATCTGGATTGGACGAAGATCCGTCCAAAAAGCCCTCGGGAATCTGGAGCCGGTTCAAGGGGATCGTTCGACGATAATTAGTGCGGGCGGGTGGGCAACCATGAGGGAGAGGCGGGTGGCCGCGCCTTAATTCCGAAAAAAGGCCTTTGGGTACCGCATCCCTGCGGTTTTCAGGGTGCGGTTTTTGTCCCGCGCCTATCAGGGTGCTCCACTCGCCGTGATACAATCCTTTCATGGGAGTTATCATCAAAGACCCCGATATTCTTGGCGGAACTCCTGTGTTCCGTGGAACGCGAGTCCCCATCCAAGCTCTCTTCGACTATCTCGAAGGCGGAGAGACACTCGAAGAGTTTCTCGAGGGGTTTCCCACTGTCTCGCGTGAAGCTGCTGTCGCCGCTCTCGAGGAAGCAAAGCACCTTCTACTCGCGCGTTCCTAAATGCGCATCCTGATCGACGAATGTATCGACGAGCGATTCCGCAATTCGCTGACCGATCACGACTGTCAAACAGCCCGGTACGCGGGATTGGCTGGACTTAAGAATGGCGACCTTCTCAAGGCCGCAGAGCTAGGCAAATTCGACGTTTTCCTCACCGTGGATCAAGCTATCGAATACCAGCAAAGCCTAACCGGCCGAAAGATCGCAATTATCATTTTCCGTACGAAGTCCAACCGTCTGCATAACCTCTTGCAACTTGTACCCGCTTGCCTTGCACATATCGAATCTATTCAACCAGGTCAAATCGTTAGCATCGAGGCGGCCGGGCCCTGAGAGGGTAAACCTACTTCTGAAGAAGGAATATGATTTTTCCAAGCTGAAAGAAGTAAAGAACCCATACGCGAGCAAGAAGAAGGCTGTGGGAATCAACTTGAGTCCGCAAGTGGTCGACTACTTCAAAGAACTGGCAGCTGAGACCGGGCTTCCCTACCAGAAGTTGATCGATCTTTATCTGCTGGACTGCGCGAAACGTCGCAGAAAGCTATCACTGAAATGGGTAGCGTAATGGCCTTGAAACGGCTTCGATGACGATCACCTTGGCGGGTGGCCGCGCTTAATTCCGAAAAACGCCTTGGGTGCCGCATCCCTGCGGTTTTCAGGGTGCGGTTTTTGTCTCGCGCCTATTACGGTGCTCCATCCGTCGTGATTCACTCCTTATCATGGCGGTTATCAACAAAGAGCCGGACATTCTTGGCGGGATTCCGATTGGCTATTGGCCTTACGAGAAGAGTTTGCGGAGCAAACTCGGTGCTTTGGGCTTGGGGGCAGGTTCGGGCACAGTTGCTGCGGTTGCCGGTGGCTTCGGCGGTTGCGGCTTGGGCTCGGCGGGTTGCGACGATTCCACCGCGACGGCGGGGGAAGCGGGCTTGAGGAAGGCGTCGAGGCGGAGGAATTTGCGGCCGAGGGCGGCGCTGTAGGCCGACCATTCCTCATCGCCAGAGGCGGTGGCTAGAGCTACGCGGACGGCGGCTAGCTTGGAGTCGAGGTCGTCTAGATAGTGGAAGACCATGGCTTCGCGAATCATGGGGAGCTTGGGCGAGCCGAATTCGTATTGGCCGTGGTGGCTGATGAGCAGGTGCTGCACGACAGTTTTTAGCGGCGCGGGGAAGCCGGGGATTTTGTCGATCGCACGCGTTACCGTTTCTAGCTCCATCACGATGTGGCCAAGCAGTTGGCCGGGCGTGGTGTAGCCGATGGCGCGCTCGTAGCACAGCTCTTCGAGCTTGCCGACGTCGTGAAGAATCGCGGCGGTGAGCAGCAGGTCGACGTCGAGCTCGGGATAATGCGTGGCGACGCGGCGGGCCATGCCGCAGAGGGAGATGACGTGTTCGAGCAAGCCGCCGAGGTAGGCGTGGTGCATTACTTTGGCGGCGGGAGCGCGCTTGTAGCAGCGGGCGATTTCGGGGTCGGCAAGCATGCTGAGAGTTAATTGCTCGAGCCAGGGATTAGAGATGGATTCGGCGTAGCCGCGCAGCTCCGCGAACATTTTTTCGACGTCGGCGGTGGTGTGCGGGAGATAGTCCGCCAAATCGATTTCTTCCGGCTTGGCCAGGCGCACCTGCTGGACAGCGAGCTGCGGGCGGTTGCGATAAAGCTCGACGCGCCCTTGGACTTTCACGAAATCGTCGCGGTTGATGTCTTTGGCGACGTTTTCGAATTGGTCCCACATGCGGGCTTCGATGGTGCCGCTGCGGTCACCGAGCTCGAGGCGGAGATAAGCGCGGCCCTCGCGCGTGTTGCGCAGCTCTTTTTCGTGAACGAGGAAGAAGCTAGTGATGTTCTGTTCGGAGAGGAGATCTGTAACGTACGCTGTCTTCATGTGCCGGACGATTGGCCGGACGCCGGCTTCTTTCCAAACAGGAGATATTTTTTGTGGGCCTTTTTGTTTTTACTGGCCTCGGGAGTCGCGCTAACTTCCTGAATTTCGGAGTTGCCGCCGCCGGCAATCTCCTGATAGCCCGGCTTGATCACGACGTAGCTTTGCTCGCGAAGCGTTTTCAGGTATTGGCGCATGGCGGGCTCCATGCGCTCGGAATAGAGGTGGTCCATAATTTCGTTCTCGACTTTGTTGAGCGGCTGCTCGCCGGCTTCGTAGCGTTCGAGGACTTGCAGGACGAGGTAGCCCTGCTTGGTGTCCATTACATCGGTCAGCTCGTTCTTCTTCATCTTGAAGACGAGTTCCTCAAGTTCTTTGGAGAGCTCGCCGCGTTTGTAGACGCCGAGGAAACCGCCCTGCTTCGCGGTGGTGCTATCGGAAAAGCGTTTGGCAATTTCGCCGAAATCCTCGCCGTCTTTAACGCGCTTTAATGCCGTTTCGGCCTTCTTTTTCAGCTCGGGCAATTCCTCGTCCTTCTTCCCTTCCGTGCTGACTTCGATTTCGCGCAGAGCGACTTGCTCCGGGCGGACGAATTCTTTTTTGTGATCGTCGTAATACTTGCTGATTTCTTCTTTGCCGATATTGATATGCGAGCCGACCTCGCTGCTGATGACACGCTGGGTGAGGATGCCATTGCGAATATTGTTCTTGAAGTCTTCCCAGTTGCTGCCCTGGGCGCTGACGGCCTTCTCCAAGTCTTCCATGCTGTCGATCTTGTTTTGCTGGCGAAGTTGGTCGAGGCGCTTGATGACTTCGGGCTCGACGTTGAGGCCCATGTCCTTGCCGCGTTGCACCAGCAGGGATTGGTCGATCAGGTCGCGCAAAGTATTCTTCTCGCGGTCCTCGATGTCGTTGCGCAGTTGCTCGGGCGTGCATTTGCCCTGGCACTCCTGCTTGGCATCTTCTTGGGCGGCGGCGCGGGCTTTCTCGAGCTCGGACCGGGTGATGATCTCGTTGTTGACGCGAGCGATGATTTCTTCGACGGTTTTGGTGGCACCGAGTTCAGGCTGTTTCGCTTCGGCCGGTTTCTTGGGGTCAAGCTTCTTGGCGTCAGCGGGCTTCTTCTCCGGTTCCGGAGCGGCCATACCGGGCTTTTCCAGCGCGGGAGCCTGCGGCTTATCGGGTTGCTGGGATGACGGGGCCGGCTGATCCTGAGCGGCCAGTGGTAGCGCGGCGCAAAACGCCGCGAGTAAAATTACATTACGCATATTTCCTCGTAACACCAGTTTAGCCCTGCCCGCGAAGGCTGAGCAATACGTTTCTCACTGCCGCGGAAAGCTGCTCTCCGCGCGTCGCTTCCATCCACAGGACGCCGCTGGGATCGAGCTTGATGCCCTTGCGCGAGCGAACCACGGAAACGAGGGCAGCGGGATCGATGGGAGTCTCCGGGTGAAAGCGAAATGCGATCTTACTTCCCTGCCGCTCGATGGAAGAGATGCGCAGGCGCTCACTCATGGATTTGAGGATGGCGTACTCCAAAAGGTTATCCACGCTGGCTGGCGGCGGGCCGAAGCGGTCTGCAAGCTCCTTTCGAACGTCGAGCTTGTCTTCGTCGTTCGAAATAGAGGAAATGCGCTTGTAGGTGCGCAGGCGGAGATTTTCGCTAGGGATGTAATCGTGCGGGATTCGAACGTCAAAGCCGAGACTGAGAGTTGTGCGCAACTCGGGCGCGGCCTCTTCACCCTTGAGCTTGGAGACGGCGCGCTCGAGCATCTGGCAGTAGAGGTCGAAGCCGATGGCTTCGATGTGACCGTGCTGCTGGCGTCCGAGCATGTTGCCGGCGCCGCGAAGTTCGAGGTCGAGTGCGGCGATGCGGAATCCGGCACCGAGTTCGCTGAACTCTTTCATGGCAGCGAGGCGTTTGCGCGCGATGTCGGAGAGGGTGGTATCCGGCGGGACGAGCAGATAGGCGTAGGCGCGCTGGTGGGAGCGACCGACGCGTCCGCGGAGTTGGTAGAGCTCCGCTAGACCGAGGCGGTCGGCACGATTGATTAGCATGGTGTTGGCGCGGGGGATGTCGAGGCCATTTTCGACTATGGTGGTGGCGACGAGGACGTCAGCTTCGTCGCGAATAAATTTAAGCATGACGCTTTCGAGTTCTTTTTCGCCCATTTGGCCGTGGGCGACGACTACGCGCGCTTTCGGAACGAGCTTGTTTACGAGGGTGGCTAGCGAGTAGATGGATTCGACGCGGTTGTGAATGAAGTAGACCTGGCCTTCGCGGGCTAGTTCGTTTTCGATGGCGCTGCGGACTAATTCTTCATTGAATGGCGCGACTACGGTTTGGATGGCGAGGCGGTCGCGCGGCGGCGTTTCGATGAGCGACATATCGCGCAGGCCTACTAGAGACATGTGAAGGGTGCGCGGGATTGGCGTGGCGGAAAGAGCCAGGGCGTCGACATTCTTGCGGATTTCTTTCAGGCGTTCTTTATTGGCTACGCCAAAGCGCTGCTCTTCGTCGACGATCATCAAGCCAAGGTCTTGGAAGCGGACGTCTTTCGAAAGAAGGCGATGCGTGCCGATCAGGACGTCGACCTTACCGGCTTCCAGCGCGGCGAGGATTTGCTTTTGTTGGGCGGCGGTGCGGAACCTGCTGAGCATCTCGATGCGCACGGGAAAGGCGGAGAAGCGGCGCTTGAAGGTTTCGAAATGCTGAAAGGCGAGGACCGTTGTGGGCGCCAGGACTGCCACTTGCTTTGAGTCGGCGACGGCTTTGAACGCTGCGCGCATGGCTACTTCGGTCTTTCCATAGCCGACGTCACCGCAGAGGAGGCGGTCCATGGGGGTTGCGCTTTCCATATCGCGCTTGATGTCGGCAATGGCGGCGTTCTGGTCAGTAGTTTCCTCGAATTCGAAGGCGTCTTCGAATTCGCGCTGAAAATTTCCATCGGGGGAAAAAGCAAGGCCGGGCGCGGTCCTTCTGGCGGCGTAGAGCGCGAGAAGCTGGTCGGCCATATCTTCCAGCGATTTGCGGACGCGGGTCTTGCGCGTGTTCCAGCCGGTGCCGCCAAGTTTATCGAGCGAGGGGTGCGCGCCTTCGACCACGCGATAGCTTTGCACGAGGTCCATGCGCTCTAGCGGAACGTAGAGACGCGAGTCCTCGGCGTAGCGCAGGAGCATGAATTCGCCTCGGCGGCCGTCGGATTCGATCTGGCGCAAGCCTTCGAACTGGCCGATGCCGTGGTCGACGTGAACGACAAAGTCGCCGGGCTTGAGCTCGGCGAAATCACTGAAGAAACCGGAGGTGCGAATTTTTCTGCCGGGGCGCTCGAGGGCGGGCATGACCTCGAAGAGATCGGCGTTCCCGTATAGCGTGACCTTGGCTTCCGGAAAGGCCACACCTTCCGCGAAGGGAGAGCGCATCAGCAGCACACCCGCGGTTTCCTGTGCAGCCTCCGCTGTGAATCCAGCGGCGGCATCCTCGGATTCACCCAGCACGTAGGGCACTTCGTACTCGCGGCAAATATCGGCGAGGCGCTCGAGTTCACCGGTGCTTGCGGCGGTCAGAACGACTCTGCCGCCGGCGGCTACTTGCGATTTGACTTCGCTCATACAGGCGACCACATCGCCGTGAAAGCGTGCGGTCGGCCTCGAGGGCATTTCGAATTGGGGATGCGAGCCTATACCTAGCGACAAGTGCTCAAGGTTGATCTGCGAGGTTTTCTCCAGGGCAGCGGCGAATTGCTCTTGATTCCAGAAGTAATGATCGGCGGCGGGAGCATTAGCTTGGCCGTGGCGCTCGTAATTCTCGACGGCCGCAGCGAGATGCTTAGTGGCGGCTTCGCGAATCGCTGCCGGCTCGTCGAGGAAGACAATCGGGCGTAGGGAGCTTTCTGACAGCTCAAAGAGCGAAGACGGGCCGGATTGGCTTCGTGGGCCGAAGAAGGAGGGAGCTTGCCAGGTCGATGTGTCGTCCGCGGAATAATTCGCGGCGGTTACCGACCACTCGGTCAGCGGCAGCAGAGTTGTGCGCACGACGGGTGCGATAGAGCGCTGCGTGCGTGGGTCGAATTCGCGCACGGACTCGACCGTGTCGCCGAGAAGCTCGATGCGGACCGGGCGCGGCGACTCCGGGGAGAAAACGTCGACAATGCCGCCGCGGACAGCGAACTGTCCGGGCATCTCGACCATTTCGGTGCGTGTGTAGCCGACGGAGGCGATGTGGATGATTAGATCTTCGAGAGGAATTTCGGCATCGGTGGCTAAAGTGCGCGCGAGCGAAAGGTAAACGTAGGGATCCTGATATCGCCAAAGGGCCGCACTTACCGGCGCGATTAAGAATGAGATTTGGCCGTCGGTGAGGCGGAATAGCGTTGCAGCGCGGCGCTCGAGAATGTCTGCGTGCGGGCTTTGCGATTGCCAGGGTAAGGTGTCGAATGCGGGTAACGTGGCGACTCCGCCGAGGGTGCTGGGGAAAATGGTGGAGAAGAAGCGGAGAGTTTCCGCCAGCGATTCGGCGCGGCGATTGGAATCGGCCACGAAGAACGCGGGGCGGCGGAGCTCGTGCGCGATGTAAGCCGCGATGAGGGCTTTCGCGACGTCATGCAGGCCGCCTACGGAGACATGCTGGCCACCCGAGCGCAAGGCGGCGATTGCGCCGTCCATCGAGGGGTGGCGCAGCACAGTTTCGAGTCGCTCGCGGACTGCAGGAAGAATCATTCGCGGATTTTCAGGATTTTGCGCGCGACGCCGGGGCGCCGTCGCGGATTTTCTTCAGTATTTCTGTTGTGGAATAGCCGGCCACAACGGGCGCTGAGACGACGCGGCCGCCGGCTGCTTCCACTTCCTCTCGGCCGACAATTTTGTCTCCGGGCCAGTCGCCACCTTTGACGAGCACGTCTGGCAGCAGAGAGGCGATTACGCGCTGCGGCGTCAGATCGTCGAATATCAGCACACCATCTACGCACTCGAGCGCGGCGAGAATTTCGGCGCGCTCGAGCTCTGGAATTACGGGGCGGCCTTCACCCTTGAGCTTTCTCACGCTGGCGTCACTGTTCAGCCCTACGACCAAGGCGTCGCCGAGGCTGCGGGCATGCTCCAAGCTGCGGATGTGGCCGGGATGCAGCAGGTCAAAGCAGCCGTTGGTGAACACGACGCGGCGTCCATTGCGTTTCTGGCGGCCAAACCGCAGAATCGCTTGCTCCAGAGTGAAAATGGAATCCAAAAGGTCTCCGTGAGAGAGCGGCCAGAACAAATCGCTAAGCCGGACGTTTTAGTTTATCACGCGGGCGCGCCGCGGCGGGCAGCTCGGGACGTTACGCGATGAAATGGCGAAAGAGTACGCGCGCCGCACTTGGCCTTGTGCTTTGCGTAGTGGGATTTGTCCTCGCACGCGCCGCGTCTTATCGCGAAACTGCGGTGATGATCGGCGCTGGGGGTTGCCGGCTGGTTACCGATGTGATCGATCAGGGCAATGATGATGTGCGGGGATTCGTAGTTCTCTTCCATGGGCTGGCTGCCAACAAGAAGATCATGGCTTATCTGGCGCGCGGCTTCGCCAGTCAGAATCTGCGCGTTTTCGTGCCGGACTTGCCGGGGCACGGGCGCACGCCAGGGCCGTTTTCGTTTGAACGCGCGGAGTCTTGCGCAGGCGCTTTGGTGCAGGAGTTGAGCGCGCGAAGAGCGATTGATCCGCAACGCACGATGCTTGCGGGGCATTCGATGGGTGGGGCGATTGCAATTCGCGTGGCGGCACGCGTCGGAGTCGCGGGAGTGACCGCCATTTCGCCGGCGCCGATGCGCGCGGCGCATGGCGTTCCGGGGGATATGCTTCCGTACACGAATCCGCCGCCGGTTCCTCCGCATACCCTGGCGATCAGCGCTGCGCTTGAGCCGCTTGGCATTCGGGAATTGACGCGCGACTTGATTACGGGAGATACAGGCGGAACGGGCAAGTATCTCTTCATGCCGGGCGCGACACACGTCAGTGTGCTTTTCGATAAGCGAGTAGTGCATGCTTCGCAGGAATGGACTGCGGAAACGCTGCACTTTCCGGCGGAGTTGAGCGCGCCTTCTTATGCGCCTCTTGTTGGCTCGCTTGCGGGGCTGGCGGGGATTCTCCTGCTGGCAGGACCTTTCGTGCGCGAGACGGTCGGAGTTCGGCAAGCCGCTACAGACGACGCTGCGTCGTCCGAGATTCAGCCAAGACGCGGTGCACAAGCCGCAGGGCTGCGCGGACTCCGCCCTGCGCTACAGGTCGGCGGCGCAGGACCGATTGTGCCGAGGGATGCAGCAGCCGACTCACAGAATGCGAGCGGCGCATTGGCGGCCGTTCCGGTTTTACGCGCGCTGCTGGAAGCCACGGCTATTTCTTTCCTTGCTGTTCTGATCCTGCGATTTTGGAATCCGCTTTCGTTTGTTCGGCTATACAACGGGTCTTATTTCGCGAGCTTTCTGTTGATTCTTGGCGTCGGTCTCTTACTTATCCATTACAAATCGGTTCGCGCGCTATTCCCGACGAAGATCAATATTTTGCTGCTTGCGTTGGTCGCTGGATTCTTGCTGCATTTGCTTGTTACAGGTTGGCTCGATCTCACGTTCACGGAGGCTTGGCTTAGGTGGTCCCGATGGGCTCGCGTTCCGGTCGTGTTTGCGGCGGCGTTTGCGTATTTGCTTGCTGAAGAATTATTGCTCGGACCGCTTACTGCTCGAGGCAAGCGCGCGCGGCTCCTGCTGGCGTTCACGGTGCGGCTGGTCGCTTTTCTCGCCTTGGTGTTTGGGATTTTTGTGCTGCATAGCGGCGCCATCCTGCTAATTCTTCTCGCCGTATACTTGGCCCTGTTTTTCGTCTTGCAGCGGCTGGGGATGGACATTGTGCGACAGCAAACGGAGTCCCCAATTGCCGCCGCCGTCTTCGGTGCTATACTTCTGGCTGGATTCTGCCTGGTGATTTTCCCCGTCACCTGAACAGGCTCTTTGGACGGAAAGGGCCTTTTACCTGCAATTCGCGAGCAGGGAGCGAGTGCGGGACCTCAGCGAGCTACCAAAACATGACAGAGATTGCGATTGTCGGTGGCGGGCCATCGGGAGCGATGTGTGGCGAGCAGTTGGCGCGCGCCGGGCACACCGTAAATATTTTTGACGAGCATCTTGCGTGGGAAAAACCGTGCGGCGGCGGACTTACGCACAAAGCGGTCGAGTGCTTCCCTTTTCTTCTCGATAATCCTTATCCCAAAAAACTGGTGAGTTCGATTGAGCTGATCAGCAGTAACGAGCAGAGCGTGATGCTCGATATGAGCCATCCCATCGTGATTTATTCGCGCACGGTGCTGAATGGCATGCTGCTCAATCGCGCTGCGGAGGCGGGCTGCAAGGTGCAGCGCTCTCATGTGATGAGCGTGGACACGGCGGCAGACAAGCCGCGCTATTGCGTGGAAGGCGAATGGCGCAGCGCGGATTTTCTGGTGCTGGCGGCGGGGGCGCGCAATCGCTTGCTGCCGGAAACGCGACCGCTGGAGCGGGATGAATTGGAAATAACGCAGGGGTATTTTGTCCCGGAGACTTGCGACGCGATCACCGTGAAATTTCTTCCGCACTTTGAGGGATACATCTGGTCGTTTCCACGGTGCGATCATCTATCGGTGGGAATTTGCGGCAGCATGGCTGCGCATACGAGCGCGGAGCTGCGTTCGCACTTGCAGAGCTTCGTGCAGAAAAAGAAGATCGCCACGGAGGGAGCACAATTCTATAGCCACGTTTTGCCGTCGCCGCAGGAACGAACGTTTTCCGAGCGCACGGTGGTGGGGAAGAATTGGGCGATGATTGGCGACGCGGCGGCGTGGGTGGACCCGCTCACGGGCGAAGGGCTTTTCTATGCGATGCGTTCGGGGGAATTGCTTGGGCAGGCGCTTGCCGAGGGCTGTCCGGAAAAATATCCGGCGCGAGTGAAGGCTGCGTTCTCGGCGGAGCTGGAGTTTGCTGCGCGCATTGTGCGACGGTTTTATCGCGGATCGTTCCTGGGGACGGCGGTGACGACGCGTATGGTGCAGTTTTTGCGTCGCAGTCCCGTGTTTCGGCAACTTATGGGCGATATTTTTAGCGGCACGCAGGATTACACTAGCCTGAAGCGGCGGCTTTGGGGTCATCTCGGCATTACACTGAGCGAATTTGTGTCTAGCGTGCTGGACTGCCCGGCCCCTGCCCGACTGCCTCGCGGCGGAGCGGCTGCGGACTAGCGCGAGTTCCCTCCCCAACAGCATTGATGATTGCCGCTTACCTAGCCGATTGGCTGGGAGCATTGGTTATAGTTTTAGCGGCTCGCGGTGCATCCAAAGGCTAAGATAGTCGACGAATCCAATGAGCGCGGAAAACGAACAGAAAAAGGAAAAGCGCAAGAACGCCTGGAAGAATTTGCCGGACGTATGGGCGCTGATTAAGCCGAGGCGGGGCTTGCTTGCTTTGGGCTTTTTGCTGATGGCGGTGAACCGCGTTGCCGGTCTGGTTCTGCCGGCGTCCACGAAGTATTTCGTCGACAACGTGATTGGCAAGCGGCAGGTGCAGCTTTTGACGCCAATCGTTCTGGCCGTGCTTGCCGCAACGATTCTGCAAGGACTCACTTCCTTTACGCTGACACAGCTTCTTTCCAAGTCCGCGCAGAAAATGATTACCGAGCTGCGCCGCCAGGTGCAGGCGCACATTGGGCGGCTGTCTATTTCGTTTTACGACGCGAACAAGACTGGCGTACTCGTCTCTCGCATCATGAGCGATGTGGAAGGCGTGCGGAATCTGATCGGGACCGGCCTGGTGGAATTTGTCGGCGGTCTGATGACGGCGATCTTTGCGCTCGTCTACCTGATTCACACGAGCGTGACGATGACGGCGCTCGCGTTTGGCATCCTGCTGGTTTTTGCCGTGGGGATCAACAAAGCATTCAAGACGATTCGTCCCATTTTCCGGGCGCGCCCGAAAATCAATGCTGAGGTGACCGGGCGTTTGACCGAATCGCTTGGCGGCGTGCGCGTGGTTAAGGGTTATCACGCGGAGGAGCGCGAGGAAAAAGTGTTTTCCGCTGGCGTGCAGCGGTTGCTGGAGAACGTTTTGAAAACTTTGACAGCCACTTCGCTGATGAGTCTGTCGGGTGCGGGGCTGATGGGCCTGGTTAGCGCGTTGATCATGGAGTTTGGCGGGCACAAGGTGCTTTCTGGGGGCATGACGCTGGGGCAGTTTTTTTCGTTTAACATTTTTTTGGGGCTGCTGGTGGCGCCGGTTTTTCAGATCGTAGCTATCGGCACTCAGATTACGGAAGCGATTACCGGGCTGGAGCGGACTCGGGAGATTCTAAATGAGAAACAGGAAGACGCCGATCCGCGTCGGAATGTAACGCTCGATCGGATGACCGGTTACGTTGCGATGGAAGACGTGGGCTTCGCTTACGATTCGCGCAAAGAAGTGCTGCACGATGTGAGCTTTCAGTCTGAGCCGGGTACGGTGACGGCGCTGGTGGGGCCGTCCGGCGCGGGCAAGTCGACGATTATTGGCTTGATTGCGGCGTTCTATGTGCCGGCGAGCGGGCGCGTGCTGGTGGATGGCGTTGATCTCGCTACCGTGAAGCTGGATTCGTATCGCACACAGCTTGGCGTGGTGTTGCAGGAGACATTTTTGTTTGACGGCACGATTCGCGAGAATGTGGCTTTTGCGCGCCCTGATGCTTCGGAAGAAGAAATCATGGCGGCTTGCCGCATCGCGCGCGTTGACGAATTTGCGGAACCGTTCGAGCAAAAGTACGACACTGTGGTTGGGGAACGGGGAGTTAAGTTGTCGGGTGGGCAGAAACAGCGGGTTTCCATTGCACGCGCGATTCTGGCCGATCCACGCATTTTGATTCTTGATGAGGCTACTTCGAGCCTCGATTCCGAATCGGAGGCACTGATTCAGGAGGGTTTGCGCTATTTGATGCGCGGGCGCACTACGTTTGTGATTGCGCATCGGCTTTCGACGATTCGTCGCGCGGAGCAGATCCTGGTAATCGAAGCGGGGCGCATCATTGAGCGCGGCACGCATGAATCGCTATACGCGCAGGGCGGACGCTATTTTGACCTTTACACCAAGCAGCATGCCGTGGAGACAAATCTGTTTCTTGCTCCTGGGGAAGGCGACGCACTCTCCGAAGTGGAACGCGCCGACGCCAGCGCGAATGGCAGGGGCGAGGCTGGTGTGCCGGATGCGATGCGTATTATTCGCGGGCAGAGTAGTTGAGAAAAAGCCGCAGGGGTACGTAGACCGGAAAAACCCGCAGGGCTGCGCGGACTCCGCCCTGCGCTACAGGTGATGCGTACCGTAAGCGACTGCACCGCTCGTCACGAATAGTCGATTTCTACTGACAAATACTATCTGTACCTCAGAATGACGGAGGACGCTCGCCGCTGACGGCGAAGGCGCGCTCGAGGGCGATGCCGGCACGACCCAACGTGCCTTCCTCGAAGAGGCGCCCGATTAGAGTGACGCCGTGCGGCACGCGGCGGGGCGGCGAAAATTTTGGCAAGGGGTGATTCGGGTCCGGCGCCCAGTCGGACCGCGCCTCGGACACTTCCACGAAACCCGCTCGCAGCGTGAGGGACGGCTGCCCGGTGTTGTTGCTAATCGTGAGCATCTCGTCGCGCAACGACGGCACTAGCAGCAAGTCTACCTGCGAAAAGATTCGCGCCATCTCTTCGGCTACTTTGCGGCGGAAACGGTCGGCCTGCACAAAATCAACCGCGGAGAGGAAGCGGGCTTGGCGGAACAAATTGGGCCAGGCGTCCGGCGTTTGCACTTTCAGTTGATTCAAGCCGCCGGACAGCGTGAGCTCCTCGAAAGCCGCGGCGCCTTCGGCGAAAAGAACCAGGTTCAGAGCCTGATAAGGCCAATCGGGGAGAGACACTTCCACGGGAATCATGCCGAGCTTTGGAAGCATTGCCAGGGCTGCGCGATCTACATCGGTCGCGGGATTTTCTTTCATCCACGCCGGGAAATATCCGACGCGTAGCCCTTTGACCTGACCGTTGGCCTCAAAATCTAGACGGCTGGGGACGCTCGATACATCGCCGGCGTCGGGTCCGGAGATTTCCTTGAGCACGAGCATGGCGTCTTCCACGCTGCGCGTCATGGGGCCGAGCTTGTCGAGCGACCAGCAGAGCGTCATGGCGCCGGTTCGCGGCACGCGGCCGTAGGTCGGCCGGAGCCCGGTGATTCCGCAACGCATACTGGGGGCGATGATGCTTCCGCCGGTCTCGCTGCCGATTGCAAAGCCGACGAGTCCCGCTGCCGTTGCCGCGCCGGGCCCAGCGCTCGAGCCAGAGGCGCCCTCCTCCAACAGCCAAGGGTTCACGGTTTGCCCGCCGAACCAGATATCGTTCAGCGCCAGCGCACCGAGGCTGAGCTTCGCTACTAGCACGGCACCTGCGGCATGCAGCCGCTTCACGACCGCGGCGTCTTCTTTAGGAATACGATTGCGGTAGGGCTCGGCGCCATAGGTGGTGGGGATTCCCGCCGTGTCCAACAAATCTTTAGAGCCCCATGGAATGCCGTGAAGCGGACCGCGGTATTTCCCCGCCGCGATTTCCTGGTCAGCCTTCTTCGCCTGCGCCAGAGCTAGTTCGCGGGTGACGGTAATGACGCAGTGTAGCTTGGGAGCGAACTGCTCCACGCGTCGCAGATAAATGCCCGTCAAGCGTTCCGAAGTAAGCTTGCGCTGTTCGATCCAACGCGAGAGCCGCGTTACGGGAGCGAAAGCAATGTCCGCATCGTTAGCCGGCAACGGCCCTGGATCGCTTTTGCTGCGAAGGAACTGGTCACGCTGCGGGCCGACGCGCTCCCCTGGCAGCGCGGATACATAGCGCGACCACGGCGCCACCGTTGGTTCTAGGGCCACCTTGCGAGGCCCGGTGCGCCGCTCGTACACGGACGCCAGGTTGACCCGCCAGCTTTCCGCCGCCAGGGCGCGGTCCGCGCTGGTCAACTGCACCTGCGCCAACTTTTCTGCTTCCGCGAAGGTTGTGGGCGAGACTTCCGGCCCGACCGCGGGCCCAGTGCCGAAGGCGGGCGGCGCTCCAGGCGTCGGTGGCGCTGGCTCCTGGGAATGTTCGCCCTTCTCTTCTGCTAAAGTGATAGCCGGAGCGACCGCTGCGGCCACGAGACCGAACGAAGTTCGAGTAAGGAACTGTCTGCGCGATTTGGACATGAATCCTCCGCGCAGCATTGTAATCGAGTCTGGCGGAAAGGAAGATTCGTCCTGCAAACAACCGGTTCTATGCAGTGGGGCGGCGGACCAAGGCCTTCTTTGATGTGGGTGGCGGGATTAGCGTGGCCATTTTGCGGATCATGGCTAGGACCAGGCGCTTGTCGCCGTCCGATAGCGTGGTGCTGAAGCGCTTGATTTCGCCGAGGAAGCGGATTTCGTCTTGCGATAGCTCGCCGAGCATTTTTTGCGTTTCGCGGTCGCGCGGCGTTTCGGTGCCGGGAAAAAAGTCGGCGAGCGAAATGTCCATGGCTTCGGCGATTTTCGCCAGCGTCTCGAGCGACGGCACGGTGTGACCGTTTTCCACGCGCGAGAGGTAACAGCGCAGCAAGCCGGTGCGGCGTTCGATGTCGCCCTGCGACAATCCCCGCTGGCTGCGGTAGGTTTTGATGACTTCGCCGATATTTACGCGCGGCTTCTCTTTTGGCATGTCGATGACCCTCACTACTGCAAGGGGGGTAGCTTAGTGGCTAACAGTAGAACTGGCAAGGGAGAATTCCCCAGTCGTGACGCGAATTCGTCAATGCCCCCATTTCACTGGTGGCCGCTTACATCTACGCACGCCCAGGAACTTACCTCGCAGATTCTGGGAATAGTGAGCGGCAGGTGCGGGCGAGCGCGAGCGGCTGCATCCATTTTCGCGCCCAACTTTATCACGCAACCGAGAAACACGCGGCTGACCGGGTGGCCAGTTCGAGGACTTCCCTCGCATACAGGTTGCCTTATGAGCGAAGTGACAGCGAAAAATAGGGGCGCGGGCAACCAATTTCGGATTAAATCAATCTTCTCATCATGCTTTGTACGTGGGTGTCCAATCTTATTCGCTGATGTGTAGACAAATTTAGCCTTGGGCGGATTATGAGTATCCAAAAAACCAGCTGGGGTCGAGGTGTATTGTTTGCGAGTTCGCTGCTAGCGCTTTGCTGCCTGCGCGCGGGTGCGCAGACGGCTGCGGCGCAATCGGCAGCGGAACAGACGAAACGCGTGCCGGCGCGAGTCATCGATACGGTGGATGATACGAATCGCGTGGCACTACGGGGCAACGTCCATCCAAAGGCGCGGGCAGAGTTTGATCGTGGCGCGGTAGCTGACGCACAGCCGATCACGCGGATTATGCTGCTGTTTCAGCGCAGCGCGGAACAGGAAGCGGCGCTGCGCCAGTTGATGGACGAGCAGCAGGCGAAAGGCTCGGCGAATTATCACGCGTGGCTGACGCCGGAAGACTTCGGGAAAAAGTTTGGCCCCGCGGACGCGGACGTGCAGGCCGTAACCGACTGGCTGACATCGCGAGGATTCCAGAACATCAAGGTGGCAAAGGGCAAGACGGTTGTGGAGTTTTCCGGGAACGTAGGGCAGGTACGCAACGCGTTCGGGACGGAAATCCACCAGTACGCTGTCAACGGTAAGGAGCACTTCGCGAACGTGAGCAATCCGCAGATTCCGGCGGCGCTGGCACCGGTAGTGCGCGGCGTCGTGGCGTTGCACAATTTTCGGCCAAAGCCGATGGTGCACTCGCTGGGAACATTCCAGCGCAACGCGACGACAGGCGAGGTGAGGCCAGCGTTTACATTTACCGATGTCAACGGAACGTTCAACGCAGTGGGGCCGGCGGATTTCGCCAAGATCTACAACATCCCCAGCGGGGCGGATGGGACCTTACAAAGCATCGCCATCGTCGGACAGACGAACATCAATATTCAGGATGTGCGCGACTTCCGCAATATTTTCGGCTTGCCGGCAAACGACCCTCAAATCATTTTGAATGGCCCAGATCCAGGGCTCGTCTCCGGAGATGAAACGGAATCGGATCTTGATGTGCAGTGGGCAGGAGCCGTGGCGCCCAAGGCACAGGTCATTTTTGTCGCGACGCAAACCACAAACACCGACGCTGTCGCGGGAGTCGATGCCTCTGCGGTATACATAGTGGATAACAATATTGCGCCCGTTTTGAGCGAAAGCTACGGGGCATGCGAGGCAGGGCTGACGACGGCCGGAAATGCTTTTTACAACTCCCTATGGCAACAGGCGGCCTCCGAAGGAATTACTGTCTTAATCGCGAGCGGCGACAATGGATCCGCGGGTTGCGACGATCCGAATACGGAAACATCAGCGGTCAAGGGGCTGGCCGTAAGTGGGTTCGCTTCGACGCCATTTAACGTTGCTGTGGGTGGAACTGATTTCGACGACAAGAACAATCCAGCGCCATATTGGAATACAACGAACACGACTCCCGGACAGGCGTCGGCCAAAGGATACATTCCGGAGACGACTTGGAACGATACCTGCGCTTCTACCACACCTGCAACATGCTCGACCGTGAAGACCGGCGGCACTGACCTGGTAGCGGGGAGCGGTGGACTGAGTAACTGCATGACGTCGAGTAGTGCCGGCGTGTGCAGCGGAGGATACCCAAAGCCGAGCTGGCAGCAGGGCCTTACTCCAGCCGATGGCGCCCGAGATATTCCTGATGTGTCTCTCTTCGCGAGTGACGGCAATAACGGAAACTTTTACATCATTTGCCAATCGGACCAAGACATCGCTGGCGACACGGGATGCAACCTCACGAAATTTGTCTCGACAACTCCATTTCATGATTTTCAGGCTGTCGGCGGGACTTCGGCGTCAACCCCGGCGTTTGCGGCCATTATTGCGCTTATCAATCAAAAGACCAACTCAAGGCAAGGCAACGCAAACTACGCGCTCTATAACACATACAGCGCTGCGAAAACCGCTGGGACTGTCTGCAACTCCAGCACCCTGACCACGGCGCAGTTAACGTCGAACAGCTGCGTTTTCTACGACACGACCAAGGGCAATATCTCGGTGGCTTGCACCGGAGGGAGCCCCAACTGCAGCAACACCACTACTACAGCCAGCCAGTTTGGCTTCTTGGCAACCACCAAGGGCGGAACCACGCCAGCGTTCGCTACAGCGTCAAACTACGACGTCGCTACGGGCCTGGGTTCGGTAAACGTGGCGAATCTTCTGAACGCATGGGCGGCACCAAGCCGAACTGCTTCGACAACCACTTTGGTCATTCCCTCAACCGCAGTCACAGTGGATACGCCCGTCGCCGTCAGCGGCACGGTCGCCCCCAATACGGCTACAGGGCTAGTTACTTTGTTTCAAGGAAGCACAAGCGGCCCGGCCCTCAACACCATTACGCTTTCAGGCGGAGCATTCAATACAACCACGACATTCCTTCCCGGCGGGTCGTACAACGTGATTGCCCACTATGGAGGTGATGGCACCTTTGCTGCAAGCGACTCCGCGCCGATGCCAGTAACCGTGAATCCGCAAGCGAGCCGGACCGTTGTGAGCTTCGTGACTTTCAGTAGCACCAATGTTCCCACACTGAACACAGGAGCAATCAGCGTACCGTATGGCTCGCCATATATTTTGCGAGTTGACGTGGAGAATAACAGCGGTCAGAGTTGCCAAAATCTGAGCACGGGGGCGGTAAGTTTTGTGTGTCCTACTGGCACGGTAAGTCTGACAAGTAATGGATCGGCGTTAAATGACTTCCCGAGCGCGCAGACGCCGAATGCAAGCAGCGTGGCTAAGCTGAACGACCGAGGCTTTGCCGAGGATCAGCCCATTCAGTTACCAGCCGGCACTTACAACATAGTGGCAAGCTATTCCGGCGACTCCAGCTACAACCCGAGCGCGTCTACGACTGAAAACGTGACGATCACGAAGGCGACTACCACGACGGGGGTTAACAGCAATGTGACTAGCGTTGTCTCAGGCGGGAGCGTGACGCTGACTGCTCTAATTTCCGCCACGAGCAACGGCGCAGTGCCTACGGGTGCGGTGCAATTCAAGAACGGCTCGAGCAACCTGGGCGCTGCTGCGACATGCACGCCTTCGGCGGGTACCGCTACGACGGTGTCTTGCACGGCGACGCTGACGACGGCACTTTCACAATTGGTTCCATTGACGGAGCCCCGGCCGAAGTTGCGGATTCCCGGCGTGCCGCTGTGGATTGCGGCGTGGCTGGCACTTTTGTTCCTGGCGTTGGCGTGGCATGCCGCGCCGCTGCTAGGGAGATGGCCGCGGTTGGGTAAGCGCCTCGGATATGCAGCCGCGGGCCTGATTCTGTTCGCGTGTGTTGCCGCGGGTTTCGCGGGCTGCAGTTCCACGGGGAGCAGCTCAAGCAGCGGCGGTGGTGGCGGCGGGACGCACACAGACAGCATTACAGCCGTGTACAGCGGCGACGCAAATTACGCCGGCTCAACATCGGCAGCAACTACCGTCACGGTGCAGTAGCGAGAGTATCGGAAGTCGGAAACGGCCCCGGTGATCGGGGCCGTTTTCTTTTGCCGGCAAGAAAAAACAATAATGCCGCAGGCACAAACCTGCAGAACACCGAAATCTACAATGCAGGTTAATTTGTGAACGGTGGGAAGAAGATGTTCCAAAAGGTTGGCGAGGGCACGGCAAATTCCACCGGAACCAGCGAACCTTCCTGATTCATTTGCGGCGGCCGGACAACCTTAGCCTCAACCTTGACCTTAGTGGCGGGATTCTCGACTGTAACCTTCGTGCCTTCGCCAATGCCTTCCTTGAGGATCACCATTGCGCCACCAGCGCTGACGGTATGCGTGTTGCCTGGCAGCACTTTCCCGGCGACGTGAATGATTACGGGCATGCGCACCAGAACGCGCTGCGAGCGGCGACGCTCTTCCGCGGTGGGCTGACGCGCAACCGCCGGCCGCGCGGAGGCATGCGGCACCGCCGGCTTCAGATTTGGTGTCGGCGGCTTCATAGTTCAAGCCCCCAGAAATCCATGGCCGGCGCGACCAGTTCCACGCCATATTCCCAGCCGCCTTCGGGGCGCTCGTCGCTTTTCCAGACGATGATAGCGGCGTTGCTGGCGTTCATCGGCACATTGGTAAGCGCGACGCGATGCTCGAGCGGGAGATCGTGCTCCAGAACAACCATGCAGCCGTACGGGTTGACCACGCGGGTGTGCGCTTCCGCCTTGATGCGCTTGCCGGAAGGCAGATCCCACTCCAGGCGCACGGGAACGCGCGAATTCATGCGGTGGCCGCGGCGCTTCTCTTTATAGCGGGCTTCCGTGAGCTTCGACTGCGGCCGCAGCTCTTTCTTTCGTTCTTTGATTTGGACGGACATACCTGCCTCTAAATTGACATGCTAAAGTTGGTGCCCGAGCCGGTCAATGGTACGTAAGCATGTTGGCGCAGTACTGTGTAGCTGGCCGGAAGTACAGGGCTGCGCGAAGGAACAGTACAGGTGCCTAGAAATCTGATCGTGAACGCGGATGACCTCGGCTGGACCGCTGGGGTGAACCGCGGCGTGGCTGAGGCCCATCGCAATGGGATTGTGACCAGCGCGTCGCTGCTGGCAAACGGCGCGGCGTTTGCCGAGGCCGTGGAACTGGCTCGCAAGACCCGAGGGCTCGGTGTGGGCGTGCACTTGAATTTGAGCGACGGTCCGCCGGTCGCGGCGCGCGAAGCGGTTCCGAGTTTGGTGAACGATTCGGGGGAATTCGAGGGCGGACCCGACGGCTTGCTGCTGAAGATCGCGACACGCGCACTCTCCATGCGCGAGGTAGAGACGGAGTGGGAAGCGCAAATCTCAAAGATTCGCGCTGCGGGAATCGAGCCGACACACCTGGACGGCCACAAGCACGTACACATGCTGCCGGGACTATTCGAGATTGCGTTGCGGCTGGCCAAGCGGCACGGAATCGGAGCGATTCGCGTGTCGCACGAAGCGTCGAGCCTGCGCGCCGCGCTCTCCACGGGCGAGTCGCGCGCCAGTGTGGTGCTCAAGCAAGGAGTGCAAGCGCGCGGGCTAAAGTTGCTGGCGCGAGACGCGCGGGAGCAGGCGGACAGGGCGGGAGTCTCGACATCCGATTATTTTTGCGGAATCGCGCAGACCGGCGAATTAACCAAAGAAGGGGTAGCGCGCCTGCTTCGGAGCTTGCCGGAAGGCACAACGGAGCTTATGTGCCACCCGGGTTATGCGGACGAAGCGCTGCGGAAAACCGCGACGCGGCTGCAGGCCTCACGCGAAAAAGAGGTCGAGATTTTGACCAACATCGAAATACGAAATCTTGTCGCATCGCAGGGTATACGCCTGATAGACTATGGCTTCGTAGGCAGCGCGGTATGAGAAGCGAATCCAACGTCCGATATTCCATCGTCGTCCCGTTCTACAACGAGCAGGAGAATATTCCACCTCTGTACATGAAACTTACCGAGGTGATGGACTCTATCGGCGAGAGCTATGAGCTGATCTTTATCGACGATGGCAGCCGCGATAATTCCTTCAAGGTGCTTTCCGACATTTATGAACATGATCGCCGCGTGAACTTGGTGCGGCTGCGGCGGAATTTTGGGCAGACACCGGCGTTGAAGGCGGGATTCGATTTTGCGCGCGGCGAAGTGATCATCTCGATGGATGGTGATTTGCAGCACGACCCCGAAGAGATTCCGCGCTTCCTGGAAAAAATCGAGGAAGGCTACGACTTGGTGAGCGGTTGGCGCTATGCGCGGCGCGACCACTGGCTGTTGCGGCAAGTGCCGAGCCGTGCCGCGAATTGGATGATGGCCAAGCTGTCCGGGATCGAGCTGCACGACTTTGGCACCACCTTCAAAGCGTACCGGCGCGAAATCATTCAGGAGATACAATTGTACGGCGAGCTGCACCGCTTCATTCCGGCGCTGGCAAGCTCGACGGGTGCGCGCATCACCGAAGTGCCCATTACCGATGGCGAGCGCAAGAGCGGCAAGAGCAACTACGGAATCGGGCGCACCATTCGCGTCTTCCTTGATCTGCTGATTGTAAAGTTTCTGCTGGATTACTCGACGCGGCCGCTGCAGTTTTTTGGTCTTCTGGGCGTGGGTGGGACGGCTCTGGGCATGGCTCTGGCCGGCTATTTGGCTTTCGAAAAATTCGCGCACGGCGTGAACGTCATGACGCAGCACGGGCCGCTGATGCTGCTCGCGGTGGCATTGTTTATCAGCGGCGTGCAATTTGTGTCCATGGGATTGCTTGGCGAGTTGATTGCGCGCACCTATTACGAATCGCAGAACAAGCCGGTGTACGCGTTGCGCGAAGTGAAAAGCCACCGCAAGGATGTTGGCGACACCGAGCAGACGCGGCCCTCGGGAAGTTCGGAGCGATAGCCCGCCGCAATAAGAGACAACCGAACTCTTTGGTTCCCCCTTCTTAGCCCCACCTTGGAATTTGCGGTACCCTCAAGATAGATTTTGAACGTAGGGATCTGGCGTGATGGAGGCGTTGTGAACCGCGAACAGTTTTACGCGATTATGGGCGGCGAGGGCACGCTCGATTACGAGCTGTATCTGAATACAAAGACGCTGCTCTCTTGCCAGACGAAATTCGCAGAGCTGTGCAACGCGGACGAGCTGCAATTTCAAGTGGTGCACCAGGTCGAAGAATTATGGATGAAGCTGATCGCGTACACGCTGCTGGATATCGACGACTATCTGCAGCAGGAAAATACAAATCGCGTGATGACGCTTTTCCGGCGCGTGCACACCGCGCAGCGCCTGATGATCCAGCAGATCGCATTGCTCGAGATCATGTCGCCCAAGGAATATCAAGAAATTCGCTTGCGGCTCGGCAATGGCAGCGGGCAGGAGTCTCCGGGATTTCGCGTGCTACTGAAGATGTACCAACCGCTGTGGAGTTCGTTCCAGCAGCACTATCTGGAAAAGCATGGGCTAACGCTAGAAAAAGTGTACGACACGGAGTACACGCACAGCGACGCTTACGTGATCGCGGAAGCGCTAGCGGAATTCGATGAGTTGTTTCAGAAATTCCGGTACGAGCACATGCAGTTGATTCACCGCACAATTGGCTTCGGATCGAAATCGCTGAAGGGCCGCCCTGTGGAAATTCTAGAAGAAGGCATGCGGAACAAATTTTTCCCGGAGCTGTGGGAGATTCGCTCGCACATGACCGACAAGTGGGGAGCGGAATACGGAGTAAAGCGCGATCCGCTCGGCGGGCATCACTGATTTAGCTGTTCTTGATCGCGAACCGGACAGACCGCTAGCTGCACAGACTTCGGTAGTTTCCGCACAGGTAGAGGAGCGGCTTGCCTTCGTGGACGTCTAGGCTTTCCACCTCGCCGATAAAAATGGTGTGGTCACCGGACGCCTGCTCGGAAACGACGTTACAGGCCAGGTGCACAAGCGCATCTTCCAATAAGGGAATGCCTGTTTCTGTCCAGCGGTAATGAATGCCCAAGCGTCTCTCGATTTCCGGATCCTCCACGGTCTGCGCGAAATACTCTGAAAGCGCTCGCTGATCTTCCCGTAGGATGCTCACACCAAAACGCTTCTGCCTCTGAATGAGAGGAAGCAACTGCGCTTGATGAGCCACGCAGATGAGAATCAAGAGCGGTCTAAGCGACACGGAGGTGAAAGAGTTCGCCGTCATGCCGTGTACTTGGCCAGGCGCCCGCTCCGCGGTCACTACTGTAACGCCAGTCGCAAATTGTCCGAGCGCATGGCGGAAGTCGGACGTGCTTGGAGTTGTCGGTGCCATTGTGGAAGTTTTTGAAGATAACACAGACGCGGCGCAAGGTCGCGTCCGTGTGTCACGTATAATCGTCGCGAGCAGTAACCGAGAAGGAGTGGCACGATGGCGCGGACAATTGCGATTTTAGGCGGCACGGGACCGGAGGGATCGGGGCTGGCGAGCCGGCTGGCGCGCGCGGGCGAGCACATCGTGGTCGGCTCCCGCGAAGCGTCGCGCGCGCAAGAAACCGCGCAGCAGCTTCGCACCGGCATCGGTAGCGCAGCGCAGATCGAAGGAGCGGAGAATGCCGCCGCTGCGGCCCAGTGCGAGATCGCCATTCTAACGCTTCCCTTCTCCGGCCAAGCGCCGCTGCTGAAGCAATTGAAAAGCGTGTGGAAGCCGGGGACGATCGTAATTGACACTACGGTGCCGCTGGCCGCGACGGTCGGCGGATCGCCCACGCGCATGATCGGCGTGTGGCAGGGTTCTGCGGCAGAGGCCGCGGCGGAATTGCTGCCGGCGGGAGTCAGTATTGCTGCCGCGTTTCACAATTTGAGCGCGGAGTTGTTAGCGGGAGACGCACCAGTCGATTGCGACGTCCTGGTGTGCAGCAACGACGAAAACGCCAAGAAAGTGGCCATGGAACTGGCCGTGAAAATTCCCGGAGTCCGCGCGCTAAATGGCGGCAAGCTGGAGAACGCACGCATCGTCGAATCGATCACTGCGCTGCTGATCGGTCTGAATATTCGCTACAAAGTGCATACCGCTGGAGTGCGCTTCACCGGCTTGCCTGCGAAGTAGCGCTAGAGCCGGGATGCGGGCGTTCCAGGCTCTTCCGGTCCCACTTGCCCAGATCCGCGGCTGAGTTATACGTGCTCTGGAGAAATTCCATCAGCGCGGCCTTCGGCGATGCCGCCCCTCGCACATCATCGTACATAAGCAAAAACTCTTTCATCTGTGGATGGTAAAAGGCCGCTTCCGGACGAACGCGCTGCTCGGCAAAACCTGCCGGTTCTGGCGCAGCATAGGAGTAGAAAGCAGGGCCCGCGATGTCCCCTCCCCCAGGCCAGAATCCGGCGCTGCTAACTTCATGAGAGTACGCTTCTCGTGTGATGGAGTCAGCGCCCGGCCGCTCTGGCGCGGGCCTGCCGGAGAATCGAGTAACCGCGAGATCGAAACTTCCCCAGAAAAAATGTACCGGGCTATCCTTTCCCTGAAATCCGGCGCGGAATTCTTTGAACACTTGATCGACCCAGACCAGCATGCGCCAGAATTTATAAACCGCTTCCGGATCATAGGCTGCGTGAACACGGTCTTGCTCAAATGGAATCGGATTGGGAACCTCGCATGGCATGGTCCAGATATTCACAATTACGCCGAGTTCGGCCAGCGCCGACATGAACTTCTTATAAAAGTCCGCCACACTTTCCGCCGCCAGTGGCATTGTGATCACACGTGACTCGCTGGTCGTGATGGTGAGCTTGTGGTCGATAAAATCGAACTGCACCTCAATTGTGCGTTGCTTGTACGGCATCGCCGAGGTGGTCACGCCCCGCGCAGTCATGTAAAACGGCACGTTCCACCAGTGATTGACCAGGGGGGACAATTTCAGGCGCACTTTCCCCACGATCTGCATCCACATATGCAAGGTCGCTTGCGTGTCTTTCCAAGAGTCGAAAGGCAACGATGGCAAAGTCTCGTCATCGCTCGCCCGGCTACGAATGGCTTCTGGCGTCATAGATGCCGTCCTCACAACCAATGTACACCCAGACGCAACTGGCCACGTACAGAGGAATGACGACCGGCAGCACTCAGAAATGGCTGCGCAACTGTTATAATTGAATTATGAAAGCTCACGTTTGGGTGATGCCGAAGCGAACCGTTCTCGATCCACAGGGTCAAACCATTCAGCACGCTTTGTCGGGCCTCGGCTACAACCAAGTCCGCGATGTGCGGCAGGGAAAATTCTTTGTGCTGAACCTCGACGGTTGGAGCCGCGACGAGGCACAGTCGCAACTCGAACGAATTTCCAAAGAAGTGCTAACCAACCCGGTGATCGAGGAATATCGATTCGAAATCGTGGACTGAGCCCGGCTACGCCCGCGTACTCGCTCGTTTCGCAATTCGTCTTTGACCCTGTGACGGCGCGCAGAAACTCCATGCTACGCTCTTAGGACTAGTTACGCTCTTAAGATTAGGTCCCTCAGGAGAAACCGCGTTATGTGCGGAATTGTCGGTTATATCGGGCCGAAAAAAGTCGTCCCCGTCATCATCGAGGGCTTGCGTAAGCTCGAATACCGCGGCTATGACTCGGCGGGAATCGCTGTGGTCAACGATGGCAAGCTCGAAGTCCGTCGCGCGCCAGGAAAATTGCGCAATTTGGAAGAAGTGCTGCGTAAATCTCCTATAGAAGGCACCTACGGAATCGGGCACACACGCTGGGCAACGCACGGACGACCGACCGAAGAGAACGCGCATCCACACCGCGACTGCACCGGGCAGATCGTAGTGGTGCACAACGGGATCATCGAGAATTATTTAGAGCTGAAAGAGCAGTTGCAGCGCGAGGGGCACAAGTTCGTTACAGAGACGGACACCGAAATCGTCGCGCATTTGGTGGAAAAGAATTCCAAGAGTGCGCCGCTCGAGGAAGCCGTCCGGCGTTCTCTCAAGGAATTGCGCGGCATCTATTCGCTCGTGTTCCTGTCGGCGAAAGACCCGCACAAGATTGTGGCCGCGCGAATGGGACCACCTTCGGTAATCGGTCTGGGAGAGGGAGAATTTTTTGTGGCCAGCGATATCCCCGCTCTTTTGGAGCACACTCGCGAAATCTTTTTTCTCGCTGATGGCGACATCG